>Ga0265298_10003881_pt1 | contig 19427 bp, 17 predicted proteins | sample AusTroGonzalo_MG_3_FD_193486 | JGI IMG/M metagenome (GOLD analysis project Ga0265298, IMG submission 193486) | Bovine rumen microbial communities from tropical cattle in Woodstock, Queensland, Australia - Gonzalo_01 | ecosystem: Host-associated > Mammals > Digestive system > Stomach > Rumen ... | reverse complement strand
ACCGTACCGATATCGAGGCCCTCACTAAGCAATATGAAGCCGACCTCAAGCAGATGCAGGACGAGCTGCAGAAGAAGTCAGAGGCTTACGAGAAGGAGCAGGCTACTCTGCCTGCCAACATCAAGCAGCGTCGTGAGACTGAGCTGGCTGAGATGTATCAGAAGATCCAGCAGAGCTACGAAGACAACCGTCAGGCATTAGCCAAGGAGCAGAACGAGAGGATGCAGGCCATCACCACCAAGGTGCTCGACGCCGTCAAGGCTGTCGGACAGGCAGGAGGCTATGTTTACATCATGGATCTCTCCAGCGGCATCCCTTACATCAGCAACACGCTCTCTACCGACGTCACGAAGGACGTAAAGGATAAGCTCGGACTGAAGTAATTTCTTTCTGTTACAACTTATAGAGCCGTCCGTTTGGGCGGCTCTTTTTGATTCAATCAGAAATATAAGGATATCTATAATCCATGTCGTTGAATTCCGCGCGGTCTGACTTAACGGTCAGCGTCTTCTTATCGAAATTCAATAGTTTGTCGGGATTGATGCCCAAACCATAGGTCAGCCACCATCCAGTCATCTGATTACCTTTCATCGTAGGATGGCTACCATCAGATACGGCAACAGCTCCTGGGTGGTCACAGATCTTTTCACCCTTGCTGTTGTAGACCTTGAACGGGATTCTGGAGACACAACCGAACTCATAGTCCTTGTCATCCTCAGGGGTCACTTCGTACTTCTGTTCGAACTCAACCTTCAACGAGAAGTCTGCAGGCAGCTGAGAAGCATCCAGTGTGCGCTTCAGAGTCCACTGCTTCTGTGTCATCTTGATAGTCTTCTTCTGCATATTTTCATCAAGATAGGTCACTTCCACGTCAGCAAGTTCCAGCGTGTTGGCTCCTAAGTCCACATAATAAGTCACTTCTGCTTTGGCGGCGACATTGTCATTTGTCTTTGCCTCTTCTTTAGTCACTTCATCATCGCTGTCATCGCATGATGTCAGCGTAAAGCCGCCGATAAAGATGGCGGCGAGCATCCATAGTTTTATCTTCATCATAACACTTACGATTAGAATTACTGCAATTCGGTTGCAAAGGTACGGATAAGTTAGCGAAAAACCAAAAAATCAAGGGAAAAACTGAGTATTTCTATCTAATACCACACAAGGGACAGGCCGGTCAGACCCTTTGAGTGGTATAATGATATCTCATAGAAATCAGCGAGTCAGTACCAAGTCAGTAAATTAACTGAATTTAATTTGTAAATTAACTGAATTTAAATTGTAAATTAACTGAATTTAATTAGTAAATTCACTGAATTTACATTATAAGACAATATCCTTTTCTTTTTCAGTACAGACTCAGAAGAGGTTAATTATGCGAAAACAAAGCATCCATGAATGGAATCTCTCATTATTTAATAGAGGAAACTGCAAAATCATTGGATTCTTGTGCTTTATTTTGAGGAAATTGTGTATCTTTGCAGCGTGTATCGAAAGATACCACAAGACTGATATGGGGGTGCGCTTTCTTTGTCCCCCTATTACGTCAGAATGCGGATGGTTCCACCTACACCACTACCTTCGAGGACGGCCTTTACGTACCCCGCGAACGAGAAAACACCTCGCTGCAGATTCGCGGGAGCCCTGCGAGCATAATAAAAACATAAAAACTTACAACGTGCGGCGGCAAGCTGCCTGAAACAAAAGCCCCGCACGTTTTTCCTTAGGAATGAATATTGAAACTGACAGCATATTAAGCAAAATGAAACAGACAAGACTATGGATGATAGCCGCTATCCTTTTTTGCGGCATGACGATGGTGTCCTGCTTCTCGGACACGAAGAAGAGTGCGGCTGTCAGCGCGACTGACGATGCCAGCCAGTTCGTAACCATTACCGACGTGGTGCCCGATGTGATTCTGGAGATACGCTACTTCGGCACATACAATTTCGTAGGAACGCGCATCGACGGCTATGAGGAGCCGACGGCACTTTTGACTAAGCAGGCCGCTGACAGTCTGAAAGCTGTGAGCGATGACGTCAAGGCTCAGGGCTATCGCCTGAAGATCTACGATGCCTACCGTCCGCAGAAGGGTGTTGACCACTTCGTGCGCTGGGCTGAGGACATCGCCGACACGCTGATGAAGGCCTACTTCTATCCAGACCTTGACAAGAGCGTGCTCTTTCCGCAGGACTACATCTGTCTGAAGAGCGGCCATACGCGTGGCTCTACCCTCGACCTGACACTGTTCGACATGGCAACGGAGAAGGAGGTGGACATGGGTGGCACCTTCGACTGGTTCGGTCCCGAGAGCCATCCTGATTTCTGCGGCAATCCTGAGACGGGCGAATACACGGGCGACAATTCAAAGAGCCCTGCCAATCCGAAACGCAGCATTACCCCCGAGCAGTTCAAGAACCGCATGATCCTACGTCAGGCGATGCTGCGCCACGGCTTCAAGCCTTTCGATACGGAGTGGTGGCATTTTACGCTGAAGGACGAACCCTTCCCCGAAACCTATTTCACCTTCCCTGTTAAACAAGCTTCATGAGAAGTGCGGACTGGTACTTTCTTCATCGTCCATGTCTACCATGTTTTAACTGATTATACAATTACAGCGCTCTTCTGAGCTACCATATATATAACGTAAAACTCTGGTCTACGTGGTACCCTTTTCGATTATTATGGTGGTATACTTTTCAATTACTATTTACATGATATGCTTGGGGTCACTGTCATTGATAACGTTAATTCTTAAATCACGATGAAAAGGAGATTGGCAATACTGTTACTCATATTAATGTGCTTGGCTACATATTGCCTAGCTCAAACATGCAGAGATAAAAACAATATGACCATTGGGAAGATAGAATCTGATGGTACTGTACGTAATTCATCGAATATGAAGATTGGCAGCTTTGACCGTAATAATGTTATTAGGGATGCTTCTAACATGAAGGCTGGCAGCATTGATGGCAGCATAATCAGAGACAAGAATAACATGAAGATTGGCTCAATCGAGAGCAACGGCACTGTTAGAGACGCAAGCAATATGAAAATTGGCAGCGTGGAATCCAACGGTACTGTTAGGGATGGGGCAAATATGAAGATAGGCAGCGTGGAAGGTGTAAACGCTACCTATACAGCTGTTTTCTATTTCTTTAATCTGTTCAATCGCTAACTTCTTCTGGGTAGTATTATAGCCCTTAAAATACAATATGCTAAAGAATGTTAAAGGCCCTCTTTGGCATATTTTTAGTTGCGTGAAATGCTAATTTTGGGTTGCGTGAAAGCTCATAAATGGCGAAAAGGTGATTAAAAAGGTGATTAATAAAAAAGGAAGCCTCTGAATTACAGCGACTTCCATCCGACCTTTGGTCGGGATGAGGCGACTCGAACGCCCGACCCCTACGTCCCGAACGTAGTGCGCTACCAACTGCGCTACATCCCGAATGCTCGTAAGCGGGTGCAAAGGTACTAAAAACTTTGAACTTTGAACTTTGAAGTTTGAACTTTTTCTATTAGCATCAGCTATTTTAACTTTTTTTATCTTAGAGTGGTTGTAATTACTTCTTGTTTCACGCCTTGCTCTTCTTTTTTATTCGTAACTTTGCCAACTAATTGGCAAAACTAATCGAAATGAAACGAAACCTGTTATTTGTTATATCTATAATGATGGTTGCAGCCATCAGTGCTCAGCGTACCATCGTGGTGAAGAAGGGTGATGCAAAGAGTTTGCTGGAGGCTGTGGAGAAGGCTAACGAGCAGAATGCCACCCCTCAGTCTTCGCGTACTTATATTCTGATTCCCGACGGATGCTATGACCTTGGTGAAACGGTGCTGACCAGGATTACCGGTCATAACATCGCCTTTATAGGTCAGAGCATGGAAGGGACCATTATCCAGAACAAGCCGGACGTCAGAAATGAAGGCATCAGCAAGACGGCGGTCTTCCAGAACCGCGGTACGGGAACCTATTTTCAAGATCTGACGCTGAGGAACGGGTTGGACTACTATGCCTGTGGTGCTGCCGGTCGGGCGGTGACTCTGCATGACAAAGGTACACGCACTATCTGTAACCGTGTAAGACTGCTGTCGTATCAGGATACCTATTACTCTGACAACGAGCAGTGCCAGCACTATTTCAAGGATTCGGAGATTCACGGTACTGTGGACTTTATCTGTGGATCCGGTGACGTGTGGTTCGACCAGTGCCGCATTGTCACGGAGAAACGTACTGCCGATGGCAGCGGTCGTAACGTCATAGCGGCTCCGCGCACGCGGGGAACCAAGTGGGGTTATGTGTTTCATCGCTGTACCGTGGAGAACATGGTGTCAGACTTTGAGTATGCCCGAGGGTGGCACTCGACACCGCGCTGTGTCTGGTTGTACACGACGCTGTTGACCCCTGAGAAGCTGATGAAGCCCCGTTTCGACAGTCAAGGCATGCGAACCGTGGTCAACTTTTTCAAGGAGTATGGTACGACTGATGCTGCCGGCCGTGATATTACGCCAGCCTCTAACATCATTACCTACGAGCTGATAACGCAAGAAGGACTGAAGGGGGTGGATTCGGAGATCAGGACGACACGGACTGATGAGTCGGTCATGACGGCAGGGGAAGCTGCCCGCTATACGGTGGGGAATGCCTTTGGCGACTGGCATCCTGACGGTGTGACAAGTAAGATAGAGAAGAAGGCCCGGAAACTGATGAAGCACCTATAACAGGTGCTTCAGTTCGTTTATTTCCTCTTCTGTCGTGGCCCAGGAGGTCACGAAACGGCAAATGGTACGGTGACCGCCGGCCTGTCCCCAATGGGTGAAAACCATTTTCTTGGAGAGTTCGTCGACCTTTGCATCGGGCAGGATGACGAACTGCTGGTTAGTGGGTGAGTCGAGCCAAAATTCGTAGCCTTTTTCCTGGAAGAGCTGCTTCATGCGCATGGCCATGTTGATAGCGTGGCGTGACAGCTGGAAGTAGAGGTCGTCTGTGAACAGCGCCTCGAACTGCAGGCCTATCAATGCGCCTTTGGCAATGACGGCTCCATGCTGCTTCTGGATGCTGAAGAAGTGCTTATGGGCTCTGCGGTTGGTGAAGACGACGGCTTCACCGCAGAGTGCACCGATCTTGGTGCCGCCGATGTAGAACACGTCGCAGTGGCGGGCCAGATAGGGCAAGGTGACGTCACAGCCGTCGGCCATCAGTCCATAGCCTAACCGCGCTCCGTCGATATAGAGGGGAATGTCATAACGCTGGCATACCTGATAGATGTCATTGAGTTCGCGTGCCGTGTATAGCGTACCTAACTCGGTGGGGAAGGTGATGTAGACCAGTCCGGGATAGACGGCATGGGCATTGTTGCCGTCGTGCATGAAGTCGTCGAGGTATTTGTCCAGCACCTTGGCACTCATTCTGCCCTGTTCGCCGGGTAGGGTAATGATCTTGTGCTCAGTGAACTCTACGGCACCCGCTTCATGGACATTGATGTGTCCGGAATCGACGCTGATGACACCCTCGTACTGGTAGAGCATCGAGTCGATGGTCGTGGCGTTGGTCTGCGTGCCGCCCGTCAGGAAGAACAGCTGGGCGTCGGGCATGCCAATGGCTTCACGGATGCGTTCTTTGGCACGTTCTGAGAACTCGTCGAAGCCGTAGGGCGTCGGCTTTGCATCGTTGTGGCGCACGAGGTTCTCTAATACCTGCGGATGTGCCCCGTTGTTATAGTCGCACTCAAAAGATATCATTGTTTTGCCCTTTACTTTTTGCTTTTATAATGCTTCGAGCATGCGTTTGATGACCACAGAGCAGGAGATTTCGCGGTTGGCAGCCTCGGGAATGACGATGCTGTTCTCCGACTCGATGACATCGTCGGTCACGATGAGGTTGCGGCGGACGGGCAGGCAATGCATGAACTTACCATTGTTGGTCCACGACATGTGCTCGCTGTCTACCGTCCACGACATGTCCTTCGAGGTAATCTTTCCGTAGTCGGCGGGGTTGGTGACTCCCGGGTTCGACCAGTTCTTGGCGTAGATGAAGTCGGCACCCTCGAAGGCTTTCTTCTGGTCGTACTCCACGCGGGCACCGCCCACAAACAGCGGGTCGAGCTCGTAGCCCTCAGGATGGGTGATGACGAAGTCGACGTTGGCAGCCAGCATCCACTGTGCGAACGAGTTGGGAACGGCCTGCGGCAAGGCACGGCAGTGGGGTGCCCAGGTCAAGACAACCTTGGGGCGCTCCACCTTTTTATATTCTTCGATAGTGATTAAATCGGCAAAGGCCTGCAGGGGGTGTACGGTGGCAGTCTCCATAGCGAAGACGGGGCGGCCGCTGTATTTGATGAACTGCTGGAGTACGGTCTCGGCATAGTCGTACTCGCGGTCGGTGAGGCCGGCGAATGAGCGTACGCCAATCAGGTCACAATAGCAGCCCATGACGGGGATGGCCTCCAACAGGTGCTCCGACTTGTCGCCGTCCATGATGACGCCGCGCTCGGTCTCTAACTTCCAGGCTCCGGCGTTGACATCGAGCACGATGACATTCATGCTGAGGTTCATCGCGGCCTTCTGAGTTGACAGACGGGTGCGTAGCGAGTTGTTGAAGAATATCATCATCAGGGTCTTGTTCTTGCCAAGATGCTGATACTTGAAACGGTCGTTCTTAATCTCAAATGCTTCGGCCATCGCCTTGTCCAGTGGGCCGAGGTCTTCTACGTTGATAAAACTCTTCATATCTTGATGTTTTTATTGGTTACTTGTTATGCTCTGATGCACATGATGGTCAGGTCGTCGTTGGCTTCTGCTCCATTACGGTGACGCTCCACTTCTGCCTTCAATACTTCCACTACCTGACGGGCATTCTCAAAATCAGTATGCCGTAGGATGTTGAGCAAGTGATCATCACCGAACTGCTCGTGATTCTTATTCTCAGCCTCATTGAGTCCGTCGGTATAGATCAGGAGCGGATGGCCTTTGATTGATTCCATCTCCTCACTAACAAATTCAAGGCCTGGCCACAGACCGATAGGTGCATTCGATTCCATCTCTAGAAACGATCCATGCTGTTCGTCGTCTCCGATGACTGGTGGATTGTGGCCTGCGTTGCAATAATAAAGATGTCCTGTGGTGAGATTGATCTGACCGATGAACATCGTAACGAACATGCCGTTGTCGTTATTCTCTGTCAGTTCATCATTCAGACGGGTGGCGATGGCAGCAGGCATCTGGTGCTGTTTTGCTAAAGCACGGAACAGACGGGTGGCCTGAGCCATAAACAATGAAGCAGGTATACCCTTACCTGACACATCGCCTACACAGAAATACAAGGTGTCATCTTCAAGCAGGTCATCATAGAGGTCGCCTCCAACCTCTTTGGCGGGGGTCATAGAGGCATAGATATCAAGTCCTTTCCGTTCAGGGAAGACACTGGGCACCATTGACATCTGAATCTCACGGGCGATGCGCAACTCGCTCTCAATACGCTCTTTGGCAGCGGTGGTCTCTTCCAGCTGATCGTAAGCTTTCTCCAGCTTGTCGTAGGCCGTCGTCAGTTCTTTCATGTGACGGTTGCGGCGATGGAGGTAGATGCAGAGGAATGTGATGATGAGCAGGCCCACACTGATGGCTGTCCAGAGTGTGATGAACTCGATTCTCTCCTTGCTTTGCTCCAATTCCAGCTTCGACTGGTACTCGCTCAGCTTTAGTTCTTGTGCATGTCTGTCCAGGCTGTCGTTCTTCAATTGGATTGAAGCGTTGCTCAGTTCGATGTCGCGGTTCTTCAGTGTCAGATTCAGGGCCTCCTCCTCTAATCGTCGCTGCTCCAACTCATCTTGGGCATGGGTCAGTTTCAGCGTCTGGTTGTGGAGCTGCAGTTCCTTGGCATGGTTCTCGGCTCGGATGACATCGAGCTGTAAGGTGTGTTCCGATGTCTGCTTACGTATCTCGGCAGAATTGAGCGAATCGCTCAACCGCTTGTATTCCTTGAAACATATCAGGGCTTCTTTCCAATTGTCCAGACATTCATAGGAGTGTGTCATCAGTCTGGACCTTTCTAAAGGCGATTTGACATTCTTTGCCAGTTCCAGCATTTTCTGAAAGTCGCCATTCACTTGAGCATGGTATATCTCGATGAGATCGCTAAATGTTGATTTGTATTTGTATCTGTCTGTCGCCTTCTTCCATTCGTTGTAGGCCTGGTTCATTTCTTCTTTTTGATTAGAAGAATTAGTCATCATGGCGGCCATACATCGGTAACTCCAAGCATCAACAATACCGGCGCCTAAGAGATTAGGCTCGGCCAGTGCCTTGTCTGTCATTTCAAGAACTTTTTCTTTCTGATGAGTGTTGAAGTAAACTTTGGCAGCTCCAAGGTAGGCTGCTGACGCATTGATGTTCGGAAAGAACTTCTGCTTGTACTCAATAGCCTTCAGATACAGTTTCAGTGCTACATCTTCCATCCTGAGCGTGCTGGCTTGACTGGCATTGGTCAGTGATGAGTAATAGAGACCGAGTTTACTGTCGTGCTGCTGGGAATAGTCATTCATTGCTTTTGCTATCTCTGCACCTTTCTGACGACTTATCTTTGTAAAGGTGAAAGATGCCTGATTAGCCCATGTACGATAGAAGAGTCCCTCTTCGCCAGCCTTCAGCGAGGCTTCTTTCAGACGTTCTGTCACGTCCAAAAACTCATCAATGTCGTGAGTGGAGTAAAGCCGATACATCTCCTGCTGCAACTGCTTAATGGTGGCAGTTGCGGTGTTCTCCTGTGCCAGCATCTGAGTCGATATAATAGGCAGACAGAAGAGTAGGAGTAGTATGGGCTTGAAAATCTTCACTTTTCTCTTAGCTCATCCCTCTTAATTCTTAACTCTTCATTAAGCTCTCGTCTGTCCTTCGCCTTCGATAATCCACTTATAGGTGGTGATTTCCTCCAGGGCCATGGGACCACGGGGACCGAGTTTTTGGGTGGAGATGCCAATCTCAGCACCAAGGCCGAACTGGGCACCGTCGGTGAAGGAGGTGGGGGCGTTCCAATAGATGCAGGCGGCATCGACGTAAGCCTGGAAACGGCGGGCGGTCGTTTCGTCCTGCGTGATGATAGCCTCACTATGGCCTGAGCCGTAACGGTCGATGTGTGACAGTGCCTCGTCGAGTGATGAAACGGTGCGGATAGCCATCTTGTAGTCCATGAATTCGGTGCCGAAACTATCAGCCGTGGCCGTTTTTAGGAGAATCTCCGGATAGTGACCTGTGAGTATCTGGTAGGCAGGGCCGTCAGCGTAAATCACCACTTTGTGGTCGAGCAGGGGTTTCACCAGTTCGATGAGGTCGCCGAGGCGCTTCTCATGGATGATGAGGCAATCGAGGGCGTTGCAAACGCTGACACGCCGTGTCTTGGCATTGCAGATGATGGCCTTGCCCATCTCTAAGTCGCCATCGATGTCGAAGTAGGTGTTGACGACGCCTGCACCCGTTTCAATGACGGGAATGCGGGCGGTGTCGCGTACGAAGTCAATAAGACGGCGGCCTCCGCGTGGAATGCAAAGGTCGATATAACCCACGGCGTTGAGCATCTCGCCGGTGGCTTCATGGGTGGCTGGCAGGAGGGTGACGACGTCGGGGTTGACGTTGAAGCGCTCCAGCACCTCATGGATGAGTTCCACGGCGGCCAGGTTTGACAGGTCGGCATCAGAACCGCCCTTCAACACACAGGCATTACCGCTTTTGAAGCACAGCGAGAAGACGTCGAACGTCACGTTGGGACGAGCCTCGTAGATCATGCCGATGACGCCGAAAGGGACGCTGACACGGTGCAGTCGCAGACCGTTGGCCAGAGTCTTCTCCTTGGTAATACGTCCTAAGGGTGAGGGCAATGATGCTACGTTACGCATGTCGTTGGCAATGTCGTCGAGCCGCTTGTCTGTCAGTTGTAGACGGTCGTAGAGCGGGTTTTTCGGATTCATCTTGGCCAGGTCTTTCTCGTTGGCTGCTAAGATGCGCTCCTTGTAGTCGATGATGGTGTCAGCCACCGTGTTGAGGATGTGGCAACGCTGTGTGTCGGTCAGCGAGGCAAGCGTGCGGCTTGCCGCCTTGACTTTCTCAAAAGTATCTTTCAGTTGCATGATATATGTGTTAGTCTTTAGTGTGGTTGTTAATCTGTTTTTGGAATGAACTCCGTATGTGGGACGTTCTCTTTGTTCTGGACGAGGTCGACGAGGATGTTCTCGCGCTTGCCGTTGGCAATGATGACGCGAAGGCCTGCCTGTTGTATCTTCTGGGCTGTCTCATACTTCGACTGCATGCCGCCACGGCCTGCCGAACTCTTCTCTTTCTGAATGTACTGCGAGAGGTCACGGCCGGGCTCTACGGTGGGAATCAGCCGTGAGGCCGGTTCGTCAGGCCGCCCGGTATAGATGCCGTCGATGTTGGAGAGCAGGATGAGTGTGTCGGCCTCCATCATCTGGGCAATGAGTCCTGAGAGCTCGTCGTTATCGGTGAACATCAGCTCGGTGACAGAGACGGTGTCGTTCTCGTTGACGATAGGTATGACACCGTTCTCCAGCATCACCCGCATGCAGGCCTGCTGGTTGCGGTACTGCTCGCCCGGCCGGAAGTTCTCCTTCATGGTCAGCACCTGCCCGACGTGGATGTGATATTCGCGGAACAGGTCGTAGTACAGACCGATGAGCTTGGCTTGTCCCATAGCAGAGAAGAGCTGTCGCTGTTCCACGGAGTCGAGTTCGTGGGCAACCTTCAGTTCACGCCGGCCACACGCTACGGCACCTGACGACACGAGAATGACCTCATATTCGTGTTGCCGCAGCCAGGCAATCTGGTCAACCAGTGCTGACATGCGGGTGACGTCGAGTCGTCCGTCGGGGCGCGTCAGGGTATTCGAACCAATCTTTACAACGATTCTGTGTCTCATTTCTGCTTGTCCTTGTTTCTGATTTCCACGCGACGGATTTTTCCGCTGATGGTCTTTGGCAGTTCATCGACAAACTCGACGATGCGCGGATATTTGTAGGGTGCTGTCTCCTTCTTGACATGCTGCTGCAACTCCTTGACGAGGTCGTCGCCAGCTTTGTCCTTCCATTCCTTGCCGAGTACAACGGTGGCTTTTACCACCATACCGCGGATGTCGTCGGGCACACCTGTGATGGCACACTCCACAACGGCAGGGTGGGTCATCAGCGCACTCTCCACCTCGAACGGACCGATGCGGTAGCCCGAGGACTTGATGACGTCGTCGATGCGGCCCTCGAACCAGTAGTAGCCATCCTCGTCTCGCCAAGCCATGTCGCCAGTGTGGTACATGCCGTCGTGCCAGGCTTCATGGGTCAGCTCGGGGTCGCGGTAATACTCCTTGAAGAGTCCGATGGGCTTGCGGTCGCCCACACGGACGACAATCTCACCCTTTTCACCATCCTCGCATGACGTACCGTCAGCGCGGATGAGGTCGATGTCATATTGGGCGTTGGGGATGCCCATGCTGCCGGGTTTCGGTGTCATCCACGGGAAGGTGCCCAGCGTCATGGTAGTTTCCGTCTGGCCGAAACCCTCCATCATCTGAATGCCCGTCTTTTCCTTGAACTTGTCGAACACGGCGGGGTTCAGTGCCTCGCCGGCTGTCGTGCAGTATTCCAGTGACGACAGGTCATACTTCGACAGGTCCTCGCGGATCATGAAGCGGTAGATGGTGGGTGGTGCGCAGAACGATGTCACCTTGTATTTCTCAATCTGGCGAAGCAATGTGTCGGCATTGAACTTCTCATGGTCGAACACGAACACGGTGGCACCGGCAAACCACTGGCCGTAGAACTTGCCCCAGACGGCCTTGCCCCAACCTGTGTCGGCTACCGTCAGGTGCAGTGATCCCTCATGCAGGTTATGCCAGAAAACACCTGTTGAAAGGTGCCCCATCGCATATAGGTAGTCGTGAGCTACCATCTTCGGCTCGCCACTCGTACCACTGGTGAAATACATCAGCATCGTGTCTTCGTTGGTGTTGACAAAGGCAGGCTTGACGAAGGCAGAGGCTTGACCGATTTCGTTCAGATAGTCGTTGAAGCCTTCAGGTACGTCTTGCCCGATGGCGATATAGCGGGTGACCGTAGGACTTTCTGCCTGAGCCAGTTTGATTTGTGACGTGACATAGGGGTCGTCCACACAGATGATGGCTTTCACGCTTGCCCTCGTATTGCGGTACACGATGTCGTGCTTTGTCAGCATGTGGGTGGCAGGAATCACCACGGCACCGATCTTGCAAAGTGCCAACATCACTATCCACCATTCGTAACGGCGTTTCAGGATGAGCATCACGGGGTCGTTCTTCCCGATGCCTAACGATTGTAGGTAGCTGGCCGCCTGGTCAGTCTGTTCCTTCAGCTGCGCAAAGGTGGTACGTATTTCAGCTCCCTCGTCGTTGGTCCACAACAGGGCAAGACCGTCGGGCTTCTCCTTGGCCCAAGCGTCCATCACGTCGTAGGCGAAATTGAAGTTCTCAGGGATGATGAACTTCAGGTTCTTATTATAATCCTCTACACTTGTAAAGGTTGTCTGTTTCAAAAATCTCTCAATCATTTCTATCTTTTTACCTTTTTGCTTTTTTACCCTTACTCGACTGTAAAGGCGAGGAATTTCACTGCTTTGTCACCAACGGCCAGCATGCCGTGAGGCTTCGACGAGTCGAAATAGATGCTGTCGCCCTCGCTGAGCACCATCGTTTTACCACCGATGTACAACTCCATCTGCCCCTCTAATACCAGATTGAACTCCTGGCCCGGATGCGAATTCTTGTAGATGGTACGTGCTCCGGGCTTGGGTTCCACCGTCACGATGAACACATCGGCTTTGTGGTTTACGAAACCACTGACCAGACTCTGGTATTTGTACGCCTTGGTACGTTCCACCGACATTCCCTGTCCCTTTCGTACCACGAAATACGACTTCATGTGTGGTGCTTCGGCAAACATCAGTTCCTCGGCTGAAACACCGTACTTGTGGGCAATCTTCATGAGGTTTGAAATCGTGATGTCAATCTCGCCCTTTTCTATTTTCTCATACTTTTCCGAATCAATGCCGATGGTCTCTGCCATCTCGCTCACCGGGATGTCGAGCACGTCGCGCAGTCCGCGCAGACGCTCACCAATCTGTTTCAGTTGTTCGTCCATATTATTCCCTTTTTGCTTTTTACCTTATCTGTTTTTACCTTTATTTTGCTCCTGCCTTCAAGCCGCGGATGACGCTGGACGTGAAGCCTGCATGTTCCATTTCGTTCAGCCCCTTGATGGTGACTCCACCGGGAGTGGTGACAAGGTCGATGGCTGCTTCGGGGTGCAGACCTGTAGCCTGTAGCAACTCAACAGCTCCACGCATGGTCTGCAAGACAATCTGCTTGGCGTCGTTGGCCTTGAAACCAAGTTCCACACCACCTTCGCTGGCAGCACGGACATAGCGCATGGCGTATGCAATACCACATGAAGCCAACGTCGTGCCGGCACCGAGCAGTCGCTCTTCAGTGATGATGGTACGGCCCATGGAGTTGAACATTTGTTTCACGTGTTCACCATGTTTTGACGTTGTTGTTACACACGGAACCAGGAAGGTCATCGATTGTAGCTGGGCGATGGCGATGTTCGGGATGGCAAGAAACAAGGAAATCATCTTTCCGTCTTTCTCCATCCATTTCTTGATGCTGTCAGACGATACGCCGGCAGCAATGACGACCAGAACCTGATGGTCATAGTCAAGCACGTCTTTGATTCCCTTCAGGACATTTTCTACCAACCACGGCTTGACCACTACACAGACGATGTCGCCACCTTGAACTGCCAACTGGTTGCTGGCAGTCACGACAATACCCGTGCCTGAGAATTTGTCACGGCAGTCGCGAGACGGGTCTGCCACACAGATGTCTTGATTGTTGATAAAATCACCCTTGATAAGCCCTTCGGCCATAGCTCCTCCCATGGCTCCGGCTCCGATAATCGATATTTTCATTGTCTTTTCTTTATTATCTTATGGATAGGTCAGCGGTAGTAAATTTTTCACTATTTACTTTTCCCTATACCCTTAAATTATTCTTCTTCCGGTTGTACCCTGATCAGCCTTTCGATGAAGTCGTCGGCCTCTGCCTTTGTGAGGCACAAAGGTGGAAGCAGGCGCAGAATGTCCTGACCAGCACAGCCCGTAAAGCAGTGCTCATGTTTGATGAGGGGTCTGCGTACCATCTGGTGAGGCATGTCAAGCTCGATGCCAATCATGAGTCCGCGTCCACGAACCTCCTTGATGTGTGAACTGCCAATGCCCCTGATGCCTTCCATCAGGTAGTCGCCGATGACGCGGGCGTTCTCCACCAGTCCCTCGTCCTCGAAGACGTCGAGGACGGCCAGGGCTGCAGCACAGGCTAAGTGGTTACCGCCGAACGTCGTGCCAAGTTGTCCGTAGACAGGCTCGAACTCCGGGCTAATCAGCACACCGCCCATGGGGAAACCGTTGGCAATGCCTTTGGCCACGGTGATGATGTCAGGTTTGATGCCGAGCCACTGGTGGGCAAAGAACTTGCCACTGCGTCCGTAGCCACATTGTATCTCATCGCAAATCAGGGTCACGCCAAAACGCTTGCAGGCGTATGCCAGATTCTGGGCAAACTTAGGTGTAGCCATTTGAACGCCGCCAACACCCTGGATGCACTCTAAGATAACGGCCATCACGCCGCCTCGTGACAATTCGCGAATCCAAGGCTCGATGTCGTTTAAAGGCAGGAAGCGAACATGGTGGTTGTCGTTGACGGGGGCTACAATCTTCGGGTTGTGCGTTACCTCGACGGCTAACGACGTTCGGCCGTGAAAAGCATGCTCGCACGACAGGATGCGGGTGGCGCCCGGGTTCTTGAACGATGCCAGTTTCAGCGCGTTCTCATTGGCTTCGGCTCCGCTGTTGATCAGAAACAGCTGGTAGTCGTCATAGCCGCTGATCTTGCCCAGTCGTTCGGCCAGCTCTGCCTGCAACTTGTTAATTACTGAGTTGGAATAGAAGCCGATTTTATCGAGCTGCTCCGTCACTTTCTTGATATAATGGGGATGTGAGTGCCCGATGCTGATGACAGCATGACCGCCGTAGAGGTCCAAATACTCCTGACCCTTGTCGTCCCATACCTTACAGCCTTTGCCCTTGACAATATTCACATTGAACAGGGGATAAACGTCGAATAGTTTCATGTGTCCTTATATTATAATTGGCTGCAAAGATACGAATAAGTGAGGAAAATACCAAATTAATTAATATATTTTTATCCCTGCATGATAGCCGCCCCTTGCATGGGACTTTAAATTTATAGCGTTCCTAATGGTATTATCTTTACACCATCAGTCCGCGTATAAGCCATCTGCCCTCCTGTCAATATAATCAACAAGTCCGGTTCTCGCAGAGGTACTTGTGTCTCTGTTTTATTATGTTCTTGAATTAGTCGCTTCAACTCCAATAGGTGTTTGGCTCCATCTTCAATCTCCAATTTATTTCCGATTTTTGTGGCATATTATTTCGCTTTTTTGTGGTGTTTTATTTCGCTTGTACAAAGAGAGTCATAGCTTTGGGGTTAGGAGTTAGCTGCTGACGGTTTATCTAAAACATTTCACCGTTTTAGAAGGCACTCGCCTTCAACCGGAGTCCTGCGGTCTCGTCAATGCTGAACATGAGGTTCATGTTCTGGACGGCCTGGCCGACGGCACCTTTCAGGAGGTTGTCGATGGCAGAGGTGACGAGGAGCTTGTCGCCAAACTTCTCACAGTGTACCACGGCCTTGTTGGTGTTCACCACCTGCTTCAGGTCGATGGCTTTGTCGCTGTAATGTGTAAAAGCGGCGTCGGCATAGAAGTCCTTGTAAGCTTCGATGATGTCGGCTTCGGGAGCCTTGGTGCGGATGACGGCGGTGCAGAAGATGCCGCGGGCAAAATCGCCACGATAGGGGATGAAGTCAATGTCGGCGTCGAGATAGCCCTGTACCTGTCGGATGCTCTGCTTGATTTCGGCCAGATGCTGGTGGGTGAAAGGCTTGTAGATGCTGAGGTTGTTGTTACGCCATGAGAAGTGGGTGGTGGCACCAGGCTTCTGACCAGCACCTGTTGAGCCCGTAATGGCATTGACAGCAACGTCTTCCTTTAGTAGGTTCAGGTTGGCAGCGGGCAACAGGGCTAACTGGATAGCGGTGGCGAAACAACCAGGGTTTGCCACATGCTGAGCCTTCTGAATATCTTCCCTGTTGATTTCTGGCAAACCATAAATAAAGTTATAGGGAAGAGTGAAAAGTGAACAATTTGCTTCCGCACTTCCTTCTCCGGTAGGAAATTTTTCACTATTCACTATTACCTTTTCCCTTTTTATGCGGAAGTCCTGTGCCAGATCGATGATTTTCACGTTAGCAGGGATGGTGTGCTCCTTGAGGAACGCTTCACTTTTCCCGTGGCCGAAGCAGAAGAACACGACGTCTACCTGATCGAAAGGCATCTGGTCGGAGAACCTCAAGTCAGTCTCGCCGATGAGTCCTTCATGAACGTCCGACACTAAGTTCCCTGCATTACTCTCTGAATTGGCAAAGACTATCTCTGCCTCAGAATGGTTCAGCAGCACACGGATGAGTTCTCCACCCGTATAGCCTGCAGCACCTAAGACCCCCACCTTTATCATCTTTTCTCGTCTTTATGGATGCCATAGTAAACACGCAGCGGTGTGCTCGATACCTTGATGAAGCCCTTGGCTTCGTCGGCTGTCCAGCCGGTTTGGGTTTCACCGTACTCACCGAGCTTGCTCTTGGTGAGGTCGTTGACAGAGTCAATGCCCACCGTTTCGAAACCATAGGAACGCAGTTTCAGGATGGCGGTGCCGGTGACGTTGCGCTGGCTGGAGGTCAGCATGGCCTCGATGTCGGGCATGACGGGCTCAAGGTATTGGCTCTCATGCAGGAACATGCCGTACCAATTGGCTACCTGGTCCTTCCAGTATTGTTGCCATTTGGAAAGTGTTGACTTCTCCAACAGACGGTGAGCCTCGATGATTAACTTGGGTGCGGCCGCCTCGAAGCCTACACGACCCTTGATGCCGATGATGGTGTCGCCGACGTTGGCGTCGCGGCCGATGGCATACGAGGCGCCTATCTCCTCAATTTTCTGGATGGCCTTGACTTTGTCATCGAACTGCTCGCCGTTCACACCGACAATCTCACCTTTTTCGAACTGAATTCTCAGCAGAGACTCTTGTTCCTTGGCGGTGACGTGTTTCAGGTAAGCCTCCTCGGGCAGACCCAGTGTCGGGTCAAGCAACTCGCCGCCGCAAATAGAAGTGCCCCAGATGCCGACATTATAAGAATACTTCAATTTTGTGAAGTCGGCAAAGAAACCATGCTCATTCAAGTAGTCCACCTCTTCTTTACGTGTCAGCTTTTTGTCGCGTGTCAACGTGATGATCTCAACGCCAGGAGCCATGACGAGGAATGTCATGTCGAAGCGGATCTGGTCGTTGCCGGCTCCTGTGCTGCCGTGGGCAATGGCATCGGCACCGATTTCTTTCGCATAGCGTGCGATGGCAATGGCCTGGAAGATACGCTCGCTGCTTACAGAAATGGGATAGCAGTTGTTACGAAGCACGTTACCGAAAATCATGTACTTCAGTGATTTTGCATAATACTCCTGTGTGACATCCAGCGTTACATAGGCTTTGGCTCCTAACTTATATGCGTTTTCCTCATTGGTTTTCAGTTGTTCTGCCGAAAAACCGCCCGTATTAGCGCAGGCTGCATATACCTCCCAGCCGTCTTGTGCCAACTTCATTACGGTGTAACTGGTGTCAAGCCCACCAGAAAAGGCTACTACTACTTTCTTGCTCATATTTTATCAGATTCGTTTAATTCGTGTTTATTTGTGGTTGTCACGTGTTATTTCTCGTCTAATTTCTTAATTCTCTCAATTACTTCCTCTGGAATCTTGGCGGGCAGATGCTCCTCGGGGTCATAAAGCATGGCTGTGCAGATGCAGTATTTACGGCCTGTGCGATGTAATACGTCAACGTTGATACACCCCTCACAGCCCCGCCAGAAAGCTTCGTCATCCGTCAGGTCTGCAAAAGTCACGGGCTGATAACCCAGTTCAGTATTCATCTTCATCACTGCGGCACCACTTGTCAGTGAGAATATTTTAGCATGTGGCCAACGGGTCCTTGCCAAAGAGAATGTCATGTCCTTGATTTTTTTTGCCACGCCTAACCCACGGAAATCGGGATGCACAATAAGACCACTGGTCGTTACATATTGTTTGTTGCCCCATGTCTCAATGTAACTGAAACCGGCAAAACGGTCGCCTGACAAAGCAATCACAGCCTTAGCCTCCTTCATTTTGGTGGCAAGATATTCATGGGTACGTTTGGCAATACCGGTCCCGCGAACTTTTGCTGCATCGGCTATCGTCTGAAGAATGGTGTCAACGTAAACCTCGTGTTCCGGACCGGCCACAAATACTTCTATTTCTTTTTTCTCTTCCATTTCTAAACTGTGAATTTTGAACGATGAGCTATTTCATGTTCGGAACGACTTCACTGAGTGCTTCAATTACTTCGTCTTTAGTCACTCCTTGTTTGATGACAATGAAGATGGTGTCGTCTCCGGCTATCGTTCCTAATATCTCATTAATATGGTTATTATCAATATTGTATGCGATACTGCTCGCATAACCTGGACGTGTCTTGATAACACCAATGTTGCCCGAGAAATTGATGCTCAAGAATCCGGGAACCTGCATCATTTCTCTCACGGAATGTGGTGTGGAGACACGCTTATATAAGGTGTCGTTGGGTAATACATATACATAATTGCCACGCATGGAAGCTGCTTTTGCAACTTTTAGCTGTTTTAGGTCTCTACTGAGTGTGGCTTGGGTCAGCTGGAAACCTTCTTCTTTGAGGGCTGCCAGTAACTCATCTTGGCTGCCTAACTCCTGGCTCGATATGATCATCCGCAGGGCTTCCAGTCGGTCGTTTTTTACTTTCATTGCCGGTATATTTATTCATTCGGGGTGCAAAATTATACATAATTGCGCATATTACCAAACTTTTATGCAGATTTTTGTGTTATTTTATCATTTTGTATGGGTTTAGTATGGAGTCTACGTGGTATACGCCTTGTAGTATTGTGGCTTTGCTGGCAATGTCTAAAGGAGTTTTTGTGATATTATATAAATAATGTATTAGGAGCCTAATACAACTAATTGAGACGGCAAGATTTAAAATAAATGTTAAATTCGAGGAATTTATTATGAAATATTTTGTTGGTTCAAAAAAAGTGTGTACCTTTGCACCCGCTTTCCGAGAAAGGGAGGCGTTAAAAGAAGCGTTCTTTGATAGATTTACATAGACAGAGAAAGAAGTAGTACAAGAAGCGAGTA
>Ga0265298_10003880_pt1 | contig 19427 bp, 19 predicted proteins | sample AusTroGonzalo_MG_3_FD_193486 | JGI IMG/M metagenome (GOLD analysis project Ga0265298, IMG submission 193486) | Bovine rumen microbial communities from tropical cattle in Woodstock, Queensland, Australia - Gonzalo_01 | ecosystem: Host-associated > Mammals > Digestive system > Stomach > Rumen ... | reverse complement strand
CGAGCCCCGTTCTTATTACCGCTTTGGTACCGCCATGGTGGGCGTCAAGCTTCACTGGTATGAGCGGGAGTGGTTCCGCACCTATTCGATGTTCGCCGTGGGAGCGTTGTACCGCAACGATCCGGTCTTCAAAAAATTCCGCGTTGCCGGCCAGGCATCCTTCCTCGGCATGGAGGTCGGAAAGCGCTTCTGCGGTTTCCTGGATCTGGGTGTCGGTGACCTGAGCGTCGCCTCCGTCGGCCTTCGCGTCAAGTTCTAAAAAAAAAGCCGCAGGTTCTCCTGCGGCTTTTTGTCTGGGTGACTTGACTCGAACAAGCGACCTCCTGGTCCCTAACCAGGTGCGCTACCAACTGCGCCACACCCAGATGCCCTCGAAAGGGACTGCAAAGATAGTCATTTTTTCGAAAAAGCATCGGCTTTCCGAAAAAATAATTGAGCCTCGAAAAACTCCGAGTCTAGTCATTCCGGGCTTTCTTATAGTCATTCCGGGCCTGACCCGGAATCTCGTTTCCCGTCCTCAAAACAGGCCGTATTTGAGGACAGAGGCCGGTTTTTCTGCCACTTATCCTCAAATACGACCCTTTTTGAGGACAGCCTTACCCGTCCGCGCGGAAGCGCCAGGGGTGCAGGCGTACGTCGGGAAAGGGCGGGGCTATCCGTCTCGGTTGCTGGACGTCTAACGCCTCCTTTTTAGCCGCCTCCTGCGGAGTCGTCTAACAGTCGTTGAACGGACGACGTCCTTCGCCTTCGTCGTCGTTGCGGAAATGATGCTGCCGCATCATTCCGCGCCTCCTCCTCATGCGAACCGCTGCCCTCACCGGGCCCCGCTGATCCTTTCCCTCCTATACGCCCGCACCCCTGCGCTCCCGACGCTCCCGGCTAACAATGTTTAAGAATGGGCCTATTGTGCCAATATTATCGATAATTACAGGAGTTTAATTGCGATATGGGCGCAGGCCTCTGCGTCGGCGAGGGCGTGGTGGTGATTGGTCAAATCATATCCGCAGGCCGCTGCAACCGTCTGCAGCTGGTGATCCGGCAGACTGTAGCCAAAATGCTTACGGGAGGCAGAAAGAGTGTCGTAAAACTCATAGTCCGGATAATCCATTTGGTACACTTTGAAGACCTCTTTCAGGCACCCTTCATCGAATGGGCTATTGTGCGCCACAAGCGGCAGACCCTCGATCTTCGGTGCAATCTTCTCCCAGACGTATGGGAATACCGGGGCGTCTTCAGTCTCCTCCTCTGAAAGTCCGTGAACCTGCTGGCAGAACCACTGGTAGTATTCCGGCTCCGGGTGGATCAGACTGTAGAATGAGTCTACAATTTGGCCATCGCGTACAATCACCACACCCACGCTGCACACACTGGAACGACACTCGTTGGCGGTCTCGAAATCTATTGCTGCGAAATCTTTCATAATCAATAGTTGGAAACCATATTCTTAATATCATCCAGCACCTCCTGGCGGAAGTACTCCGGAGAGAGAACCGTTACTGCAGGGCCGCGGCTAAGGATCTCCTGCTTGAAGTCAAAGGTCGTAGCCAGGTGATAGCGATATACCGTATAGTCCTCGTTCGATTCGGCCTCCACCTTGCGCTGGGAGTCATGCAACGGAAGGGTGTCAAAATATTTCTCCTGGTCCTTCGCAACCCTGATTCTCACTTCTGTCGGCTCGTAATCAGTGCCAACAATAATGCCGAAATAATCTGCAAAGAATTTCTCGGCGTTGAACTTTGCCGGCAACTTGTAATCCAGATCCGTCGGAATGATGTTGAGCATTCTCTCATCCAAAGCATAGACCCAGGGCTCGTCTTTTCCCTCACTCTTGGCCAGCATATACCAGCGCTGTTTGAACAGTTTCAGGCAGTAGGGCTCAACTTTAAAGGCACCCGGCTCGTCGCGCCAGAAACTCTGATAGGTTATTTCGACAACCTTGCCGTCACGCATGGCGTTCACGATGACAGGAAGCCACTTCTGCGAGGATGGTATTTTCTCGAAGAGAATGCGGTCTCGCATATCCTTCGTCTCGTTGAGTAGGTTGTTCATGGACAGGGACTCCAGGAGCCACCGACGGATGCCATCTGCCTCCAAATCATCGCTGTTGGCAATGTAATAGCCCAGCGAACGGTCGCACTTGATTTCAATGTGGAAAGTGTCGAGAATAGCCTCTATGTGGTTGTGGAAGGTCCTTTCAGGCAGGTAATTCTCCCTGGCAGTATTGAGTGAACTGCGCGACCAAAGGTAGCTGATTTCCTTGTAGGAGATATACCTGTGATAGTTGATGACATCAATCAACCAAACGTACCTGTCGAAATAGTTCTTAGCCATATATGTGCGTTTTTGTTGGTTTCAATGCTGCAAAGATAATAGTTTTTGTTGCCAAAAAGTGGCAGGATGTCATTAAACCTTAGAAACCGATCCTCCGTTTCTCTTGCCCAGAACCTCTCTCTTCCTCACAACAATACCGGAGCAATTCTTCGATAGCAGGTTCGGCGCCAGAGAGAATGCTTTGTATCGTCCTTTTCCTCACAATGTTCTCGATCTGCCCGCCGCTAAAATCGAATTTATCGGCAAGAAAATGGGCGTCAACTTCAGTGAGTTCCGGCATCATCGCTTTCCAGATTTGACATTTTACATCCACGGATGGATTGCTGAACTTGACTTTGTAAAGGAATCGACGCTCGAATGCTTTGTCCAGGTTCTCCGTTAGATTTGTCGTGGCAATCAGGATTCCCTTCAGATCTTCCATCTCCTGAAGGATGATATTCTGAAGACTGTTTTCCATCTTATCGACCGCGCCTTCCGCCCCCGATTTTCTAATGCCAAAGATAGCATCGGCCTCATTAAACAGCAGGATTGGTGTAACCGAGGAAGACTCGACTTGTTTTCGGTAGTTAGTGAAAAGCCCCTTCAAGTTCTTCTCGCTTTCTCCAACCCACATGCTCTTGAGTTTTGATACATCCGCCATGATGATATCACGCCCAGTCTTCTTTGCCAACTGGTAAACTGACTCTGTCTTACCGGTGCCAGGACTCCCATAGAAAAGGCAAGTGAAGCCTGTTCGCATTCCTTTGGCTTCAAGGGCCTTTCTAACTTCGGCATATCGTTTCTCCGAGAGAAGATCATTTAGCGTGTTCAGGCTCTCTTTCACCGGACGATCATAGAACAAAGGCTTCTCCTCCAAAGAGTCATGTTTCAATAGACCAGTCATTGGCGCCCCCTCATGCAGTCCGCCACAATCTTCAAAAATCTCCTCCTTCACTGAGTCTGCAATTTTAAAATGATCCTTGACGAGCATTCCATCACGAGAAGCGTACGTTATTACTCCGTAGTCTTGTAGACCTAATTCTTCGTCTTTATAGTATTGCTGAAGGCTTTCCATTGTATCGTCGTCAAAGTACTCCCGGAAATCCCACCAACCGCAATAATCATCGTTGCAATCGTGATACCTGAAACACATTGCATAAAACAAGAATCTCTCTGCCGGACATATACTGTCTAAGTAGTCGTTATTCTCCAAAAAATCCCATCCATCTTCTTTACGATAAGATTCATCTCCTTGCGCCCCAATTTTCAGGACACCATATTTACTGGCCGCCTTAGCTATACTGGTCCTCGGGTTCGCCAGTATCATGGCATCCATTTCATTCAGTGCTATTTCTCTATCAATAACTCTGTTGTCGACATCATGAAATAAACGGGTCATGCGGGAGAGTATCGTAAATGTCTTCAGATTCTTGTTAGAGGGACGTTTAAAGGGCTGATTTTTCTCAAGGCAATGCAGGACCTCCTCACCAACGCGAATTTTACCCCAGCGACTACGTTTGATAACAAGAGCACTCTCCAAAGCCCTTAAATCATCTTCATAAGATAGAAGTTGGATAAAACTCGTCTTCAGTCTATCTGCAAGCTCTCTTTTAGAGAATTCATCGCATTTGGACATCTCAACGATAATTGAGAATAGTACACCTTGCTTCGGAGTAATATCCATTTTCTCCGCAAGGTATTCAGCGGATTCGCGGACCTCATCCATCAGTTTATCGTCAAAACGATAGTATGAAGATGAACCGCCGTAACGACCTTCTTCCTCGTATGATGCGGTCTTTATGATTTCCTCAATTGCAGAGAGGACTGTTTTATTGTCATTTGTGCCAGCCATAATGAAGGATTTTTATCATTCTGGCTGCAAAGGTATGGTATCATTCTGCCGAAATGTGGCAGCATACAAGATGGCGTATTTATTTTTATTATTTTTGTTATGCGGTATCTACTACACTATATAACTGCCAGGCATTGGCATTCTGAGTAGTTATTTTTGCCGCCTAAACCAAACTACTAAAGATATGGCCAAAGTTTTCAAAGTTACTCCCAAGCGTATCAAGAGGTCCAATGGCCTTGTGCTGACTCCGGACATGTCCGTCGTCGTTACAACCCAGCAGCACATGACTTCTCCTTTCAGCAACGGCGCAAAAGAACTGAAGGAAGTCTACATGCGCATCTACGGCTTCGACTACCAAAAAGCCTGTTGCCAGCAGGCGGATTTCACTTTCGAGGTCCTCGGTTAAACTGGAGGGTTGGCCGCTGTGGTCAATCCTTTTTCTTTATAATACGCGAGGCACTCTTGCAACGAAGCCAGGGACTGTTTCCGATAAGAATCCTTAGTAAAGAACTGTTCCTGGACGCTTCCTGAGGCATCGTCCTTTTCTACTCGTACCCAGATCCATTGGTTGGTCTCCATCGGAGCCATACACATCCATGCTTCCAGTGTCACGACATTCGCGTTCAATCGATGGTATGACACATCTTCGATGAGCAGCGATTTGCTCTGTTCCTCGGTAAGTCCTTTGAATATTCCCTTCAGGAAATCTTCGAGCGGCGCTTTCTCAAATGCGCCAAAAATGCTGAGATACTTCGTGTTATCCATACTGATTGTTCTTGTTGATGGTGCAAAAGTAGGCTTACGGAATGCCAAACCGCGGCAGGGATACTAATACCTCACTTTTTTCGTGGGAAATAATGCGCTGCCGGATTTTGGCACGAACGCCTTTTACCTTTGTCCCCGTGAAAAGGACATAAAGTATGGGAAAGACATTGCACATCATCCCTTCAGGAATCATCTGGCCCCTCATCGTCGAGAAATGGATTGGCGACGAGCCGGACAAAGCGAATCATGAGGTAATCCAGTACCCCGTCCCCACCAACCTTCACTATCAGCCAGACGCCCTGACTGACGTGGAAATGATGAAGACGGCCATATCGTGGTATAAGCCCAATTCATATCCGGTGGCCAACCTGTATCAGGACTTGATGACCTTTATCGAGGCCGTCAAAAAAGGGCCTGAGTATGACAAAGTAATCGTCTGGCACGCAGAGGACGCCGACTCTCGGCTGCTCCTTTATTTATTCGCGTACACGTATAAGCACAGGTTTTACGCCATCGATGTAACGCCTGAAGAGCGCCGGTATAACTGGAAGCCGTATGATGAGGACTATGAGCGGCTCGAAGAGGTGAAAGTCTATATTGACTGCGATGTTGATAGAGACTCGGTCTCTCGCAAATCCTTTCAGCCCAGGATGGTCACTCAAAAGATGAGGAAAGAGTTTTACGAGGTCTGGAAAAGCTGGGGCGGAGAAGATGCTCTGGGCAGTCCGGTACTTGTAAGCCAGTTCGGGACATTCTTCCATCCCTATCGAACATACTTGTACTCCGACGTCTTTGACGCTACACCCAAAGATCAGCCCAAAACGATTGGTGACATCTGCAGAGAAATAAATGCGAAGCATCCCCAGATTGGTCAGGATGTCATCTACGACACTGTCACTCGGATGGCTGATGCAGGAATGATCAAATGGGTTAAGAAGGTCGCGAGTAATCCGCTTCACCACCAGTTGCAGCAGTACAAGTACGACGTGGAAGGAGAATGGAAGGAATATCCCCGGGACTATCTGTATCAGTTCGCTCGCGAGTGCGGCAAGAAGATAACACTATCGGAGGATGAAATGAAGGCAGAATTCCTTCGTGACCGCAAAGACAGCGACGATATGTTCTGCCAGGGACATCTGGCCAGGGCCGATCGGGCGAAGAAAAGAGAACAGTGGGAAGACAGGCTGGTTATCCAGTGGGCTGCTGCTTTTAATGATAACTGGGGTTGGTATCATCTGATGTCGGTCATGAAAGTCAAGATGGAAATGATGGTTGAGTACATGCGACACTGGTCTCCCGTTGCCAACGGGCCGGTCTATGCAGACCAGATGGAGCGGGCCATCGGCCTGATGGAAGTGATACTTGACTGGGGTGGACAGTCAGAATACAAGCACACAGAAGATGAGGACGATTACTTTGACGCCAAACACTTCTCCCGTTACGTCAATTTCCGTAACCACAAGCGCTTTCCAAGCCCCGATTACGACGGGCATCACTTCTGGTGCAAGGCCCAGCGCCTCCGCTTCGACAAGGCCTGGAACATCCTCTGGGAGATGTTCCGCACGAAACTTCTCACTTGGGATGACTAAAATAATCCCTGCTGCCACTTTTTGGCAGCGAGGATTCTTTCCTTTGCAGAAACAAAAACACTCAAAGCAATGTTAGAATCAGTAAAAGTGTAAAAGGACTTTGTGGGACGAGAAGTAAGCAACTGAGATAGCTTTTTTTGAGAAAACGTTATTTTTGCAAAAACATAGTATCATGGTAAACAAGGAATTAGCAGAAGACATTATCCGTTACGGCCAGGAGTTGGCTGTTTTGGGGCCGCAGAATCTTACAACCGGATTCCTCACTTATGAGACAAGGAATCAGATCAAGAAGGAAGAGGCAATGGGACTTGCCCGGCAATCGGAGCTCATCGTCCGGGAACTTATCAAGCAGTTAACCGTATCTGGCGAAAATCTGGACGATTACAAATGCCGTGTTCTCTACCAGTATATCTTTGACAAGGTGGCTGAGGCAACCTACAAGACGCTTGTTGGCGACGACGTGGATACTGTCCTCAACATTAACGAGGCCTTTGATTACCACGAGCCGGACCTTCCTTATTACATCCAGCAAAAGATTACCAATGCCGTACCTCGGATCGCCAGCGTTTCGAATCAGGTCCTCCAGCATATTGACGAAAACGAATATCGCACTGATGCCCTTGAGGAATGGTTCCTTCCTTTCCTGCTTTTGCCGGTAGGCCAGGCCATTCAATTTGTCATGGAAATGGATCTTGATGATGATTCAGAACTGAGACGCTTCATCGGAGAAGACTAATACATAAAGGCGTGAGATCGCGAAGGGCTACGATCTGCGATCATTCCAGCCTATGCCACTGCCATCTTTTGGCAGTCAAGACTACTATCTTTGCAACAAAACCACTAGGATATGGAAAAAGAATTGATACCTCAACCCAAACTCAGTAAGGAAGAAGTCATTGCAGAGTATGTCAAAACAGGACTAGCTCCAAAATATGCCGATGTATTCTGGCATTTATATTCTGACGAATATGATGGTCTAGAAGGTGAGCCTGACGATTCCGCCTGGGCCCTCGAAACCGCAAAGTACGGTATTGTTTGGTATATCCTGTATAAGGAAATAGGTCATCCGGAAGACTGGTGCCAGGCTGCAGCTGGATTTGGCAAGGAAAACCAATATGAAGAGTTGTCCTTGGAGAATATCGCCGACTGTCTGTCCGAGGTTTACAGAAAGTTTTGGCAACAGGACGAGGCCAGTGCTGTCATAGAACTCAGGCGCCAGTGTGATTATATCGGCGAGAGATTCGGGAAAAGCCCTCTGTACATGCGCTTGTTCTACGAGTGGTATGAAGACATGAGCGGGGGAAGCGATTTACTGGACCACTTCTCCGAGATGGAGTTTGCGTACAATGATGCGATCTCAAAAGGCAAGAGTGATGACTTCGCATATTTCTATGCAACATACCCATGGAGTGAACCTTGGCGTATTGCCGAACTGCGGGAGAGCCTTCAGAAAGAAGGCAAGGACGAAGATTATATCCAGTTATACCTCATCAAGTATGCTGATGGTTTGGAGGACAACGGTGAAGAACGGGAGCATCCAGACATGCCCGCGTCCTGGGAAGAGGAGGTCACTGCTTACATGCAAGGCTGGGACTACGCCAGAAAAGAAGAATCGGGGATTGGTGCCAAAGACCAGCAGCGCTTCATTGATGTCTATGTGCGCACGTATATGAGTGCAAGACACCCGTTGAACCCTTCTGTTATTCCATGGGATCGATTTGACGACTTCGTCCTGGATATCGCCGTACGGGAATTCCATGGGGAGCATGTGGAGATTGAGCCTTGGGATCCGGAAGCTTTCAATGAATGCATGAAGACGGGCCGAGACCCTGTTGAGCATAAGAGCCGGGAGCAACTTCTTCGCGAAGATATCCTTGACATGATGTATCCGAATGGACAAGACGATGACGATTAATTGAAGGAGATCCTTTCTCCATTCAAGAACAACTCCGGGAGTTCAGACATGTCAAGCCGTGGAGAAATGATTGGGCCGACGGCGTCGCATTGCGCCGACGGAGTCTGCAGGATGAGATCTTTCCGCCCTCCCGTATCTGTCCGGAAGAGCCAGCCGTCCAATGCGATGTCTGACTCTTCCGATCTGCTTTTCTTCCCCTTATCGTCGTAATCGAGGGAAATCCTAGTTCCGCAGGAAAATGTCATTACAGTCATACGTTTCACGCCATAACCGGTCAGCGTTTTGAAAAGCGCATTCGTCCTTTCTTCCAATTGAGATAAATCCGGAGTGAATTCGAAAGGTCGCATGCTCACGATAGAGGATGAAATGCCAAACGTTACTCCCTTGATTCGACGGAAAACGGAATAGTGCTCCCCGGCGATGAACTCACAAATAATCCGTGCGGTGTTCAGCGTCTGCTGAAATGGCTTAAGATCTTCCATACGTCTGTGTTTTCGGCAAAAGTAGAACACGCCACCGCTAATTCCTGGCAGCATCTGTTTTTATTTGATCCGCCAGGTTTTGGCATTTGTGGGGGTTACCTTTGTCTCACTTATGGAAAAGGAATTAAATCAAGACATCGTTTTGAACCATTGGGTAAAGCATTTGAACTACTGGAGTCCGGCGCAGATCTATTACTACTTTGTGGATAACGACGGCGGGCATTGGCTTATCTATCTCCGCTGGTCCGGACAACGGGGTGACGAGCCCTGGTCAGCCGAGCTGCTACGTTGCGATGAGAACTGGAAAGACATTCCTGAAAGCCCGGACAACGTTAACCTCCTTGAAGAAAAGGACCATACTCCCGGAACCGTCAAAGGCTACTATTACGATGAAGAATACCCTTTCCTGATGGAGAAAGTTCTCGAAATCGTTGAATCGAAGTTTCCTGGTTTAAAATTAGAATCGAAATGAAAAAAGAGTTTTGGCGAAAAGCACAGCAGTGTGCGAAATGTGTTTATCACTGCCCGGAAGGCCCCCGGCCCGATGCTATTGACCCGACAACGGTGTGGAAGGAGGCTTGTCGCTGTTGTGGGTACTCCTTTTGGCCGGAATTAGGAGAAGCGGAGATGTGCTTCGATTTTAAAACCGAAGGGCAGGACTCCGCCGCAAGCGACAACGCCGAGAAAGAACAATGGGCAAGACAGCATCTATGCTTTCGCTGCGCCTTTTATGAGATGAACGGCTATGACGCGTATGTCCCTCTTGACAGAGGTAGCGAGGCCTCAAAAAGGGAGGAATGGAGAAATGAAAGACGATGTCGTGGATATGTCAGCGTAAAAGAAAAAGAGCTTAACTGTTTCTGTTCATCTTTCTTGAGTCTGAACCAGTGGGCGGAAGTACAGGCGTGCCCTCCCTGTAATGAAGAGAAACGGCGCAAATGGATGGAGTTCAACGCATTAAATACCGCAGGAGAATCAACAAAAAAAGACTAAATTTGTAGCTATGACAGAGTACATCGCAGACGAAGCTCACTTCAAGGAGGTCATCGAGCGGGCGACCATGGTCCAGAGTACTCTCTGGATCGGGACGGCCGACATCAAGGATCTCTACGTGGAAGAGAGGCCCTTCCTGGGCGTTCTGGCCGACATGATCAAGAAGGGCCGGGAGGTGCGCTTGATCCATGCCAAGGAGCCTGGGCCGAACTTCCGGGAGGATTTCGACCATTACCCCGTGTTGTATTCCGGCTTGGAGCGTGTGCTGTGCCCCAGGGTGCATTTCAAGATCATCATCTTCGACCTCAAGGTCGCCTATATCGGCTCAGCCAACCTAACCGGCGCCGGCCTAGGGATGAAGAGCGCCCGCACCCGCAACTTCGAGGCGGGCATCTTGACGGACGACCCGGCCTTGGTTGAGGCCGCGATGAATCAGTTCGATGCCGTCTGGGCGGGGTTCAAATGCAAGAACTGCGGACGCAGGCAGTTCTGCGGAGATCCAATCCTATGACTGCTGTATTATGCATTAAACGCTTATATTTGAATAACAAAACACTAAAACTAAAGTAGCATTCAACTCTAAAATAATCACCATTAGGTATATGGAGCCAACATTTAACTTCGTAAAAGCATACCCTTATATTGGGAGCGCATATTTCACTCAACCCGAGAGCAAAAGGATTCTTGTCCTTGGGCATTCTCATTACTCAGATCACTGGTTTAAGGGTATAACGCAAGAAAGTGTCACACTATATTTATCAGAGAGGCGAAAGGGAAAAGACATTAGCGGGGAGTATCGTTCGTTTCTCAACTTTGAGACTTCAGTTCTTGGGGAAAGCGCTTCGCCGGAAGAAGCAATCGCTTTTTGGAATCGTGTTGCTTTCTGCAATTATGTCCAAGAGGCTATGCCAGAAGACAATAAAACAAAGAAGCCGAGCAGGCAACAATACATAGATTCTTACGATGCATTCTTTGAAACCCTGGAAGTCTTACGACCGAAGTATGTTATAGCGTGGGGTAAAACAAATTTCAATAATCTCCCGCCTATTCATTTCGAAGATATAGACCCGGACGGACAACGGATATGTCAATATAATCTTGACTCAGATTACCATCCTCGAGTCCTCTGTATCCAGCATCCCTCTATGCGATACTGTCGAAAGAAATGGGGGCCGATTATTAACCTGTTTATTAGCGGAGAGTGGGATAATTGTCCCCCGAAGATTATGACAGAATAATCCGAACTGGATCACATACGACTTCGATTGAAAGCATTTTTAGGCGCAAGTATTTTTGAAGGACGTGTTTCTGGGCAATGACCATCAATTTCAATGACCATAAGGTTTTCGCGTTTGCCGACACCCACGGGATGTATCGGCGGCTTGCCAAACCAACCGATGCGGACATCCTCATCTGTGCCGGAGATGCCTGCGAAGGCTTTAACCCGGCGGATCTGCAGGACTTCTTTGCCTGGTACACATCCATCCCAGCAAAGCTCCGGATCTTCGTCCCCGGCAACCATGACCGCATCTTTGATCAGGATCCGACACGAGCGCGGGATCTGATTCCTAGCGGAGTCGTCTATCTGGAAAACGAGGGAATGGAGTTCGATGATATCAAGTTCTATAGCGTCCCGGCAAGGCCTTATCTGAATACTCCGGTCACTATCCCTTCTGGTGTCGACTTCCTCATCACCCACGGCCCGGCTTACTCATACCTGGACCGTGAACTGGGCTGCAAGCAGCTCTTCCTCTCCGTGGCCAGTGCTCGGCCGAAGTACCACATCTTCGGCCACGTCCACGAAGAAGGCCTACAAAGAAAGGCGATGCTCGGCGGCACCACCTTTCTCAACGTGTCATATTTCGAGGAACTCAGAAGGAATCAGGGACGATAGTTCCGTTCAAAGATATGGATAACCCTTTGTTTTGACGAGCTGTACTTTGAAGAATCTCCCTAACAATCCCTTCTTGGAAAGCATACCCAGGAAAAACGTCAGGAACTGGTACAAACTTGATGTAGGTGCCGTTATCCTCAGTCGTTTTCTCGATCCCTTTTTCGAGAAGATTACCCTTGGAATATTTAGCCCAGGAACATTCCCCATCACGGTAAGACGCCACATAAAAGTCTATGGAGAGTGCGTTCGTTACTTTGACGGGATGAATGGTGACACCTTTGGCTTGCGCCCCCATTCCCACGGATATGCCACTTGTTGCCAAAACAACGTTCTCCAAAGGAATGCCTCTTCCGAAGTCTCTTACAACGGCATATTTTTCTTTCACCTCGACAGAAAGCCCTTTGCCAAATCCCATTTGGAACTCATCCACAGCCCCAACAATAGCACCCTTCAGCAGGGTGTAGATTCCGTCCTTCGGGTCGGAGCCATCGCCCAGCTGGCCGATGTACATCTCCGGCCGCCTTTGAATATGCTCGTTCCATTCAAGGGTCTTGATGCTATTGTCATCAAATTGATTATTTGCGGGTTTGTGATTCTGTTCCATGGGCTCAATTGTTTACGATTACAAATTTAAGCATTTTTTCTGCCAAACCTTGGCAACGTGCCGTCAGTTATTATGTTAATTGTCGAAAGCCCAGCAAAAAACGCTATCTTTGTAAGGATTAAACCAAACCTGCTAATGTTTGGCAGTGTTTTTTCTTTTTTTTGCTGAAAGAACTATTTACATGGCAGAAACAGATATTATCTATTCGATCAGGGACGTTTTTGAGCATCCGCGGTTTAAGGGCATTACCTTCCGTATTCCTGATTATCAGCGTGGTTATAAATGGACACCTGTCAATGTTCAAGCATTATTAAATGATGTTTGGCATTTTAATGGACAGGGAGAGCAGTTCTATTGCCTCCAAAATATCACCATAATACGTTCTGATGAAGGTAAGTACTTCAATGTAATAGACGGGCAACAGCGTCTTACGACATTGTCTATAATACTTAGTTATCTGAATGAAGAGGGACTTGTGAAAGGGCGGATTAATTATGAAATCCGAAAGTCTACAGCCATCTTTTTAGAAGAGCATATTTTCTCCGGCAAGTGTTGGGGGGATGGCTATAAGCATAATCCGCAGCACCAAGACGAGTACTACATAATGAGTGCTGCGGAAGCTGTGGCAGACTGGTTTGGCAAAACAAAAGTAGATAAACTCGCATTCAAAGAGAAGCTGCTTTCCCACACAAAACTCATAGTGAATGAGGTGGATGGCAATGAGTATCAAACATTTTCCAATCTTAATGGCGTTCGCGTCCCCTTAGATGCGTCTGATTTAATTAGGGCTATGATGGTAACCTATTCCGTTAAGGAAGGGAAAGAAAATGTTGATATTGGCCCCTATAGGGTTCGGATGGGTGCTGAAATTGATGCCTTTGCTGTTGAATGGAGTGATCCAGAATTAAAGCGATTCTACAGTCAGTTCTTGCCAGAAGAACTTTCTCGTAAGGCGAAGGAGTTACGCTTTGATTATGTTGAACATCCAATCAATCTGTTATATCTGCTCTTTCTTCTCCGGAAGAATGGAGAAGAAAGCGTCTCTCTTTCAAGTTTTGAAAAGTATTTGAAGAAGGAGCCGGGAGCATTTTCACTTATAAAAGAATTTGATGCCATCTTGCAGGAATGGTATAATGATAATGCTCTCTATCATTATCTTGGATATTTGTTTTTCAATTACAAATATCGCGTTAAATTCACCGAGGTTTTTCAGTTGTGGTTAGGAAGTTCGAATCGTACCGAGTTTCGACAAGCTGTGAAGAAAAAGATTTGTGAATGTTTAATGCTGGACTTCAAACCTTCAGAACAAGAGAAAGCAGAAGGAAAAACGAATCGTGATATCTTGCTAAGCAGTTTGAGATTCAATCTAACCACCAATTGGTACACGCATCCAAACCTACCTCAAATACTGATTTTAAATGATATTCTCACATCGATTAAATCTAATAGCCTTGGCCGTATACCGGTATCATACCTGAAGATTAATAATGAGGATCGTGAGCATATTAGTTGCCAGACTCCTAATGATAAGGAATTAAATAACAAAGACCGATGGCGGGCAGATTTACAAGAGTTGGAACGCTTTGAGTTGCCTGGTAACGATAAAGCAAAGTTCCTAAGTAATATTCATAGCCTTAAGACAAAAATTGAGCAAGCTGACGAAATAACGAATGAACTGAAAGAGGAGATTATTGACTCTCTGACTCAGTTTGGCCTTAATTCTATAGGTAATATTGTGTTGTTAAACCTCTCTGTAAATAGAGGATATGGAAACAGTCCATTTATGGCAAAGCGTGTAGCCATAATCAACAACTATTTCAACAATAATACAAACGACAAGCAGAGCATTAAATCCAAGAATGCTTATATACGTCCTTTTACAATGAGAACATTTTTAAGCAATCTGGACGGAACTGATAATCGTGCTGAAAAGAATAACTGGACTCTCGTTGACATAAAGAGTAATGCTGAGATTATCGCAAGAGCAGTCGAGTCATTTATCAATGAAACGCTATGATGGAACTTAAGACAATAGAAGAGATTCTAAAAGACAGAATCGTCATCCCTGAGATTCAACGGGAATACGTTTGGGGTACGAATAAGGTTAATCCTGAAATCGTACGGAATTTTGTCATAGACATCAACGAAAAAGCGCGGGATGATGAGTCTATTCAATTGGGGTTCCTGTACTCGTATGCTCACGGAGGAGAATTGCATCTTATTGATGGCCAACAGAGAATGACTACGCTTGTTCTTTTGGCGTTTTTCTGCTACTGTCACGAGGAAAACACATCTGAGCAGATCATAAAAGCCCTTATGAGATTCTCTTACCGAGTTAGAGTAGATACTGAACAATTTCTGTTTAGTCTATTCAATCACAAAGATGATTTCATCAAGGATCTTAATCTATTCCAGTCAGATAGATTGAAAGATGCCAATTGGTACCGTTCCAAATACAACACAGACACGACGATCAACTCGATGGTAAAATGTTTAGATACCATCTATAAGCTTCATCGTTCTCTTAGCAGCAGTTTTAAGATTACAACCGCCTGGTTGCTTAACAATGTCTCTTTTTGGACCTTTGAGGTCGCACAAACATCACAAGGGGAAGAGCTGTACATTTCAATGAATTCCAGGGGTGAAGCCCTTACGGACTCAGAATTGTTTAAGCCAAGACTATTTGAACGAGCAAAGGAATTCCAGTGCTTGTCCGCTAAATCGTGGGGAAAAGCATGGGATAATTGGGAAGAATTATTATTCTCTAATAGGGGCGAGAATCCTATTGAGAGCGTAAGTGACGCAATGAACACCTTCCTAAGAGTAATTATAGAACTCGAATCTGGAAAGCCCCACGGGAAGATTGAGCCTGCTGAGGACGCAAACTTGGTAACCCTGGCATCGATAGAAAAATATTTTGGATGCTTGGAAAGAATATGCAGCGAGGATTCATATCAAAAAGAATTACGTGGTTTGTACGAATCTAAGTTTTCCTTGTTAATCCTGAAAATACTTGTTTGTCTCGTTCATGCTGGTGAAGAAGATGTTGAAATTAAACGAGTTTATCCAATTATCAAGAATTGGGAACGTCGTGGTCTACTAAAGAATGAGGGTTTATTAAAAGTTTTGTTCGGTTTTCTTCATCAAGAGGGAGAACGGAAGGGATGGCTGGATTATATACTGGAGCATATAAATGATCATGCAGAACCGAACGAACGGCAATTGGACGGAGTCTTAAATAATCACGAATGGCTGAAAATTAAACGTTATCAGACCTTCAAAGATAAAGAACTTGAAAAAGTGTATCATGAAGCCGAACAAGATTCTATACTCCATGGGTATCTTAGGGCCGTTTGGGATGAAGCATTTGAATCCTCTTATGAATGGAATGAAGAATCCAAACTGACGTTTATAAAACGTTTTGCAATCTTTAAAGACTTATTTAAAGATAGCCATACTACAGTTAATCTATCATGTGATCCAGAAGAAGGACGCGTAGATAACTCGTTAATTACAAGAGCACTATTGACAATAAAGCCATATGGCGTGTGGGTTAGCGGGCAAAACTATGCCTATGGGTGGAAAAATGGAGACAAGAATTATTGGAGGATTTTGGCGAGCAAACGGGATGTGGCAAGCGTAATCTCAAAGTTGATAGACCTTCTATTTACCGAAAGCATAACCTCAGAAGAACATATGTATTTTGTTCTTTCCGGTTTAGTATCCGAAGCGAAAAACAAATACGACAGGGGCTCCGGTCTGTTCTATATTTTGAATTATCCGAACGCATTACAAGCACAATTTGAAGGGCATAACGTATTATCTTTCGATGGTGGATGGGATAATTTTAACATCTGGATTCTGGAGAAAGATAATGCACATTCATATTACTACAATATGTTCGTAAGCCTCTTGTATTCATTGTGCAAAAATAAAGAAGGCGTATCAAAATTGGACGCAGCTCGTATTGAACTGGACAACCACCTGTATATAAAATGCTCCAGTATACAAGGTTGGGATGTCATCTATAAGGATTGGGAGGGTGATATAGAATCTCTTAAATCAAAGCTTTCCTCTGTAGCGGTTTTATATGGAACGACCTGTATCGATAATGATAACACGAAAAATCTTCATTGTTTCTACATACCTCGTGGCAAAAATGACCAGATAGATCTTGGCTTACAGATCATTGATCATCTATGTTCTTCACGATAGAACATAAAGACAAATAAATCCGCTGCCACTCTTTGGCATCTTCGTGCCGTAACTTCGCGGCATGAAACAGAAAACAGAAGAGCCCGACTATCGTTCGATGAACGAGGTCCAGCTCAAACATGAACTTATCAAACTCGAGAAGCGGATTCTCGACATTACCGGCGATCCCATCGATTACAAGCACTATAGCCCGTTCCTGGACTGGTGCCGTGACGATGCGAAGGTCGAGGCGGTCGAGGAAAATATGCTGGACCGCAGTTACATCCTGAATCTCCTTTTTGACATCCACTGCACGCCGGCCGAGGTTGCCAGGCTGGAGAAAATCAACGGCATGCTGCTGGAGATGACTAACCGGACCTATCACCGCACGGCCGACCTGATGCGGGCGCTGATGGTTATGAAGAAGGATGATCTGGACGATGACTATGAGCTAGAAGGCAAGCTCGCTCCGCGGTTCGACATCCCGTATTCGGTGCTGCGTCTGGAGGATGACGACTATTACGGCTCCGATTTCATCCGGATGGCCGCCATCCTTCAGGAAACGGAGAAGAACAAGCACCTTTTGGCAGATGTGACTTGTGATTGGTGGCGCTTGAAGGACAAAACTCCGTCGGCCACGGACGAGGAGCTGGAGTGCGCAAATATAATGGATGACGAGGATTCCTGGGCCGAAGGTCCGCTACGGCATCCCAAATTGGATCATATCAAGGTCTGCTACGCTCTCCATGTGTTATGCACCCACATGAACTGGTCCATTCCGGACGTTCTGCGCATCAACGATTTCTCCATAGAAGTCAAGCTTACCGTCCAGCAGTTCTCCGACCAGGAAAAGAATCGGCTCTGGTGGTGGGATAAGTATGACCTCCCACGCTTCAAGGAAGTGCTTTTGAAGGAAGCGGCAGCACGTCCGGAAGGCCTTCCGCTGGAAACCGCACTCCTGCAGCGCTGCCGGGACTACTTCGAGGACAATGCCGATGAAGTCCTTGCCAAAGTCGGCATCTCAGACGTAGACCGCTATCTGGAAGCCCTGAAACACAAAATCGATAATCCTTACCAAGAATGACACTCAAAGACCTGATTCTCAAATATGAGTTCGACACCGTAGTGCCGGACCTCCTTACCGTTGACGAGCCCATCAAGGACAACCTGTACGCCTTCAAAGAGGCCTTCGACACTCTACGCCGTATGGCCCCGGGAGACGCCCAGGGAGAGCAGATTGTTGTCAGTTTAGAGGTGGAGACCGAGAAAGACGGCACGGAGGTAGAACGATACCTGCACGCATCAAACTGCGAAGGTGAGCTCTGGGATTCATCCCTGGCCAAGGAAGTGGTCATTGATGCCGATATTACCGAAATTCGAGCCCTGGCGCAGATCCTTTGGCATATTACCTTCTTTGGATACACGCCAGAGCACGAAGGGTATAGAAGCCATGAGATCAAAAACAAATACGAGCGCAAGGCATCTTTGCTGGGGTATCATCAGTTCTGCAACTATGCCCGCATCAAGCCCAAGAAGAATCCCACCGACTGGGAACTCCGTTGCTCTCTCGCGCTGGACGACTGGGATATATATCACGCCAGAGAAGCGCATCGTAACAGGGCAAAGCGGATGCGGGACGCCCGTCAGGACCGCCAGATAGAAAAGTATAAGCGTATGGGGAGAATCCAAAGGCTGATAGACAGCATTGTGGCCACCAGCTGGGATTCCGACTACGCAGACTACAAATACCTCTTTGACACAAAGGAACTCTATGTGTTCGAATTCTACTCCAGGACAACGAGCAAAGAGACCCGGGCGCAGTATATTGTCGATAATTTCGTCAAATACTTCAACGAAGACCTGACCCAGTATAAGCGAACGGATATGCTAATCTCTTCCGGAGAAGAACACGGAGTCACGTTCCTTGAAATGCATTCTCTTTGCACCGCCATTTACCCGCGTACAGGCCTGATTCTGGACGAGGAAGGACATCCCGTTGGCCACTCGACGCCTCATAAGCCCGAATACCACGTCCATTTTGCCACTGACCCCAACCTTGGCGATGACCTCAAAGTCCTGTTGATTTGCAGCCGCTGATCTCGGCGCCGAAAATGGCCAAAACCGGCACCGAGAGGAGTTTTGAAAGTGGGGTCGGCGCCGAAAAGGGCCAAAATTGGAGCCGAGATTCGCGAATCAGCGTCGGCAAAGGAAAAAGGAAGATGGCAGCCCGTCCGCGCGGTGAGATGGCACCAAATAATCTTGGCAATCAAGAAATAATCGCTATATTTGCACTTAGAGATTAACAGGCGGCTGTCGAATCAGCCGAGTATTATGACCATAGAGCATTGTTCCCCGAGAGGGTAATAATGCTCTTTTCTATTAAGGCGGGCGATGTAGTCTTGTGAGTAGGAGGTCTGACAACAGACCTCACGCCTGTAATAATCTCGAAAACAGAAATGGTCATCATACTCAACCTCATCATTGGCTCAAAGGCACAAGGTGCCGAAGCCAAAACCGTTCACGTACGGGCTCACTGGCGCGTCCGTAACGGCAAAAAGCATTATGTGAGGGCCCATTATCGACATAGATAATCGAGCTCGATCAGCCTGCTGAAGGCTGGTGCTGAATGTCCGTCCGCCTTGGGGGCCGAGACCCCCGGAAGCCACCCTCACAAGGGGTGGCTTCTTATGTCGGGGATATTATTCCTCGTCGGCGTCCTGGCCGAGGAGCTGGAGGTAGCCGGGGAGGGCGCGGCCGCCGGCTTTGTGCAGGTCTTTGCGGTCTTCGGTCAGGGTGATGATCTCGTAGGTCGGGGTGATGCTGACGTAG
>Ga0265298_10003879_pt1 | contig 19436 bp, 11 predicted proteins | sample AusTroGonzalo_MG_3_FD_193486 | JGI IMG/M metagenome (GOLD analysis project Ga0265298, IMG submission 193486) | Bovine rumen microbial communities from tropical cattle in Woodstock, Queensland, Australia - Gonzalo_01 | ecosystem: Host-associated > Mammals > Digestive system > Stomach > Rumen ... | reverse complement strand
TTGATGTTGTCTATCTCTTCACCTACATACTGCAGTCCTGGCCACAAGCCGAAGGGTGCGTTAGACTCCATCTGGAGGAAGTCGCCATGTGAAGGAGTACCACCAATGACAGGTGGGTTATGACCAGCATTACAGAACGACAGATGGCCTGTTTCGAGGTCGATGAGACCAAGGAAGAACGTAACGAACATCAGATTCTCATTGTCTGTTCCAGCCAGTGCATCATTTATCTGGGTGCATATCTCGGCAGGTTGCATACCTTGTTTGGCGAGTGTCTGGAATAGGCGGGTAACCTGTGCCATGAAGAGCGAGGCGGGTACTCCCTTGCCGCTGACATCGCCCAGACAGAAGTAGAGCTTGTCGTTGTGCATTACATAGCCGTAGAGGTCGCCACCAACCTCGCGGGCTGGTGTCATCGAGGCATACATATCCAGTCCTTCACGGTTGGGGAAGGTGCTGGGCACCATCGACATCTGTATCTCGCGGGCAATACGTAATTCGCTCTCTATGAGTTCCTGTTCGGCCTTGATGGCTGCCAGGCGTCGTGCTGCACGCTGTCGTAACAAGATAGTGGTGATGACGGCAATAACGACGATGGCTCCAATGATAAACATCAGATACATCTGGTTGCGCTCGCTCTCCATCTTGTCGCGCTCATGCTGCATTTTCTCGCGTTCCTGTTGGTCGCGCAACTCGTCAAGTTCAAAGCGCTTGTTGAGTTCGTTGAGCTGATGGCGCGTCTCTTGCTGGTTGATGGAATCTACCAGCTCATAGTGTTTCTCCAGATACTTATATGCCTCACTCCATTGTCCCAGATGGGACAGGATGGTGGCACGCTGCAACATCACTTCTGAATAGGCGTTGATGTCAAGTTCCTTGGCATCAGGCAACTGTAGATTATTGAGTCTGAGTGCCTCGGCATAGTCCTTACGCTCAATGGCCAAGCGAGTACGGAAGCCAGCCACCTCGTTGCGCGTCACCTTTGACCAGCCGCTATTCTCGATATGCTTCACTACGGAGTCTACATGCTGAGTAGCCTTGTCGATATTCTTGGTCTTGAGGTTGTAGTAGTAGCAAGAGTGGTGGTAGTAATAGAGCCAGTTATCTAACTGTCTGGGTGGAATGGTGGTATCTGCGCGCTGCTCATCGATATATGCTTTCCACTCGTCGAGCGTCTTCTTCATCTTCTTCAAATCCTCAAGATTCTTCAGCTCGTTGACGTAATAGACGTAGATACTATTCTTCAGGAATGCCTCAGCATCGTCAGGATAGCTGGCCAGTGCCCGCTCGAAACTGCGGGCAGCCTCTTCTTTGTTTAGCTGGTTGTCGTAAACCAGCGCCTTAATATATTCAGCAACGGTCAGTCCGTATTTCTGACCTCGCTGGGTGGCATCGCTGTGTATCTCTTGGGCTATCTGTACGGCCTTGTTTGACTCACCACAGAAGTTATATTCCTGACCAAGTAGCATCCAGGTGTCATAGTAGTCGTTCCATAGCTCATGCTTACGACAGAATTCAAGCACCTCTGGCACCTTCATTACCAACGTATCATGGATGTTGTTGTTGTAATAATAGGTAAGGACAGCATACTTCTTTCGTGCTGAATCAGTCCAATTGATGGAATCGTTCTGCGACGCATGAGTCTGCTGATTGGTATTGTTACCACTTCGTTGACTGCAAGCACCAGTAAGTACAAGCAACAGGAGCGCGATGAGGTAGTGGGATTTCTTCATATGTGATTTAGCGTAAGATAATTGCGGTGAATATACGGCCAGAGTTAATACCCAGGCGACGGGCAGAGAAATAACAGTCTGACTGCTGGAAGGTGCAGATAGGAGAAACAGTAATGTGACTGGAAGGAACACCAGTAGCCAGCAGTTGCTGACGATTGCACTCAGGCAGGTCGATGTGCCACTTTTCTTTCTTCTGGCTGATGGTCTGCATGTCAAAACCCTCGTTATCAAAGGCCTCATAGACTTCATCGCCTACTTCAAAACTGTCGAGATGGATGCCAGGACCAATCTGTGCAACGATGTCAGAAGGATTAGTACCATAGACTTGCGTCATCTGCCCTATAGTCTGTTCTGTAATGCGCTTAACGGTGCCTCGCCAGCCAGCATGAATAGCACAGACGGCATGATGCGTGGGGTCGTAGAGCAACACAGGGATGCAGTCGGCAGTAGAGACACCAATGCAAATACCCTCGACATCTGTCATCAAAGCATCAACACCTTCCAATGCCTGGTGGCGCTCATTGGCAGTGAGCGACAAGAATACCTTATCTATTTGTGCTATCTTCGTCAGATGCACCTGATGAGGCATTAGCAGACAATCATCGTCAATAGCTAATAATTGACAGAGGGCTTCACGATTCTTACGGATAGCCTCCTTGTCATCACCACAATAGCAGTTGATGTTGAATTCGCCATAGTTACCAATGCTATAGCCACCTTGACGCATGGTGCTAAAAGCAGTCACACCATCGCCTAAAGTATAGTATTGCAGTTTAGGTTTTAAAGTCTTTTCCATCATTGCTGGCCGTTAAAGCTGCATTTTCCGATGCAAAGATACAGATTTTTTTGCTTATTTGGTCCTTTTTCAATTAAAAAATGTACTTTTGCACCCATGGAACAAAATAACGAGTTGCTCACCGCATGGGACTTTGTAGAAAATACTGGGCGTAGCATCTTTCTGACAGGCAAGGCAGGAACAGGTAAGACAACGTTTCTGAAGATGGTGGTGGAGCAGTCGCGTAAGCGCCCCATCGTGGTAGCACCCACTGGTGTGGCAGCTATCAATGCTGGAGGCGTAACTATCCATTCATTTTTTCAATTGCCTTTCTCACCCTATGTGCCAGGAGCCAAACTGGAGAGTAAGTTCGACTTCAGCAGGGAGAAACGCAAAATCATTGCATCTATCGACCTGCTCATCATTGATGAGATATCTATGGTACGAGCCGACCTGCTCGATGCGATAGATGCTGTGTTGAGGCGCTTTCGTGACCATAACCTGCCCTTTGGTGGCGTACAGTTGTTGCTGATAGGCGATTTGGCACAGCTTACTCCTGTTGTTACTCCTGAGGATGAGCGCATGCTGAAACCCTATTACGACACACCCTATTTCTTTGGCTCGAAGGCTTTGCAGCAGATAGACTATGTGACCATCCAATTGGGACATGTATATCGTCAACAGGATGCGTCGTTTATCCAGATATTAAACGAGGTGCGCGAAGGGCATCCTTCTGCTGAGGCGCTGGCACAGTTGAATAGCAGGGTAGGACAATCTGCCTCTCCATTGGCTATCCGACTGACAACGCACAACCATCTGGCTAACTATTATAATGAGTCGGAACTGCAGAAACTGTCAGGACGCTCCTACCACTATCATGCTGAAATCAAAGGAACCTTCCCAGACTATTCTTATCCTACGGCGGAGACATTGGAGCTGAAAGTGGGTGCACAGGTGATGTTTGTCAAGAACGATCCTTCAGGCAAACACCTTTATTATAATGGTCGCATAGGTCGTGTGATGGAGGCCAGTGAGACTCATCTCACCGTCTATTGTGAGGGCGACAGCGAGGCTATCGAGGTAGAGCCGTTGGAGTGGGATAATACGCGTTATACGTTGAATGAGGTAACTCGCGAGATAGAGTCGGAGGTGCAGGGAACCTTTAAGCAGTTGCCTCTACGACTGGCGTGGGCCATCACCATTCATAAAAGTCAGGGTCTTACATTCGACCATGCTATCATCGATGCCAACCAGTCGTTTGCCCCTGGTCAGGTATATGTGGCGCTAAGCCGTTGTCGTACGCTCGAGGGTCTGCAGCTTGCTACGCCTTTATCGCTTCGTTCTATTATTAATGACCTGCGAGTAGATAGCTATATCGCACAGCAGGAGAGTGAGGCTGAACGTAGTATCCAGCAACTGCCAGTGCTCAAACAGGAATACGAGCGCTATCTGCTGCTTCAGCTCTTTGACTTTCGCTCTATTCTCTTGTTGCAAGAAACAATGGTGCGTATCTTTGCAGAGTTCTTCTACCATAGCAACGCCTCGCTGAAGCAGTTGCACGACCAGGCACTCTTCGACCTCCGTCAGCATGTGCTAATTATTGCCGACCGTTGGCAACAAAAGATAGTGTCAATGCCTATTGAAGAATTGCGTGATGCTGATTTCCTGGAACGTGTAAAGCGTAGTGCGGAGTATTTCAGTGACCAATTATATAATATTCTCAGTAAGCCTATTGAACTCTCTGCTAAGGTGGAGACTGGCAACAAACAGGCAGCACGTCGACTGGACAATGCCTTGCCAGACCTACGCCAGGCGTGGCGTGCTCGTCGCTATCTGTTGCTCAAGATTGCTGAAAAGGGCTACACTGTAGATAACTACCTGCATGAAAAGCAGATGTCGATGATTGATGCCATTGATGAGGGAAAGCTGAAACCTAAGCGTGGCAGAAAACCCAAGAAGAAGAGTTGACGCGTGGGTAATATAAAAAATGGACTCGATGCTATCCAACACCGAGTCCCACACACACGTTCAATGTATAATACTATCTTATGAATAGCAGTTCTCTATATTTTGGCAGTGGCCAGAGAGCATCGTCGACAATCAGTTCGAGCTTATCAATCTGATAGCGGATGGTGTCGAGCTTAGGCTCTACTGAGTCGTGATAAGCAATGGCCTTCTTATGCTCATCATCAATCTTGTTGGCCTTCTTGCGAGCTTCAACAAGTTCTTCAACGCCTTTCTCGATAGCACTCGTGCGCTCAGCAATCTCCTCAATAATCTTCTTGTTGCGAGCAGAGAGCTTATCGGCAGTGTCGATGGGGAAGATGACAGCCATATTGCCTACATTCTTCAGCAACTCACTCTGATAGTGTGTAGCCACAGGGATGATATGGTTCATTGAGAGGTCGCCCAATACACGAGCCTCAATCTGAATCTTCTTAGTATAGGTCTCCCACTTTACTTCGTTGCGTGCTTCGAGTTCCTTCTTGGTCATTACGCCCAGACTCTCGAACATATCAATGCTCTCCTTGTCGAGGTAGCGCTCGAAAATCTTCGGACAGCTCTTCTCAACGTCCAAGCCACGCTTCTCTGCTTCAGCAACCCACTCATCTGAGTAGCCGTTGCCATCAAAGCGGATAGGCTTACAGGTCTTGATGTCCTCGCGCAGTACATCGATGATAGCGTGGAACGTAGCGCTATGCTCAGTACCAGCCAGCTTCTTCTCAAACTCAGGAATGCGAGCATCCACACGCTTCTTGAAGTCAACCAAAGCCTCTGCAACGGCACTGTTCAGGGCAATCATAGCTGATGCACAGTTAGCCTCAGAACCTACAGCACGGAACTCAAAGCGGTTACCAGTGAAGGCGAATGGAGAGGTGCGGTTACGATCGGTATTATCGATGAGCAACTCAGGAATTTCAGGAATATCCATCTTCAGACCCTGCTTGCCAGCGATAGCCAAGAAGTCCTTATCAGCTGTCTCGATGTGGTCGAGCAACTCGCTAACCTGCTTGCCAAGGAATGAAGAAACAATTGCGGGAGGTGCCTCGTTGGCGCCCAGACGGTGAGCATTGGTAGCACTCATGATAGAGGCCTTCAACAGACCGTTGTGCTTATAGACACCCATCAGTGTCTCTACGATGAAGGTAGCAAAGCGCAGGTTGGCCTCAGGAGTCTTACCAGGAGCGTGCAGCAGAACGCCATTGTCTGTACTCAAGCTCCAGTTGTTGTGCTTACCAGAACCGTTGATACCAGCAAAAGGTTTCTCATGCAGCAATACACGGAAACCATGCTTGCGAGCTACGCGCTTCATCAGCGACATCAGCATCATATTGTGGTCAACAGCCAGGTTGGTCTCCTCGAAGATAGGAGCCAGCTCAAACTGGTTAGGAGCCACCTCGTTGTGACGAGTCTTACAAGGAACACCCAACTCCAAAGCCTGAATCTCCAGGTCGCGCATGAAAGCAGCCACACGCTCAGGGATAGCACCAAAGTAGTGGTCGTCCATCTGCTGGTTCTTAGCTGAGTCGTGGCCCATCAGGGTGCGACCAGTGAGTAGCAGGTCAGGACGTGCAGCATACAAGCCCTCGTCTACGAGGAAGTACTCCTGCTCCCAACCGAGGTTGCTCTGAACCTTCTTAACAGAGGGGTCGAAGTAGTGGCAAACATCTGTAGCAGCCACGTTTACGGCATGCAGTGCACGCAGCAGAGGTGCTTTATAGTCGAGTGCCTCACCGCTATAAGATATAAATACGGTGGGGATACACAAGGTATCATCGATGATAAATACAGGTGATGTGGGATCCCATGCAGAGTAACCGCGAGCCTCGAAGGTAGAGCGGATACCACCAGAAGGGAATGATGAAGCATCAGGTTCCTGCTGAACGAGCAGCTTGCCAGTGAATTCTTCCACCATGCCACCCTTGCCGTCGTGCTCGATGAATGAGTCGTGCTTCTCGGCAGTACCTTCAGTCAGAGGCTGGAACCAGTGTGTATAGTGGGTAACGCCATTCTCTACAGCCCACTGCTTCATGCCGGCAGCTACTGCATCAGCTACAGCACGATCTAAACGAGCACCGTTGTCGATGACGTCAATCATCTTCTCGTACACGTTCTTGGGTAAGTACTTGTACATCTTCTCACGATTGAAGACCTTCTTGCCAAAATACTCGTAAGGTCTCTCACTGGGTGCTTTTACGTCGAGTGGCTTCTTTTTAAAAGCCTCACCGACAACCTGAAATCTTAATGCTTCCATTGTTTTTACCTATTTTGGTTACACTTTGTTCGTTTACGGATGCAAAGATACGACATTCTGAAAGTAAAGAGCGTAATTTGGTGACAACAAAAATACAAAAAAGTACACCAAATTACAATTTGAAATAAAAATCCCCACTTTTAGTTACAAACTGAAAGTAGGGAGTATATAAAAAAGATACTGTTTTTATTTTGTCCACTTCTCTATTCTGTCGAGTGCTTCGGCTGTCTTCTCATGACTGCCAAAGGCTGTGAAGCGCACATACCCCTCGCCAGCAGGACCAAAACCTACGCCAGGTGTACATACCACGTTAGCACCATAAAGCAGATTCTCAAAGAACTTCCATGAACTTTCTCCTTCAGGAACACGCATCCAGATGTATGGTGCATTCTCACCACCATAGCACTCGAAGCCGAGTGAGCGCAGCGTTTCGAGCATGTGCTTAGCGTTCTCCATATAATAGTTGATGGTATTCTTTACCTGTACCTTACCCTCAGGAGTGTAGATGGCTTCTGCAGCGCGCTGGCTGATGTAGCTTGTGCCATTGAACTTAGTGCACTGACGACGATACCACAGCGGATTCAAAGGAATACGCTCGCCTGTCAGGGTGGCTGCGGTAAGGTCCTTAGGAACAACGGTATATCCACAACGGATACCAGTAAAGCCAGCGGTCTTTGAGTAAGAGTGGAACTCAATGGCGCAACGGCGTGCTCCACGAATCTCATAGATAGAGTGTGGAATATCGTCGTCCTGGATATAGGCCTGATAAGCAGCATCGTAGAAAATGAGAGTATCGTTCTTCAGCGCGTAGTTTACCCACTTGCGCAGTTCCTCTCGAGTAATCACCATACCCGTTGGGTTATTGGGATAGCAGAGATAGATGACATCTACGCGGCGCTTAGGAATCTGAGGAACAAAACCATTCTCAGCATTACAAGGCATATAGATAACGTTCGACCACTTACCATCTTCTACTGTTCCAGCTCGACCAATCATTACATTAGAATCGATATAGACGGGGTAGATAGGGTCTGTGACACCAATCGAGTTATCCCAGCGAATCAGCTCTTGGATATTACCAGTATCACTCTTGGCACCATCGTTCACAAAGATCTCATCGATATCCAGATGAATGCCACGTGGCAGGAAGTCGTTCTTCAGGATGGCCTCGCGCAGGAAGTCGTAACCCTGCTCAGGACCATAACCACGGAAACCTTCTGCGGTACCCATCTCATCAGCTGCCTTATGCATCGCCTCGATAACGGCAGGACACAATGGCTGTGTCACGTCTCCAATACCCAGCGAGATGATGTCGGCTTTGGGGTGCATCACTTTGAAGGCGTTCACCTTCTTGGCTATATCTGCAAACAAATAGTTGTTTGGCAACTTCAGGAAATGTTCGTTTACTAATGCCATATTCTTATATTATATTGTATCATTCATAATTCTATTTCGCCATCGAAGACAAATTCTGCAGGCCCCGTCTTATAGATGTGATTATCGCTCTCGCACCACTCGATGTTGAGTACGCCACCATCCATGATAACGTCTGATTTACGTCCTGCCCGACCAGTGAGAAAGGCTGCTACAGCAGTGGCGCAGGCTCCTGTGCCACAGGCTTGGGTGATGCCACTGCCACGCTCCCATACTCTGGTTCTGATGCTGCCGTCTTCCTCAATACGAGCAAACTCAATATTACAGCGCTGAGGGAATGCTGGATGATGCTCAAGGGTTAGTCCAGTCTCGCCAACCTGGTCAACGTCATCTGTGAAGATGACATAATGAGGATTGCCCATAGAGATAAATGTGCCCCGTCCGATGTCGCGTGTAGCAATAAACTGCGTCTCATCTTCCATAATAGGCTCGCCCATATCTACGGTAACGCTCTTTACCACTCCGTTATCCACATGAAGTTGCAGTATCTTAATGCCAGATAATGTCAGCAGGCGGATTTCTGTTTTAGTGGTCAGCCCACGCTCATAGAGATACTTGCCAATACAGCGACTGGCATTGCCACACATCATTGCTTCGCTGCCGTCGGCATTGAAGATGCGCATAGAGAAGTCGGCTTCAGGAATAGGTGAATGGTCGATGAGTACCAGCCCATCAGAACCGATGCCCTTATGACGATCACTCCAGCGAATGGCCGCCTGGACGGGATCATCAATAGGATGCTGCGCCACATTAATATATATATAGTCGTTGCCGCAGCCATGCATCTTGGTGAAAGGCATCTTGTTCATCTTGCTATCCTTTTGTCGTATAAAACTGAGCGCAAAGGTAATACAAAAAGATAGACAACCCAAAAATTATAAGTCTTTTTGTATCATCAAATAAATAAAAAGTATCAAATTAATACTAATCATAGCGATAATCTATTAATTTGAAACTTATATGGCAATATAAAATAACAAGCCCCCTCTCCTATTTTCATGGAAGAGGGGGCAGAGGTACCTGGTGAAGATTATGGTTGAAGCGTGAAACCTAAAACCAGGTATGACATCTGAGCACAAGGGTTGGCAACTACCTGTGCGAAGACAGGAACAGAGAAGGTGTCAGTTACCTTAATATCCTTTGTGGCCTTCAGTGCGAGGTTGGTAACAGCAAAGCCTGTCGTGCCGTACTGAACAGATTCGGTGGGGACGGCGCCAGCTGTAGCAGTCCATTCAATGGCAGAAAGTTTAAATGGGACAGCAACTTCCACATAACTGCTGTAGGCTCGCTTACCGTCCGCCTTATAGTCGTTGCCAGAGAAGTTGGTAAACCACTGTAATGAAGCAAAACCGAAGTCATAGCCGATGTTAGCTTCGAAAACGTGGTTGGTGCCATGAGCGTCGTACTTGAAGTAGCGTCCTGCAGGCTCGAGACCACCCTTGTTAAACCAGTAGTCAGTAACACCTACATTCAGTCCACCGAGGGTATAGCTCAGCGTCAGGTCAAACTCCTTCGTATCATCTGAGTTGGCCAGTCCTATGCTTCCCCAAGCAGTCAGCGCCAGTCCTTTGTAAGAGACGCCGAGTGTGGGCTGCAGTGATACGTTGCCTAAGTCCTGACCACGCCAGATATACTGGTTAACGACATCAGCACCAATAGTGGTTTCAACACTCTCCTGCGCAGTTGCACACATTCCTGTTGCGATCATGATCGCCATTAAAACAACCTTTTTCATACTCATTTCCTTTCTTAAACTTTAGTTATAACACATTTCTCCATGTTCATAAACATCGAGACCTTCTTCCTCAATGCGCTTATCGACGCGAAGTCCATGCAGTTTCTTGATACCGAAGAACAAGACGATACCGCAGGCTGCAGCCCAGAGGTCGATGACGAGGATGCCAAAGCACTCAGCACCGAAGAATCCCCAGCCGTAACCATAGAAAGCACCATTACTTGTAGACAGCAAACCAGTCATAATTGTGCCGAGGATACCACATACTCCGTGTACACTGCTGGCACCTACGGGATCGTCTATATGTAGTTTATGGTCGATAAATTCAATAGCATATACAAGTACGATACCACATGCCAAACCGATGAGAACAGCTCCCAGAGGAGATACGAGGTCACAGCCAGCGGTGATACCTACCAAACCAGCCAGCACACCGTTCAGTGTCAGTGAGAGTGATGGTTTTCCATACTTGAACCAAGTGAGGAACATTGTTGCCGTACCACCTGCTACAGCAGCAAGGTTGGTAGTCAGGAAGACATGAGAGATGGCAATACGATTCACCTCACCAGAAGCGGCCAGCTGAGAACCAGGGTTGAAACCGAACCAACCTAACCAGAGGATGAATACACCCAGAGAAGCCATAGCCAGGTTGTGGCCAGGAATAGCACGGCTCTTGCCGTCTTCACCATACTTACCAACACGAGGACCCAGTGCGATAGCACCAATCAGCGCCAGCACACCACCTACGCTGTGTACAATAGCAGAACCAGCAAAGTCGTGGAACACATCACCAAAGGTAGTCATCATGAAGCTGTCGGCAGCATCATTGCAAAGCCAGCCACCACCCCATGTCCAGTGACCCTCGATGGGGTATATGAACAGTGAGATAACAGCACTGTAGATAAGGTACATTGAGAACTTAGTGCGCTCAGCCATAGCACCACTGACGATAGTAGCAGAGGTAGCACAGAATACGGTTTCGAAAATCAAGAAACCCTCCACAGGCAGATCGCCTTTATAGAAGCTCAGGTCGCCCCAGTTAGGCATACCGATAAAGCCAGCGCCCTCGCTGCCAAACATAAATCCAAAGCCAAGGAAGAAGAACAACAGTGAGCCGAACATAAAGTCCACAAAGTTCTTCATCAGGATATTTGCCGTGTTCTTACTGCGAGTAAAACCTGCCTCACACAGCGCAAAACCGGGCTGCATCCAGAAAACCAACATGGCTGCCAATAGCATCCATACGGTATCGAGTGATATTCCTATTTCGTTCATAATCTTTTCTTTTTACCTTTTTACCATTTTTATTTCTTGTCACGAAGTACAGTATCACCATTCTCACCAGTACGTATTGAATAGGTGTCGATGACATCGCTGACGAAAATACGGCCATCACCGATTTCGCCAGTATGGGCTACTTTCAGAATTACCTGTACGGTGGGATCGAGGAATATGTCGCGACACACGATGGTGATGGCCACGCGCTCGATAACATCCGTACTGTACTGAACACCACGATAGATACGCTCCTGACGGCTCTGTCCGATGCCGTGTACGTCGTGGTACTCAAACCAGTCGATGTCGGAAGAGAGTAAGGCAGCCTTAACCTCTTCGAACTTGGTCTTTCGGATAATTGCTTCAATCTTTTTCATACCTTTTTACCATTAATTAATACTTGTCACTGTGACTAATTTTTGATTTCGTGGGCAAAATTACGACGATTCTGTGAGATGGCAATGCATCTTTTCTGCATTTAATTCTACTTTTCTTGCGTCAATAACAGTTTGTAATGAATATTGGGCATTTTGCTTACAGATTGTTATTTTTGCTTAAAATGTAGAATATTTGGTAGGAAAAACCTTTGTTTTTATGACAATTTGATTTAATTTTGCGCCCGATTTTATAAATAAAGAGATTTTACTTGTTAGGATAATATGGAAAGAATAGAAAGTAAAGGACTCTACCAAAGCGACTATGAACACGACGCCTGTGGCGTGGGTATGGTTGTAAATATTCATGGCGGAAAGAGTCACGATCTAGTTGACAATGCACTGAAGGTGCTGGAAAACATGGAACATCGCGGAGCTGAGACTCGCGATAAGACTGGCGATGGTGCTGGTATTATGGTTCAGATTCCACACGAGTTTATTCTATTGCAGGGTATTCCTGTACCTGAAAAGGGTAAGTATGGTACTGGTCTGGTATTCCTGCCTAAAGACGAGAAGGCGCAGCAGGACATTCTAAGCGTGATGATCGAGGAGATTGAGCGCGAGGGTCTGACACTGATGCATCTGCGCACTGTGCCTACCAACCATGAGGTGCTGGGTGCTGCTGCTCGCGAGGTGGAGCCAGACATCAAGCAGATTTTCGTTACAGGTATCGCAGATGAGAATGTACCCGTTTTTGAGCGTATATTATATAAGGTACGCAAGCGCATTGAGAACCGTATTGACAACGACGATTTTTATATCTGCTCGCTGTCTAACAAGAATATCATCTACAAGGGAATGTTGACCAGCGGACAGCTGCGCCGCTACTTCCCTGACCTCTCCAACGACTACTTTACAAGTGGACTGGCGCTGGTACACTCGCGCTTCTCTACTAATACCTTCCCCAAGTGGAAGCTGGCACAGCCCTTCCGCCTGTTGGCTCACAACGGTGAGATTAACACCATTCGTGGTAACCGTGGCTGGATGAAGGCTCGCGAGAGCGTGCTGAACAGTGAGGCCTTGGGCGATATCAAGGATTTGCGCCCCATTGTGCAGGAGGGTATGAGCGACTCAGCCTCGCTCGATAATGTCTTTGAGTTCCTCATGCTGAGCGGCCTCTCTCTGCCTCAGGCTATGGCCATTCTGGTGCCTGAGAGCTTCAACGATAAGAACCCTATCTCAGAAGACCTGAAGGCTTTCTACGAGTATCACTCTATTCTGATGGAGCCTTGGGATGGTCCTGCCGCCCTGCTGTTTAGCGATGGTCGCTATGCGGGTGGTATGCTGGACCGTAATGGTTTGCGCCCCAGCCGTTACACCATCACCAAGAGCGGTATGATGGTAGTAGCCAGCGAGGTTGGCGTCATGGACTTTGAGCCAGGCGACGTAGTCAGCAAGGGTCGCCTGCAGCCTGGTAAGATTCTGCTGATTGATACCCAGGAAGGTAAGATTTACTACGATGGCGAAATCAAGGAGAAGCTGGCCAAGGCTCATCCTTATCGCGAGTGGTTGAATGAGAACCGTGTACAGTTAGAGAAGCTGAAGAGCGGTCGTAAGGTTGACAACTCCGTAAAGAACTACGAGCAGAAACTCGTTACCTTCGGCTTTGGCCAGGAGGATATCGACAAGACCATCATTCCTATGGCTACAGCTGGTCAGGAGCCTGTTGCTGCCATGGGTAACGACACACCGCTGGCAGTTGTTTCCGACCGTCCTCAGGTGCTGTTCAACTACTTCCGCCAGCAGTTTGCGCAGGTTACCAATCCTGCCATCGACCCCATCCGTGAGGAGCTGGTAATGAGTCTTACAGAGTACATCGGTGCTGTAGGTACCAACATCCTGACACCTGATGCATCTAACTGTAAGATGGTGCGTCTGCCACAACCCGTGCTTACCAACACACAACTCGATATACTGTGTAACATCCGCTATAAAGGATTCAACACCAAGAAACTGTCCATCCTCTTTGAGATAAAGAAAGGTGAAGAAGGACTGCGCAAGGCGCTCGACGATCTCTGCCACGATGCTGAGGCCAGCGTTGATGAGGGTGTCAACTACATCATTCTCTCCGACCGTGACATCGACGACAAGCATGCTGCCATCCCATCACTGCTGGCTGTCTCGGCTGTCCACCACTATCTGATTAGCGTGGGCAAGCGCGTACAGACTGCCCTGATTGTAGAGAGCGGTGAGATTCGTGAGGTGATGCATGCAGCCCTGCTCTTAGGCTATGGTGCCAGCGCCATCTGTCCGTATATGACATTTGCCGTACTTGATGACCTTGTAAAGCATCACAAGATTCAAGAGGAGTATGCTACAGCCGAGAGCCATTATATCAAGGCTGTGGATAAAGGTCTGAAGAAGATTATGAGTAAGATGGGTATCTCTACCATCCGCTCTTATCGTGGCGCCAAAATATTTGAATCTATTGGTCTCAGCGAAGACCTGCTGCGCCGCTATTTCGGCACAGAGATTAGCACCGTTGGTGGTGTTGGTCTGAAGGAGATTGCTCGCGATGCAATAAGACTTCACGAAGAAGCACATCTCTCACCTCTCACCTCTCACCCCTCACCTCTGAAAAACCAAGGCCAGTTTGCTTGGCGCAAGGATGGTATCAAGCACGCTTGGAATCCTGAGACGATCGCTAACCTGCAATTAGCTACCCGACTGGGAAGCTACAAGAAATACCAGGAGTGGGAGAAGATGGTCGACGAGAAGGAGAGCCCCATCTTCATCCGCGACTTCTTTAAGTTCAAGAAAGCTGCCAAGCCAACACCTATCGACGAGGTTGAGCCTGTAGAGAGCATCGTGAAGCACTTCGTTACTGGTGCTATGTCGTTTGGTGCTTTGAGCATCGAGGCCCACGAGGCTTTGGCACTGGCCATGAACAAATTGGGTGCGCGCTCTAACACTGGTGAGGGTGGTGAGGATAATGCTCGCTACCACACAGAGGTGGATGGCGTAAGCCTTTCAAGTAAGACAAAGCAGATTGCATCAGGTCGTTTTGGCGTGACAGCCGAATACCTGGTGAATGCTGAGGAGATACAGATTAAGGTGGCACAGGGTGCTAAGCCTGGTGAGGGCGGACAGCTGCCTGGCTTCAAGGTCAACGAGATTATCGCCAAGACGCGTAATGCTATTCCTGGCATCTCGCTCATCTCGCCGCCACCTCATCATGATATCTATTCTATCGAGGACTTGGCTCAGCTCATCTTCGACCTGAAGAACATCAACCCAACGGCTGCCGTCAGCGTCAAGCTGGTTGCCGAGAGTGGTGTAGGTACCATTGCTGCTGGTGTGGCAAAGGCCAAGGCCGACCTCATTGTTATCTCTGGTGCCGAGGGTGGTACGGGTGCTTCGCCCGCAAGCTCTATGCGCTTTGCTGGTATCTCTCCTGAGATTGGTCTTGCTGAGACGCAGCAGACGCTGGTTATCAATGGCCTGCGTAATCAGGTTCGCCTACAGACCGATGGTCAGCTGAAGACCGCCAAAGACGTTATCATCATGGCTATGCTGGGGGCCGACGAGTTCTCGTTTGGTACGCTGCCTCTGATTGTGCTGGGCTGTGTCATGATGCGTAAGTGTAATACCAATACCTGTCCGATGGGTGTGGCCACTCAGAATCCTGAGTTGCGCAAGCACTTCCAGGGTCGCTCAGAGTATGTGGTCAACTTCTTCACCTTCCTGGCTCAGCAAGTACGCGAGTATCTCTCTGAGATAGGTGTAAAGAGCCTGAAGGAGATTATCGGCCGCACAGAGCTGATTGAGGTGGATACCACCAACGCTACTGATAAGCAGAAGACTATCGACTTTGCTCGTCTGCTGCACAAGCCCGATACAGATAAGGCTCTGTTCTGGGATCGTGGTGCTTATACTAAGGTTACTGGCGTGAAGGATGAGGAGATTATCCGTGCTGCTCAGAAGGCTATAGATAGTCAGGAGGAAGTCAGCCTCGACTACGCTATCAAGAATACCGACCGTGCTGTGGGTACTATGCTCTCTGGTGTTATCGCCAAGAAGTATGGCGAGGAAGGACTGCCTGATGGTACCATTAAGATTAAGTTCAAGGGCTCTGCTGGTCAGTCGTTTGGCGCCTTCGCCGTGAAGGGCTTGGATATGCGCCTGGAGGGTGAGACCAACGACTATTTCGGTAAGGGTCTCTCTGGTGGTCGCATCTCTATTCTGCCTCCTGCTCGTAGTAACGAGGACTTCAAGGCCGAGGAGAATATCATTGCAGGTAATACCGGTCTCTATGGTGCCACCAGTGGTGAGCTCTATATCAACGGTAAGGTTGGTGAGCGCTTTGGTGTGCGCAACTCTGGTGCCATCGCTGTCATCGAGGGTGCTGGCGACCACTGCTGTGAGTATATGACGGGGGGCCGCGTGGTAGTACTCGGCAAGACGGGCCGTAACTTCGCCGCTGGTATGTCTGGTGGTGTGGCCTACGTCTATGACCCTGAGCATACCTTCGACTATTTCTGCAATATGGATATGGTAGAGCTGTCGCTCGTAGAGGATAGCGTATCGCGCAAGGAGCTGCTCGAGCTCATCCGTCAGCACTACCTGCACACAGGTTCTGCTCTTGCAGGTCGTATGCTCGACGACTGGCATCGCTACATCGAAGACTTCATCCAGGTAGTGCCCATCGAGTACAAGCGCGTGCTGGAAGAAGAGAAGATGCAGAAACTGAGAGAGAAGATTGAGAATGTACAACGTGACTACTAAATTTGACAATTGGACAATTTACAATTGGACAAATAATCTTAAAATAGTGAAATAGTAAAATAGTCAAATAAAGCAATGGGAAATCCAAAAGCATTTTTAGAGATACACCGCCAGGAGGCGGGATACCGTCCGATTCACGATAGAATCCACGATTTTGGCGAGGTAGAGCAGACGCTTAGCACTCGCGAGCGCAAACTGCAGGCTTCGCGCTGTATGGACTGTGGCGTGCCCTTCTGCCACTGGGCTTGTCCGCTGGGCAACAAAGCCCCAGAGTGGAACGATGCCCTGTATAAGGGCGACTGGGAGCTGGCTTACAAGCTGCTCACATCTACCAATCCCTTCCCTGAGTTCACGGGTCGTATCTGTCCTGCCTTGTGCGAGAAGGCCTGCGTGCTCAACCGCTTCAACCACGAGCCTACTACCAACCGTGAGGATGAGGCTGCCATCATCGAGATGGCCTTCCAGGAGGGATTCATCCAGCCCAAGACCGACATCAAGCGTAATGGCAAGAAGGTGGCTGTGATTGGCGCTGGTCCTGCCGGCTTGGCTGCTGCCAACGACCTGAACCTGATGGGCTTCACAGTTACCGTCTTCGAGAAGAACGAGGCTGCTGGCGGCCTGCTCCGCTATGGCATCCCCAACTTCAAGCTCAACAAGGCCATCATCGACCGCCGCATCAAGCTGCTGGAGGCTGAAGGCATAGAGTTTAAGTATGGAGTAGAAGCCTCCCCAAGCCCCTCCAAAGGAGGGGGTGTTGAGATACATATATCTACTTCATCTAACCAAACAACCCCTCCTTTGGAGGGACTTGGGGAGGCTTTCGATGCCGTCGTAATCTCAACCGGCACCCCCACTGCCCGCGACCTCAAGGCTCCCGGCCGCGAACTCAAGGGCGTACACTTTGCTCTCGAGCTGCTCGCTCAGCAGAACCGCGTACTGGCAGGCATGGAGTTCTCCAAGGATGAGCGCATCACTGCTAAGGGTAAGGACGTCCTCGTTATTGGTGGTGGTGATACAGGTTCCGACTGTATTGGTACTGCCCACCGTCAGGGATGCAAGAGCGTCACACAGATTGAGATTATGCCTAAGCCCGTGGAAGGTCCTGAAGACCCACAGAACCCCTGGCCCAACTGGCCTCGCACCCTCAAGACTACCTCAAGTCATGAGGAAGGATGCACACGCCGTTGGAACATCAATACCCTCGAGTTCCTGGGCAAGGATGGCAAGCTAACTGGTGTCAAGGTTCAGGAGATTGACTGGAAGCCAAACCCAGAGGGCGGTCGCCCCATCATGGTTGAGAAGGGCAAGCCCGAAATCATCAAGGCCGAACTTGTTCTGCTGGCTATGGGATTCCTCAAACCCGAGCATCCAGAATACCCCAAGAATGTCTTTGTCTGTGGTGACTCTGCCAATGGCGCCAGCCTCGTAGTCCGCGCTATGGCCAGCGGCCGTCAGACCGCCCAGAAGGTTGCCGCCTTCCTGAAGTAAATAGCTTTTCTCCAATAATAAGAATAGCTCGTAGATGTCAATGTCTGCGAGCTATACTTTTTTAGAGAAAATGCGAAAATAAATTTGGCATTTCGCTCACTTATTCGTACTTTTGACTTCGTCGAAAGTTCTCTGACCTAAAGGTGCAGAGTGTGGCTTCGCAATGGCTGCACCTCGGAAATAAAAACAAAAAAGTCGTTTTTTGTTTTGTATTTCACTCGGTTTGCACTACCTTTGCAGGCAAAAAGCTAAGAGTATGCGAAAAGTGATTGGAATCGGAGAGACGGTGCTGGACATCATCTTCCGTAACGAACAGCCTATCAGTGCAGTACCTGGAGGCTCTACCTTCAATGCCATCATCTCTCTGGGACGGTCGGGCATAGAAACCGGCTTTATCAGTGAGACGGGCAATGATCGTGTGGGTCGTAACATTATCCAGTTTCTGCGTGACAATGGTTGTAAGGCAGATAGTGTCAATGTGTATCCTGACCGTAAATCGCCTCTCTCACTGGCTTTCCTCAACGAGCAGAACGATGCGGAGTATGTGTTCTATAAAGACCACGAACACGACCGCCTGGACTTCACCTATCCTGACATTCAGCCTGACGACATCGTGCTCTTTGGCTCTTACTTTGCGCTGAACGATGTGATTCGTCAGCAGGTAAAGGGTTTTCTGGACTATGCTCATGAGCGTGGCGCCATCCTTTACTACGACGTCAACTTCAGATCATCTCATCAGCATGAGGTGATGAAGATTACGCCCAACCTGCTGGAGAACTTTGAACTGACGGATATTCTGCGTGGCTCATCAGAAGACTTTGAGGTGCTGTTTAAGAAGAACGACCCTGAGGCTATCTATCGTTCGCAGATAGACTTCTATACCAAGAACTTCATCTATACGCAGGGCGCTGGCAGCATCCATCTCTTTGCTCAGGGCGGACTGCACAAGGAGTATCCTGTAGCGCCGATGGAGACGGTGAGCACCATTGGTGCTGGCGATAACTTCAATGCTGGTATCGTGTATGGCCTCATCAAGAACAAGATTACGCGCAACGACCTGGAAAGCGGACTGACTGCTGAGCAGTGGGATGCCGTAATCAGCTCTGCCCAGCAGTTCTCTGCCGAGGCCTGCAAAACGCTCTTCAACTATGTTTCTACTGAGTTTGGTGCCCAGCGTAAACAGGAGTTAGAAGAGGCTCTTGCACAGGAAGAAGAACAATAACTATAACTATTATACTATGCAGAAAATTACTGAAAACATTTACTATGTTGGTGTCAACGACCGTAACAAGTCGCTCTTCGAAGGTTTGTGGCCACTGCCTAATGGCGTGAGCTATAACTCATATCTTATCGACGACGAGAAAGTGTGCCTCATCGATACCGTTGAGGTGGACTTCTTTACACAATATATCGAACATATCCAGGAGGTCATTGGTGACCGCAAGGTAGACTATCTGGTCATCAACCACATGGAGCCAGACCATAGCGGCTCTATCGCCCTCATCAAGAAATACTATCCAGAGATTCAGATTGTCGGCAACAAGAAGACTTTCCAGATGATGGAAGGCTTCTATGGCATCAC
>Ga0265298_10003877_pt1 | contig 19442 bp, 13 predicted proteins | sample AusTroGonzalo_MG_3_FD_193486 | JGI IMG/M metagenome (GOLD analysis project Ga0265298, IMG submission 193486) | Bovine rumen microbial communities from tropical cattle in Woodstock, Queensland, Australia - Gonzalo_01 | ecosystem: Host-associated > Mammals > Digestive system > Stomach > Rumen ... | reverse complement strand
GATTCTGGAAGACGGAGAAAAAGCCGTATTCATGCGGGGAACCTTTGTAAACGACGATGAGGATGCCGATACGGCCGATCATCTCCTTCTGGAGCAGGGCTGGATAACCATCGTTCCCTTCAACGCCGTAATGACGGACGACAAGGAACTGGCCCGCCTTAACCAATTGTCATTCTGAGCGAAGCGAAGAATCTATGAAGTATTACCTCATAGCCGGCGAAGCCTCGGGCGACCTGCATGGCAGCAAGCTGATGCAGGCTCTCTATGCCCAGGACCCCGGGGCGGACATCCGCTTCTGGGGCGGAGACCTGATGGACGCGGTATACGGGGAACATCAGGAAGGTATCGGCCTGGTGGAGGATTACAGGGAAGGTGCCGTCATGGGCTTGTTTTCCGTACTATTGCAGGGCCGGCAGATCCTCAAAAGGCTGGAACGCTGCAAGCAGGACATCCGCAGTTGGCAACCGGATGTGGTGATTCTCATCGATTACCCCGGTTTCAATCTCCCGGTGGCCGAGTTCGCCCATAACGCGGGCTTCAAGGTCTTTTATTACATCGCTCCCAAGGTATGGGCTTCCCGCGAGGGCCGGATAGAAAAACTCAAGGCCTGGGTGGATAAGCTTTTCATCGTCTTCCCTTTCGAGAAGGAATATTTCTCCCGCCATCAGTTACCTTACGTGTATGCAGGTAATCCTTTGGTGGACGCCATTCAAAGCAGTCCTGCCCTGCAGGAATCGCGGGATAGTTTCCTCAGCCGCACCAGCCTGCCGGACCGGCCGTGGATAGCCCTCCTTCCTGGTTCCCGCAGCATGGAAATCAAGTCCATGATGCCCGTTTTCATGAAGTTTGCCGATGCATGGCACCGGACCCATCCTTCAGATCTTTTCGTGATTGCTGCGGCTCCTGCCCGGTCCCGGAAGGATTATAACATCGGCCGGAGGGACTATGTGAAAGTGATATTTGACGAAACCTACGGCATCCTTCGGCATGCCCGGGCCGCCGTGGTGAATTCCGGCACCGCCTCGTTGGAGGCCGCCCTTATCGGCACGCCGCAGGTGGTGGGTTACAAGATGTCCATAGTACCCGCCTGGCTGGCGCATAAGTACGTGAAAGTCAAATATGTATCGCTCGGAAATCTCATCCTGGACCGCCTGGCTTTCCGGGAATTCCTGATGGAAGAACTCAATTCCAAGGCCCTTTTGGAAGAGGTTTCCCGCCTGACGGAAGATGCCGCTTATCGGCAGCAAATGCAGGCCGATTATGCCGAAATACGCTCCCTGCTGGGCGGCAGCGGAGCTTCCGAAAAAGTGGCCCGGGCCATGGTGGACGCCCTGTCTTAATCCAGACTTTCCATCTCCACCCCCGGGAACTTGCGAAGCTGTTCCAATATCCCCAGGGGATAGTCTCTCTTTTTGATAAGCAAGGACAGTTCCGCTTTGTAACGGTTTCCCTGTCTGCTCAGGGAACACTGGTTCACCCGCTTGCCCAGCGCCTGGATAACGTCTTCCAGGGCTTTGGATTCATCGGAGGTGAGCACCACGCCGGTCTGGCGTTCCCCGTATTTGAAGGAATAGAAGTGCATGGCTTCCATACAGCCCATCAGCATCACGGCGCAAAGGATGGCCAGTTCGTAAAGCCCGGAACCCAGAGCCAGGCCGATGGCACCCGTTACCCAGATGCCGGCGGCGGTGGTAAGGCCTACCACATGCTTGTTTTTCATGATGATACCGCCACCCAGGAAACCCAGGCCTCCCACGACGCCGGCGGCAATACGGGCCGCGTCAAATCTTTCGGCCCCGGCGAAGCCGTACTGTGAAATGATCATGAACAGACAGGAGCCCAAAGCTACCAGGACATGGGTACGGACTCCGGCACCCTTGCCCCGGAATTCCCGTTCATAGCCGATGGCTGCGCCGATGACGCCGGCCGACAGCAGGCGGATGGTAAGTTCTAATGCGAGTGTCATATCTTAAGTGATTCTTTTGCCTTGTCAACGGCCTCCAGCACCCGGTCGCACCAGGCATCGAATGCCGGATCGGCCACCTGTAACTCCGGATGGGAGAGGATGTTATCGATGGTGTCGGCCACTCCTTCCTCGAAGCGGACAGTGGCCTGGAAGCCCGGAACGGCCTGTTTGAGCTTGCTGTTGTCGAACAGGACGGTCCAGGCCTTATCGCCTAAAAGCCCGCCCCGGAAATCGTAGGGGCCGATATCGGAGAGGAATTCCGAGGAAACGTGGCAGGCCTTGAGCTCAACGCCCAGCTTGGCGGCCACGATTTCATAAATCTGGTTCCAGGTAAGGGTTTCATCGGAAGTAATCTGAAATACGTTTCCCAAAGCATGCGGATTGCCCATCAAGCCGATAAAGCCCTTGGCGAAGTCTGAATTGTGGGTAAGGGTCCACTGCGAAGTGCCGTCTCCGTGGATGATGACGCGTTTACCGTCCAACATCCGCCTAAGCACCTGCCAGGAGCCTTTGTCACCGTGAGCACCCAGGGGGACGGAACGGTTGTCGTAGGTATGGCTGGGACGGATGAGGGTGACAGGAAAGCCGTCCTTCCGGTACTTCTCCATCAGAAACGCCTCACAGTCAATCTTATTGCGGGAATACTCCCAATAGGGATTGGCCAGGGGAGTGCCTTCCGTAATGAACGGACTGGTAACGGGCTTCTGATAGGCCGATGCGGAACTGATGTACATATACTGCCGGGTTTTCCCGCGGAAGAGCCGCCAGTCCCGTTCCACCTGGGCGGGAACGAAGCCGATGAAATCGCAGACGCAGTCCCAGTAATTGTCTTTCAGGAGGCAGGCCACATGCGTTTCGTCTTCGATATCGGCATGTATCACTTTTACACCTTCCGGAACAGCGGCGCTGCGGGAACCTCGGTTCAGCAGGGTGAGGTCCCATTTCCCTTCGGCAGCCAAGGCTGCGGTGATGGCGGTGCTGATGGTGCCGGTACCGCCGATAAACAATGCTTTGGGTTTCATACCAGTTCGTTTTACATTTCCTACAAAGATAATAAAAATATAGTTGCCACCTATGCGTTGTCATCCTGAGCAAAGCTAAATAGCGGATAAATAAGACGTATTTTCAGGTTTTCCGGGTTATATATATGATATTTTATTTTAACTTTGTAAGAATGAAACGTACGTACTTAACCATTCTTTTTTCCCTGACCCTGCTTTTCCCCTTCGGGCGGGCGTTTGCGCAGGTTCCGGACGAGCTGGAGACCTTCCAGCAGGCTTCCGAGGATCATTCCGTCCTTTTCCGGGGAAGGCAGGCTACCAAAATCACTTTTCCTGCCAATGGAAATCCCTATTGGGAACAGCCGCTTTTCCAGCTGGGCGATATAGTCTTTGAAGATAACCTTTACCGGGATGTCTTCCTGAATATAGACGCCCGGGAACAACGCGCGCTGGTGACGAAGGCCCTGGGCCTGATGGCCGTTGCGCTGCCTCCTTCCCTCACGCCGTCCCTTATCATCGGGGACCGTCATTTCGTGGGCATCGGCCCGGGAGAGGCATTGTCGGAGGGTTTCTACGAAGTCTTCGGTTCAGGGCCGGAGCAGGTGTATAAGCACGTGGAGAAAGTCCTGAACGAGTCCGTCAATGACGTAAACGGCCGGGAGATAGGTTATTACGACGAGAATTACCGCTCCGACGTTTATCGTTTCTTCGCCCTCCGGACCAGCTATTATTTCCGGGATGCGGAAGGGGAGTTCTCACGCATCAAAAGCCGGAGTTCGCTCCTTCGCATGTTCCCCTCCGCCAAGCGGAAAGAAATCCGAAAGGCGGTGAAAGCCGCCGGTATCGGCAGTTCCAAAGCCAACTTCGACGCCTATTGCAAGGCTGTCCTTAACGCCGCTGCCCAATGAAAAAGTTCTTCTGTACTATCCTGACAGCCGTAGTCCTGGGTGGCGCCACCCTGTCTGCACAGGGAATTGTGGATATCAGGCGCGTGGAGTTGGACTCACTCGTGCAGGTAATCCGCGCCCATTATCCGGGAAATGTCTATTATATCAAAGACGCAGCCGAGCAGTCCAGCTTTACCGTAAGCGCCCCCCGGGAAGGGTTTGTGGATGCCGCTTTCAACGCTCTCCGTGAAAAGGGCTATGTAATCAGCAGTTACGGAACAGACCGTTTCATCCTTCACAGCAAATCCGTCTTTACCTCCCTTCCCACCGGCTATTTCGACCGGGCCAAGGCGGCGGCCGATGACAGCGGCCTGCAGCAGTACCTGGCCGAGCAAAGCGCTGTGGTCACCTTCCAGAACAAGGTGTATGAGATAGGGGAGAGCAATGCAGGCCGAAAGGGTAAGGTGTATGTGAGCGGCCATGTGAGGGATGTTTCGTCCGGAGAACCCCTCGTGGGCGTTTCCGTCTATGAGGAGAAGACGGGTGTCTATGCCCTTACCGACGCTACGGGCTTTTACCGGATTGCGCTTCCTGTGGGAGACAACCTCCTGAACCTGAGTGGTTATTCCCTGGACGATATGCATCTGAACCTCAAGGTCTGGGACGACGGCGTGCTGGACGTGGTGATGAAGGAAAAGGTGCTCGCCCTTACCGGAGCCGTGGTATCGGCCAATGCGCTCTCGCACCACAGGGATGCCAAAATGGGCATCGAGCGCGTGCGGATGGAGGTTATCAACAAGATTCCCAGCGCTTTTGGCGAAGGCGACATCATCAAGGCCATCCTCACCCTGCCCGGCGTCAAGTCCGTGGGAGAGGCTTCCAGCGGCTTCAATGTTCGCGGCGGTTCCGTGGACCAGAACCTGGTGCTGTTCAACGACGGTACCATCTACAATCCCACGCATTTGTTCGGTATTTTCTCGGCCTTCAATCCGGATATTGTGAGCGAGGTGGAACTCTACAAGAGCAGCATTCCGGCTTCCATGGGCGGCCGCATCTCTTCGGTGCTGGATGTCCGGACGCGGGAAGGCAATGCCAACAAGATTGCCGGGTCACTGGGTATCGGCCTGTTAACCAGTCGTTTCCATCTGGAGGGCCCGATTGTGAAGGGAAGGACCACCTTCATCCTGGGCGGACGCACTACCTATTCCAACTGGCTTTTGAACTTGCTTCCCAAGACCAGCGAATATGCCGGTGGCAAAGCTTCCTTCAGCGACGTAAATGCCAGCGTCACCCACAAGATCAACGAAGCCAACACCTTGCAGGGCTTTGTATACTGGTCGCGGGACGGGTTCGAGTTCTCCCGGGATCCGGCTTTCCGCTACTCCAACCTGAACGGCTCGCTCAAATGGCGCAGCCGGCTCAGCGGACGGCTTAACCTTACCACTTCCGTGGGTTACGACCGCTATGGTGCCCGCCTGGAGAACAGTTTGGGAAAGAACCAGTTGTCCGGCTATAAGGTGGATACGGGGATCGACCAGGGCTTCTTGAAAATGAATTTCCAATATGCGGTAAACAGTGCACACGACCTTTCCATGGGTGCCGATGCCATCTATTATCACCTGCAGCCCGGCATCATGTCGCCGCTGTACGAGGGTGAATCGCTGGTTAAGACCTGGAACCTGGATATCCAGCAGGCTGTGGAACCGGCCCTGTTCGTGAGTGACAGTTGGACCGTAACTTCCAAGTTCTCCCTGGAAGGCGGCGTGCGTCTGAGCGGTTTCCTGGCTCTGAACCCCAACAAGTTCTATCTGAATCCGGAATTCCGTATTTCCGGAAAGTATTCTTTCCTGGACAACCTTTCGGTGAAGGCCGGCTTCAATACCATGAGCCAGCACATCCACCTCATCTCCAACACTTCTTCCATCTCTCCCATCGACACCTGGCAGCTGTCCACGGACCGTATCCGTCCACAAACCGGCTGGCAGGCAGCCGGTGGACTGTACTGGACCCTGGCCAACGGCACCATCGACCTTACCCTGGAAGGCTATTACAAACAGTCGGCCCACCAGCTGGACTATAAGTCCGGCGCCACCACGCTCATGAATCCCCATCTGGCGGATGACCTGGTGGAGACTTACGGCAAGGCCTATGGCGTGGAGGTGATGGCTAAGAAAACCACCGGCAAACTCACCGGCTGGCTGTCCTATTCCTATTCCCGCACCCTCCTTCGCGAGATGGAAGACAGGGGAGTGGCCACCATTAACGGCGGCGCCTGGTACAACGCACCCCATGACAAGCCCCACGAGGTGAAGCTGGTGGCCAACTACAAGTTCACGCACCGCTATTCCATGTCGGCCAATCTGGAGTATGCCACGGGCCGGCCGGTAACCCTTCCCATCGGCACTTACGAGTATGGCGGCGGATACCGTCTCGCTTACTCGCAGCGCAACACCTACCGTATTCCGGACTACTTCCGGCTGGATCTGGCCGTGAACATAGACCCGGGGCATTATCTCAAACGGCTCACCCACATGTCCTGGACCGTGGGTGTCTATAACGTCACATCCCGCAAGAATGCCTATTCGGTCTTCTTCGATGGAATGGACAGTTACATGCTGTCCGTGTTTGCCTGTCCCATTCCGTATATCAACCTCAATCTGAAATTCTGATGAGCACCAATATACTTTCCCGCACCGCGGCATTGACCGCCGCAGCGCTCCTGGCCACTACCTGCATCTATCCCTATCCGGTGGATATCGAAAGGGGAGGTGAGTATCCCCTGGTGGTGGAGGGCGATATCCTCATCGGCAGCGTTACTACAGTGAAACTCAGCCATGTACGTCCGTTCAACCTCACGGATTATGAGTCCATCCCTGTAGTGGCCAGCGGCTATATAGAAGGAGAGGACGGCAGCAAAGTGAGAGGAACATCGGATTATACTGCCTCTGATTCGGAGAATGGAATTCTATACTTCGATACTTCGAATTTAAATAAAGACCAGCGCTACCGACTGCATGTGGAAACCCGTCCCCAGGAGGGAGGCGAGTCCCATGTCTTCGAATCTGCCTGGCTGATGCCTTGCCCGGCTCCCACCATCGATGCGCTTACTTATAGCAGGAATGAGGATTTCAGGGAACTATGGATAGGCCTTTCCATGCACTGCAACGGAGCGCATTATTTCCGCTGGGCGTTCAACGAAACCTGGGAGTATCACAGTGACATCCATTCGGAACTGGATTATGTTCCCAGTAAAAAGCACGTGGAATGGGACTATAAAAGATGGACATCGGTATGGAAGATTGATGAAGAGGGGCATTATGAGAAGGTTTTCCCCGGCAATTATTACTGCTGGAAAAGCTATGATTCCCCCAGCATTAACATTTTCTCTACCGTCAACCAGACGGAAGACCGCTTTGAGGAACTCGCTTTCCATACCATTCCGCTCAGTGACAAGCGTCTCCAGTCCCTGTACAGGATTACAGTCCAGCTGGCGGCCCAGAGCGAGGATGCATACAATTACTGGAATAACATACGGCAGAATTCATCGGGGCAGGGTTCCATTTTCTCTCCCGTCCCCAGTGAAATGGCCAGCAATGTCTTCTGTATCTCGGACCCGTCCGTCCAGGTGGTAGGTTATCTGAATGCTGCTGTACCGGCCAAGGCCATCATGTATTATGATAATTTGGAGGAAGGTTTTTATGAGCCGGAAAAGCCGCATGAGCGCATGGATACTACTATTGCCGCAAGCAATATTGAGGTGGCGGACAACCTGTATAATGCGGGTTTCCTTCCTTATAGGGAGGAGTACAATTCACCTGTCCCAATCCCTTCCGATTATACCTGGGCTTTGAGCGTTTGTATAGACTGCCGGAAACAGGGTGGGACGAGGACCAGGCCTGCAGACTGGCCCAATAACGGACACATTTAACAGATGGCGATGAAAAAGTTTCTGACTATCCTATTCCTGCTCATGCTTCCGCTCGTTTCCCTTCCGGGAAAGGAACGGATTCGGGAACGCGTCTATATTTCCACTGACAAGGAAGTTTATGTGGCAGGCGACGCCGTCTGGATGTCGGCGTGGTGCATCGATGCCGCTACGGGTGAACTCTCCTCTTTCAGCAAGACGGCCTATGTGGAAATCCATTCCTCCACCGGCATGGTCCAGACCGGCAAGATTTCCCTGGACAAGGGACGGGGTGCAGGGCGCCTGGTACTGCCAACGACGCTTCCTACCGGCCCTTATCGGCTGATAGCCTATACGCACCTGGGGGCTTCGGAAGAGGGTTTCGATCCGCTTCCCGGAGCCAGGACGCTCGCCGTATTCAATACCTTTAGTGCCGAGCGCGTACCCGGAGGCGTGGAGGTGGTGGATGAGCTGCCCCAGACTCCTGCGCCCGTATCGGCCGGTGCTTTGCGTGTGACCGTAGCCGATGCGGCATCTTCCTCGAAAGCTCGGATTATCCTTTCCAACCAGGGCGCGGAGACTGTCAGTTTCAGCCTCAGCGTACATCACGACGATGGCATTCCCGCTCAGGATGGGGACCATATCACCGACTTTGTGCGGGAACTGCATGCCTTGCCATCGGCCCGGGGATTTGACACCAGCGTGGTTCCGGATTATGAGGGAGAGATTATCCGAGCGCGGGTAGCCGGGACTGATGCGGAAGGAGTGAAAGCCGTGGTGGACAAGTATGCGGTGATTTCCTCGCCGGGCTCCGGTGAGAATCTGTACACGGACCTGATTACGGAAGACGGAACGGTGTCTTTCTTCACGTCCAACATTTACGGGGAGCAGGAGATGTTTCTGGAAATAGAGAACCTGGACCGCGGCAACGTCTGCCACCTGGAACTCGTGAGCCCTTTCCTGGATTTGCCTGCGGGTTCCTTTGAGCCGCTGCGTATCCATCCCGACTGGGCCTCCGCCTTGGAACTGCGCGGCCTGGGCATGCAACTGGAAAAGAGTTTCGATGCCGATACCCTCTACACGGCCCTGCCTGCCCGGATGCACCGGCTCTTTGACGAGCGGGACCGCAAGCAATACAAGTTGGACGACTATACCCGCTTCCAACTGATGGAAGAAGTCTTTGTGGAGTTCATTCCCGAAGTCCGTGTGAGGACTTTGGGTGGTCAAAAGGTAATCCAGGTATGGGCTCCCAACCCGCTGGGAGGTTTCGTTTTCCAGAACGGGAAGGCACTGGCATTGCTGGACGGGGTTCCGGTGCTGGACCACGATAAGATTCTCTCTTATGACCCTAATCTGGTAAAACGCATTGATATTTATACCCACGGCTATTTCTTCGGTGCCCGGAGCTTTGATGGCGTAGTGAATTTCGTTACCTACAAGGGAACGCTTCCTTCTTTGGAATTTGCCGATAATGTGCGCATCGTGGACTTTCAGGGCTGCTCCTGGCCTCTCGCTTATACTTGCGAGGGCGTTGGGAGCGAGTATCCCGACTATCGGCAAACCCTCTACTGGCATCCGATGCTCACCCTGGCCCCCGGCGAGAGCCTGGAATTGGACTGCAAGACGCCGGCTTACAAGGGACATTTCCAGGTTATTGCCGAAGGGCTTAGCGATGCGGTGGAGCCCGTGAGAGCAAGTGCGTCTTTTGAGGTAAAATAGCTTTACGATGGCATCCAAGATTGGGAAAATACTGGTGGTTGATGACAACCTGGGCATCCGCCGGGCGTTGGAAATCCTTTTGCCGGTGTATTTTGCCGAGGTTCGCACGATTCCCTCTCCATCCACGCTGGTCTCCTCGCTGGAACAGTTCCGGCCGGATGTGGTGCTGCTGGACATGAATTTCAACACTTCCATCAACACCGGCAATGAAGGGCTATATTGGGCCGGGGAAATCAAGAAAATGGTACCGGAAGTGGAGGTGGTGCTGTTTACCGCCTATGCCGATATCCAACTGGCCGTTGAGGGAATGAAGAGAGGTGCCTTTGACTTTATAGTAAAGCCTTGGGATAACGAGAAGCTGATTGAGGTTCTCACTGCAGCCCGGGATAAGGCCAGAAAGGCAATGAGAAGAGATTCTTCGGCCAAAGGCCTCAGAATGACAGAAAGTGGTTACGATTGTCATTCTGAGCGAAGCGAAGAATCTATGTTCTGGGGTTCTTCCAAACCGATGGCGGCTATCCGGAAAACCCTGGACAAGATAGCGCCCACCGATGCCACCGTACTCATCACCGGCGAGAACGGCACGGGTAAGGATGTGCTGGCGCGGGAGATTCATGCGAGGAGCCTGCGGAGCGGGAAACCCCTGGTGGCGGTAGATGCCGGCGCCATTACGGAAACGCTGTTCGAGAGCGAACTCTTCGGCCATGTGAAGGGCGCCTTCACCGACGCCCATGCAGACCACATGGGCAAATTCGAGCAGGCCGATGGAGGAACGCTTTTCCTGGACGAAATCGGCAATATTCCGCTACACCTGCAGGCGAAGTTATTGCGGGTGATTCAGAGCCGCAGCGTTGTCCGGGTAGGAGGTACCAGGGCCATTCCGGTGAACATCCGGCTCATCTGCGCCACCAACATGGACTTGGAACAGCTGGTCCGGGAAGGCCGCTTCCGGGAGGACCTCTATTACCGCATCAATACTGTACACATTGCCTTGCCGGCCCTCAGGGAACGTGCCGAGGATATCGTTTCGCTGGCGCAACTGTTCCTGGAGCGCTTTGCCCGGAAGTATCACCGGCCTCTGGCCGGGATTGCGCCGGATGCTGCCGAAGCCCTGCAGGAATACCATTGGGGCGGCAATATCCGCGAGTTGCAGAATGTGATAGAGAAAGCGGTAATTCTGAGTGAAGGGAAAGAATTGACGGTGAAAGATTTACAGATAGATTCTTCGGCCAAAGGCCTCAGAATGACTAACGACGGTTTTTCTGGTAAACTGGATGCTTTCTCTGAGCGCAGTGAAGAATCTTTGGTCCGCGAAGCCATGTCCCGCTGCAACAACAACATCTCGGCCGCTGCCAAACTGTTGGGAGTCAGTCGTCCCACGCTGTATGCGAAACTGAAAAAATATGGGCTTTGACGTTCACCATCTGGCATATCACAGGAGCTTGCGCCATCGTCGTCATCCTTACGGCGGTGGTGACAGCCATACGTACCCGGCGGAGGGACATTAAGAAAGTGGCGTACATGATGGACGCGCTGGAGGACGGCGAACTTAACTTCCGCTTCAAGGAGAATAACCGTTTCAATCGCACGCTCAACCGTATCCGAACCATCTTTGAGAAGCAGCGGCAGGCCCACGAGCAGGATTCCTGGACCAAACTCATCCGTGTGCTCACGCACGAAATTATGAATACGGTGTCGCCCATTGCATCCTTGAGCGATGCCATGGCCCAGTCCGTGGACGAGAACGGCCACAGCGAACTGGACATCAAGGCCGGGCTGGAGACCATCAGCGACTCCTCCAAGAATCTCATCGGCTTCGTGCAGACCTACCGGCAGCTTTCCGGTGTGGCCAAACCCATCCGTAAGGCGCTGGACCTGCAGGAGTTGATGGACAGCGTCATTAGCCTGAACAGCGAATTCGCTGCATCCTGCGGTGCGGTTTGTAAGTATCGGCCGGAAGAGCCGGACCTGATGATTTATGCCGATGAAGGGCAGATTTCCCAAATCTTCATCAACCTCATCAAGAATGCTCTGCAGGCCGGAGCCAGGCACATCGACATATCGGCCAGAATGGGTAAGGACGATGAGGTTATTGTTCAGGTGGCCAATGACGGCGAGCCCATTCCCGCCAGTGCCCAGGAGCAGATTTTCATTCCGTTCTATACCACCAAGAAGGAAGGTTCAGGTATCGGCCTCAGCATTTCCCGTCAGATTATGCGCAATCACAACGGCTCCATCGAACTGGTACGCAGCGATGCCGCGCAAACCCTCTTTGAACTGCGCTTCCGTTAATGTGCGTGCACCAGACGTCCCATTTTCTGGACCGTCTGGTTCAAAATCGCCCTTTTTTGCTCCAGACGTCCCATTCTTTGGACCGCTAGGATCACCTGGGCATTTCGCAAACTGTAAAGTGTAAAGCGAAAAGTGTAAAGTTGTAAAGGACTTTACACTTTTTTTGCGCCCAATCTGAAACGCTTCTTATTCATTATCAGAATGTTAAATGATTTGGCACGGCAAATGCTTGACTTTGGCATGGTGTTAAACATTACAATGATGAAAAGAGTGCTTTACATATTCTTCTTTATCCTTACACTGGGACTTTCCTCTTTGGTTATCAAGGCTTGGGGACAGACGGCCGATGTTATGAATCTTCACGACTGTATGGAATACGCCATTTCGAATTCCACCAAGATTCGGATTCAGCAGGCTGACATGGGGGATGCGCAGATTGCCCGCAGGGATGCGGCCCTGGCGCTGTTCACCCCGCAAATCAATGCGCAGACCTATGCCTACTACAACTTTGGCCGCAGCATCGACCCGCAGACCAATACGTATTTCAATACGACCTCCTTCCATAACAATTATGGCGTGAGTGCCGGATATGATTTGTTCGACGGCTTCAAGGCGGTGAACAATTACAAGATTTCCAAGACCGGAATGCTGATTGCCGATTCCCAGGAAAAGCAGGTAGAGGCCGATATCTGCCTGGCGGTGATGGAGGCGTACTACAATGTAGTCTATTACAAGCGTTTATGCGATGTGTACGAGGAGCAGGTGGCGGTGGCCGAACAGGCATTGGCCAAGGCCAAAAGGCAGGAAGAACTGGGCCAGAAGGGCCACGCCGATGTGATTCAGATGGAGGCCGATCTGGCCGACCGTCAGTACGAACTCACCAATACCTACAATATGTATTGCGACCAGAAGATGACCCTCGCTGACCTGATGTTCTGGCCAGTGGATGAGGAGCTGAGCATTGTGACGGACTTCAGATCCTTCGCTGGCGCTCAGGATGGCAGGTTTATCGTTATGGAAGACGGTTCTGTCATTCTGAGGGAGACAGAGTCGACCGAAGAATCTATAGTGGCCTTCGCCCTGGAGCACAACCCTGCCATCCAGATTGCCAGCTGGCAGGAAGTGAATGCCAAGCGGGAACTTAGTACCGCCAAATGGTCGGTGTTGCCGTCCGTGGGCCTGTACGCCGGGTGGAATACCAGCTATTACACTTATCAGGGTGCAGCTACCAGCCCGTTCTGGAGTCAGTTCAAGAATAACGGTGGTGAGTATGTGGAGCTTTCGGTCTCCATCCCCATCTGGAATCGCTTGAGCAAACACTCTACTATCGCCCGCAAACGCAATGCTCTGGAGAAGGCATCGGCTCAACTGGACCAGAAGCGCCGCGATGTGGAGAGTGAAGTGCGCAGGGCCATTCAGGACCGCGAAGGGTCCGCCCTTGCTTATAATCAGGCCCAACACAAGGCCGAAGTACAAGCCGAGGCTTATACCCTTAATCTAAAGAAACTGGAGCAGGGGCTCATTTCCCCGCTGGAATTCCAGACCGCGAACAACAACTACCTGAAGGCCCAGGCAGATGAGATGAACAGCCTGTTCAAGTACCTCATCAAGCAGGCGGTTGTGCGTTATTATAATGGTGTTGAATATGTTAACCAATAGATTCTTTAGTCGCCTTCGGCTCCTTCAGAATGACAATCAACCGTCATTCTGAGCGAAGCGAGGAATCTAATAAACAAGAATAAACAGTATTATTATCATGGATAAGATCATCGAAAAGAAGACCGGTTGGCGCGTAGCGTTCACGAAAAAGGCCCTGCCCTGGTGGCTGGGAGCGCTGCTTCTGGCATTTGTGATTTACCTGATTGCCCGGCCCAACAACAAGACCCTGCGGGTGGACAGGGACAGCCTCACTGTCTCATCGGCCGTGAAGGGCGAGTTCAACGACTACATCCGCATCAGCGGCCGCGTGCAGCCGATGACCACGATTCAGCTGAGCCCGCAGGAAGGCGGCATCGTGGAGAAGATCCTCATTGAGGAAGGTTCCCCGGTGAAGGCCGGTGACGCTATTCTCATCCTGAATAACGACAACTTGGATCTCCAGATACTGAACTCTGAGGCCGAACTGGCCGAGAAGGAAAACATCCTTCGCAATACGCAGATTCAGATGGAACAACAGAAATTGGACGTCCGCCAGAACGTGCTGGAGTATGGCACCCAGGTGGATCGGCTCAAGCGCGCCTATGAGCAGCAGAAAGCCCTCTACGAGGACAAGCTCATCGCCAGGGAAGAGTACCTGAAGGCCGAAGAAGACTATCGGCTGGCCAAACAGAAATATGATCTTATCCGCGAACGTTCCAAACAGGATAGCCTTTACAGAGGCACCCAGATTGACCGCATGGAAGAGAGTCTGGAGAATATGCAACTGAATATGTCGATGATCCGCAAGCGCAAGAGCAACCTTATAGTAAAAGCCCCCATCGACGGCGAACTGGGCCTGCTGGATGTGGTCCTGGGCCAGAGCATCCAGAGTGGTACCAAGATTGGCCAGATCAATTCCGTGGGCACTTACAAAGTGGAAGCCCAGATTGATGAGCATTATATCGACCGCGTGGTGGATGGCCTGGAAGCCACTTTCGAGCGCCAGGGCGAGACCTATTCCACTCTTATCCGCAAGGTCTATCCGGAAGTCCGTGACGGCAAGTTCAAGGCCGATTTCAAGTTCGACGGCGAGCAGCCCGACAATATCCGTTCCGGCCAGACTTACTACCTTAATCTGCAACTGGGTCAGCCTGAAGAGGCCATCATCATTCCCCGAGGAACCTTCTACCAGAAGACCGGCGGAAAATGGATCTATGTCGTCAACAAGGATGGCAACAAAGCCGTGAAGCGGGAAATCCGCATCGGTCGCCAAAATCCTCAGTACTACGAAGTCCTGGAAGGTCTGGAGCCCGGCGAGCGGGTGATTACCTCCGGGTATGACACGTATGGTGATTCAGATGTGTTAGATTTTTAGATCCATCGCTACGCTCAGAATGACAAATACCATGAAAGTATTCAGAAAGACAAGCGTTTCCACGCTGATTAACATCTTGGGGATGAGCATCGCTTTTGCGGCGGCGATGATTCTGCTGGTACGGGTGCACTGGGATTTCGGTTACGATGCCAATTTCAAGGGCCACGAGCAGGTGTTCCGGATGGAACATAACTGGGACAATGACGGTGTCTTCTCCTCCAATTTCAGCCGGCCGATGATTGAAATGGTGCGCGGGATCTCCTCAAACGTGGACGATGTGGCAACGGCAACTTCCTGGGGCAACTGGACCCTTAGCCGGGAAGGCAATCCCGAGGCGGGTGTCACGGTGACCCGGTGCCTGGCCGACAGCAGCATCTTCCAGGTATTCCCGTTCCAATGGGTCGAAGGTTCCGCAAAAGAATTCACCGTTCCGGCTACCCTCATCCTTAGCCGCACCATCGCCCGGACCTTCTTTGGCGACGAACCGGCTGTAGGCCATTATCTCCAGCAGGGGGACGGCACCCGTTTTCGCGTGGTAGGCGTCTATGAAGACCTACCCGCCAACTCCAGCCTGGCCTATCATTCTTTCGCTTGCCTGGGCATTCAGTGCCTGGAGGATACGTCGGAGTGGTCCTTCACCCCGTACCTGAAACTGCGCAATCCCAAGGAGTTCAAAACCACACAGGAGCAGCTGACAGAGACCCTGTTAAGCTATTTTGTAGCGGAACAGGATGCGAGCGACGAGCGCAAGGAAGAATTCCGCCGCCAGTTCCGCATTGTCAATTTGCATGAGGCTTATTATGAGCAGGACCATGATGCCGGTGCCAGCAGCGTCAATAAATCCATGACTCTGAGCCTGCTGGCCATTGCCATCCTGCTCATCATCATCGCCATCATCAACTTCATCAATTTCTCCTTTGCAGAGATTCCGTTCCACATCAAACAAATCAACACCCGCAAAGTGCTGGGAGAGAGCCGTGGCTCGCTCATTGCCAGGCAGCTTCTGCGTGTTGCCTGTCTGGCGCTGGTGGCGTTCGGCTTCTCCTGCCTCATCCTGCGCGTTGTCGCAGGCACGTCTTGGGCATCGGCTATCGCTGCGGTGATGAGCCCCCGGGATTATCGGGCCATCCTGGTTCCGATGGCTGGTATAACACTGGCCGCCGCCGTGATAGCCGGCCTGGCCCCGGCGCTCTATTCCACCTCGCAACCCACCGCCATTGTGCTGAAAGGCACTTATGCCATGAGTTTCAAGGGCAAGGCCCTGCGCAACGGCCTGGTGGTCCTGCAGTTTTTCCTCTCCTTCGTCTTTATCCTGCTGGGGCTGTATGTAGACCTGCAACTCCGTTTTATGCAAAGAATGGACATGGGCTTCCGCCGGGGCCAAGTACTGCAGGTTACGTGCGGGGAAAAGGCTGGCGCCCAGCTGGGAGCGCTGGAAGGCCAGTTGCTGCAGGACCCGTCCATCCTGGCGGTGACGGCAGGAGACGGTTTCATTGTGAATGAGATTAGAATGTCATGGGGCCGCATGGCCGATGACGGCACCCAAGTCAATATGGAAGTGATGCCCGTGGCCGATAACTACATCGACTTCTTTGGGCTGCAGATTGTGGACGGACGGGATTTCCTGCCCTCCGACAATCAGAGCAGAACGGGCAGCTTCATTGTGAACGAAGCCTTCCTGCGGCGCTATCCGCAGTTCCACGTGGGCAGCTATGTAGGCGCGCACAACGACGTCGCTCCCATCATCGGCGTGGTGAAGGATTTCCATTCCAAGTCCTTGCACCATAGCATAGAACCCCTGGTCCTTTACAACTGGGGCAGCGAACCCTGGCGCTCATTTAGCGTCCTCTATGTGCGCGTGACAGAAGAGGCCGATTTCCAGGCCATCTCCAGTACCATCAAAAAGGCCATTTGCACGCTGGATCCCACGATGATTCCGAGCCAGGTGGGCGTCCGCCGGCTGGATGAATGGATTGGTTCCATGTACTCGGTAGAGTCCATGCTCCGCCGGCTGGTAACCATTGCCTCCATCGTTGCCTTACTCATCGCGATCATCGGCATCATCGGCCTGGTGTTCTTTGAGACGCAGTTCCTCCGCAAAGAGATTGCCGTGCGCCGGGTAAACGGTGCCACGGTGGGTAGCATCCTGAAGATGATCAACCGCAAATACCTGATTATCGCGGGGGTAAGCTTTGCCTTGGCGGCCCCCCTTGCCTATATCCTCATGTATAACTGGCGGCAGGGCTTCGTGAGCCAGGCCCCCATCCCGCTATGGATCTTCCTGGTGGCCCTGTTCGTAGTCGCAGCCATCACCCTGGCCGTGGTCACGCTCCAGAGCTGGAGAGCGGCTAACGACAATCCAGTTGAATCGTTAAAGAATGAATAAATAATTAAATAACAATACATTATGATTAAAGTTACCAACCTTTCCAAGATCTTCCGAACGGAAGAGATTGAGACCACTGCTCTCAATGGTGTTTCCTTTGAAATCAAGGACGGCGAGTTCGTCGCCATCATGGGCCCTTCGGGCTGCGGCAAGTCCACGCTGCTCAACATTCTCGGTCTGCTGGACAATCCCACCAGCGGCAGCTATGAACTCCTCGGCACCGAGGTCGGTGGCCTCAAGGAGAAGGAGCGCACCAAGTTCCGCAAGGGCAACATCGGCTTCGTGTTCCAAAGCTTCAACCTGATTGACGAGCTGAATGTGTATGAGAACATCGAACTACCGCTTCGCTACCTGAACATCAGCGCCAGCGAGCGTAAAGCCAAAGTGACGGAAATCATGAAGCGCATGGCTATCAGTCACCGTGCCCAGCATTTCCCGCAGCAGCTCTCTGGTGGTCAGCAGCAGCGCGTGGCCATCGCCCGTGCCGTCGTGGCCGGCCCGAAGCTAATCCTGGCCGATGAACCTACCGGTAACCTGGACTCCAAGAATGGCAAGGAGGTGATGGACCTTCTGAAAGAACTGAATGCTGAGGGAACGACCATCGTGATGGTAACTCACTCCCAGAAGGATGCGGCACAGGCGCAGCGAACGATTGACTTGTTTGATGGTCAGATTGTCTCAGACGTTAAGAATGAGCTTTAAGACACGGGAATGCCCCTTGCAGATCCTTTTCATTAGTGTGTAGTTAGAAAACAAATCATACAAGGGGCAGACCCTTTGGGTACTGCAAATATATGAAGAAAAACTCAGATATTCTAATCAAGGTACTCTCCCTGGGCATTGGGTTGGCCGTGGGCATCGTGCTCATAGCCAAGGTGTTCTTTGAGCTGAGTTATGACAGCTTCTACAAGGACATCGACCGGGTGTATTCCATCTATACTTGGTACTCACAGAATGGTAATGAGGACGATTATTGGCAGGTGAGCGGCGCCGTGGCTGTGGGCTTCATGCAAGAGGTTCCGGGGGTGGAGGTCGGCACCCGCACCACCTATGTGTTCAATGGAGACACCTATCTGGACGAAGATGCGAACAAGCTGAAGGCTACGCTCGTCTGTGCCGATACCTGTTTCTTCAAGGTTTTTGACAGGCCGATTCTGGCCGGCGATCCGGTGAAGGCACTCGCAAAGTTCGGCTCGGTGATGGTGTCACGCTCGTTCGCCGGGAAGATGGGCGGAGTGCAGGAGTGCATCGGCAAGCAAATCTGCAACAAGGATGTGCCCGACTTGGAGTTTACGATCGAAGGCGTCTTCGAGGATTTCCCGAAAAACGGAACGCTGGATTATGACATCCTGCTCTCGATGGCAACCTACAGCGAGTGGAGTACCACCAACTGGCTGGGCAACGACCGCTACAGGGGTTATGTGAAGCTGTTCCCGGGCGTAGACCCGAACACGCTGGCCGATGCCATCCGGAAGATGCAGGAGGCGCACCAGCATCTAGATGAGATCGAAGCGATGGGGTTGCAGTTGAGGTACTATCTGAAGCCGTTCGACAAGCTGCATACGAGCAATCGGGAGGTGAAGACACAGGTCATCCTGCTTTCGATCGTCGCCGCGCTGCTGATCTTGATTTCCCTGCTGAACTATATCCTGATTGTCATCTCCTCGCTGGTCAAACGCTCCAAAGAAGTGGGTGTCCGGAAGTGCTATGGCGCTGAGGGCAGGCACATTTACGTTATGCTGACGAAGGAAGCATCTATTCATATCCTGCTATCACTTGCCCTTGCCGCCGTTATCATCTTCGCCGGCCGAAGCATCATCGAGAACCTGCTGGGCGTGCCGTTCCAGACGCTGCTGGTGCCCCGGAGCGTGATTGCCATCGTCACCGTCTTCCTGTTCGTGCTGGCCATATCGATCGTCGTCCCTGCCGAGCTGTATCAGCGGATTCCGGTCGATGCCGCGCTGAAGAACTATACGGAGAATTCCCGCCGATGGAAGCTGGGACTGCTGGGTGTACAGGTCCTCATCAACGTGTTCCTGGTGGTGATGATGCTCATCATCGGCCGTCAGTATCAGAAGGTTTCCAACAGCAATCCGGGTTACGACTACGGGAACCTGTTCTATGTCGATATCTTCGGAGGAGACTACCAGGAAAGTGTCAGGGCGGTCCAGGTGCTGGAAGGCCTTTCGGAAGTCACCGGCGTGGCCACCAGCTACAACCTGCCCTATCGGGGAGCCAGTGGAAACAATGTCCATATTCCGGATGACCAGCGCG
>Ga0265298_10003876_pt1 | contig 19443 bp, 10 predicted proteins | sample AusTroGonzalo_MG_3_FD_193486 | JGI IMG/M metagenome (GOLD analysis project Ga0265298, IMG submission 193486) | Bovine rumen microbial communities from tropical cattle in Woodstock, Queensland, Australia - Gonzalo_01 | ecosystem: Host-associated > Mammals > Digestive system > Stomach > Rumen ... | reverse complement strand
ATAGCCGTATGCACTGACAGAGGCAGTGGTGATGCCGTTGTGGTCGTAGTCATACTTATAGACACCCAAATAGCGGAGACCGTAGATGGAGCCGAGGGCATTGCCAATCTGCACGCGCTGGTTGTAATCCAAGTTCGCGGGCTGGTATGTCTCAGAACCGTTCAGGCTCTCCAGAATAAGCGGATTCATTTCCTCAACCTCGTTGAAGTTCTGAGCGACATTACCGCGCAGCTTCAAGGCGAACTTGCCAATTTTACAGATCTTGGAGGTCGAGAAGTTAATCTCCCATCCCTTGTTGCGGAGCACACCGGCATTCACCTTTGCCAGGCTTGAGAAGCCGTTGGCACTGGGAATACGGAGGTTGTCCATCAGCAAGTCGGTGGTTTTGTGGTCATAGATTTCACCCTCGAAGGTAATCAAATCCTTGAAGAAGCCGACGTTGAAGCCGAGGTTTATCTTGCGGGTCTTTTCCCAGCGCAGCTCGCTCAACGAAAGGTTTTCGGGCGTGATGACCTGGTGGCCGTTGTAATAGCCGTTGGTGGCATACTTGTTGTACTGGTTGTTACCAGCACCACCCAAACCGGTGACACCCCAAGAGCCACGTACAGCCAACATACTCAGCCACTTGCTGCTCCATTTCATGAAACCTTCATCGATGATGTTCCAACGGGCGCCGACTGAGGGGAAGAAGCCATACTTGTGATTGCGGCCGAAACTGGTGCTGCCGTCCCAACGTACAGAGCCGTCCACTGAATACTTGCTCTTATAGGAGTAGTGGAGCTGCCCATAGAAGCTCTGGCTTTTCCATTCATAGTTGCTGGAACTTGCAGAGCGGAGCAATGCCACGACTGTGGGGTCTGTGATGCCGTCGGGCACATTCCACAGACCAAGCAGCTGGGAACTGCTGTTACCTATCGCCAAGTCGAAACGTGCCAATGCACTCACGCTGTGGTCGCGATTCTTAAAGGCAGAGTAATAGCGCAGGTCGTGACGTGTGGTGAACTCGAGAGACTTGCTCTCGTCGTTGCTGACATAATTACGCTCGTTCTCCGCGAGGTCAGCCTTGTTGTCACCGCCCCAAATCCATTCCATAGGTCTGAGTTCACTGGGGCAATACTCGTCGTTGCTGGTGTTGTAGATGTTGAGCTGCACGTCGCCCACATAGTTCAGGCGATGGTGGTCATCGTCCTTGCCGAGCAACTTGTACTCGATGCTGAACTGCGGTGTGAGGTTGTACTGCTTCTGCTTCCACCATGCATTCATTGCGCGTGCCACGGGGTTGCCGTTCTTGAATACGTCGCGGAATTCGTAGGAAGTCATTCTACCGTTGTTCTCCAATTCGTCAGTACTCTTGGCACGATAGATGGCAGCCAAAGGCAACATGTTGAAATAGTTGTCCGTCTGGACATAATTACCAGCATCATCCCTCCTGTACTCATACACGCTCATGTTAGGCATGGCGTTGTAAGCGCGGGCCAGAATGTCGTTGCCATAGTTCTTGTGGTTGGTGGTAAAGGCCAGGTTGATGTTGCTCGAGAACTTGATGCGGTCGCTGACCCAGTAGTCCAGTGCCGTAGAGCTTGTGAAGCGGTCGAGCTTCTGGCCAATGATAGAGCCTGTGCTCTTGTCGTAGTTGGCACTGATGCGGAATGTAGCCTTCTCACCACCACCAGAGAGGTTGATTGTGAACTTATGCTCCTGACCAAACTGCTGAACCTCCTTCACCCAGTCGGTGTTCTTGTTGAAGTGGTTATATATATAAGGTAAGCTCTCCTTATAATCCAGCTCATACAAATCCGTGGGCTTTTGGTTGGGGTTGAAATAGGCCTCCTTGAGCATCATGGTGTATCCGTCACCATTGAGCATCTCATAGCCTTCGGGCTGCCAGGTGCCGCTGAACTTGTAGGTGAAGTTGACACGTGTCTTGCCGCGATGTCCGCGACGTGTCTTAATTTCGATGACACCGTTTGAACCATTGGAACCCCACTTGGCTGTACTTGCGGCATCCTTCAGAACCGTGATACTCTCGATGTCCTCGGGGTTAACCTGCAGCAGTGTGGAGAACTGCTCCTCGTTGTCCATGTTGGCGAAGTCATATCTGTCCTTCTCGTCCTCGGGAATCTGGAAGATGTGGTCGTTGAGGACAATCAGAGGCTGTGCGTTGCCGTTGATGGTCGTAGTACCACGCAGACGCATGGTCGTGCCGGAACCAAGGTTACCAGAGTTGGGCACGATGTCGAGACCGGCAATCTGTCCCTGCAGGGCCTGGTCAACAGACTCGAAGGCGAGACCTTCCATGTCGTCCATCTTGAAATTCTGCACGGCACCGGCATACTCGCGGGCAGGAATGTCCAAACCAGTAGTGGGTGCATTCTTCTTAGCTGTAACGGTGACCTCGGTGATGGTCTTGGTGTTGTCCTGAAGGACAATCTTGAAGACGCTCTTGCCACTGCCTATCTTCTGGCTGAACTTCTTGTAGCCGATATAGGTGACTTCAAGCGTATTGTTGGGGTCCTTGATATTCATGGTAAAGTTACCATTCATATCGGTGATGGCCTGGCTGACAATACGGTTGTTCTTGTCAATCTCCTTGACGTTAGCGTTGATGATGACGTCTATATCATCAGAAACGGTACCAGAGATACGCCGTTGCTGTGCGTTTGCGGGTAGAGCCATGAGTGCAACCACCCAAAGCAATAAAATCTTAATAATTATATTCTTCATAGTAGGATGATTTTAGCGTATCTCTTTAATAGCGTATCTCTTTAAGTATCTCTTTGCCTTCAGCGTGGTTTCCCACGTCTTGTCGTGTCTGCCACCTATCACTTCCGTATGGTTCAGATAACCAGGGATGGAGTGTATGACGGCAGCACTGGAGGCGTTGATGGTGACACCCTTCATAGCAACATCAATGGGGGTCTTGTTGCAGGAGATGTCACGAGCGAGGACATTACGGATGTCCCTGCCCTCACCGTCGGTGTCAAGCGTCGTGAAAGCGCTTGCCATGCTGTTGCCATTCTTCTTCCATGACACATCGTCGCAGACACGAAGGTCTGTTCCTGCACCATTAGCGACACGGGCAACGTGGATTTTGCAGAAGAGTTCCAGTTCCTTGTCGTAGCTGGATGTTACCATTTCGTTAGGCGCAAGCACCGTCTTGTCGGCAAACACAGAGTTGTCGGCGAAGTGATAGCGTACGAAGTTGGTCAGGTAAGTAATCTTGGCTTGGATGCGGATGCTGTCTTCGTATGTAGCAAGCTCGTTAGAGTACTCGATTTCGCCATCGACATCCATCTTCGGTCCGCCGGTCTCATCATCGATGAACGGCTTGCAGTGACTGTGATAGTCCTCGTATATCTCATCCCATGTAGGAAGGCCTGCTGCGATAGCCTCTTTGACAGCATCGTTGCTGGGAACAAAGACAGTGTAGCGATAGTTGTTGAAGAACTGCACGTTGTAGTCCAAACCCTTGTCGTCTATAAACACCATGAACTTTTTGAGGGCAGAAGTCTTTTGAGTGGGAGTCTTATAAATCGTTTCGTCCACCAGTCCACAGCCAATTATTTGGTCTGTATATGCATCGGCGCGACAGAGGTCGTAGAACTCGGTGTAAGGTGTCTCGCCGCCAGTGCCTTCGATAGATGTTCTGTCGGCATCGTTGGTAAAGATACTATATACACTACGGTATGTGGGAACGAGCGGAGCGTTGAGAACGAAGGTGTAGCCGTTGTCGGTCAAGTTAGGCTCCTCAATCAAACATTTTGTCACACCACGTTCGTCGCTGACGATGCCCTCACGCTCATTCTCGAGCTGGAAGCCGCCCTTGATGGCGATGATATTATCCTGGGCGTCACGCTCAATCTTCACGGCATTGCCATTCTTGGAGAGGTAGTACTCCTGCAACGGGTCGGTCGTGGAAATACCATAGTATTCCTGAGTGGGCAGTTTGTACTTATAGTTCTCCTGTTCTGCCTTGTGTGCCATAGGATTGGTGCCGTCGTGCACGATGGTGTGGCTTTCCAGAATATCCTTCAGACGGTTAACCACCTCAGAGTTTTCATATAGGTTAGAGCCAGGGATATTGTTACCAATTGTGCCGGGTTCGCCCTTGTCCTTGTTGTAGGTGCAGTAGTAGTTCTTGAAGGTCAAGTTCACGGGGAATGTACCGCCCTTGAAGATGAACTGTACGACACGCGGCGTGCGGCTCTTCATGCTGGCAGGGTCGTAGTAGTATTTGAGAGCCTCATCGGTAGGCAGCAGGAACGTGAAACGGCTCTGCATGGCCTTCAGATAAGCATAGTAGTTCAGATTCATGTAGTCGTCGTAGATGGCGGACTTCATAATCTTGCTGATGTTGCTGATGAATGCAGGCATAGTGACCGAACGGTAGTCGGCAGGCACACAGGTTGTCTTCATCACATAAATGGCACCGTTGCTGGAAAGCAGGCACGTGTCGAGGAACTGGTCTCGAGCGATGTCAACGTCATCAAACAAAGGCTCCATAGCATCGTCGGTGAGCTTGCCCCACTTGCTGGGAATCGAATTGACAAACGAACGCTGCATGAAGTTGTTGACAAGCTTATCGATGGTACCTACGGGGATGCAGTCAATCTGCTTGAAGAGTTCCTCGTTGTCTCCTCTTGTGGGTGCAACCCAAGGCTTTTCTCCCTTGTCCGCACCCAAGCCTTCCTTAGCATAATAAACCTGCAGCAGGCGCTTGCCAGGACCATCGACGAAGTATTCCCACATCTGCTCGTCGTTGGGCACGAAGATGGCAGCCATATCCTTGCGGACATCCGACTCGTCGTAGTAGCCATTCCATCCTGGGTCGAACTTGAGGGCGGGAATACGGTCCTTCAAATCGGCAGAGAGACCGCTCCTGTCAACATAGGGGTCATACGTCTTGTAAAGGTGATTGGCATCGGGACCTGGCTCGAACTTGGGGATATTGACATTTCCATCCTTGTCCGAAGATGCCTTCACATAACCTGCCTTAATAGAATAGTTGTTGTCGGAGAAATACCTTTTAATAAAAATAGAGTCAGGGTATGGAAGATTCTTATAAGGCCAGTCACTTTCCTTCACAATAAGGTCTTTATACGCCTGTGTGATTTCCTCGCAATAGAACGGTGCACTGAAGCGGTCGAGGATGTGACTGAAGATTTTTGTCTTGCCGTTGGTACGGATGACCTCTGCCATGTTCGGAAGCGGGCAGATGGGCATTTCCGTTACATTGACATAACCATTCTCGCAGACATCGTCCTTTTGCTTCAGGAGGGCATTGTAGATATGCACATCACCTGTGCCACGCGGGGTACCCATAATCAGGGCGAAGTCGTCGGGACCTCTGTCGGAGAAATTGTTTCTGGCCATGTGCTCTGCCGTGAAGTGAATCATCATGGGTACTGTGGAGTCTGTAGCAAGCCAGACACCCTTGCCGCCTCTATCTTGACGGAAACGCTCCCAGTAGTCCTTGTCTGTTCCGCCTTCCTGCCAATAATAGTTGTAACTGTAGGGCAGGTCCGACGATGGCACGAAAGTAATGGAGTCCGTCACCACGACATCGGTGTAGCGGCGCATATACTCGCCACGAGTTGGGGAAGCGGTACCATCGGACTGGCTGCTTGCCAGATTTTCCATCACGATGGCATTGTTGAGCATGCTGGTGTGAATCATCAGCCTCTTCTGAGCCGGGCTCAGGTTTTCATAACTTGTGGCAAAATGCCAGGGGTTGCTCTCGGGCAGCTTTGCATTGGCAGCGAAGAAGGCATCCCAAGCAGAGTCGTTTGCCACGAAGACGGTCTTTGAACCTGTACGGCTCAGCACGTCGGTCAGCGGACGCTCTCCTTCGCGATTAACATCCTTGTCTGCCAGCAACCTCAGATATGTTCTGTAGTTGCCTTCTTGCTCCAGGCGTTCGTAAATGCTTGAGTTGAGCCAGCTCGGTTTCTCGTCGTCCAAGATGAACTCGTCCTTACAAGCATACATTAGCCCGCAAGCTGCCAGCAGGCACACCACCCGTGAGGAATGTCTGCTCCATTTGCTTAAACGGTTTGTCATACGCATTGTTTTATTTAGTTTTTTGTTGTTTTTCTCGTTTTTGCATCGCATTTTGTGCCATTGCGCACACTCAACAGAGCAAATTTAGGTTTTTTTTAACGAAACCCACCACATTATAATGGGCGACGGCTCGTATTTTAAGTATATTTAACAAAATAAGGTTAATTTTATTCAATGAACGGTGCCATTTCGGTGGAAATTGCGTTGTTTTTGCTTCGAAAATGATACGCTGGCGGCATGATGAAAAAAAGGACATGGTGAGAGGCCTTTTCCTGCACTTTGTCTTCGGGCAAAGGACAGCGGGGGACTACACAGAGGTTCGTTCCCGATTTTTCATGACAAAAACAGACATGTCATAACAAAAGATTTCACGGGTTTCACGAAATCTTGTCGTGCTGTCAACCAGCAAAAAGACTATCCGTGGAACCCGTGGAATCTGTTATGGCCAACAAGGAACTGACCTCTATCTTGTGTACTGAATCACGATGCCGTAATTAACGTGCCATATAAGTTTTGCCGTTCTGAATGTAGATGCCGCGCTGCGGAACACGCTGTAGGCGACGCCCCATCAAATCATAGAATCCGCCACTATACTTGTTGTCAGAGAGGGAGACAGACTGTTCGCCGATTCCCGTGGCAGTGTCCACATCCATCCAGTCGGACCAATCGGAAGCGCCTTCACTACCTACAGCCTGCACGCGGTAGTAATACATCTCCACTTCTACCGGACCGAAGGTATAGCTGGTCGAGGTGATGTCCGGAATTGTGGTGACAATTCCTCCCGTCCCGCTCATATCCATAATATTGACATTATAGAGATAAACACGCTTTGCTCTTGCCGTCGTTCCGAACATGACCCTGCATCCTGCGGGAATGTTCTGGAAAGTGCATTTGTAGGTGGCGCGACTGGCTGTCAGCTTAACCGTCTCGGTTGCAACAGTCTGGCTACCATTGAGCACAGTGACGACAACACTGCTGGCGTCTGTACCATAATAAGCTGCATCGAACTCAACCGTCAGCGTCCCCTCCATGTTCGCAATGACTGGTGTCTTGATGTAACCGGTAGCCGTTGCTGTGCCGATACGGACAGATGCGTTGCCCGTGCCGTAGAGGCTGGAGACTTCCCAACCCGGAGTCTGAGTATAATTGTCCAGGACGCTGTTGCCTACCTGAGCACTGCTTACACCTGCAAAGCCGGAGAAGTCCTCAGTGAAAATGGTTGCGGGAGCTGGTTCGCCCGACATCGCCTCCACCTGGAGCGTGTAGCTGATTGCGCCCTCGACGGGCATCCAGTTGGCGGTGAAGCCGTCGATGGAGATGTCTGTCGGCATAGCAACCTCAGGCGTCTCCAACGCAACATAGTCGCCATAGATGAAGCTGATTTTGCCGTCGCTCGTCTCGGCTATGTCGTGGATGAGATTCTGGTGCTTCGTTGTGCCATTCTTCTCTGCCTTGAACCATGTGAGCTGCTGCACGCTCTTCACCTTCTTGGTACCTGGATAGGGGTCACCAGCCTCGTCGGCAGCAGTCACCTCATACATGTAGTAGCCGCTGTAGTTGCGGAGGGTGCCTACTTTTCCATCGGCGGGAAGGAAGGTCATGCGCTGGTGGTTCTTATTGGTGTTGACGGTATTGTTGTTCCAAGCAGACTGGTCATAGTCGATGTGCCATACCATGAGGCCGTGACCTCTGTTGCCCTGCCCGAAGCCAGTCTGCTGGCGGTTCTCGAAGATGTAGTACTCGTTGGTGTTGCCGGTGTTGCGCAATATATATGCCACACCTTCCTGGTTGATGGCAGGCATATCCGTCACCTTGGCAGGCTGGGTCAGAGGGATGAGATCAATCCATCCTGCCGACCATCGCTCGTAAGCGGTATAGGGGCTGGGCACTTCGCCGATACCAGAAGGGCCGTTGTAGCTACCGCCGTCGAGCAAGTCCCAGTTCTGTGCTGCCGTGCCGCCGGAATAGTCCGTATCGTAGAAGTCGGGGTAGCCGAGGCAGTGGCTGAACTCGTGACAGGCCGTTCCGATGCCCATGAGTGTGGTTGCATCTTCGGACAGCTCGTTGGAGACGGCGTAGGTGTCGATATACACGCCGTCTAACCGCTGATAGCCGCTGCCGCAACCATAGTACTGGGCGGCTGCGAGGTTCCATTCATGCGGCCAGATGTAGCCTTGCGTGTCGGCGTATGTCACTCCCGCAAAGATGACATAGACCTGATCCACCTCACCGTCGCCGTCCCAATCGTAGTCGGCATAATTGACCTGCGAATTGGCAAGCTTCAGCGCATCGATGACCATCTCGGGGGCGCGGTCGTCCAGCTGACTGTTCGGCGCAGAGCCGTAGTATGAGCGTGTCTTGGTCAGCGTCAAGGGACCGACGACGTCGAAATCAATGGTGAGCAACCCGTAGCTCTGCTCTCTGAAGTAGTCGCGCACGGAGCCGACATGACCGTTGAGCGAGAAGCCCTGCTGGTTGAAACGGTTGTTCCACTGTGTGGCGGCATTGGTCTTCATTTGCACGTCGGAGAACTGGACAAGCAGGACAAGCCCTTTCTTTGTCCCGGTCATCGTCTGCGCCCGCAGTGGGCCAGACTGGTGGCGGAGGGCAATGTTGGCCTGACGCATCTTCTCTAAACGCGCCAAACGACGTTCGTTGACTCCCGGCAGTCGATGCGTATGGTGGTTGCTGTGGGGGCGAACTGTTCCGACCAGAGGCTGTGCTCCGGCAAAAAGGCAGCATAAGAGTGCTGCGAAAAGTGTAGTAAGATTCTTCTTCATTATATAAATAATAATTGTTAGAGGCTGCAAAGGTACGATTATTTTCTGACTTTTCCTTCACGTTTGGTATGTAATTCAAGAATTTTATCTAACTTTGCAGCCGAAATGGAGAAAAAAGAGAACACTGGCAAGGTTTTCCTCATAGCGGGCAGTGAACCGTTGGGGAGCGCAGGCGTGCAGGCGGACATCAAGGCCATCACGCGCTGCGGCGGCTGGGCGGCTGCCGCACTGACATGTATCGTGGACGAAGATGTGAACCGCATCAAGGGCATCCACCATCTGCCCACAGACTTGATTGTCTCGCAGGCAGAATCCTTTCTGAGCACCGTCGGTGCCGACTGCATCAAGACAGGCATATTGCCCACCGACGAAATAATCCGTGCCGTGGCCGGCGTGCTGCGACGATACGACAGGCAACCCATCCTCATCGACCCTGTCATCGTAAACTTCGCAGGCGAGCAACTGGTCAGCGACGCTGCCATCGCCGCCTACAAGAACGAGCTCTTCCCGCTTGCCACACTCATCACACCCAATGTACACGAGGCAGAGTTCTTGCTGGGACATGCCATTAGCGACCCCCTGAGCGACCTGCGGAAGCTCAGCGAGTGGGGATGCAATGTGCTGGTGAAGAGTGTTGACGAGGGACGCTATCTCGTGGACTACCTCTACGACCGCAACACCGAGACGCTCACGCCACACCCAAAGAAAAAACTGGTGCTGGACGACCGCAACGGCACCGGCGACACGCTGGCAAGCGCCATCGCCACGCATCTGGCAAAAGGCGACGATCTTGCCACCGCTGTCACACGCGCTGAAGCCTACATGAGCTACTTCCTGGCAGGCCCGCGCTACTACATCAGCACGAAGCTGTAAGAGACGGTGCAGCCACTTGAACACATTATACAACAACGGATTTCACGGATTAAACGGATTTATGCGATATCGTAATCAGCATATAAGACAATCCGTTTAATCCGTGAAATCCGTTGTCGTTTATATGACACTCCCTTCTTGGAGGTCTTATAAGGTTTGGTTTATTTCTCTATGTGCTCCTTGTTTGTGCGTTGGTCTCCGTAGTGGCCATAGACACCATAGTGTCCGTAGCGTCCGTAGCCATAGCCGTACTTGCCATATTTGCCGTACTTGCCATATTTGCCATAACCGTAATAGTAGCCGTACTTCTTCTTCTTCATGTCAACGGCGTTGAGCACGAGGTTGATCTTAGGCAACTTCTCCTCAGACTTGAGGTTGTTGATAAGCTCGAAGTTGGCACGCGGGCTGTAGTCGGCACGGCAGACGAAGAGGCACATGTCTGCTACGCGACCGATGGAAAGCGTGTCGCTGACCATACCGACAGGCGGTGTGTCGAGCAAGACATAGTCGTAGTGCTCCTTGAGCAATTCGACGGCGAGGTCGAGCTGTTCGCGCGAGATGAGTTCGCCTGGGTTGGGCGGGATGATGCCCGCTGGAAGCACGTCGAGGTTCTTGTTGACAACACCGTGGACAATCTGCTGCTCAAGCACGTCGTATGACTGGTCGCTACCGGAGAGGAAGGTGGTCAGCCCCTTCTTGTCCGCCGAGATGCCAAAGAGCTTCACGAGACGGGGCTTGCGGATATCGAGGCCGACGATGACAACCTTCTTGCCCATCAGAGCCAGCGACATGGCGAGGTTCGTGGAGACGAACGTCTTGCCCTCGCCCGGAATGCAGCTGGTACAGAGGATGACCTTCTCGCCCGACTCCAAAATGAAACGCAGGTTGGTGCGCAAGCCTCGGAAGGCTTCCTCCATCGTGTTGTTGGTGTTCTCGCGCACCACAAGGGCTTTCTCGCCATCGACTGTCTTGGCAGCCAAGGGGATGTCGGCCAGAATGCTTATCTTCGTCAGCTTCTCCACGTCCTCGCGTCCCTCGATACGGTAGCGGAGCAAACCCAGCAGGAAGATGATGCCCACAGGCAAGCATGTGCCAATCACCAAGGCAGCAAGCCAGATGATGCTGGACTTGGGAGCCACCTGACCCATCAGCTGGGGCGCGTCGATGACACGAGCCTTGGCTGCCGTGCTGGCTAAGGAAATGTAGTTCTCCTCGCGCTTCTGCAGGAGCATGAGGTAGAGGTTTGCCTTGATCTCCTGCTGACGACTCATGTTGGTGAGTGCACGTTCTTGGGTAGGTGTGCTGCTGATGCGACTGCTGAACATGTGGTACTGGCTATCGACACTCGCCTTCTGCGTCATGATGTCGCTGCGAATGGCATCGAGGCTCATCTTGATTGATGGCCACAATTCCTCAAGCAGAGAAGTCTTCTGCTGTATTGTGGGGTTATCTTCGCTCGAGGACTTGAGCAAACGATTACGCAGAAGGACTATTTCATTGTATTGGCCAATGATTGTGTTAAGGTTCGCATTCTGCAAACCTAAATTTGCAGGGATTACTTGCATGAAATTTGCTGGATTGTTTACGTAATTGACCAGGCCGTTGATGATGTTGAGCTGCGTCTCGAACTCCACCTGCTTCTTCTGGTACTCGGTCGTGCTGCTAAGTGCGTTCGTGGCATCGTTGGTCAGGTTGATGAGTTCGTTGCTCTTCTTGTACTGCTCCAGTTCGCCCTCGGTGACATCAAGCTCGCCACGGATGGCATCGATACGCTCCTTGATGAACTCCTCGGTCTTCATGGCCACCTCGTTCTTGTCCTCGTTGGCATCATCGTTATAGCTCTTGAGCAGCTCGTTCAAATAGTCGAGCGAACGCCCCACCTGCGTATCGGTGAAGGAGACGTTGGCCACTGTAGTCATCTTGCTGGTTGCTCCCACAGAGAGTCTGGCCCTGTAAGAGCGTGCAGCTGCTTCAACCGGGACGATTGTGGCATACAGTTTCTCATCCTTCCACTTCGCGCCGGGGTTCTGCTGGAAGATGATGACTCCCATAGGAGTGTTAATGCTGCCGGGCAGCTTCTGAACATCGCGCTCGAAAGTGACCGGGTCACGCTGTCCTGCCACAGACACCTTGCCCACCACATGCAAGCCTTTGTCGGCTTTTGTCAACTCCAGTGCAATGGGGCTGCGCAGCACTGCAAGCTGATGCTGAGGCATATCCACGATGATGGGGTTGGTCTGGTACTGCTCATTTTTCTTGAAACGACCTTCAATAGCATAGTTGACATAGAGCTTCAGCGACTTTACCACACGACTGTTGACGTTGGTACTGGTCAGTATCTCCAGCTCATTTTCAAAACCATTCGTGTTGGAAATGAGACCCATGCTCTCCAAGTTCATCTGGCCGCCCATTGAACGTCTGGAGCCTTCATCGTCCTTAATCAGCACCTTCATAGAAGACGTGTACACAGGCTGGGTGTAGCGCAAATAGCAAAAAGCCAGACACAGTGCCACAATAGCGGACAGCACTATCCACTGCCAGTTGAGCACAACTATAGTCCATATCGCAGACAGGGTGAAAGCACTGGACTCTTCTTCTTTTTGAATTTCTTCATTAGCAACGTATTCTGCCATATCGTTATTAAGTTTTGATTTGTTTTCGCATAGTGTCAATCAGCGTGCAAAGATACGAATTATTATAATAATGTTAAAGGATTCGCGCGAAAAAATGCCTTTCCTTGATATTTCTTTACCTTATCTTGCCATATTTCGCGCAAATTGTCGTAACTTTGCCTACGGAGTATATGCACCCGATGCGACGCCCCCCTCTGAACAATGCACGAAGGAAAGACAAATATATCTGTGCGACGCACTGCGCGGCGCTGGTTTTTGGATGGCTTGACCCTGCTGGTCGAGGCATTCGTCTGGATGGGCTGCTTCTATTTGGCAGCTCTCACAGATGGATTAAAGGCAGGTGCCGGCATAGTGCCCTTGTATGTCTGGTTTGTGCTATATGGCTACGGACTTGCATTCCTCTGTGTCGTTTCGTACTTCATCCCTAACAATGCCTACAGCAGGACCGCCCGGCGCGACGAGGTGGTGGCACAGGCGATGAAGACTGCGCTTGCATGTGGCGTGCTTGCCTTCGCAACTTTCACCGAGAGGAATGCCATACAAATCATCGGCTGCCTCCTTTTCTTCGTGGCACTGACTACAGAGCGGCTTATCACCAACAGTTGGTTCATTCGCTACAGCCTGCGTCACGGCGAGCACGGTGTCATCATCTGCAACGAGGAGGTGGCCTGGCAGCAGGAAGCTCTGCAGCTGAACACCTACGGACTGCAACTGAACCGCCAGGAGGTGATGGCGGCACAACAGCAGGCGGCACAGCGGATAGAAGCATATCTCGCAACACACCCCGAGACGGAGAGTGTCTATCTGGCCCCCTCCGCACTGAAAGCCGCAGAGATAGAGGACATCGCCCATCTCTGCCGCAAACAAGGCCTCATGCTACACATCCTGCCCCTCGCACCCAGCTCCCTGCCACAGGCCATGCAAAGCGAGTGTCGTGGCACCATCGGCGTGCTATCGCCTGTCAAGCCACCCCTGCAAAGCTTCTTCAACAGGACAATAAAGCGACTGACAGACATCGTGTTGAGCCTCCTTGTTTTGCTCACCATCTTCCCCATCGTCGCCCTCATTGCCTTCATCTGCATCAAAAGGCAGAGCAAAGGGCCTGTCCTCATGGCACAGCATCTGTGCGGCATGGACGGCAAGACCTTCCTGAGCCTCACCTTCCGCACTCGGCATCACGAAGCGGCACCCTCTTTCCTCGACGGCGTCAACGACCCAGGCTACTTCCCCTTCGGCAAGTTCCTAAAGCAATCCAAGCTGGAGCTGCTTCCGCAGTTCCTCTGCGTGCTGTGGGGCAGCATGACAGTCGTCGGCTCCAGAGCAATACTGCCCGACCAATACGCCAGCTACCGTCGCGAGCTGAGACACCTCTTTGCCTCCGGCAGCCGACTCAAGGCCGGCATCACCAGCTATCGCTTCCCTGCATCGTCTTCACAGAACACCTCCCCCATGCAGGCCGATGTCTGGTACAGTCGCAACTGGGGTTTTTGGCTCGACATACGCATCATGCTACAACGCCTCGGCACACTCCTGAGCAGGTCGAAAGCAAAATCCATAATATATATATAATGTATAGAACAGCCTCAAACAGCAAATCGTAAATAGTAAATCGTAAAATAGTAAATCAACATCATGTCCATATTCAGCAAACTCTTCCGAAGAAACAAGGAAAGCCAAGAGACAAAGGCAGGCGGTATGGAGGACTTCATGCTCCTCATCCGCGTCTATTATCAGGCCGTGATAGCAGCCCAGCTGGGCATTAACAACTTGGGCGCACTGCCCGACCTACGCATCTTCAAACAGACCTATCGCGTCACTACCCTCAACAACAAGCTCGGCATCGCCGAGAAGAAGTACTGCCGCAAGCTCATTCAGGACATCTACGGCATCAGCGACACCTTCTTCGCTGAAATCGACGGCAGCATCCGCAAGCAATGCCGCAAGATACAGGACGCACAAAGCTACCTCATCCAGTCCCAGGGCTTCAGCCAAGATCTGATGATGCTCATGGGCAACCTCATGCAATGGAAGATGCGCCTGCCCAGCTTCTTCCGGGGCGCACTCCGCGAGATGACGGCAAAGCAGGTACACCAGATTATGACCAAGAACGATTGGAAGGACGAAGGTGTGCGCCGTACCTGCATTTCCATCCGCAAGTATCAGAACGTGCTTGGCTACACCGAACAGTGGATGACGGAGTATGTGCATACCATCGTGATGCTCGCAAAAAAGGAGCCAAAGAAAAATACTGAGCAATAAACTTGCATAAAGAGAAAAAAAGTATTATCTTTGTGCGCAAATTGAGGCAATAGCACCATGAATCAAGAACTCAGAGACATCATCACCCGACTGGAGACGCGCGTCCGCCAGCTCATCCTGCAACAGGAGAAGCAGCAGGAAGAGCTTGGCAAGCTGCGCCAACAGCTCAACGGGAAGGACGACGAGATACTCGAGCTGCAGATTCAGAACGAAGAGCTCAAACAGCAATACAGCCGTCTGAAGATGGCGAAGTACATCGACATGGCCGACAACGATGTCAAAGACATGCGCGGCCGCATCAGGACGATGGTGCGCGACATTGACAAGTGCATCTCTATGCTCAAAGTGACTCAATGAGAGGATTAGGGATTAAAGATTAGAGATTAAAGACTTGGGATTAAATAATGGATGACACCCTATCAATAACGCTCCGCTTCGGCTCATGGACCCTGCCCATGACCATCAAGCGCGATGAAGAATACATCTACCGCCAGGCAGAAAAGCTCATCAAGGAGAGATACAGCTTCTACACAAGCAGCTACCCCGGACAAAGCACAGAGATGTATCTGGTGATGACCATCCTCGACATCGCCGTACAGAACAAGCGACAGGAAACCACCAACGATGCACAACCTGTACTGAATGCCCTCCGCCCGTTGCTTTCAGAAGTCGAGGCGGCACTTGCCAAAAGGTGAAATGGTGAAACATTGAAAAGGTAAAAAGTGAAAAAGTAAAAAGAAAATAAGATAAAAAGATAAACATTAAGAGAACATGACAACAGATATCATAGTAGCCCTACTGATAGCCCTTGCGGTATTCTTTATCCTTGTGGCTGTCTGGTACTTCGTTGCTGTGCCTGCCAAGCGCAAGGCACTTGCCGAAGAAGCCCGCGAGAACGCAGAGAAAGAGGCAGAAGTCATCAAGCAGAAGAAACTGCTTGAGGTGAAAGAGAAATTCCTGAGCAAGCGCACCGAGCTTGAGAAGGAAGTGCGCCAGCACAACCAGCAGATACAGCAAAGCGAGAACCGCATCAAGCAACGCGAGATGCAGCTCAACCAGAAGCAAGACGAGCTGACACGCCGCAAGCAGGAAGCCGAGGCACAGCGCCAGCGCATGGAGACGCAGCAGGGCTTGCTCGAAAAGAAGGAGGAGGAGCTTAACGCCCGTTTCTCCGACCTCATCAATCAGGAGCGCACAAAGCTTGAAGAAATCTCCGGTCTGAGCGTGGAAGAGGCTCGCGAACGCCTCATAGAGTCTCTAAAGGACGAGGCAAAAACGAACGCAGCCGCCTACATCAATGAAATCATGGACGATGCACGCATGACTGCCACAAAGGAGGCAAAGCGCATCATCATCCAGAGCATACAGCGCGTCGCCACAGAGACAGCCGTCGAGAACTCTGTCACAGTGTTCCACATCGACAACGACGAGGTGAAGGGACGCATCATCGGTCGCGAGGGACGCAACATCCGTGCCCTCGAAGCCGCCACTGGCGTCGAGATTGTCGTTGACGACACGCCCGAAGCCATCGTCATCAGCGCCTTCGACCCCATACGCCGCGAGATATGCCGACTGGCACTCCACCAGCTCGTCTCCGACGGCCGCATCCATCCTGGCCGTATCGAGGAGGTCGTGGCTAAGGTGAAGAAACAAATCGACGAGGAAATCCTCGAGGTGGGCAAGCGCACCACCATCGACTTGGGCGTACACGGCCTGCACCCCGAACTGATTCGCATCGTGGGAAAGATGAAGTACCGCAGCAGCTACGGGCAGAACCTCTTGCAGCACGCCCGCGAGACCGCCAACCTCTGTGCTGTCATGGCAAGCGAGCTGGGGCTCAACCCCAAGAAGGCAAAGCGTGCCGGCCTGCTGCACGACATCGGCAAGGTGCCCGACGAAGAGCCCGAACTGCCACACGCCCTCTACGGTGCCAAGCTCGCCGAGAAGTACAAGGAGAAGCCTGAGATATGCAACGCCATCGGTGCACACCACGACGAGATGGAGATGACAACCCTGCTTGCCCCCATCGTTCAGGTCTGCGATGCCATCAGTGGCGCACGTCCCGGTGCACGCCGCGAGATTGTAGAGGCTTACATCAAGCGTCTCAAAGACTTGGAGGACATCGCCATGAGTCATCCTGGCGTCATCAAGACATACGCCATCCAAGCTGGCCGCGAGCTGCGCGTCATCGTCGGAGCCGACAAGATAGACGACAAGCAGACTGAACAGCTCAGTACCGACATCGCTACAAAGATTCAGAACGAGATGACGTATCCCGGACAGGTCAAGATAACCGTCATCCGCGAGACACGCTCCATCGCTTACGCGAAGTAAGAAACAAAACTCGTTATAATATAAAACAACGGATTTCACGGATTATACGGATATTTGCTCTGCTGACAATCAGTACAGAAGCTAATCCGTATAATCCGTGAAATCCGTTGTTGTTAATTCTGCCAATGCTTCTTGTTATTCCTGCTTGGCATTCATCGCCTCGTAAATCTTAGCGGTTATCTCTTCGCAAAGCTCCGGGTTGTCGCGAAGGACTTTCTTCGTCGCTTCTTTGCCCTGGCCAAGTTTCGAGCCATTATAGCTGTACCAGGAGCCGCTCTTTTCAATAATCTTGAAATTGGTGGCCAAATCGACCACTTCACCGACGCGGCAGATGCCCTCGCCGTACATGATTTCAAACTCGGCACGACGGAAGGGAGGTGCCACCTTGTTCTTCACCACTTTGACCTTCACCTCATTGCCGATGACATTGTCGCCGTCTTTGATGCTTTGGGACTTGCGGATGTCGAGGCGCACCGAAGCGTAGAACTTCAGAGCGTTGCCGCCAGTGGTCGTCTCGGGATTGCCAAACATGACGCCTATTTTCTCGCGGAGCTGGTTGATGAAGATGCAGGTGGTGTTCGTCTTGCTGATGGTCGCGGTGAGCTTGCGCAAAGCTTGGCTCATCAGGCGTGCCTGCAAGCCAACCTTATTCTCGCCCATATCGCCTTCCAATTCTGCCTTGGGTGTCAAGGCAGCCACAGAGTCGATGACGATAATATCCACGGCTGCGCTTCGGATGAGCTGGTCGGCGATGTCGAGAGCCTGCTCGCCATTATCGGGTTGGGAGATAAGAAGTTCATCCACATTCACGCCGAGGTTGGCGGCATAGAAGCGGTCGAAAGCATGCTCCGCATCGATGAAGGCCGCGATGCCGCCCTGCCTCTGCGCCTCAGCAATAGCATGGATGGCAAGTGTTGTCTTGCCTGACGATTCCGGGCCGTATATCTCTACGATACGTCCTCTGGGATAGCCGCCCACGCCGAGCGCGTAGTCCAGCGCGATGGAACCCGTCGGGATGACCTGGATGTTGTCGATTCTCTCTTCGCCAAGCTTCATAATAGACCCCTTGCCGAAGTCCTTCTCTATCTTCGCCATCGCCGCCTGCAGCGCTTTCAGCTTCTCGTTCTGCTGCCCCTGGGCAGTTGGTTCAGTTTCTTTCTTTGCCATAATGATATTTTTTATTTGGTTGTTTTTATTGGTTTAATAAGGTTAATGGAATGGTTGGGCATGATGAGTTAATTCGCTATCTTCACCTCTACTGGCTGGCCGCTGTAACTGATGGTCTGGCGGCGGCCGTCGGGAGTGACGACGGTGAACTGCCGCCGCTCCAACATGCCGGGGTAAGTGCCTTGGCGAGAGCCGATTGTCAGGGTGCGGCTGCGTTCCTTCCAACTGATGGGAATGGTCGAATAGATGCCTTTCTCATAGTTGTAGCTGTCGCCTTCGTCCTCGTAGAGCGTGAAGGTGGCATCAGCTCCTGGGTAGAGACGCAATTCAAGGTTGTCCCACTGCTGCTCCCCGACGTGTTGCATGACAGGCCCCATGGGTACGATGCTACCGGCGCGGACGAACATAGGCACGCGCTCAAGCGTCGTTTCTATTGTCACTGTCTGCCCACCTGCATAACGCTTTCCTGTCCAGAAGTCAAACCAATTGGTTCCCTTGGGCAGATACTTCTGGGCTGTCTTCGTGACGTTCCAATCCACGCTGCCAACATCTCCGCGCATAATCTCTTCCCTCGTGTATTGAGGAGAAAGGATAGGAGCTGCCAATATGCTGCGGCCGAACATGAACTCGTCTGTCATGTCCCACACACGGCGGTCGCCAGCAAAGTCGCTGAACAACGGGCGCATATAGCTCTCGTTGTTACTTGTCACCTGCCAAGCCATACTATATATATAAGGTAGGAGTTGGTAGCGCAGGCGAATGGTGTTTTCTATCGCATCATAGACAGGCTCTCCCCTCTGCCCGAACTGCCATATCTCTCGCGGCGCATCAGCACCATGACTGCGGAAGACAGGACAGAAGAGTCCGTACTGCATCCAGCGCACATACAGTTCCTGATACTGCGGATTGCGAGGGGCAGAGGCCTGACCTCGCGTGTTGTATGCGCCGCAGAAGAAGCCGCCAATGTCGGTATTGAAGTTGGGATTGCCCGTCAGCGAGAAGCTCAGCCCTGCCGGAACCTGCTTTCGCAGCATATCCCAAGACGAAGTCACGTCGCCACTCCACATATTCGAGCCATAATGTTGCTGACCGGCAAAACTGCTTCGCGTCATAATGAACACGCGCTTCTCCGACGAGACATTCCGCTGGGCTTGATAGACCCCGCGAACCGTTTCCAGGGGGAAGGCATTACGCAGAGAACGCCAAGTGCCGCCTTCCTGCCCTGCCTTGTGAGCATACGTCTCAGGCGAGCTGTCGAAGCAATCGGGGTCAGTGGAATCCATCCACCAAGCATCAGTTCCATAATCATAGAGCCACTTCAAATGCTTCCAGTAGAT
>Ga0265298_10003875_pt1 | contig 19446 bp, 20 predicted proteins | sample AusTroGonzalo_MG_3_FD_193486 | JGI IMG/M metagenome (GOLD analysis project Ga0265298, IMG submission 193486) | Bovine rumen microbial communities from tropical cattle in Woodstock, Queensland, Australia - Gonzalo_01 | ecosystem: Host-associated > Mammals > Digestive system > Stomach > Rumen ... | reverse complement strand
ATGATTTATCAGGTGGTTATTGCAGCGGGGTCCCACCTCTTCCCATTCCGAACAGAGAAGTTAAGCCCGCCTGCGCCGATGGTACTGCAATGCAATGCGGGAGAGTAGGAGGCCGCCACTTTTTCTTCAAGCGAAGCCCTGGAACAGCAATGCTCCAGGGTTTCTTCGTTTATATCCCCGTCATCTCTCGAGGTAAAACAAGTTGTTTTACTGTCGTGGAGATAGGAGTTACGAGTCATGGAGATGCCTTCCATGAAGGTAAAACAAGTTGTTTTACTGTAAGAGAAGATATGTCTTATGGTGTAAAAGATACCTTCCAAGAAGGAAACATGTTGGCATCATGCTAATAGTCAGACGTTTATTTCGATGATGCCGACCTTCCTCGTTTTTTTTGTCAGCCGACATCCGTACAACTCAAGATTTGTTTGTTATTCTGTGTGGATCCATCTCTCTCTAATTGAAGGTTCAATCGTGACACCTATGATCAAGAACGACAACAGATGGATGTAAAGAGGAAATTTTCTTTGAAAAGTTTTTTTATTTCAGATCTAATTAGTACCTTTGTATGCCGTTCTCATGTTGCTGTTCATTGTGTATGCAGCGCAAAGACCGGTGGAAAGCAGTTTACTCAAAAAACTAAAAACTTCGTATTATTAACACCATAATGAATTATTATCAATGAAAAAGGTACTTTTTTTCGTCCTGTTGGCAATCTCTGCAACAGCGGCTATGGCACAGTCTAACCCCAGAACAGGATTTATCATCACAAACGATGGTGACACTGTCCGTGGAATTATAGACTTCCGTACTAACGAGAAACTCTCGAGACAATGTGATTTCTGGGCTAATGGAGGGAGCGAGGGTAAGACTTATAAGCCTGGCGATATAGAAGGGTTCAGGTTTGACGAGGGAGGAAAGTATTTCGTTACACGTCGTCTGACTGTTGCGGGCGACACCCAGCTGTATTTCGCGGAGTTCATGGTTCAGGGAAAGATGAACCTTTACTGCGTGGTATACAATTCTGATGAGTACTTCTTCTTTGAACGTGAGGATGGTGAGATGGCCGAGCTTACTAACAGAGCATTCTATACGTCGTCTACTCTGGCCCGGGAACAGGAAAAGGAGCAAGAGAGAAAGGCACAATACGGTAAGGTGAGGTTCCTGCTGAAGGACTCATGGAAAGCCATTAAGGACATGAACGACAAGGATATGTCGAGAAAGAAACTCGTGAGCATCGTACGCGACTATCATGATGATGTATGTACTGATGGTAGCACGTGCATGGTGTATGAGTACAAGCCGAAATCCGACAAGGCGAAATGTTACGTCAAGGCATTCGCCGGTTATGCATATTATTCAAAGGAGAAAACAGTCAATCAGACTTTGGAGGATGCGAGCTATCATGGTAATGCCTTAGAGTTTGGTCTTGGTGTAGAGACAGAAATAAATCGTATGGTACGTGGCGGTAGTGTGGAGTTTTGTGTTGCGTATTCTCCTAAGACAAAGTTTGAGCACGACATCATGGTTCTTGGAGGACATGAACCCTCACATACCATATATGAAAGGGATAGTAGGTGGACCTTCTCTGTAGGTCTTGTTAAGCGCTTCGGCAAGGGAAAGATCTGTCCACTTGTTCGTGCTGGAGGCTTCTATACGTTACATTATGGAAACCATGAAAGCAGATACTACATGTCTAAGAAGATTGTGGACACGGAATGGGATAACACCGCGTTCTTCGGGGCATACCTCGGTGCCGGTGCCCAGATGGCGATGGGCAGACATTTTGTCCGGCTGCATGGCGACTGGTACAAGTCTTTAGCAATTTCGAATACTGGAAATATGATGAAGTGGGGGATTACAGCTGAATTTGGGTTGTAGTTTTCCTCTTATGAAGAAAGGCCGGGTTGTGAAAATAACCCGGCCTTTCTTGGTTTACCGTATACCAGCGTAACAAGTATGCCGGTTTTGTGTCTGACATTCCACGCTTTTTTCTTATCTTTGTGACAGAAAAAGCCAAGATACATGTACTCAGCAAAAAAAATAAGTGAACTTATTTTGTTCTGCCCTCGATTATTCTTATCTTTGCACATATGTATTGGTTGAAGCGGCCTTTTGTATGGATGAGCAGGATTGGGCATTGCCGTGGCTTTGGCATCCAGTCGCCTACAGACTATTGGTTTGTGAGGTATGTCATCAATGAGCATTGGCCATATTACCTGTATGAGACGCTCGGTCAGGGAGATGGCCCCCGAAGGCGGAAGTTGGGGCGCCTGTATTTCCGTCTGGCGAACTGGCGGCAGCCGCAGACGATCCTCGATACCTCTCCACTCTATCGTGAATACTGGCAGGCAGGGTGTCGAAAGGCAGTGATCACGTCCGACACAGATCGTCTGGAACTGATAAGACTGGAAATGAAGGATGATGTACGTGGACAGTGGAAGCGCCTGTTAGCCTCCGGAGGGCTGGACGAACGGACTGTTCTCGTCCTGGAGAATATCCGACGCGACAAGCGACTCTGGCAAGAGATTGTTTCAGACCCTCGCACAGGCATTTCCTATGATCTGTATGATTGTGGTATTGTGCTGTTTGATACGAAGCGACATAAGAGGAACTATATAATAAACTTCTAACTGATAAATACCGATAAGCTTATGAAGATAACTAAAGTCTATACCCGTACGGGCGATCAAGGAGAGACGAGTATCATCGGTGGTATTCGCGTGAAGAAATCGTGTGAGCGACTGGAAGCCTATGGGACGGTCGACGAGCTGAGTTCCCATCTTGGACTGTTGGCAGCCCTTCTGCCGCAAGGCGATGATCGGTCGATGATTACCCGTATCCAGAAGAACCTGTTTGTGGTCTGTTCCAATCTGGCGACAGATCAGGCGCAGACAGCATTGTCAGACACCGCCAGGCTACCCAAAGGAGAGATAGAACTGCTGGAACAGGAGGTGGATAAGATGATGAGCCTGTTGCCGGAGCGGCATGGCTTTATTCTTCCTGGAGGAACGCAGGCAGCTGCTCAGGCTCATGTCTGCAGGACGGTCTGCCGACGCGCCGAACGCCGTATTGTCGCATTGGCAGAGCTTACCCCGGTATCCCCCGAGACACAGTGCTATATAAACAGATTGAGTGATTACCTGTTTGTCTTGGCAAAAAAAATAAATTTTAACGCAAATGTCAGTGAAATAATATGGTAAAATGTTTGCAGATAGGAAATAATTGATTACTTTTGCGTCCAAATTTAAAGAAGAGTAAAAACCAAAGACTAAGAATATATGTATTGGACACTGGAATTAGCATCGAAACTGGAGGACGCTCCTTGGCCAGCAACCAAGGATGAGTTGATAGATTACGCAATACGTTCAGGTGCCCCCCTGGAGGTGCTTGAGAACTTGCAGGAGATAGAGGATGAGGGCGATGTATACGAGAGCATCGAGGACATCTGGCCCGATTATCCCACCAAGGAAGACTTCCTCTTCAACGAGGATGAGTATTAGACAGTAAGTGCTTGTCTATTATCAGAACATCAGCGAGATGAACAAATTATAATTGTTTGTCTCGCTGATGTTTTATGATTTCGGCATCATTCGTCTGACCAGGTGGGATGACCACCGGTCTTTACGCTGTGCTCCACCTTCGTTATTTGTGAAGATAGCTTTTCAGTGCCTCAATATAAGCCTCGAACGCTTGCCGTCCTTTGTCAGTGATGCGGCAGACGGTGCAAGGACGCTTGCCCTTGAAAGTCTTCTCTACCTCGATGTAGTCTGCCGCTGATAGCTTGTCTACCTGCACACTCAGATTGCCCGCCGTAGCTCCTGTCTGTTCCTTGATGTATGGGAACTCGGCTTCTTCGGTACTGATGAGCAACGACATGACGGCCAGTCGTAGCTCAGAGTGCAGTAGTGGGTCTAATGGCTGGAACATAGGCTAGTCGACCTTGATACCTGTTTGTATCTTAATGATGAGTCCGGGGATGACAAGACCGACGAAGGCCACTGCCGCCATCACATAGAGCTGGTCTATCTGGGGATATTGCATGGTTGTGAAAAAACCGCCTAAGCCAGCAATGATACCACATATCTGCATAATCCGGTTTTCAAGAACGAATCCCGTGATAGTGGCGGCAATACCAAAACCGAGTGATATAATACTCGTGATGTTGAGACAGATGTGCCCGTCGGGTAGGACCAGTTCTGCTGGCAAGACACCACATCCACCGAAACCGAGAATGACACCGATGGTGCCGAAGAAGAGGCCGAATGTGGTCCATACCTGTCCTATCGTCTTGCCGATAAAACTCTTTGGGGCTGGTTCCTTTCTCCTGCTGATAAACCATTGTCCAACGGCACAAATAACTAACATTAAGCCCCATAGGTCTTTCCATGCCTGACCCAGGTGGGCGATTAAAAGGGAAAATACGATGATCCATGATCCCCACCAGATGAGTGACCATACTGAATTCTTTGTAATAGAGCGACGACTGCGCTCAATCTGTTCTGTGATTATCTCCAGACTGCGCTCGGCAGTCAGATTGTTATTTTCTTCCATTGTCTTTACGTTGTTTGATGTTACAGACTTAGTTTACTTGTTCTCCGGTCTCGCCCAGGCTCCTGCAGAAAGACTGGCCTCGACCTTATGTGTTCGAATCACGGTGCAAAGATAAACAAGTTTATAATATAAACCAAATATTATAGAAGAAATTTTTCATGCAAATGCAATATTTAACATTTGAAGGGTGAAAAGAAGAGAAAAAAGACAAGCGATGATTCTCTAATGTTTCATCGCTTGTCTTTTTGTAGGTAGTGTAAGTCAAGAGACGAAAGAAGCATATACTTTCATCGAAGGTTTTTTATACGTTTTCTTTTCCATTTTGTCTTTTAAAAGTTATTGGCTACTTGCAAAGGTAATAAATAATCTGCAATACCACAATATAATGAACGGGAAATTTCATTAAGATGCCGATTTGTTGTATTAGTAATGAGAACAAGTCGTTTGCACATATACCTTAGACAGCTTTATCCACGTGGTAGTTAAAGAAACTCATAATATGGTTGATGTACCAATCCCAATCATCGTACATGATGAAATGAAGACCTTTCGATGCAAAGTGAATCTCTGTGTCCTTTTTTCCTGCGAATTGGTGTCTGACCGTGTTCTCGATACCTCGGAACTGTGGCTCAAGTAATACAAGCATTTTTGTCTGGACCCTATTGAGGGTTTCGCGTAGGTCGGTATTGCTATAGCTGTGGTACATGCTAATGTATGTCCGTCGATCTGTTTTTGCGACCCAATCCAAGATGGTTGGGATTCTTTCCGGACTGCATGTTTGTGTAGCTGCTCCCATCTGTTGCGTCCGTTTATACTGCTCATCATCCATCGACATGAATCTCTCGACCTCTGCGGAGTAGTCTTTGTCAGGATTGGCTTTGAATGCGGGGTTGTAGAGCGCAGACAGACAGGGAAGGGCATCGACGATGCAGACGCTCTCGACCATCTCTGGGTAGTCGGCAGCTATAGCCATCGCCAGTCCTCCGCCCATGCTATGACCGATGAACGAGGCTTTCTGTATATGGCGCTTCAGCAACTCACCGACAATCTGTTCTTCCATCTTCTGGAAAGAAGGCTGTTCTGTTGGAACAGCGCCCGCAAAACCCGGTAGGGTCAATTGCAAACAGTGATACTGAAGACTGAGGGCCGCCGCCGTCTCATCCCATACATCTCCCGAACAAGCAAACCCAGGTATCATCACTAGTACACGGTTGCTGTCACCGGTTTCCTTGACGATCATCTCTCCTCTTGCGTTTCCTATGCCTGCCGATACAAGCAGAACGAAAAATAATAGCATCTTTCTCATGGCCTCAAAACATTCTATTTCTGTTTAAAATCATTCAACTCTTCTAAATTCTTCTCAATCCTCTGCATCGTTGTCTTGTGTTTTATCCATCCCATCCATCCGCAGCTTATTCCCATAAGAATACCGAGGACGATGAAGAAATAACCAGTTGGCGAGGCGACATTCTCAAAAAAGATTGATAAGAAGATACCGCTGCCTGCAAGCGGAATGCCCAAGACGGTCTCATAGGCATAACATCGTTTGTAGTTGATAAGGTTGTGGAGCTGGTGCTGTGGTGATTTCAGCACATTAAAGCGAGATATGATCCAGAGGCGACAGACTGCCATCAGTACACAAAGAAGACAGACACCCTCTAAGATGTAGAACGATGTGTCGTGGCAGATGCCCTTGACGTGCATTATTGGGACGAGTACTGCAGCAAAGAAAAGTGCAGTGAAGAGGTTGATCAGACCACCATTGCGGATCTCTTTGTAAGAGGTCTTGTTTTTGCGTCTGATGATCTCTGTGAGCATAGGCTGGTTATATACATCACTTGTTGAGAGCCGCTCATCAAGTATATTCCATTTCTGTTTCAGTTCTTGTAAATCCATTGCTGTTTCTGATTCTAATTGTTCGACATGACCTTGAGCTTCGTCTTGATACGGTTAATGCGGACACCTACATTCGAGACCGAAATATCAAGTATTTCTGCGATTTCCTCATAACTCCTCTCGTCCAACCATAGCATAATAAGCGCGCGTTCCAATTCGCCGAGTCGGTTGATAAGAGTATATAGTTCGTGCAGTTGCTCCTTTTCTGCTGTGTCAGGGAAAAGCTCATTCATCGATGTCGTCAGGGGAATCGTATCAGGACGTCTCTTTGTCTGGCGGAGGTTGGTAATACAGGTGTTCACGCAAATCCGGTAGACCCACGTCGAGGTTTTGCTCTCGCCACGGAACCGGGGGAATGCCGTCCAGAGATTCAGTACTGCTTCCTGATAGAGATCACTGATAGCCTCATCGTTGTTGGCATACATAAAACAGACCTTGTAGATAATCTGCCTGTGTTGTTGTATGAGATCGAGGAACTTCTGTTCTTGTTCCTCGCAGAGCGATGCGACATGGTCGATGGCTGAGTCTTTCATCTGTTTTCTTTCTTCTGTTGTTTACTCCATTAGTCGTCTGATAAATCAAAAACTTACACCATATTGAAACTTTTTAGAGAAAAAATATAGAATCCACTTTTATGGTGATATGTCACCTATTTAATATATATAATATAGTGGAAGTGATGTCTAATATGTTGGTTAGTCTATCGCTTCCAGAAGCGTGAGGTGATATCAATGAACTCACCGTCCTCGTCTTGTTTGTAGAGCCGTTGGTTGGTAGTCGGCTTCTTCAGTGGTCCCAGATGACGGATGTATGGACCGATCTTGATGTAGTCGAAGTCGTGCTTGTTGATCTCGCGGGAGATCCGAAGTCGTCCACTATACCATGCAACCTTGAATAGGGGGTGCTTTTCATGGATGTATTTCGCCAGGAGGTTAACCTCCATAGGATCGGCATCGCCTCCCATGAAGGCGATACAGGTGATGTCGTCGCCAAACTGTTTGACGAAAGCATCGATAGCTTTGGCATCCAGAGGTTGCCCGATGTCCTCCCATAGATAATGGCTATGACAACCCGGACAGTGACACGGGCAATTAGAGATATTAATTGCCAGTGTCACTTCGTCGGGAATCTCTTGAAATACGATGCCTGTATTGACGTATTTGAGCATTCAGACTATTCTGCGTGTGCGTAGAACCTGCGTGAGGCCTCCTCCTGACGAGCCTGTGAGAAGTTGCTGACACGTTTCAGATAGCCGATAATTCGTGTCATGTAGTCCACATTCTTTGAGTGACAGTGCGGACACTCTTTCAGATAGCGCTTGTCGATATGCCCGCAATCGTTACAGACGGTGTTGGGAATGTTGAAAGTGAAGTAGTTGCATCCCTCTTTGGCAGCGACCTTCAGCAGATGTGCATATTGCTCTTTTGAAAGGTGTTCATCCAGGTTCATGTGTAGGGCAGAACCACCTGTCAGGTGCTCGATATAAGGTGCTCCGTGGAGTTTGAACTTATCGATGATAGTGAGTGAGTCGTCTTCCACCACATAGAAATAGCTGTTGTAGCAGTCACGTGGTACGAAGTAGCCGTCCTCGCGATCCCACTTGGCATGTTTTACACCGACATTCTCGGCAGGAATCATCTCGCAGTTGAACATCACCTCTTTTGTGCGGTACTGCTTGTTGTACTTCTCAATGAGCCCGAGGATGCCTTGTACGAAGTGTAGATAGTCATCGTTCGGGGTGATCTTCAGTCCCATGAACTCAGCTGCCTCCACCAGTCCGTTGATGCCGATGGTCAGGTATTGACGGTTGATGTTGATATAGCCCGCATCAAACAGCGGCAACATCCCGTGAGCCTGTAGTTCCTTCAGGTTCTCGTTATAGGCGAGTTGTACTTTGTGACAAAGATCGATGATGGTGCCCAGGTATTCTAAGTAATCAATCTCATGGTTTACCGCATATTGGATGCAGCGGTTCAGGTTGATGGTGAGCACGCTTTTAGAACCCGTAGACACGCCTCCGGCACCGAGGGTGTAGCTGAAGCCATTGTCCGTGATTTCGTTACGCAGACGACAGCAGGAACTCAGTGAGTCGGCATTATTACTCATATAGGTAAAGAACGAGTGTCCTTCGCTATACATTTCTGCCGTGAAGTCGCCCCATTCCGGGTCTTTGCATTCGCCGTTCTCGTCGGTCAGCAGTGCCATCGTCTCCACAGGGAAGGTTAGCAGTGTCTTTGTACGTTCGTGGTTGAACCACTTCATAAAGCGTTTCTGCAGCCAAGACAGACCATCCCAGTCGGGCTTGGAACCATCGGGGAAGTAGAAGTCGCCGAAGATGCTTTCGAAATAATACTTGTCGTAATAGGCAATGTTCCAGAAGACGGCCTGATAGTTACGAGCACCTGTCGGTTGGTTTAATGTATAGACAATCTGCTCGAAATAGTCGGTGATTACTTTGTCAATGGAACGCTTCTTCAGACTAAGGTCTGCCTGATCGTTAGGGCGCTTCCAATAGTCCAGTCCATACTCTTTGCCGATGAAGTAGTTCATATACATCAGAAACTCTGGAGTAGCGCAGGCACCAGAGAGCATGGAACTAACCATGAACACCATGTTGACGAAACCACCGGCAAACGACTTTAGGTTGGTTGGAGCCGTCGAGTTGCCACCGATGCTGGTGGTGCCACCAATAAGCCATGGGTACATGGTGATCGAGGCACAATAGTTGGCAAGACTCGTCTCGTCGTTCTTGTATATATAATGATGTGTCAGTTTGTCGATATATTCGTCGGCTAAATGCTTGCCGTACATCTTTTTGATACGGTCGGTGAGCAGTCGACGATTCAAACGGATGAAGTTTGACTTCGGTAACTCTCCGATAAGGGTCGCGATATTCTTGTGCTCCACGTTAGCGTTAGCGTCGTATTTCGATCCAGTCGCAGCGTTCACAGAATCGCAGTATTCTGACAGGAATTGTAACTTTGCCAGTGTTTCGCGATCTTCAGAGTGAGCTTGACGATAGAGCATAAACGATTTGGCTACCTGATAATAGCCTTCGCGCATCAGCGCCTCTTCCACCTGATTCTGGATGTTTTCCACCGTGATATCGTCGTGGATGTCCAGGTGACTGAGGATCTTGGAGATGGTTCCTAGATCTGCGGGGCAGTCCACACTGTCGAATGCCTTGACAATGGCATTCATAATCTTGTCCAGAGAGAATTGATCTTTCGATCCGTCTCTTTTCGTGATGGTAAAGTTTTTCATTTCCATGTGTATCATCGTTAATAATTGTCGTTCTCTCTCCTATAAAGTTCTCCGTTTTGGGAAACTTTTTGGTTTTTAGTTTTGGAAAAGTTTCCCGTTTTGGGAAACATCAACCGTCTGCAAAGATACAAAATATTCCCAAAACTGCTAATGCTAATATCTAAAAAAAATATAAAAAAGAGGGAAGTCTTGATATCCAGAATCGGGACGACTGGCGAAAAAACACATGTGCAATATGGTAGTATGCAATAAAGAAGCCTAATAGTACGTTATAGAGAAGGTGTTGAGACGTTATTGCATATTACTAATAGTACTGTTGCTTTCAGTCCGTTCGGTGGCACAGTATGATGTGGCATTCTCCCATTATTGGGCGATGGAACCGTCGTTTAATCCGGCTACAGTAGGAAAGGAGAACAAACTGAATGCAGTCGCGGTCTATGCCATCCAGTTGGTCGGTTTTGATCATCATCCGAACACGATGTATGCATCGGCCGACATGCCAGTTTATGTTTTTGGTGCCCATCATGGGGTAGGGGTACAGCTTTTGAACGATGCCATAGGATTGTTTACACATAAACGTGTTGCCCTACAATATGCTTGGCAGTCCCGTATGTGGGGTGGTACCATTAGTCTTGGAGCTCAGGCTGGTATGCTCAGTGAACAATTTGACGGATCTAAACTGGATCTGGATGATGCCGATGACCCGGCATTTACATCGTCGTCGGTAGACGGGTCGAGTATTGACGTGGGTATAGGTGCCTACTACAGGCGTCGTGACTGGTATGTCGGTGCCTCAGTCATGCACCTGAACTCACCGCAAGTGGAGTTGGGCGAGACCAATGAGTTGGATATCTCCCCAACATATTATTTAACTGGTGGATACAATATTCGTTTGAATCATCCGTTTTTATCCATACACACCTCCCTCTTGGGACGGACAGATGGGGTAGACTGGCGAGCAGATATCTCGGGCCGTCTGATGTACACCCATGAGAAAAGGGTCATGTATGCAGGACTGTCGTATAGTCCGACCCGTTCTGTGACGCTCCAATTGGGAGGAGATATCCGTGGTATCCGTGTCGGATATAGTTATGAGGTATATACCTCTGCCATTAGCTTCATTCATGGAAGCCACGAACTCTTCATCGGTTATCAGACCGAGTTGGATTTGTTTAAGAAAGGGCGAAACCTACATAAGAGTGTCAGGTTCCTATAATAATATATAAGGTGAAAACAATCAAGAAAGAGATATGAGACGAGGAATAATTTGTCTTGCAAGTCTGTTACTTCTGACTGGTTGCTACGGTGGTAAGATGACCATGTCGGGTGGCGGCGGAGAAGTGACGGGTACGAGTGGTAGAGCCTTCGCGGAGCCGACTCCATATGGGATGACGCTGGTGAAACGTGGACATCTGAAGATGGGTATTGAGAAGCAGGATACACTATGGGGTAAGAAGACTCCTTTGCGTGATATCTCTGTGGAAGGCTTCTGGATGGATGAGACGGAGGTGACGAACTCGAAATACCGTCAGTTCGTAAACTATGTACGTGACTCCATCCTTCGTGAGCGGCTGGCCGAGATTGACGAGACCTACAAGACCGTCAAGACTGACCGTGGTGGTGAGGAGATCGGTTCGCGCCTGAACTGGAAGAAACCGTTGCCCCGTAAGCCGAACGAAGATGAACAGGAGATCATTGATGCGATGTATGTGACGAATCCAGTGACCGGCGACAAAATGCTCGACTATCGTCAACTGAACTACCGCTATGAGATCTACGATTATACTGCAGCCGCCCTTCGTCGTAACCGTCTAGATCCGCAGGAGCGTAACCTGAACACGGATATCACAGTGGATCCGGAACAGCAGGTGTGGATATCCAAAGATACAGCTTATGTCGATGATGAGGGACGTATCATTCGTGAGACCATCAACCGTCAGTTGTCGGGACCGTGGGATTTCCTGAATACCTATATCGTCAATGTATTTCCAGATACGACCTGTTGGGTCAACGATTTTCCTAATGCCGATAATGAGATGTACCTGCGCTATTATTTCTCTAATCCTGCCTACAACGACTATCCAGTTGTGGGGGTTACTTGGGAACAGGCTAATGCCTATTGTGCTTGGCGTACAGAGTATCTGTTGAAGGGACTGGGGCCGGCGGCAAGATACGTACAACGCTATCGATTGCCGACAGAGGCCGAATGGGAGTATGCGGCCCGTGGAAAGGATCAGAATGAGTTCCCGTGGGACAATGAGGATGTGGCCAGTGGTAAGGGATGCTACTTTGCCAATTTTAAGCCCGACGACGGAAACTACACCAAGGATGGAAACCTGATTACCAGTAAGGTGGGTATCTATGCCGCCAACTCCAATGGACTTTATGACATGGCAGGCAATGTGGCGGAGTGGACAAGCACCATTTATACCGAGGCAGGTGTCGAGGCGATGAATGATATCAATCCGCAGTTGAAATACAATGCGGCACTGGAGGATCCGTATCGTCTGAAAAGAAAGAGTGTGCGTGGTGGTTCCTGGAAAGACCCTGAGTCGTATATCCGCTCGGCCTGGCGTTCGTCAGAGTACCAGAACCAGCCGCGATCATATATCGGTTTCCGATGTGTGCGCAGTCTCGCCAATACAACCAGTGAGAAGGCGAAGCAGACCAAACGCAAGAAGAAATAATCATTAACGGGAAAATAATAAATAGTTTTTGTTCCGATGACTACATATAGTAAATATAATATCGTCTATCGCTTACAGAAGTGGATGGACAGCGTGCCGGGGCAGACGTTCCTGAATTATGCCTATAGTTGGGGTGCTGCAATCGTGATTCTTGGTACGCTCTTTAAGTTGACCCATCTTCCGGGGGCAAACTTCTTCCTGTTCCTTGGCATGGGAACAGAGGTATTTGTGTTCTTCATATCAGCCTTTGACCGTCCCTTTGATAAGACGACCGACGGCATGGATCTGGATACTCATATGAAGATTGGTAAGGATACCGCAGAGCCAATATCTGTTAATGCTGCGGTGGTTGCTACCCCTGTGGAGTCCAAGGCTACGGGACCAGTAGTGGCCACTGGCACATGCGGTATACCGGTCGTGAGTCCGGATATGGAGGAAGCAACATCTCATTATGTGGATGAGTTGAAACGACTGACGGAGATGCTCTCAAAAGTGTCGACACAGAGTGAACGACTGACACAGGACTCTGAGGAGATGGAGAATCTGAACCGTACGTTGACAGGTATCAGTAAGGTCTATGAGATGCAGCTGAAGAGTGCCAGTTCACAGATTGGCACCATCGACGAGGTTAATGAGCAGACCCGTAAGATGGCATCCCAGATCGCAGAGCTCAATAAGATTTATGCCCGTATGATCGAGGCGATGACGGCAAAGATGAACGGATAGCACATGGCAATCAAGAAACGACCCGTATCCCCCCGTCAGAAGATGATCAATCTGATGTATGTCGTTCTGATGGCGCTGTTGGCACTCAACGTGTCCAGCGAGGTGCTCAATGGTTTCTCTATTGTAGAGGATAGTCTGAACCGTACGACCAGTAATTCCTCTAAGGAGAATCAGACTATCTATGAGACATTTGAGGCCCAGATGAAGTCGAATCCTCAAAAGGTGGGCATGTGGTATGATAAGGCACAGCAGGTCAGACAGATGAGCGACTCGCTCTTTAACCTTGCCGCAGACCTGAAGATGGCTATTGTCAAGGAGGCCGATGGTCGTAACGGAGATGTCCGTCATATTAAGAACAAGGAAGACCTCGAGGCTGCCAGTCAGGTGATGTTGGCTCCAGGCAGCGGCAGGGGCGGAGAGTTGTTCCGGGCCATCAATTCGTTCCGACAGCGGATGCTGATGATGGTGACTGATGAGCGACAGAAGCAGATTATTGCCAGTAACTTAACGACGGAAATCCCAAAGGACGCTGTCACAATGGGCAAAAACTGGCAGGAGTATATGTTCGAGTCGATGCCGGCCGCCGCAGCTGTTACGTTGCTTTCTAAGTTGCAGAGTGACGTACGCTATGCCGAGGGCGAAGTGCTGCATACGTTAGTGTCAAATATTGATGTGAAGGATATCCGCGTGAACCTGCTTGATGCGTTTGTCATTCCAAGTTCCCAGACAATCGTGAGAGGTGACCGTTTCTCGGCGCGCATTGTGATGGCAGCAGTGGATACGACACAGACACCGGACATTTATATAGGTAATCAGAAGGTGAATCTTCACGACGGGCTCTATGAGACCACATGCAATCGTACAGGCGATTTTACGCTAGCAGGTTATATGGAGACTATGAACGGCAATGGCGACCGTATCCGTCGTGATTTCTCGCAGAAATATACGGTGGTTGATCCGAGTGCAACAGTATCGGCAGATCTGATGAATGTTCTCTATGCTGGATATAATAACCCCATCAGTATCAGTGTTCCAGGTGTGCCGTTGAGCAAAGTACAGGCATCCATGACGGGCGGAACGCTACAGCCGGTAGGACCGGGGCGATATATTGCCCGCCCGTCGAAGGTGGGACAGAATGTGACCTTTACGGTTTTCTCTACCAATACCGGACGAACCCAGCAGATGGGACAGTTCTCCTTCCGAGTGCGTAAGTTGCCTGATCCGACCCCGTATATCACCATGCGGGATGAGCATGGTAATCCTGCCCGTTATAAAGGTGGTGCTCTGCCAAAGGGGCAGTTGGTGGCTGCCGATGCCATCGGGGCTGCTATCGACGATGGGATACTTGACATCGCCTTCCGCGTACAGAGCTTTGAGACGGTGTTCTTCGACAATATGGGTAATGCAGTGCCGATGACATCTGATGGTGCCTCGTTCTCCGCCCGACAGAAAGATACGTTCCGAAAACTGTCTCGAAACCGTCGCTTTTATGTCTCTCGTGTGACGGTGGTGGGTCCCGACGGTCTGACGAGAACACTACAGAATCCGATGGAGGTGATTGTGAAGTGATTGCACACCGAGGATTGAATGGTTGAAAATGGTATAACATATGAAACAGACGATAATGAATACAAAAGAGAATATAGTGCTGAGACTGATAATCGTAGTTGCTTGCCTGCAGTTCTCAGTCTTCAATGTTCAGTTGTCAACTTGTTTGGCGCAACCTAAGCAGCGTCAGGGACAACAGACAGACCGTCAGAAGAGTCCGTCTCAGGCCATGTCCATGCGTGCACAGATCTCGTTCCCGACAGCCTTGGAGATGCCGGAAGAGGTGGTCTGGCGTCGTGATATCTACCGAGAGATAGACCTGATGCAGGATGCCAATACCGGTCTCTATTATCCAGTAGAGCCGCAGGGTCGTCAGGTAAACCTGTTTACTTATATCTTTAAGTTGGCCCAGAACGGTTATATTCCTATCTATGAGTATCCGACAGATGGCAGCGATAACTTCTCCGATGAGGCAAGGGTTAGTATGAAGACCGTGCTCGACAATTATCATATCTTCTATGAGGAACAAGATGGAAAGCTAAAGGTCGATAACAGCGACATCCCCTCTGCAGAGGTCAAGAAGTTCTATCTGAAGGAGAGTGCCTATTATGATCAGGCAAATTCGTCACTTCATGTCAAGGTACTGGCTCTCTGTCCGGTGATGATGCGGGAGGATGACTTCAGTCTTGGCGATGATACGAATGCAACGCCATATCCGCTTTTCTGGGTGAAGTATAGTGATCTGGAGCCTTTCCTGAACCGACAGAACGTGATGGCGAGCAGTCTAAATAACGCCGCTATGGTTTCTATGGACGACTACTTTACGCTGAACATGTACCGTGGTAAGATCTATAAGACAAACAACGCACAGGGAAAGACACTCTTGCAGCTCTGTGGCGGTGACATGGATAAGATGACGGCAGAACAGAAACGCATCGAGGCAGAGTTGGCGGCGTTCCATCAGACCATCTTTGGCAGTCAGGAGAAGAAAGACTCGCTTGACAGTGTGGCAGCCCTCAGTGTGAAGACTGATAAAGCTGTGAAAACGAAGACCACCTCACCTCGTCGTACGCAGGTGAAAAAGACAAAGTCTTCGGCCTCAAAACGTGCTAGCGACAGTGGTTCCGCCCGTGTTACCGTTCGTAGGCAAAGACATTAAATGTGTTAAATACGGTTGAAGAACTTTGGTAATCGGACATTAATTCGTATCTTTGCCATCAAAGATGACGAAATAACTGTTGTCTTGGTAAAGAGAAACTTTAACAGTATTCAATTATGAAGAGAATTCTTATTTTATCGGTTCTGCTTTCGGCCGCCATGACGGCAGTGCAGGCACAGGGTTTGAAGTTTGGTTTCAAAGGTGGCCTTGATGTGACAGAGATGAGGTTCAATAAGAGCGTGTTTGACACATCCAATAAGACCGGCTGGTTCTTCGGTCCGACGGCTCAGGTGTCGCTTCCTGTCAGTGGACTGGGTGTCGATATCTCTGCTTTCTATGATCAGAAGAAATCAGAGGTGAATGATGAGACCATTACCCAGAAGAATATTCTCATTCCTCTGAATCTTCGTTGGAAGCTTGGGCTTGGTAGTCAGGCCGGTATTTACCTTGCCGCTGGTCCTCAGTTTGGCTTTAATGTGGGTGACGATGAGTTCGAGTGGACTGATCGCGCGAGTCGTCGTAACACCTTCCAGTTGAAGAAGTCGAGTTTCAGTGTGAATCTTGGAGCTGGTGTCTATCTGTCGAAGCATCTGGAGATAGGGTTCTGTTATAACATTGCCATGGGTTCGACGGCTGATGCTACGTTCAGTGACGCTATCGATTCAACCATCAAGACCGACGACGCTAAGCCGAAATCATGGCAGATCTCCGCTGCTTATTTCTTCTAGACAGACATTGTTCGCCGACGTTATCCTGCCCTTGCCGCTTGACGGCGTGTTTACCTATTCCGTTCCACAGCCGTTGGAGGGACAGGTACGGCGAGGTGTGCGTGTGTTAGTCCCGCTAGGACGAAACAAGACCTACGTCGGTATTATCTCTGAAACACATCAGCGAGCACCTGAAGGATATCAGACCAAGGAAATCCTTCAGGTGCTTGATGATTCTCCTGTGCTGCTCGATAGTCAACTGAGACTATGGAGATGGGTCGCCGACTATTACATGTCTCCTATTGGTGAGGTCTATAAGGCGGCCTTGCCATCAGGACTGAAAGCCGAAGACGGTTACAAGCCGAAGACGGAATTGTATATCGGCCTGACTCCACAGTTCCGGAATGAGAAAGCGCTCCATACGGCACTTAATATGCTTCATCGAGCCGACCGCCAGTTGGCTGCCTTTGTCGACTATCTCGCCCTTTCTCACTGGGACACGTTGGAGAGCTCCGAATGTCGGGAGCCTGTTGTCGAGATTACACGCGACGAACTGATGAATGCCAGTCATGCAACGCTCCAGACGCTGAATGCTTTGGTGAAGCGTGGCCTTCTGGAGACCTATGAGCGTGAGGTGGGACGTCTGAATCATGGGGGAGAACCTCATCTTGAGAATGTCAAACCACTCAATGCACCGCAACTGGAGGCATTTAATCAGATACAGTTCTCTTTTCTGAAGAAGAGCGTTACGTTGCTCCATGGAGTGACCTCCAGTGGAAAGACCGAGATATATATCCATCTGATCCGTCAGGCTCTTGAACAGCATCAGCAGGTGCTCTACCTGCTTCCGGAGATAGCATTGACGGTACAGATCATGCAGCGGTTGCAACATGTGTTTGGTAATCGATTGGGTATCTATCACTCCAAGTATTCTGATGCGGAACGGGTGGAGATATGGCAGAAACAACTCTCCCAAAACCCCTATGATGTGATCCTTGGTGCCCGTAGTGCCGTCCTTCTACCTTTCCAGAACCTCGGCCTCGTGATCGTCGACGAAGAGCATGAGACCAGTTATAAGCAGCAGGATCCCATGCCACGTTATCATGCCCGTTCTGCCGCTATCATCCTTGCTCAGATGTTTGGAGCAAAGACCCTGCTCGGTACTGCAACCCCGTCGATGGAGACCTACCACAATGCCAAGACCGGGAAATATGGTCTTGTGGAATTGTCCCAGCGTTATAAGGGCATCGAGATGCCCGAGATCCAGATCGTAGATATCAAGGATCTGCAGCATCGTAAGATGATGAACGGCCCTTTCTCTCCCGTACTGCTGGCGAGGGTTCGTGAGGCGCTGGAGCGCGGAGAACAGGCAATCCTCTTTCAGAACCGTCGTGGCTATGCCCCGATGATAGAATGCAAGCAATGCGGATGGGTCCCTCATTGCCAGCATTGTGACGTCTCATTGACGTTGCACAGGAATATGAACCAGTTGACTTGTCATTACTGTGGCTATACCTATCAGGTGCCGACAGAATGCCCGAACTGTGGTTGTACGCAACTGCAGACACGTGGTTACGGTACGGAAAAGATTGAGGATGTGGTACGTGACATCTTCCCGGAGGCTCGTATTGCCCGTATGGATCTTGATACGACCCGCAGTCGTCATGCCTATGAACGGATCATCAGTGACTTTTCCGCCGGGCGCACCAATCTGCTTATTGGTACACAGATGATCTCAAAGGGACTAGACTTCGACAAAGTCAGCGTGGTGGGTATCCTTAATGCCGATACGATGCTTAACTATCCCGACTTCCGCGCCTACGAACATGCTTTCATGATGATGGCACAGGTCAGCGGTCGTGCCGGTCGTAAGGGCAAGCGCGGTCTTGTGATCCTCCAGACCAAGAGTCCCGACCTTCCCGTCATCCAGCAGGTTGTGCACAACGACTATTCGGCCTTCTACCGTTCACTGGTTACCGAGCGCCGACAGTTTCATTATCCGCCCTATTACCGACTGGTGGATGTCTATCTGAAGCATCGCTCCGACAGCCTCGTCGAGACGGCAGGCATCGAACTGGGCAGTCGTCTGCGCCAGTGGTTTGGCAGTCGTGTTCTCGGTCCTGATAAGCCCTCCGTGGCAAAGGTGAAGTCGCTCTCCATCCGTAAGATTGTGCTTAAGCTTGAGCTCGGCTTGAACATGGCTGATGTGCGTAAGTACCTGACACTCGCCCAACAGCAGATGCTTCAGGACAAGCGCTATGCCTCCCTCCAGATCTATTACGATGTCGATCCATTATAAAGAAGAAGCGTATGGGCAATATCGAATACACGTGATAATACAAGAGCCTCCGCAGATTTCTGTGGAGGCTCTTGTATTGTCTATGGTGTCCTTGTTTCCTTACAGGCTCAGCTCACAGCCGATACCGAGAACACGGTTGGTACGGGTGAAGGAGTCGCTGACCAGCGGCTCTGTAGAGGTCACCCGGTCGTAATGCTCGTAGTTGGTCTGGAAGTAGCCAGCCTTCAGGGTAACCTTGTCGGATGCTTTATAGTTGAATCCGAACCCGAAGCTGTAGCTGTTGACAACAAACGACATGTCGTTCATATATTCGTCGGTCAACTGATAGCGGGTGAGTTGAAGACCGGCACTGGCAGTGAGCTTGTCTGTGATATCCCACTCCGCACCACCGAGGTACTCGTTGGTGCCACCGTCGAGCAGATCCTGTGTGTTATTGTACCAGTTGACGTTCTTGTCGTAGAAATGGTGGTAGCCGAGATTGAGGCGTACATCATCGCTGATATTCCACATCGCACCGAGAGCAAGTTGCGCCGGTGAGTCCTCGTCGATCTTCTCTGCATCGCGGAACTTGTTGACTGCGGGAATCTCACTGGCCTCGTTAACGGTCGA
>Ga0265298_10003874_pt1 | contig 19448 bp, 13 predicted proteins | sample AusTroGonzalo_MG_3_FD_193486 | JGI IMG/M metagenome (GOLD analysis project Ga0265298, IMG submission 193486) | Bovine rumen microbial communities from tropical cattle in Woodstock, Queensland, Australia - Gonzalo_01 | ecosystem: Host-associated > Mammals > Digestive system > Stomach > Rumen ... | reverse complement strand
ACGATTAAAATTTACCCATTATGAATAACGATTTTCAGAACACACAGAACGATTTGGAGTTGGAGAGCATGCGCCAGCAGATGACCACGCTCAAGAACAAACTCAACCAGCAGGAGATTGTCAACGACCACCTCATGCGTCATTCTATGAAGAAGACGGTTAGCGATATCAACCGCACCTACATCTGGCTGATTGTCATAGGATTACTGATGGTACCCTATGGCTACTGGGTCTTCGTCAAACTAACGGGCTTCTCCATGGCCTTCTGGATTGGCACAAGCATCCTGATGCTTGTATGTGCAGGTGCCACCTATTATAATAAGACGAGGGTGAAGGATGCCAATCTCATGACCAATAACCTCGTAGATGTCAGCCGCCGCATGGCCCGTGCCAAGAAGTTCGATGCCGACTGGCTGTTCTTCGGAATACCCGCAATCATCCTGTGGCTTGGCTGGTTCGCCTACGAGTCTTATCTGATTGTTGGCAACATAGAACAAAACTGGTTGATGTATGGCGGCATCATCGGTGGCATCATCGGAGCCATTTGCGGCTTCTCAATCCACTTCAAGACACAGCGTCAGTATCAGGACATCATCGACCAGATAGAGGATATCACCGCCGAGCAGTAGGCGTCTTCTTAGACTTTGGCTTACGTTGACGCTTCGGTTTCTGGACACCGTCAACATCAAAGACATCAAGCGCAGACATCTGCTTCTCATGCAGGTAACGGTCCACGGTGAAACCGCCATCGGCCACCTTCTGAAGCAGATAACGGCGGGCAAGCCAGGTCTGACGCAAATCGGGCAGTGCGTTGCTGAGGCGACGCGCTGCCTGTTTGTTGTTGGTCTCTACCTTGCCACTGAGCTCAATGGGCTTCAGGAGAATGTTACGCAGCTGCTCGGCAAAATACTCGGCACCACGGCGCACACGCTCAAGGAAATCCTGGTCACGCAGACCCTCAATAGGCATCGTCTGGATCTTCTGCTGCCACTTCTCACTGACGGCAATGACGTGCTGCTGCAGGTCGAAAAGTGTCTGATCCTGCAACTGCTTCAGCGAAGCATGACTGTGGTAGAAGAACTCGGCAAAGATACGCACCATCGTCTCCTGCAGATAGAGCAGCGCACGGAAGTCGAAGAGCTGTATCAACAGGTAGCGCTCATACTCCTGCTTCAACAGGGGCAGCTGCCTGATGCTGCGCTCTGCCTGGTATTCCTGCTGGGCGATATAGCTGTCAACGCGCTCATCGTTGATGACGGCACGGGCCTCCAACGGGGTGGCCAGCACAAGACCTTCAAGCGTACGGCAGCGGCTCAGTGCCACATACACCTGTCCGGGAGCAAAGCTCTGGTTGGCATCAATGATGGCACGGTCGAAGGTCAGTCCCTGACTCTTATGGATTGTAATGGCCCACGCCAGTCTTAGGGGCAGCTGCTTGAAGGTTCCCTGCACCTCCGACTCTATCTCTCGTGTTTTCTCGTTCAGCGTATAGCGCGTGTTCTCCCACTCCAGCGGCTCCACCTCAATGGCCTCGGCATCGCCCTCGCAATAGACGGTGAGCCGGTGCTCATCACAATAGGTCACCCGACCGATACGCCCATTATAATAAAGGTGTTCGCCCGAAGGGTCGTTCTTCACGAACATCACCTGTGCGCCCTCTTTCAGTACCAGCGTCTCTGCTGTGGGATAGGAATAGTCGGGAAACGTGCCCTGAATCTCCGCATGGTAGGTAAACGGCTGGCCACTCAGTTTCTGCAGCTCCGACTCGTTATAGTAGTTGGCCAGGTTGTTATGGGTGGTCAGACGGATGTACTGTTCCTCCGGACGGGGGATAAAGGCAGGCTGACAGCGCGTGTTCAGACTGTTCAAGGCCGCCGCTGTCGGATGACCGTTGCGCACCTCATTCAGGATATTGATGAACGAGGCATCCTGCTGACGGTAGACATGCTCCAGCTGAATGGTCACATAGTCTATCTGCTGCAGGGCCTTCGAACCGAAGAAATAGAGCGTGTCGTAGTAGGGCTTCAGCATGCGTTCGTCCTCAGGCGTCACCACTGGCGTCAGCTGTGCCAGGTCGCCAATCATCAGCAGCTGCACACCACCAAAGGGCTGGTTATGCTCACGGAAGCGGCGCAGCACGGCATCGATGGCATCCAACAGGTCAGCACGCACCATCGAGATCTCATCGATAATAAGCAGATCCATCGAGGCAATGATCTTCCGCTTCTCGCGACCGAAGTCAAACTTACTCTCAACCTTTGCGCCAGGCACATAGGGCGAGAAAGGCAGTTGGAAGAAGGAGTGGATGGTGACACCGCCGGCATTGATGGCAGCCACACCCGTTGGCGCCACTACGATGGGGCGTTTCCGTGAACGTTCCATCACGGTCTTCAGGAACGTTGTCTTACCAGTGCCAGCCTTACCCGTCAGGAAGATGCTACGCCCCGTGTTCTCCACGAAGTCCCACGCCGTGCGCAACTCGCAGTTCTGTTCCATCCGGTCAGTGACTAATACCCCAGCAGTTTGATGGCCTGACGGACGATGTCGCTCTCCTCGTTGATGACAGAATAGTACTCACTCATGTCCCAGAGGTCACGGGCGATGAGGGCCTTCAGCTGCAGGCGCAGCTGGGGCAGGGTGCGCTGCTGTTCATCGTCGTCCTTAGGCTTGATGTTCTGCTTGGCAGCCTCAGCAATGACGGCATCGATGAGCGACTGTGGCACCTCGAACTGCTGTTTGAAGAGCTGGAAGTCAGGGTATTTCTTCTTGAGCTGCTTGCGGTTATTGTCGACGTAGCGCAGGTTCTGCTGGATGATGATGCTCTTGGCAGCCAGCTGACGGTGGAAGGCGGTGTAGCGCGTGGTGTCGAGGGGCACGAAATAGTCGGGCATGATGCCTCCACCGCCATAGACGGCACGATGCTCACGCAGGGTCTCGAAGCGCAGGGAGTCAGCGAAGTGGATGCTGTCCTGATTAGTCAGCTCACCATGCTTCAGGCGGTTCACCACATCCATCGCATAGTCTTTCTGCTTACCCTTCTCGTAGGGTTTCTGGATGCAGCGGCCGGCAGGCGTATAGTAGTGGGCGATGGTCAGACGTATCATGGAGCCATCGGGCAGGTCGATGGGGCGCTGCACGAGGCCCTTGCCGAAGGAGCGGCGGCCCACAACGCGGCCACGGTCCTGGTCCTGGATGGCACCAGTGACAATCTCAGCGGCAGAGGCTGTGTACTCGTCGATAAGCACCACAATCTTACCCTCGCGGAAGATGCCGCGACCATCGGCACGATAGTCCTGGCGAGGCACGCGGCGTCCCTCGGTATAGACGATGAGGTCGTTGCCACCAAGCAGCTCGTTGGCGATGTTGACAGCTGCCTGCAGGTAGCCGCCACCATTCTCCTGCAGGTCGAGCACGAGGTCGTGGGCACCTTGCTGCTGCAACTCCTTCAGGGCTTCGCAGAACTCCTGATGGGTAGTGGCGCCGAAGTTGCCGATGCGTATATAGCCGATGCCTGGACGGATGATATAGGCGGCATCGATGCTCTTGACAGGAATCTTATCGCGAAGAACCGTGAAGGTAAGGCGGTCCTTGATGCCTGAACGGACAACGCCCAGCACCACCTTTGTACCCTTGGGACCACGCAGGCGCTTCATAATCTCCTCCTTCGACATCTTGACACCGGCGATGGCTGTGTCGTTGACACTGACGATTCGGTCGCCGGCAATGATGCCCACCTTCTCCGACGGGCCGTTGGTGACAGGCTGGATGACCATCAGCGTGTCGTCGATCATATTGAACTGCACGCCGATACCCTCGAAGTTACCCTGCAGGGGCTCGTTCAAGGCCTCTACTTCCTTGGGCGTGGAATAGCTGGAGTGAGGGTCGAGTTTCTCGAGCATACCGCGTATAGCATCCTCTACGAGCTTGTTCTCGTCGACGCTGTCAACGTAAAGGTTAGTGGTGGCTATCTCAGCTATCTGCAGCTTGCGCAGGGGCGAGTTCTCGCCCATGTTGACACGCATCTGGGCGAAACAGCCCAGAGTGAGCAGCGACAGAATCGCTGCGCACAGGAAACGTTTATTCATATTGGTCTTCTTCAGGTTTATCTTCCTCAATGACGAGGTTATCGATGATAAAGTTCTGGCGTTCCATGGTGTTCTTGCCCATGTAGTACTCCAGCAGTTTTTGTACTTGGTCGGTCTTATGAAGTGTCACCTGCTCCAGACGGATGTCGGGGCCGATGAAGCCGGCAAACTCCTCGGGAGAGATTTCGCCAAGTCCCTTGAATCGGGTAATCTCGGGATCAGGTCCCAGCTCGGCGATGGCCTTCAAGCGCTCCTCCTCGCTGTAGCAGTAGCGGGTGATGAAGTCGCTCTTGGCTGTTGCCTGTTTGCTGTTGGCATTCTTCTCGTCTTCTGCAGCCAGCACCTGCTTGTTCTTAATCTTTGTCCGTTTGTTGCGCACACGGAACAAAGGTGTCTGCAAGACGTAGACATGGCCCTTCTTGATGAGCTCGGGGAAGAACTGCAGGAAGAAGGTGATGATGAGCAGGCGGATGTGCATGCCGTCGACATCGGCATCGGTAGCCACAATAACCTTATTGTAACGTAGGGTGTCGAGACCTTCCTCGATGTCGAGGGCTGCCTGCAAGAGGTTGAACTCCTCGTTCTCGTAGACCACCTTCTTGGTGAGTCCGAAGGTGTTGAGGGGTTTGCCTCGCAACGAGAAGACGGCCTGTGTGTTCACATCGCGGCTCTTGGTGATGGAGCCACTGGCAGAGTCACCCTCGGTAATGAAGATGGAGGACTCTTCCTTGCGGTCGTTCTTCACATCGCTGAAGTGGATGCGACAGTCACGCAGCTTACGGTTGTGGAGGTTGGCCTTCTTGGCACGCTCACGAGCCAGCTTGGTGACACCAGCCATCGCCTTGCGTTCGCGCTCACTCTCCTTGATTTTATTCTCGATGACCTCAGCCACATCACTATGGATGTGCAGGTAGTTATCGACCTCCTGCTTGATGAAGTCACCCACGTACTTATTAATAGACACCCCGCCATCGGGCTCCATCGTCAGCGAGCCCAGCTTAATCTTCGTCTGGCTCTCGAACAACGGCTCTTCGACGTTAAGAGCGATGGCAGCCACGATACCGGCACGAATGTCGGCATACTCGTACTTGCCGAAGAACTCCTTGATGGTCTTGGCGATGTGCTCCTTGAAGGCACTCTGGTGAGTACCGCCCTGTGTGGTGTGCTGACCGTTGACGAAGGAGTAGTACTCCTCGCCATACTGGTTAGCATGGGTGAAAGCAATCTCGATATCGTCGCCCTGCAGGTGGATAATGGGATAGAGCGAGTCGTTGGTCATGCGGTCCTTCAGCAAGTCCTCCAGTCCATGACGGGAGAGGATGCGACGACCGTTATACATGATGGTTAGACCGGTGTTCAGGTAGGTATAGTTGCGCAGCATCGTCTCCACAAACTCATCGTGGAACTGATAGCCCACGAACTTCGTGGCGTCAGGCTCGAAGTAGATGTATGTGCCGTTCTCGTCCTGCGTAGGCTCGGTGGTATCGCTCACCAGCTTGCCACACTCGAAGACAGCGCGACGCACCTTTCCTTCACGGAAGCTGGCCACCTCGAAGTGGCTGGACAGGGCGTTGACAGCCTTCACACCCACACCGTTCAGACCGATGGACTTCTTAAACGCCTTCGAGTCGAACTTGCCACTCGTGTTAAGGATACTCACCGACTCGATGAGCTTGCCCTGGGGGATGCCGCGACCATAGTCGCGCACAGAGATACGCAGATTGTCCTCCACGTTCACCTCAATGCGGTCGCCAGCCTTCATCTTGAACTCGTCGATGGAGTTGTCGAACACCTCCTTCAACAGAACGTAGATGCCGTCCTCGGGTGACGAGCCGTCGCCCAAACGACCGATGTACATACCAGGACGCAGACGGATATGCTCCAAACCTGTCAAGGTCTGGATGTTATCGTCGTTATAGTCAACGGTTTGCGGTTGAATGATGTTGCTTTCTTCTTCCATTTCTTATAGCCCCTTCTTATAACACCTTCTTCTCTTGTGCTGCTCGTGGTCAAAGTACATCCACTGGCTCTGCACCTTGCCGTTTGTCTCCATCTCCACGTGTGTCTCACCCCACTTGAAGCCATACTTCTGGTAAATGGGAATGAGGTCGTAGAACAGCAAGGCATTGGCACCCTTGGCACGATACTCAGGCAGGACACCGATGAGCAGGCAGTCCACGATGTCGGTCTTCTTCCACTTCAGTGCCCGCAGCAGGTGCCACCAGCCGAAGGGCAGCAGACGTCCCCTGCGACACTTCTGCAGAGCCCGCGACAGCGACGGAATGGTAATGCCCACACCTATGACGTTATGATCCTCGGTGTTCCAGTCCTCGATGATGCAGAGCATCTCCAGGTCCACAAACTTGAAGTACATGTTCACATATTCATCAATCTGGCGTTCCGACATCTCTGAATAGCCATACAGGTGGCCGAAAGTCTTGTTGATAACCTCGAACACGCGGTGACCGTACTGCTTGGGGCCGAAGATATCAGCCTTCACCAGTTTCTTCACATGCAGGTTGTAACGCTCCATGCACAGCTCAGCCACGCGTTTCATCTTCTCCGGCATACCCGTCTCGGGCACAAACACCTTGTACTCCACGTAGTCGTTGTCCTTCTCGTAGTCCTCCATCTGCTCCATGAGCTGGGGGTAGTACTCGAAGTTATATTCCGTAGCCATCGTGCCCAACTGGTCGAAACCCTTGGTCAGCATGCCCTCGGGGTCCATGTCGGTGAAGCCCAGAGGACCTATAATCTCCTTCATGCCCTTCTCACGACCATAGTCCTCGACGGCTTTCAGAAGAGCACGCAGCACGTCAATATCATTGATGAGGTCGAGCCAGCCGAAACGCACGGCAGGACGATCCCACTGCTTATTGTAACGATGGTTGATGATGGCTGCCACACGTCCTGCCAGCTTGCCATCCTTGTAAGCCAGATAATATTCTGCCTCACAGAACTCAAAAGCAGAATTCTTGTCTTTGCTCAGCGTACGCAGTTCATCGCTGTAAAGGTTAGGAGCATCATAGGGGCTATCATGATAAAGGTCATAATGCAAGTCAATAAAGGTCTTCAACTCACGCTTTGTCTCGACCTTCTTAATTATAATTTCTGCCATTTTTGCCTTATTTTTTTGATTGATTCCGCAAAGATACATTCTTTTTTTCAAAAAAGCGCAGAAAAGTTTGGTTTTTTCATCCATTTAAGCTACTTTTGCAGATGAAGTTAACCAATTTGTCATCAGTATGAGAAGTTATATAAAGCGTATCTTCCATATAGACCATCTTATTGTTGCGGCTTTCACCATCCTCATCATTCGTTTGTTGGTGGTGGTGGCACTGAATCTTGACTTCCTCAGTCCTGTGGTGCGTGCCCTGGAGAGTTTCTCCATGACCGATGTTTATTACAAGATACAAAACAGCGGCGATAATCATGACATCAGCAATGCCATTACCATCGTGGACATGACAGAACTGAAACATCGGAAAGAGATTGCAAAAGTGGTGCATGACATCAAGGCCATGAACCCCAAACTATTGGGCATTGACATTATCTTTGAAGGAGAACAGCCTGACAAAAATGGTGACGAGCCTTTAGCAGAAGCCTGTCTGGAGGGTGATGCATCGAAGACTGTGCTGGCCTATAAACTAAAAGACTATGACGAGAAAAGCAAGCGGTTCAAGAACGAACTGCACTCTTTCTTCGTCTGTGACGACAATGTCAGCGAGGGGTTCGTGAATTTGATAGATGACCCAACAAAGAGCATCCACAAGTATGCCGTGACACTGCCAGCCAAGGATACGTTGGCCTATTCCTTCCCTGCACGTGTATCCCAAATAGTCACAGGACGTACAGTCAGTGAAGAGCGCATCCATAATATTAACTACAAGCCTGTCACCTTTCCCATCGTGAAATATGATGAGCTGACAGACTACCGAGAGTTCATCACAGGACGCATCGTGCTGCTGGGGACCACTGAGGAGGAGAAAGACAAATACTATACCCCCATCGGACAAAAATCGGGTGTGGAGATTCTTGCCTACTCTATCCTTTCTATGACTGAAGATAATCCCGTTGAGCATGCAGGGCGTTGGATGGTTATCCTCTGGGCACTAATAGCTGGCTACATCACTAACCTAATAGACTATTTCCTGACGAAACGCTTTGAGCGAGGGCGCTCCACCTTCATGGTCTTTATCACGCAGAGTGAGTTCTACGACAAGATTATCTCGTTTGTCGTTATGGCTCTTGTAACGTGGGCGGCCTTTGAGCTGTATGTGCGCCTGAACTATTTCGTGGACACGGTGCTTGCACTCACAACCATCGTGCTCATAGAGGAAGGCCGATTGCTATATGCAGGACTACTCACGGTATTGAAACGAAAGACAAAATGGAAACTGATAGAAAAGTCTATCTATGCGGCGGAACTGGATTAAGAAATTAAATTAAAACTAATATCATATGAAAAGAACAACTATTATCCTAATGTCTCTACTGATAACAATACTCTGTAACGCACAAGACATTGAACCCTCCCTGATTGTCTATGAGGTAACAGGAAAGGTCAAAACTGCTGCCAAGAAAGGCAACAGCGACATCGTTAAGCGCCAGACGCTCTCGCTCAAAGACAAAATCAGCATTCCAGAGAATGGCATCATCAAACTGCTTGACAAACAGCAGAAAAAAATGTATACGCTTAAAGCCAAATGTCAAGGTTCCATACAAGCCCTAATAGCCGAGCAGAAAGGGTCAGAGAAGAACCTAACCAAGCAATATTTTGCCTACATACTTAAGAATCTGACGCGCAAAGACACGAATGAGATCTACAACTCTGGACTCACAACGGCAACCTATCGCAATGACGCTGACTCTCTGCTATGCGACATCGACTCCCTACAGAATGTCGTTGACTCGCTAACTGACGTGATCCGAGTTATGAAGAATGATACGCTACAGAAGCGATGAAACACTTTCTATACTGCACTCTTGTGCTTTTAGTGTTTGCCGTCACATCACTGGCACAGAACAAAGAACTGAACAAGTTGGCCGATGCAGCGGCAAAAGCATCGAAGAAGGATCTGTTTTCTACGGCAGACAGCCTTTATTATGAGTATGTCAAGCTGTTTCGTGAGCAACAGCTTGAGAAGAACTACCAATATTCGGAGATTCTTATTTATCTGGCCCGTCGTGCAGCCAAGAAAGGGCGTATAGACGAGGCCATTACCCTGCAACGAGAAGTCGTAGAAGTGAGGAGCACTGCTCAGGACTGCACATTCACACAGTGGGCCAGTGCCATTAGTGACCTGGCATCTTTTTACTCACAGAAAGGTAACTACACGCAGGCCATAGAGACTGGTCAAGAGGCTATGGGCATGCTGAAGAGAAAGTTAGGTGCCAACCACCAATTCTACAATATTGCACTGGCCAACCAAGCTTCATTCTATGCCGCTAGAGGACAAGAGGGTGACTACCAAATGGCAACATCATTAGGTGAGGCTGCCGTCAAGAATCTGAAGAAGGGTACACAGGAGTATGCCAGTGCCCTCAATGCCCTAGTGGTGTACTACACGCAGGCTGGCGACTTATACAATGCCTCGAAAATTTCGGCGAAAGCCATTGAGGAGGCCAAGAAACATTTGGAAGAAGATGGAATCGGCTATGCAGCAGTTTTCAACAGTCAAGCCATCCAGTTGGCAAAGTTGGGCAACTATGAGGATGCTATTGAGTATGAGCGAATGGCACGATTCGGCTTTGAGATATCAGGCGTACGCAACCTGCCCTATGGTAAAATCCTTAACAACTTGGCGACTTTCTTGAATCACCAGCAGCAATACGAAGAGGCCATTGAGTTGCTAGAACAAGCCAGAACTGTTATCGAGAAGGCGGTGGGCAAGAACCATCCCAACTACCTACGCTGCATGGGCGACTTATCGACCACCTACCGCATAAGCGGTAATCTGGAGAAAGCCGACGAGCTGGCAAACGAATCAAGTGCGGTAAGCCAGTCACTTAATAGTTCTGAGAACATCAAGTATGCTAAATCATTGTCCAACCAAGCCGCAGTCTTTGCTTCCAACGGAAACTACCTGCGTGCCATTGAACACGAACAGAAGGCGTATAACATCTTCAAGAATCGTAATGACAAGTTCAACATGGCTCAATCGTTGGGACATCTAGCCACATTCCTCTCGAATGACGGCAGACGCGAACAGGCTTTTGAGACAGCCAAGAAAGGGTTGGACATTTTCGCTAGTCAGAAGGATACCAGCGTGTACTATGCCCAAGCCCTAAACAACACCGCTATTCTATACTTCAATGCCGAACAATACCAGATGGCAACCATATATGGAGAGAAAGCTCGCAGAATCTATGAGCAACTGGGAGATACAGCCACAGCCATCTTCGCCCGTATCTTGGCAAACAATGCCTTGTTTGCCTTTGTCAATGACCGTCTTGATGAGGCTGTCGCGACAGCCCAGCAGGCACTGGAACTGCAAACACGCATCCTCAGGGATGACCATCCCGACCACGTGCCACTGCTCTACAATCTCGCTGTCTATGAGAGCAAGGCTGGTCTCAAGAAAGAGGCTGAGCAGCACTATAGCCTAGCCATGAAACTGCAATCCGACCAAGTGCGTACCGACTTCCTACACTTGACATCCCAAGAGCGCGAAAAGTTCTGGAACAGGAAAAGCTACATTTTCAGATATGCACCCATGCTAGCCTATCAGGACCCTGACAATCAGGCGATGGCGACGATGGCCTATAATGCGCTACTCTTCTCGAAAGGTATTCTCTTAAACTCAGACATTGACTTCCGCAACCTGATTAAAGCCACTAACAATCAGATTCTATTAAACAAATACAACCGACTGGAGGAACTGCAAAAACAATTGGAGGGCTACTATCGCCTGCCAGCAGAGAAGCGGGATATCGACATCGATCAAATACAGAGAGAGATTTATGATCTGGAGCGCGTCCTAGTACGCGACTGTAAAGAGTATGGAAACTTCACGAAGAACCTGAACATCGACACCAAAGGCATCAGTGAGTCGCTGCATGACGACGAAATAGCCATAGAGTTTGCAGAGACCCACATCAGTGGCCGTGGTACCACCTATCTGGCATTTCTGCTTAAGAAGGGACAACCAGAACCCAAGATGATGAGGCTGTTCAGTGATGATGAGCTAAGCGAGATAAAATACGACAACCTAGACTTTCTGAGAGCTGTTCAGATACAGTCAGGTATAGATTCTATCTATACAGACAAACGTTTCGGACAGATGCTGTGGCAACCCCTAATGAAGGAGATGGCAGGCATCAAGAAAATTTACTTCTCGCCTACATCGTTGTTCTACCAATTGGGTATTGAGTACCTACCCTGCGACAGCGTCCATCGTATTAACGACCTATATGAAGTCTATCGCGTGTCATCAACGAAGCAGCTGGCTATGCGTGGTGACGCAAAATTTGCTATCACCTCGGCAACTGTCTATGGCGGACTGAACTACGATATGGACGTCAGCGAACTGCAAGAACAGAAGACAAACCATTCCACCGGCAATTTGGACAATTTGTTGGCCATGGCTGATGTCGACATGAGCCGAGCTATTGACTCCTTAACGCTACGCGGAAGCGTAGGCTACCTGCCAGGCACCCTGCACGAGGCAGAAAGTGTTGGCGAACAGTTGATGCAGAACGATATTGCCACAACCATGCTGTTAGGCAACGAGGGGACAGAAGAGACCTTCAAAGCACTGAGTGGTCATAATATCTCTATTCTGCATATTGCCACGCATGGTTTCTATTTCTCAGAGCAGGAATTGAAACGCAGGAATCGCCGATTACTTTTCCTTAACGAGCAAACGGACAACCTAGGTAATCCGCTCAACTACTCGGGCATACTCCTTTCGGGAGCCAACTATGTACTGAAGGGCGGCAAACTGCCCAATGACTTGGAAGACGGCATTCTCACTGCCAACGAGATAGCGCAGCTGGACTTGAGCAATACTGACATGGTGGTCCTGTCTGCTTGTCAGACAGGCGTAGGAGAGATTCGTGACGACGGTGTCTTTGGTATACAGCGAGGATTCAAGAAAGCTGGCGTCAATTCGCTCCTAATGAGCTTATGGAGTGTCAGCGACGAGGCAACGGACATGATGATGACGCTTTTCTACCAGAACCTGATTGCCGGACAGTCGAAGAGAGAAGCCTTCCAGAATGCTCAAAAAGCCCTACAGGACAATCGTTTCAGCGCACCTTTCTTCTGGGCTTCATTCATTTTGCTGGACGGATTTTAAGTTTTCTTTCATTTTTCTTGCGTTTATCGGGAAAAATACTTACCTTTGCAACGTAGTTTGGCTTATTAACCTAATAAAACATAAAAGAATGAAAACGAAGAATCTACTCACTATGGCAGTCTTGGCTTTTATGGCCTTTACAACTGCTAATGCTCAGGAAGACACTCGCGATGCACTGAGGTCTTACTCTTATGTGGAAGCACAGGGTGGTATTAATTGGACAACCACTAATGTCAAGATCGACAAACTACTGATGCCGACAGGAGCACTCTCTTTCGGTCATTACTTCACACCTGTAATCGGTGCTCGTCTGCATGTCAACGGCCCTCAGGCCAAGAGTGGCTTTACGAGCCTCGATCAGTACTATAAGTGGAATTACGTGACCACAAGTGCAGACCTGCTCGTGAATCTGACAACACTTGTGACCAAGAACTATCAGAATCCGCTGAACCTCATCTTCGTGGGTGGTCTCGGACTGAACTATGCGTGGGACAACGACGAGTTAAAAGACATGAATCTGTCGCCTGCCATGACTCCGCTGGCATGGGATGACAACCGTCTGAGCCACAACCTGCGTGCTGGTCTTCGTCTGGAGACTGATGTCACGAAGCCACTGGGCTTCTCTTTGGAGGTTGCCGCCAACTCATTGGACGACCGCTTCAACTCAAAGACCAATGACCAGGACGACTGGATGATTACTGCAATGGTGGGCATTGCCTATCGATTCGGCAAGCGCTACCAGAAGCCAGCTCCTGTGATGGCACCTGTAGTACAGGAAATTGTAGAAGACCACTCTGCTGACCTTGCTCCTGCTACCCCCGTGGTGGAGGAGAAGAAGCCTGAGCCGAAGCCCCAGCCCAAGGCTGTTATCAAGAAGGAGACTCTCCACGAGAACATATTCTACGTGATTTGTATGAGTGATCCTGAAGATCAGGGCAAGCCCCAGCTACAGCGTGTGGCTGACTTCATGAAGAAGTATAAGGATGCCAAGGTGAGCATTGTAGGCTATGCTGACAAGGGAACTGGTAATCCTGAAATCAATGTGATGTATGCAGAACGCCGTGCTGCACAATGTAAGGATGCATTGGTCAACAAGTATGGCTGTGATGCAAGCCGCATCTCTATCGATTCAAAGGGTGACACCGTTCAGCCATTCGCAGAGAACGACAAGAACCGTTGCGTCATCATTGATTCAGAGGCTCAGTACACGGTTTACGAGTAATCATACTGGTGTCGATGTCTTACGGCAAATGAGTAAGACATGACTTTTATCCGCGAGGGTGGTAGCAAAGATATAAGTGCTGCCACCCTCGCTCAGTTTCAGACGGCTGCGTAGCTGTGCTACCGTCAATGGAAAATTGCGTACGGTAATGTTGGCCTGGGTGATACCGGCAAGGGCTGTGCGCAATTCGCGCTTGTTCAGCGTCGTTATGGCATCAATGTGGAATGCTCGGCCAGGGAAATCTACCACCAAGCTGTCGCTGACAAACAAGTGGCTGTTAGGTGCCAACGCACTGACACCGAAAGTGTTGGCAACTTCATTGAAACAGCCTGCCTTCATGATGGAGGCATTGGGTTCGTAGAGGTAAAGACCCTCCCCCAGCCCCTCCCTATAGGGCGGGGGGAAATTGCTTTTAGGTGTGGTGTGTGCTACAAATTGTTCTATATTGCCGTCGTGAAGAATATTTACGCATGAAAGCCGCAAACCGTTATCTGTTTCAACCATCCCTCGTCCATCTGGCCTTGAAGTATCTCCTCCCCGCCCTATAGGGAGGGGCCGGGGGAGGGTCCCCTCTAGAACAAGCAACAGCTCCTTACACTCATTCTGTACGGAGACGATATGAACTTCATGGACATAACTCTCGCCAAGGTCCTGAACGGCCTTGCGCCAATCGAGCATAGGCGAGAGCTTGATGGTGACACGGTCGGCCTTCTCCAACAGCAAGTCACGCAGGGCCACGACATCAGGTGTGCAGTCGCTGATGCCATAGGTACGTTGCCCGTGGTCATCGCGACGTGCCGGATCAATATAGATAAGGTCAACATGTGGCATCTGGTGCAGATACTCCACACTGTCACAACAGACCACTTCGGCCTTCAGTCCAAGAATGTCAAAATTATGACGGGCGATGTCGCAAAGATGCTCCTGTCGCTCCACGTAGACCGCTTCCTGAAAGCCTTGGGCCATAAACGAGAAATCAACACCAAAGCCGCCTGTGAGATCCACGAAAGACCCACCCCCGGCCCTCCCTACAGGGAGGGAGTTATTACCCACACCATTGTCTTCATCCGAAGAAGTATCTCCTCCCCTCCTTATAGGGAGGGGCTGGGGGAGGGTCTTCTTGTAGTTTGCTGTCTGCTCACTGGAGCACTGCTCCATGGAGAGATGTGGGGGATAAATAATCCCGTCGGTAGCCGCCCATGAGGGCAGCTTCCGGCGGGCTGTTTGACGACCAGCAATCTGGTCAAGGGCAAAGGGCAGGTCAACATCAGGATCCTTGGCTCCCTTGAGTGCCAGTTGCCTGATATCGTCATCGGCATGAGCACGAATGAAGTCGGCCGTTGCCCCCGTTATCCCTTTCACTTTTTACCTTTCTATGATCTTTGCGTTTTAACGCATGGCGAAGAAGTAGCCACCGCCAACGGCAGTACGCACCTGATAGAGGCCAGCCTCATCGGGCTTCACTGTCAGCTGCATGTCCTTGTCGGCCAGTGTGGTGATGGTGCCATCCTGGTTGAAGCGGAAGAGCTCGGTGGTCTTACCGTTCTGCTCCAGTGACCAGATGTTCTGTTGCTTGTCGTACTTGAAGTAGCTCAGTTCACCGGTGGGAGCCTTAATCTCATAACCGTCCTTCAGGGTGGTCACAGCATAGTAACGGCCATCGCTGCCCAACACCTGCTTTGTCTTGCCGATGTTGGCATGCATGGGATTGTCGCCAGTCCAGAACTCGATGGTGTTGAGCACCACAGAGTCAACAAACAGACAGACACTACCAACGATAGGCATGAGAATGAAGCCCACAATGGCGTTGATGAACTTGTTACCAGTCATGTTACACTGCCACTTGGCATAGCTGTTGAACAGGCTGAAAGAGCCGATACAAGAACTGTAGAGCAGGGTGCCCATCATGAGGCAAGCCACCACTTTCAAATTTAACTTCTTCATAGTTTCTTCTGTTTTAATGAATAACAATTAATTACTTTCTCAATACTTTCCGGCCATTGTTGATGACAATACCGCGATAGCCGTTGTCCACCTTCTGACCAGAGAGGTTATAGGTTGAACCCTCGACATCCGGCTGATAGTTCTCAACCTCACTGATGCCCGTAGGTATAGACTTGAAGATAATCTTGTCGAGGTTACAGTTATTACCCTTGAACGTGACACGGAACACCTGTTCACCAGCAGTCAGCGAAATTGCTTTCGGTGCAGAGTTAGAAGAACTTGTTGGCACTGTCAGTGTCCTATAGGTATTCCAGTCGCTGCCAGTCTTCGGCACGTCAATGGTGAAGAGTTGTGACTTAGTGGTTCCCTTTATACGCTGTAGCAAGATCTTCGCGCCATCAACACCAGCTGAAGCAACGACCTGACAAGTGTAACTGCCTGTTTCTGCAACGTTGACAGTGTATTCCACCCATTCGTCGGCATTTGTATAGCCAATGGCCTTGCCACTACCCGCTTTCACGATGTCTACGCCATCCGTGGTACGGAAGCCGGCATCGCCCTGGTTATTAGCATCGTTGTCATGGTATGAGTAGCCCTCACCACCCTTGTCGTAGTTCTCTGCCTGTAGTGTGCCAGGAATAGCAATGACGTTGCTGTAAGGCTCACGCTTCGGATTGACCGTCAGTGTTGTTACCGTTGAGGTTTTCGACTTGCCATCGGCATCGGTGACGACAGCTGTAATGGTCTGCTTTCCATAGATCGTCGGCTCATACTCAAACGTATAAGGAGCCTCGGTCAGTGTCGCAATCAGAAGATTATTGGCATAGACCTTCACATTGGCAACAGTGCTTGTCTTTGATGAGGCGTTGACCGTGATTTTCGTATTCTCGCCCACAGTAACAGTTGACTTTGACTTGCTCACCGTGCAGGTCATGTTCTTGTCTTCCTCATAGCGGTAGAAGTTGAGGCTCTTGATGTAGAAACCGCCTTTGTCGGTGTTCAGGCAGAGGGTGTGACGTCCGGCCGTAAGTTCCTTAAGAAACACTCCATGCAGAATCTGGAAGTTGCTCTTGTCGCCCGTTGAAGGAACCTCAACAATATTCGAATAGAACGTCAGGTCGTCAAGACCATATTCCGAGATATGGAAGGCACCTCCGGTATTGGCAGCGGCTACCTCAGCATCAAACTGGTACAGACCAGCCTCCTTCACGTCGACAGTGTATTCCATCCAGCCATCAGCCTGAGTGGCAGTAGTGGCATTGCGCCCCACACCTTTGTTATAGGTAACACCAGAAAGACCCTTGTCATACTCGCCGGTATTGATTGTGCCGGGCAGCTCCATCGGCTCTCCGTTGTAGGGTTCGCGCTTGGTCGTGCTACTCTGCACGGAGACACGGCTCTGACGCTCGTATTGTTTGCCATCGTTGGTGTAGACAATCGCTTTCAGCGTACGTGTACCGGTGTTAACTGGTGTGTAGTTGGTGACGTAGGGTTCCTCCGTCATCTCTGCTATCTTGGTCGTGCCGTCATACAGCTCTACCTTCTCAATGGCGATGTCAGGATTCTCGGCCTTGGCATCATCAGTGATGACTGTGCGCACTTTGATGGGCAGCACATCGCCCTTGGCCACCTTGAAGTCTTTGGTTTTGATATACACACCCACACGCTTCTTCATGCCGGGGTAGGGACTTTTGGCTGTCAGTGCATCTTCTGTCTTCATCCAGTCGCGCAGCCAGGTCATGGCAGGACGGTCCTTACCGTCTTTTATCAGACCGGAGATACCACGGGCAATGACATTGCCTTGAGCATCCTTCTCCTCAATCCACGTATTACCGTAGATATATCCCCACAGCGTGATACCGGCACAGTGCTCCAAACCCCAGAGATAGGGAATCTGCTCCTTATAGCGCTGTTCCTGCAGGGCGTCGTTACGAGTGCCTATATCATACTCTGTGATATACATCGGCATCTTCAACGCGTCGTGGATTTTCTGTTCTGAAGACTTTAATTTGCTGAGATCGCAGTCCGTCAGGTCATGCGACTGGCAGCCATAGGCGTCAATCGGTGCACCGCCATCACGTATGGCCTGAACCAGAGTTATAAACTGGTCGGTATTCCACTGGAACGTGTTGAAGTCGTTGTAGATGAGGATGGAGTTCGGATAACGCTCATAAGCCATCTCGAAAGCCTTGATGAGCCAGTCATAACCGGTCTTTCCGCCACCGCCGAGAGCATCCTTGATGTAATGGGTATCGGGCTGATGACCATCAATAGCCTCATTCACCACGTCAATCATCGCAAGTTTGGCATATTTCTTCTTGACACCGTCAACCCAGTTTACAATGGCATTATAACGGTCAGGAAGCGACAGGTTCTTTACCCAACTGGGGAATTGCGAACCCCACACAAAAGTATGGAACTTGAACGGGAAATTGTGGTTCTTTGCATAGTTGACACAATTATCAACACCTCCCCAATTCCAACTGGTCTGGCTGCTGCCTTGAACGGAAGACCACTTCGACTCGTTCTCGGGCGTTATCTGATTCCAAAGTGTATAATACTTTTCTTTACCATAGTCCACCTGACCGCTGGTAGTGATGTTACCCAGGAATTTGTCGGGGTTCTTTGACAGCTGTGCATTAGCCTGCAATGAAGCAAGACCGACAGCAGCTGTAATGAAGTAATTTTTAATGCTCATTGGTTTTTGTTTTAGTTATTTGGCTGCAAAGGTACGCACTTCACGTGACATGCCATTTGCATTATGTTTCAAATCCTTTATTTTTTCCATGCTTTCATCGACTGCAACGCTACACTTAGCACAATCAGCGCTATTCCTATGTAAAACGAAAAGTTCAGCTCCCTGCCCTCGCCGAAGATGAGGAAGGCCAGGATGATGGTGTAGCAGGGCTCCAAGTTGTACGTCAGATTGACCGTGAAGGCCGACAGCCGTTTCAGGGCCTGTATCTGCAACAGGTACATGCCGACCGTACAAAACAGGGCATGGCAGAGCATGAACCACAGGTTCGTGCCGTCAGGCACCACCACTACAGGCTGCTGGCTGGGAAAGACCTGCAGATAGAGAGGAATGATGGCGGTCATGGCCACCAGTCCGCCCGACATCTGGTACATCAGTACTGTGCGGCTACGCACACCCACGCTTACCTTTTTATTACAAATGGCATAGAGGGCACAGACGGCCGACGACACCACACCAATCATAATGCCATAGCGATAGCGGGCATCGAGTGAGAAGATGCAGAGCACGCCTGCCACCGTCACTAACGAGAAGAACAGCTCCAGCCACGAGAAGCGCTTCCTCAGAATCATGGGCTCGAACAGCGCAGTGAAGAAGCCTATCAGCGAGAAGCAGATAACACCGATGGAGACGTTCGATGCCTTGATACTACCATAAAAGAGCATCCAGTGCAGTCCCAGCAGGGCGCCACAGCCGCAGAGTTGCAGGAATTTCCGCCAGCCCACGCGGGGCAGTCCTGTGAACACCAGCAGAATGGCACTGGTCAAGAGCATGCGGTACCACACAATGTCCACCTCGTTCAGCGTAATCAGCTTGCCAAACAAGCCTGTGAAGCCTGCCAGCAGCACACTGAGGTGCAGTTGCATGAAACCCTTCTTCGTCTCGTTCATCATTTCATTATAATAGAGTTGGTGGGCACCTTGTCCCATGAGAACAATGGCATCAAGTCCGTCGGTGCTGCAGGGGTGGGTTCAGCCAACAGACCAGCCTGATGAGCCAGCAGCCCTATGATTTCTTGAGCAGAATAACGCTCGCGCAGTGAGGCCATGTCCAGGCTTTGGTCACGCTTCGACAGTCGCTGTCCCTGCTGGTTACACAGCAGTGGCAGATGAGTGAACTGTGGAGCCTTGAAGCCCAGCAGC
>Ga0265298_10003873_pt1 | contig 19449 bp, 12 predicted proteins | sample AusTroGonzalo_MG_3_FD_193486 | JGI IMG/M metagenome (GOLD analysis project Ga0265298, IMG submission 193486) | Bovine rumen microbial communities from tropical cattle in Woodstock, Queensland, Australia - Gonzalo_01 | ecosystem: Host-associated > Mammals > Digestive system > Stomach > Rumen ... | reverse complement strand
AAATGGCTACTAAGAAAGAAGAGACGATCTCATTGATCGATACCTTTCAGGAGTTCAAGGAACTGAAGAACATTGACCGCATGACGCTGGTCTCAGTCCTTGAGGAGAGTTTCCGCAGTGTTATCTCCAAGATGTTCGGAACCGATGAGAACTACTCGGTTATCGTTAACCCCGATAAGGGTGACTGCGAGATCCAGCGTTCACGCATCGTGGTTGAGGACAAGGATCTGGAGGATTCAAACACACAGATTTCACTTTCTGAGGCCCGTCAGATTGACGAGGACTTTGAGGTAGGTGAGGAGGTTTCCGAGCAGGTTGATTTCAGCAAGTTCGGCCGCCGCGCCATCCTGAATCTGCGCCAGACCCTGGCTTCAAAGATTCTGGAGCTTGAGAAGGACAGTCTCTACAACAAGTATGTTGAGAAGATAGGCACCATCGTAACAGGTGAGGTCTATCAGATATGGAAGAAGGAGATCCTGCTTCTGGATGAAGAGGGTAATGAGCTGCTTTTGGCCAAGACTGACCAGATTCCCAGTGATTTCTTCCGCAAGGGCGAGACCGTACGCGCCGTGGTTGACCGTGTGGATAACGTGAACAACCCCAAGATCATGCTGAGCCGTACATCACCCATTTTTCTGCAGCGTCTGCTGGAGCAGGAGGTTCCTGAGATTGCTGACGGCCTGATCACAATCAAGAAGATTGTACGCATACCTGGTGAGCGCGCCAAGATTGCCGTTGAGTCATACGATGACCGCATCGATCCCGTAGGCGCCTGCGTAGGTGTGAAGGGTTCACGCATTCACGGTATTGTACGCGAGCTCCGCAATGAGAACATTGACGTAATCAACTACACCACAAACATAGAGCTCTTCATCAAGCGCGCTTTGAGCCCGGCCAAGATATCGGAACTGAACCTGGACACCGAAGCCCGCAGAGCCGAGGTTTACCTAAAGCAGGATCAGGTATCTCTTGCCATAGGTAAGAGCGGTCTGAACATCAAGCTAGCCAGCATGCTTACCGAATATACCATTGATGTATATCGTGAACTTGAGCAGGAGCAGGCAGAAGAGGATATCTATCTGGATGATTTCCGCGGCGATATAGAGGACTGGGTGGTAGATGCTCTGCATGATGCAGGATTTGAGACCGCCAAGGCTGTGTTGCGTGCTGACCGCGAGATTCTGACCGAGTCTGTTGACCTTGAGGAGGAGCAGGTTGATGAGATCCTGGATATCCTGGCACGTGAGTTTGCCGATGAGGAGGAGTTCCAGAAATTTATCAGGAAATAAAACAATCGGGGCAGTGCCCTGGCAATAGATATTTTTATAGATGGCAATAAGAATAAGTAAAGCAACGAGAGAATTGAATGTAGGAGTCTCCACATTGGTGGATTTCCTGCACAAGAAGGGTTTTGCCGATGTGACCGAAGACCTGAACCAGAAACTGACCGATGAGCAGTACAACCTGCTTGTGGCTGAATACAGTCAGGACAAGTCCATACGCGAGGAGGCTACCCGCTTCCTGCAGGACCGCATGAGCAGGAAATCTGCTCCCGAGGAGCCTGTACAGGAGGAGAAACCGGTCAGGAAGGAGCCGGAGATGATAAAGACTGTCATCCCCGAGGAGCCTGTAATCAAGTTCAAGACCGTGGGCAAGATAGATTTAGGCACCTCAAAGCCGGAACCCAAACCGGAGCCCAAGGCTGAGCCTGTCAGGGAACCTGCCAAACCGGCAGCTAAGCCCAAGGAGAAACCTGTTGAGCCCAAGAAGCAGGTTGAAAAGCCTGCCAAGCCTGCGGAGCCTGTAAAGCCTGCCCAGGTCAAGGCCAAAGAGGAACCCAAGCCGGAGCCTGTAAAGGTTGTTGAACCCCAGCCGGAACCCGCAAAGGCCGAGCCTGTCAAGCCGGAACCGGTTAAGGCAGAGACCGTTGAAGAACCGGCTCCCAGGCAGGTGGCAGAACCTGCGCCTGAGCTGGAGGAAGAGAATCCTGCTCCCTTGGATGAGGAGGTGTTCAAGCTCTCCACTCCTCAGAACGGAGGTCTTAACCTCAAGACTGTAGGAAAGATTGACTTGTCAGCCATCAACCAGTCAACCCGTCCCAAGAAGAAGTCCAAGGAGGAGAAGAAAAAGGAGCGTGAGGCCAAGGAGCAGCAGCGCCAGCAGCAGCGTCAGCAGTTCAAGGAATCTCTCATGAAAGAGATCAAGCCGGGTGATAAATCCCAGCAGGGCGGCGGTGATACGCCACGCAAGAAGAACCGCGTACGTATAGGCGGCGAAAAGGTTGACCTGTCCAAGGCCGACAGCTACGGCCAGACACAGAACGGCGGCGAGAGCCGCGGCAAGGATGCCCAGAAGGGTGGAGGCCGTAACGGTAAGGACCGTCGTCACAACAAGACTGACAAGGCCGATTTCTCAAATGAGGATGTGAACCGTCAGATCAGGGATACATTCTCATCGTTCCAGAAGGGTAAGACCAAGTCTTCAAAGTACCGCAAGGACAAGCGTGAGCAGGTTCAGCAGCGTCAGATGGAGGCTCTGGAGCAGGAGATGGCCGAGAGCAAGGTACTGAAACTTACCGAGTTCGTAACAGCCAACGAGCTGGCCACCATGATGAACATACCCGTAACCCAGGTTATCGCAACCTGTATGAATGTGGGTATGATGGTGTCAATCAACCAGCGTCTGGATGCCGAGACAATCAATATCGTGGCCGACGAGTACGGATTCACAACTGACTTTGTTAGCGCTGAGGTTGCCCAGCAGATAACCGAGGAGGCCGACAAGGAGGAGGATCTGGTACCGCGTGCACCTATCGTAACTGTTATGGGTCATGTGGATCACGGTAAGACCTCTCTGCTTGACTACATACGCAAGTCAAACGTGATTGCCGGTGAGGCCGGCGGTATCACGCAGCACATTGGTGCCTACAACGTGAAGCTGGAGGACGGACGTCACATAACGTTCCTGGATACTCCGGGTCATGAGGCATTCACCGCCATGCGTGCCCGCGGTGCCCAGGTAACCGATATAGCAATCATCATTGTCGCTGCCGATGACAACGTGATGCCCCAGACCAAGGAGGCTATCGCTCATGCCACCGCAGCCGGTGTTCCTATAGTATTCGCAATCAACAAGGTAGATAAGCCTGCTGCTGATCCTGAGCGCATAAAGCAGGAACTGGCACAGATGAACTTCCTGGTAGAGGATTGGGGAGGCAAGTACCAGAGCCAGGATATATCGGCCAAGAAGGGTATAGGCGTGAACGAGCTTATGGAGAAGGTGCTTCTGGAGGCCGAGATGCTTGACCTCAAGGCTAATCCCAACCGTAAGGCAACAGGTACCATCATCGAGTCTTCACTGGACAAGGGCCGCGGCTATGTGGCTACCGTGCTGGTATCGAACGGTACGCTCAAGATGGGTGACATCGTGATTGCCGGAACATCTTGGGGTAAGGTCAAGGCCATGTTCAATGAGCGTAACCAGAAGATGAAATCGGCCGCTCCCGCAGAGCCTGTGCTGATTCTGGGCCTGAACGGTGCTCCACAGGCAGGTGTAAGCTTCCACGTAGTGGAGACCGAGCGTGAGGCACGTGAGATTACCGGCAAGCGTGAGCAGCTGCAGCGTGAGCAGGGTGTACGTACCGCACAGACCCTTACTCTTGATGAGTTGGGCCGCCGTATCAAGATGGGCGATTTCCACGAGCTGAACCTTATTGTGAAAGCCGATGTGGACGGTTCTGTAGAGGCTCTGAGCGATTCACTCATCAAACTCTCCACACCTAACATCCAGGTTAATGTGATACACAAGGCCGTAGGTGCCATATCCGAGAGCGACGTGAGCCTGGCTGCGGCATCGAACGCCATTATCATAGGCTTTGATGTGCGCCCGTCGGGTGCCGCCAAGAAACTGGCTGAGCAGAATGATGTGGATATACGAATCTACTCGATCATATATGATGCCATTGACGAGGTCAAGTCTGCTATGGAAGGCTTGCTTGCACCTAAGGTCAAGGAGGAGGTTACATCGACCGTTGAGGTTATGGAGGTGTTCCATATTTCAAAGGTGGGTATGGTAGCCGGCTGCCGTGTACGTGAGGGTAAGGTTTCACGTAATGACAAGGCCCGCGTGATACGTGACGGCATTGTGATCCATACCGGTGACATTCAGGCCCTGAAACGTTTCAAGGATGACGTCAAGGAGGTTCAGGCCGGAATGGAGTGCGGTATCAGCCTGGTATCTTACAATGACATAAAGGAGGGTGACATTATTGAGACATTCACCCAGATTGAGGTCAAGCAGACTCTTTAAACCGTTTGATGATCATGACGGCATTGGATTACATCATTCTGGCTGTTCTTGCCTGTGGTTTCATAGTCGGTTTCATCAAGGGCGTCATTCAGCAGGCGTTCAGTCTGGGCGGCGTTATCCTGGGTATTGTTCTGGGTACTCTGTTTTACAAGCCGTTTGCAGGACTGTTGTCGGGTTTCCTGAACATGAGTGAAAAGACTGCAGGTATTGTAGCTTTCATCATAATACTCCTGTTGGTTCCCATTGCCTGCGGATTGCTTGGCAAACTGCTTTCCAAATTAGTACATGCCGCCAGCCTGGGTTTTATTGACAGATTGCTCGGGGCGGTTTTCGGACTTTTCAAGTTCATGCTTTTCATGGGGCTTGTCATTATGATTCTGGATATGACCGGCGTATCGGACAAGATCATAAAAAGCGAAGAGAAGAAGCAGTCCAAGTATTATGAGCCTGTACGGAATTTTACGGGATTCTGTCTGCAATGGACATGGAATAAGGTGCAGGAAACGGTTCCGGAGCTTGTTCCCGAATTCCCTGAAAGTGAAAAGCAGGATGATACTGAAAGACAAAAGGTTTGAGTGATTTGAATACTGTTGAGCAGGACAATAGCCTGATAAGGGAAATCAGTGCCGAGAAGTACCGGTACGGATTCACTACCGATGTACATACGGAAATCATAGACCGTGGCCTTACGGAGGACACGGTGCGTCTTATATCGGAGCGCAAGGGCGAACCGGAGTGGATGCTTGAGTTCCGTCTTAAGGCATACCGCCACTGGCTTACGATGGAGATGCCACACTGGGCGCATCTGGACATTCCTGAGATAGATTATCAGAACATTTCATACTACGCTGACCCCACGGTAAAGAAGCAGGGTCCAAAGAATCTGGAGGAGATAGACCCTCAGGTGATGAAGACTTTCGATAAGCTGGGCATTCCCCTTGAGGAGCGTCTGGCGCTGAGCGGAGGTGTGGCTGTTGATGCGGTCATGGACTCGGTATCGGTCAAGACCACGTTCAAGAAGACACTGGCTGAAAAGGGTATAATCTTCTGCTCCATGGGTGAGGCCGTCAGGAACCACCCTGACCTGGTGCGTCAGTATCTGGGAAGCGTTGTGAACTACCGTGACAACTTCTTTGCCGCACTTAACAGTGCCGTTTTCAGTGACGGATCATTCGTTTACATACCCAAAGGGGTACGATGCCCCATGGAGTTGTCCACATATTTCCGCATCAACGCTGCCGGAACGGGGCAGTTCGAGCGCACGCTGATTGTGGCCGATGATGACAGTTACGTATCATATCTGGAGGGCTGCACCGCGCCTATGCGTGATGAGAACCAGCTTCATGCCGCAATCGTTGAGATTGTGGTGATGGACCGTGCCGAGGTCAAGTACAGCACCGTCCAGAACTGGTACCCGGGCGATGAGAACGGACGCGGTGGCGTTTACAATTTCGTGACCAAGCGCGGACTGGTGAAGGGTGTCGATGCCAAGCTCTCATGGACCCAGGTGGAGACGGGATCTGCAATCACCTGGAAATATCCCAGCTGCGTGCTGCAGGGCGACGGTTCACAGGGTGAGTTCTACTCTGTGGCGCTGACCAATAACTGGCAGCAGGCCGATACGGGCACCAAGATGATACATTTGGGCCGCAACACCCGGAGTACGGTCATAAGCAAGGGTATATCGGCCGGACACAGCCAGAACTCTTACAGGGGTCTGATTAAGGTGGGGGAGCACGCGGACGGTGCGCGTAACTACAGTCAGTGTGATTCTCTGCTTCTGGGCAGCGAATGCGGCGCACACACATTTCCTTATATGGACGTAAAGAACGAGACCGCCATTGTGGAGCATGAGGCTACCACATCCAAGATATCAGAAGACCAGCTTTTCTACTGTAACCAGCGTGGCATACCTATGGAACAGGCTATAGGCCTGATTGTGAACGGTTATGCCAAGGAGGTTCTCAACAAGCTTCCTATGGAGTTTGCAGTGGAGGCACAGCGGCTTCTGTCAGTTTCATTAGAGAATACAGTAGGATGAGTAATATGATGCTTAAGATAGAAAACCTCCATGCCGGAATAGACGGCAAAGAGATACTTAAAGGAATAAACCTGGAGGTGAATGCAGGTGAGGTTCATGCCATCATGGGCCCCAACGGATCGGGCAAGAGTACCATGAGCAACGTGCTTGTGGGCCATCCTTCATATCAGGTAACGGAGGGAAAGGTAACTTTCAACGGCAAGGACCTGCTTGCCATGAGCGCCGAGGAGCGCAGTCATCAGGGCTTGTTCATGTCTTTCCAGTATCCGGTTGAGATTCCGGGTGTGAGCATGACTAACTTCATTCGCACTGCCATTAACGAGAAACGCAAGGCTCTGGGCCAGCAGCCGTTGGCTCCCACGGAGTTTCTCAAGCTCATAAAGGAGAAGCGTGACCTTGTCAAGCTGGACGCCAAGTTCATGAACCGCTCGGTCAACGAAGGTTTCAGCGGCGGTGAGAAGAAACGCAACGAGATATTCCAGATGGCCATGCTTGAGCCGTCACTGAGCATTCTTGACGAGACTGATTCAGGTCTTGACATAGATGCCCTGCGTATTGTGGCCGACGGCGTGAACCGTCTTAAGAGCCCTGAGACATCGGTAATAGTGATTACCCACTACCAGCGTCTGCTGGATTACATAAAGCCCGATGTGGTTCATGTGCTCTATCAGGGCCGTATCATCAAGACCGCGGGTCCGGAGTTGGCTCTGGAGCTTGAGCAGCGTGGTTATGACTGGGTTATAAAGGAGTTTGAGGATTCCGGGAAATGAAGTTTGAGCAGAACTACATAGATATATTCAATCAGAACCGGGCTCTAATTGACCAGGGATCTGCGGGTGCGCTGAACGCTTTGCGTGACAAGGCTTTGGACTGCCTTGAGCGCAACGGTCTGCCTCACAAAGGTCTTGAAGAGTATTTGCATACCGATGTGGCCCATTGGTTCGAGCCCGACTGGGGTATGAACCTGAGTCGCCTGGACATGCATGTGGATCTGGCTCAGGCATTCAGGTGCAACGTACCCAACCTGAGCACTCTGCTTTACTTCCTGGCCAATGATGAGTTTGCTCTGTCCGATACCGCAGCAAAGGCATCGCTACCTGATGGCGTGTTTGTGGGCAGTCTGCGCCGCGCCGCAAAGGAGTTGCCCGCCATTGTGGAGTCTCATTACGGTACTCTGGCAGATATGGACCGTCCCGGAATAGCAGCCGTCAATACAATGTTCGCCCAGGACGGACTGATGATATATGTTCCGGACGGTGTGATATTGGATAAACCGTTGCAGCTTGTAACGCTCCTGCACTCTCCGGTTGACATGATGGTGAACCGTAGGATACTGATTGTGCTGGGACGCGGCGCACAGCTCAGACTATTGCTTTGTGACCACGCACTTACCGCGAATAACTTTCTTACAACTCAGATTGTCGAGGCGTTCGCGGGGGCCGGGTCCAGCCTTGAGCTTTATGACCTTGAGGAGACTCACAATGCAAACCTGCGCGTATCAGAATTTTACATAAACCAGGAGGCCGATAGCAATGTTGAGGCCGACTTTGTGACACTCCACAACGGCCAGACACGCAACAGCGTGTTCTCAACCTTTGTGGGCAGGGGCTCAAACCTCTCTCTGAACGGAATAGCAACCATAGACAGGGAGCAGCATGTGGATAACATGACATTTGTTGACCACAGGGTATCCGATTGTACCAGCAACGAGCTGTTTAAATACGTTCTGGACGATAACGCAAGCGGAGCATTCGCAGGCAAGGTCCTGGTCCGCCATGGAGCCCAACATACTGAGTCCCAGCAGACTAACCGCAACATATGCCTTACGCGGCAGGCACGCATGTTCACCCAGCCACAGCTGGAGATTTATGCCGATGACGTAAAATGCAGTCATGGCGCCACGGTGGGCCAGCTGGACGAGAAGGCTATGTTCTACATGCGTCAGCGCGGAATACCGGAAAAAGAGGCCCGCATGATGCTTATGCAGGCGTTTGTGGGCGAGGTTATAGGCCATATAGCTCTTGAACCGTTGCGTGACAGGCTTAACAGATTGGTAGAGAAACGTTTCCGTGGTGAGTTGTCACAGTGTGAAGGCTGCCGCGCTTGTAGAGAATAGGCATACAGAAATGATAGACGTTGAGAGTATTCGCAGGGATTTCCCCATTCTGGGACGTGAGGTGTATGGCAAACCATTGGTTTATCTTGACAATGCCGCCACTACACAGAAGCCGCAGTGTGTCATTGACTGCATCAGTGACGCATACCGTAATGTGAATGCCAACGTGCATCGCGGCATACATTTCCTGTCACAGGAGGCTACAGACATGATGGAGTCTGCCAGGGAGAATGTGCGCCGTTTCATAGGTGCAGGCAGCACGGAGGAGATAATCTTTACCCGTGGAACCACTGAGAGCATCAATCTCCTGGCCAGCTCGTTTGCGCAGGCATTCCTTAAGGAAGGTGATGAGGTGCTCATATCGGGTATGGAACATCACAGCAACATCGTGCCTTGGCAGATCCAGGCCCAAAGGTATGGTTTCAAGATAAAAGTGATACCTGTAACAGACCTTGGAGAGCTGGATACGGATGTGTTCCGCACTTTATTCACTTCAAGAACCAAGCTTGTAAGCATAACGCACGTTTCCAATGTGTTAGGCACTGTGAATCCTGTCCCCGAAATTATAAACGAAGCCCATTCGCACGGTGTTCCGGTAGCAATTGATGGTGCCCAGTCCGTTCCGCACATCAGGGTGAACGTTCAGGAGCTGGGAGCTGATTTCTATGCTTTCAGCGGACACAAGATTTACGGCCCTACCGGAATAGGCGTGCTGTACGGACGCAGGGAACTCTTGGAAAAGATGCCTCCGTATCAGGGTGGCGGCGAGATGATAAAACGCGTAACCTTTGATAAGACCACTTATAACGAACTACCCTATAAGTTTGAGGCCGGTACCCCCGATTATATAGATTCCATAGCTCTGGCCACGGCACTTGACTATGTGAACGGCATAGGGATGGAAAAGATTGCGGAATACGAGTCTGAACTCTGTTCATACGCAATAGACCGTCTGAATGAGATTCCGGACATGCGCATTATCGGAAAAGCTCCGCATCGCAGTGCAGTTGTCTCATTCCTGGTGGGCGGTATCCATCCGTCGGACATGGGTACGCTTCTGGACCGTCTGGGCATTGCGGTACGCACCGGCCACCATTGCGCCGAACCGCTTATGGACCGTTACGGTATTTCCGGTACAGTTCGTGCATCGTTCTCCTTCTACAATACAAAGGCTGAGGTAGATTCCCTTGTGGCAGGGATAGAGCGTGTCAGAAAGATGTTCTGAACAGGTTTTTTCAAGGCGTTGAACACTTTATGTGTTTTTTATGTACCTTTGCGGCCAGACAATTCATTTTACAACAATTATGAAAAAACTGTTTTTTAGCGTAATGGCACTTGCAATGGGTGCTTTTGCATTCGTTTCATGTAACAAGGACGATGACAAGAATGAGAAGAATGGAGGTCAGGATAAGTTCCTGCCTTATGAGCAGCAGCAGAAAAAAATTGAGCAGTCTGTAGAAGGACTTGCCCAGAACATTGATTTTAATAGTCTGGCAGGTTCTGTCACAACTCTTATCAACAGTCTTTACAAATCCGAGGGATACGTCATTGACTGGACGGCAGGTATAGAGATTGCAGCAGCAGAGGATTCCATATTTGCCGGGAAGGTAAATGCCATAAAGGAGTTATTTAATTCAAGTGATATCAACCTCAATCTGGAGCCCCTCTATTTTGAGGCTGACATAGAGTTTGATTCTGTTCCGGCTACCTATTATTATAATTCTGTTGATGATTCTATTAATGCATATCCGCATTATCCTCGCCATGGTGGTAGCGAATATATGGGGGGTGTACTTATACCTGTAATCAAGAATATTAAACATGATACAGACCGCTTTTTGCTGAACTTCAAGACCATTGACGAGCATGAGGTAAATGTCAGTCTAAAGGGAAGCTGTGACAAGGAGGCCAGGTTTGCTTGGGTTACCGAAAAGGAGACAAAGAATGTGAACCTGCCCAATTTCATTGATTTCTCATTGACTCTGGACAACAAGAATGTGTTGACTTTTGGAGGCGGACTTGATACTGATTTCAATGTGGTGGTAAAGGGTGACAGGAATGGTGAAGAAAATTCATCCTTTAAAGTATCTGAGGTGACTGCTTACGGTCAGAATCTGGCTTTTATGGCTAATGCTACAATTGACAGTTATACTGTGTCTGCCAATGCAGTATATGGAGCAAGAAGCGGACTTAACGTTGATGCCAGGGTTTTGATGTATGGAAAGGAGGCTCTCTCTGTGAATGCCAATGTAGATGCAACCCTTGATGAGCACATTAACTGGTGCGAGGTTCCCTCAATCCTGAGTTGGCTTATGAATTACGAACTGGTAAGAGGTTTGAATGTGAGCGCTGCCTTAGGTGGTGACCAGATCAAGGTGGTGGCCGGTCTCAAGGAGAATCCTGTTAAGTATCAGGAGGTACTGAATGCTGTCGCTATGATTGTCGGCGGTTCAACTCCTGATCCTGAAGCTGTAAAGGCTATGGTTGACAAGATCAATGAGATACTTGTAGGTGAGATTTATTTCAAGGGATATGACAAACCGCAGGCTAAGCTGAGACTTGTCTATGAGGCTCCGGCTCCTGAAGGAACCAAGGGAGAAGTCAGTTCTATGCTTTCATCAATTACTGAAGCTATAGCACAATCAGGTCTCAGGATTCTGGTTGACACATACGATGCCGAGGGCAATGAGGTTACAATCACGGTAAGTGAATATTTCGGCAAGATTAACCTGCAGGGTGCTCTTTCAACCGTGGTTTCAAACTTCAAGCAGGCTTTTGGTCCTCTTATGTCGATGATTGATCGCCATGATGAAGAGCTGGATGGTAAAATCAGGGATGAGGAAGTTCTTTGAGGGAGAGATTTAATTTCCGGAAGGAATTTTACGGATAAGTTTAAGAGGGGACGGCACATAAGTGACCGCCCTCTCTTTTTTACACATTTTTAATGAGTAAAAAGTGCCGAAAAAATTGTAATTTTGCAGGTCAAAAAAATTGAAGGTCAAAAATATACGATATATGAAACAGAAAGCACTCCTTATGATTCTTGACGGCTGGGGCATTGGTAACCGCTCCAAGGCCGATGTGATCTACAACACTCCTACTCCTTATATGGATTATCTGAATGCCAACTATCCGCACGCACAGCTTCTGGCCAGCGGTGAGAACGTTGGTCTTCCTGATGGTCAGATGGGCAACTCCGAGGTGGGTCACCTCAACATTGGTGCCGGCCGCGTGGTGTATCAGGATTTGGTTAAGGTTAACCGCGCCATTGCAGACGGCAGCATCCGTCAGAACAAGGAGATAGTATCGGCTTACAGTTATGCCAAGGAGAGTGGCAAAAAACTGCACCTGATGGGTCTGGTATCGGACGGAGGCGTTCACAGCTCACTTGAGCATCTGTTCTGCCTTACTGACATAGCCCGCGAGTACGGCATTGAAAACGCATACGTACACTGCTTCATGGACGGCCGTGATACCGATCCCAAGAGCGGAAAGGGTTTCATAGACCAGCTTGTAAAGCGTGGTGACAAGGTTGCCACCATCATAGGCCGTTATTATGCAATGGACCGTGACAAGCGTTGGGAGCGCGTAAAGATAGCATATGACCAGTTGGTAAACGGTGAGGGCCGCAAGGTGAACGATATGGTTCAGGCCGTGGAGGAGTCTTACGCCGAGGGCGTGACCGATGAGTTCATGAAACCTATCGTTAATGAGGCATACGACAGCCGTATTGAGGAGGGTGATGCCGTAATCTTCTTCAACTTCCGCAACGACCGCGCCAAGGAGCTTACCATAGTACTTACGCAGAAGGATATGGATGCCGAGGGCATGCACACCATTCCCGGACTGCAGTACTACTGCCTTACTCCGTACGATGCATCATTCACAGGCGTTCACATACTGTTTGACAAGGAGAACGTGAACAATACACTGGGCGAGTATATTTCATCACAGGGTCTCAAGCAGCTCCATATAGCCGAGACCGAGAAGTATGCCCACGTAACATTCTTCCTGAACGGTGGCCGTGAGCTTCCGTTCGAGAATGAGGACCGCATCCTGGTTCCGTCACCAAAGGTTGCCACGTATGATTTGCAGCCTGAGATGAGCGCATACATTGTCCGTGACAAGCTGGTTGAGGCTATCGGCACAGACAAGTATGATTTCATCGTGGTTAATTTTGCCAATGGTGACATGGTTGGTCATACCGGCGTTTATGAGGCAATAGAGAAGGCTGTTGTGGCTGTTGATGCCTGCGTGCATGATGTCATAGAGGCTGCCAAGGCTCATGGTTATGAGGCAATCATCATTGCCGACCACGGCAATGCTGACAACGCAGTGAACTCTGACGGCACTCCTAACACCGCACACTCGCTGAATCCCGTTCCGGTAATCTACGTTACCCCGCGCAAGGATGCCAAGGTTGAGTCTGGCATACTGGCAGATGTGGCTCCCTCCATCCTTACCATCATGGGGCTGCCCGTACCTGCCGAAATGACCGGAAAGGTTCTGGTTAAGTAAGAGATTAGTTTTTATTACCATAGCCGACGACCTGTAGCAAGGCCGTCGGCCTTATGTTTTTTGTTTTTCCAATAAGATATGAAACTGATTCCCATTTATACATGGAACAAGAGCATGCTCAAGTTCAACCGCAAGAGAGACAGTATTACCCGTCAGCCTTGGTTCCAGGGAGTGTTGCTGTTAGTGTGCGTAATCGTGGCGATGGCGTTGGCCAATACGCCTGTAATCAGTACCTATTATCGCGCATTCCTTGAAACCAGTGTCCAGATTCACATGAAAAGCCCTGACGGCAGGGTTGACTGGCTGTTCCCGCACGGCATGACCATTGAGAAAATCATCAATGACGTGTTGATGGTGGTATTCTTCTTTACCGTGGGGCTGGAGATCAAACGTGAGGTTGCACACGGTGAGTTGTCATCGGTAGGGAAGGCCTTGCTGCCGGTCATTGCTGCTTTTGGCGGTGTCATAATGCCGGCATTGATATATACTTTGGTCAATCATGGAACGGTTGCCGCATCGGGATGGGGTATCCCTACCGCTACTGATATAGCTTTTGCGGTCTGCATACTCTCTGTGCTGGGAGACAGGGTTCCCGTATCCCTCAAGGTGTTCCTTACGGCACTAGCCATTGCCGATGACCTGATTGCAATCCTTGTCGTGGCTCTGTTCTATGGAGGCCACATTAATTTCCTGCTTTTGGGCTTGTCTGTCATAGTTATTTTTGTAGCATGGCTCTTCAAGTATTTTGGGCAGAAACATGTCTGGGTTTATCTGATGCTTGCGGTTGTGGTATGGGTGCTGTTCTATTACTCAGGTATCCATGCTACAATGTCGGGTGTGGTTATGGCGTTCATCATACCCTCCAAAGCCAGATATGAACGCTCTTACGTGCTGCATAAGATCAAGTTCTTCAGCCAGAAACTGCTCTCTTTTGACCGGATTGACGATGAGACTATGTTCCCTAACGGACCGCAGCGTCATTTGTTGCGCCGGATACATAAAACGGCATACGGTTCACTCAACATGAGTTATCGCGTGGAGCACGCCTTGTCTCCCTGGGTCAATTTTGTAATCATGCCAATATTTGCATTGGCCAATGCCGGTGTGGAGATTCCTGATTTGAGCTATTTCAATATCTTTAATACCGCAGGAATTACCGGTGGAGTAGGATTGGGTATATTCCTGGGTCTGGTTTGGGGAAAGCCTCTTGGCATTACGCTGTTCAGTTTTGCGGCAATCAAGTCCCGCCTGTGTGAGATGCCCGACAAGGCCGGTTGGGCCATGTTCTTTGCTGTAGCCTGCCTGGGTGGTATAGGATTCACAATGTCAATTTTCGTTGATACGCTCTCATTCCAGGATGCAGCTGCTGTAGAAGAGATGCGGAATGCCGGCAAAATAGCTATTCTTATGGGTTCTCTGGCTGCCGGCATTCTGGGTTCCGTCCTAATCAAGCTGGTTTCAAAGCTTCCTGATTCCAAGTGAAATATTTACCTTTGCCACAAACAATAAAATAGAAAGTATATGATTAGGAATCTGAGCGATAAGGTTAAGTACATAGGAGTTGATGATCTGGATCTGGACCTCTTTGAGAGTCAGTACATTGTCCCGGAGGGTATGGCTTACAACTCATACGTTATCCTGGATGACAAGGTTGCCGTAATGGATACGGCCGATGCCCGCAAGTCCGATGAGTGGAAGGCCAATCTTAAGGAGGCACTCTGTGGCCGCCAGCCGGACTATCTGGTGGTTCATCATATGGAGCCGGACCATTCGGCACTTATTGAGTGGGCTCTCAAGGAGTATCCCGCACTTACCCTTGTGGCCAGCGCCAAGGCTATCCAGATGCTGGGCCAGTTCTTTGAGGGCATTCAGACTGATGGCCGCACCCTTGCCGTCAAGGAGGGATCCGAACTGGAACTGGGTGAGCACAAGTTGCGTTTTATAGGCGCTGCAATGGTCCACTGGCCCGAGGTTGTGGTCTCTTTTGATGAGGCAGACGGTGCACTTTACAGTGCCGATGCATTCGGTAAGTTCGGTGCTCTGGGCAAATGCGGATTCTATGGCCGCGATGATGATGACTGGAGTTGCGAGGCACGCCGTTACTACTTTAATATAGTAGGTAAGTACGGCAGTCCGGTACGCACTCTTCTGGATAAGACGGCTCAATTGTCTATAAAGACTATACGTCCTTTGCACGGTCCCATACTGGAGGATAATCTTGCTGATTATCTGGGACTTTACAATACGTGGTGCAGGTATGAGGTTGAGACTCCGGGTATTTTCATTGCTTGTGCATCAATCCATGGCGGCACTATGGCTGCGGCTGAGAAGCTGGCTGAGATCCTGCGTTCCAAGGGTGCTGAGCGGGTTGTGGTAAGTGACCTTTGCCGCTCGGATTTTGCCGAGAACGTGGAGGATGCTTTCCGTCATTCAACTCTGGTGGTTGCCGCATCATCCTATGATGCCGGTCTGTTCACTCCCATGTATGAGTTCCTGCATCGGCTCCAGATCAAGGGATTCTGCAACCGCAAGGTGGGTATTATTGAGAATGGCTCGTGGGCTCCTTCGGCCGGTCGTGTCATGAAGGAGATGCTCTCGACTATGAGCAATATCGAGATTGTTGAGCCAATGGTTACCATCAAGAGCCGTATGAAGGCGGCCGATATCCCCGCTCTGGATTCTTTAGCTCAGGCTCTTCTTTAAGGGGAACTTAAGGTATAGGGTCTCTGAAACTACGCGCCTTCGGCGCTATCCCTCCCATCCCTAATAAGACGCTCTGAAAGACGTGAGTAAACTCCCATCTTCCAGAGCATCTTCTTAGTGACGGGCCCCTCCCGTTCACAAGCCCACGGGCGGCCATGGTTTCTGAGACCCTATACCTTAAGTTCCGCTCACTGGGCAGCCTTTACGGGCCGTTTTTTTGTTTTTGCAGAATTGACTATAATTTATAGTTAATTTTTGGATTTTATAGTTCAACTATGAAAAATAGTTGTATATTTGCAGCAGAGTTAGTTCTGAAATGACTTTAAAACTATAGTTTTTATGAAGCGATTAAGTAAGAAAGAAGAAGAGATCATGGAGCTGTTTTGGCAAAACGGAGCCATGACCGTTGGTGAGCTGAGGGAACTCTTGCCGGAGCCCAAGCCTCACCAGAACACCATCTCCACCCAGGTCCGTCTGCTGGAGTCAAACGGATTCCTGGGTCATGAGAAAGAGGGTATGGGCTACCGTTATCATGCAGCCATAAGCCGTGATAAGTACAGTAACAGTTCTATCGGCCGCATTGTGTCGCATTGCTTTGAGAATTCATATATCGATGCGGTATCGGCCCTGGTCAAGGATGACAAGATAAGCGTTGATGAACTTGAGGATCTGATAAAACGGATCAAGGAGGAGTCATAAAACCTTTATAAACTCAAGCAGACCTTTTTACTAATAATTAATAAGAGAATATAATGGAGGCATTGTTGATATATCAGGTCAAAGTGGCAGTTCTGGTGGCCGTGCTGTTTGGCGGTTACCGTCTGCTGCTGGGACGTGAGACGTTCCACCGCTTTAACCGGTCGGTTCTGATAACCATTGCTCTTCTCTCCTTTGTTTTGCCTCTCTTCCATATTACAAGACATCCTATAGCAGCCGATAACGTAGGCGCAGTGGAAGAGAATACCCAGTTGGTTGCATCGGATTTGGATGCAGCAGCCGCACAGACGTCTGCTCCCGTAAACATGTTTGCTGTACTGCTCGTGTTGTACGGGGCAGGTGTTCTGTTCGTGCTCGTTAAAAAAGGTTTTTCAGTATGGACTATGTCACGCATCATCCGTAAGGGTCGTTATGCCGACCGTTCCGAGGGTGTTGACGTGATTGAGTCCGACCAGATTCCCGGACCGCTTAACTGGATGCGGTACGTGGTTATGCCGCATGAGTGGCTGGAATCAGAGAATGCATCGGTCTGGAAGCATGAGAACCTTCATGCCCACCGATGGCATTCGCTGGATCTTCTGATGGCCGATGTTATGACGGCGTTCCAATGGTTCAATCCCGTAATGATCCTGCTGCGCAAGGAGTTTGAGCTCATACACGAGTATGAGGCAGACCAGGCTGTGATTGAGAGCGGAGCCAATGCAAAGGAGTACAAACTGATGCTGGTAAATGCAGTAGCCGCAAGCCGCGGACTGGCCATGACCAGCTGGCTTAAGCAATCCAACCTTAAAAAACGTATAGATATGATGGACAAGAAACAATCAAACGGATGGAGCAGGCTCAGAGTCCTGTTCATCCCCGCAATCGCGTATCTCTTCCTGTTTGCGACTGCAAATGTGGCTGTGGCCGAGGATAATACTTTCCGCTGGCCGGTATTTGAAGACGGTAAGACCTGGATATACCGGGACGGAACCTGTAAGGTAAGGACTTTCAACGGCGTAGAGGCCAGCATGAAGGTAAGTGAATTGGCCGATTATCTTGCCAACTACAAGGATTTCAAGACCACCCGCATGACCCTCATGTACACCTATCCCATTGAAGGCCTGGCCGAGGTTCAGCCTCTTGCCGAGCAACTTGTAGCAAAAGGCATCCGTATAAGCGTTGCCAACAACGATGAGATCCTTACCCAGATGACCATGCCGGAGTATCGTGCCGCACGCATATTCGACTTGGGTGGCGGGCAGTACAGATTTGAGTTGAACTGCAACCTTAAGTCAAATAATCGGCTGGCTGCAATGATGGGTGACAGCTCATACATCAAGTATCCCACACCTTCAATTACCGGTGATATCAACTTGATGAAGAAGTGGATAAACCTGTTTGACGGACATGGCGTATCCATTTATCCCGATAAGATGAGTGCGAGGGATGCAGACATCCTGTCCCAAGCCACTTTTGGCCGTGGTATTGATCAGTTCTCAATTGTAACCGATATTGAAGGCGAAGAAATCAGAGCTGTGCCAGTAGGAAATGGTATATCAATTAATCCCAGAAGTGGTTTTGATCATAATATCACCATCATTCCCAAGAACTTCAACATTGAAAGCCATTATCCGGGTATGGACGCAAAGACAGCGGCAAAGCAGATGCTGTATGACCTGACAAACAAGTATTATGGCAAGGGATTGCATATCCATGACCCCAAGGTTTTCTTTAATCCCGAGGATGACTGGATTTACATGAATCTGGTCAATGCCGATGATGAATTTATTATGGTGTTCACCACCCATCAGTACAGGGATCAGTGGGTGACTGGATTGAGCGAGTGTGAGATTGAGGTTAACGGCCAATGGATTAAAGAGATAAAGAATGAAGGAATGGACGGTTTCCTGAATCACTATTTCTGGAATCCCACATACGGATTCGTTTATCAGACCATACACTTCCCTGCTCTGCCCAAGGATGTCAAGACCATCAATTTCAGAGAGAAGACCCTGAACATAAACATGAAGAAGATCCAGGTGACAGAGGATGTCAGCATGTTTGATAATGTACGCAGTATTGAAGTTAATGGACATACCTTCCTCAAGACTACACATCTCAATGATGATGTCAAGGATGAGTTTGCCGCCGACAGGGTTGACTTTGACGAGAATGAGACAACCATCTACTGCCTTATGTACATCAGGGCAAACCACTCGTTCCCCGGACATATAGGCAACGACTACAAACTGACTCTTGCCAACGGAAAGGTTCTGGATGCCATAAGGATTGAAGGACTTCCGGTAAATGAGGACTTTGACCGTCACGGCGATTGGGTATCATCTCCGTATCAGGTAATATTCCCCGCCATTTCCGAGGAGGAGTGGAATGAAGGCGCTCCTACGCTTTCCGGATCGGTATGCCATGAGCCGGTAAGCATCAAACTGTGGCAACCGGGAATGCCTGCAGGAATATCGATAGAGACGGTTAGTGAGATTGCCCAGGGAACCTATAGAGGCCAAGTTCATACAGCTGTTGTAGAGGATGATGGGGCATTAGGTTTCAAACCATATCAGATAGTAAAAGTTACTGTAGATGAAAAAGGAAAGATCTCTTTTTCCGGTGACGAATCAGGTTTGTTTACCAATGGCAAATATGATATGGTCTGGAAACATCCGTCAGAAATTAAAGAATTGGCGGGAACCGATATTGCAAATGATCCTGATGCTTCTGATCTTTTGATTCTTAAGATCAAGAGAACTCAGCTGGTATTTAGAGTCAATGAGCAGATAATAGATAAGGATTCTCCATATTACGAAAACTACGGAGGAATGGATCATTTCTATATATTATCTCCAGTAAGGTTCGGAAATAGAGAAATAATAAAAGGTGAGATCTTGCAGATGACTCTGGATCCGATAGTGGAATAAAAAAGAGAAGAGGCCGACTAAAAAGCATTTTTTAGCCGGTCTCTTTTTTTGTTCATATGATTTGTTTCTCATTTTTACTTTGTGGATTTTGGCCGTATGAGTGTTTCTTGATGTCTCAACTTGCCTGAGCTAAG
>Ga0265298_10003871_pt1 | contig 19460 bp, 13 predicted proteins | sample AusTroGonzalo_MG_3_FD_193486 | JGI IMG/M metagenome (GOLD analysis project Ga0265298, IMG submission 193486) | Bovine rumen microbial communities from tropical cattle in Woodstock, Queensland, Australia - Gonzalo_01 | ecosystem: Host-associated > Mammals > Digestive system > Stomach > Rumen ... | reverse complement strand
CCGACAAGCCGCTCAAGCGCGCATTCATGCCGTTCGGCGGCATCAAGATGGCTGAAGAATCTTGCAAGAACTACGGTTACACACCGAGCGAAGAACTTCACCGCATCTTCACGGAATTCCACAAGACGCACAACCAGGGCGTTTTCGACGCTTACACACCGGCTATGCGTATGGCTCGCAAGGCCCACATCATTACAGGTCTTCCGGATACATACGGCCGTGGACGTATCGTCGGTGACTACCGCCGTGTCGCCCTTTACGGTGTCGACTATCTCATCGCCCAGAAGAAGGCCGACAAGGCTTTAACGGACGATACGGATATGCGCGAACACGTGATCCGCCAGCGCGAAGAACTTGCCGAACAGATCAAGGCTCTCGAAGGCATGAAGGTCATGGCGAAGATTTACGGCTACGACATTTCTAAGCCGGCAACAAACGCTCGCGAAGCCGTGCAGTGGCTCTACTTCGGCTACCTCGCTGCCATCAAGACGCAGAACGGTGCCGCCATGAGCGTAGGCCGCGTTTCTACCTTCCTCGATATTTACATGACCCGCGACTTGCAGAACGGCGTCATCACCGAAACCGAAGCACAGGAAATCATTGACCATTTCGTGATGAAGCTCCGCATGGTCAAGTTTGCCCGTATCACAAGCTATAACGAACTCTTCAGTGGTGACCCGGTGTGGGCCACGCTCGAAGTTGCTGGCCTCGGCCAGGATGGTCGCCATCAGGTGACCAAGAACGACTACCGTTTCTTGCACACGCTCGTGAACATGGGCCCGTCTCCGGAACCGAACCTCACGATTCTCTATAGCCCACGCCTCCCGGCAAGCTTCAAGAGATTCGCTGCTGAAATTTCCGTGAAGACCAGCGCTATCCAGTACGAAAACGACGACACGATGCGTCCGATTTGGGGCGACGACTACAGCATTTGCTGCTGCGTTTCTGCCACCCAGACCGGTAAGGAAATGCAGTTCTTCGGCGCTCGCGCAAACCTCGCCAAGACCCTCCTCTACGCCATTAACGGTGGTAAGGACGAATGCCTCGTGAAGGGCGAACAGGTCGGCCCGGAATATCCGCCTATTTCTAGCGAATACCTCGACTACGATGAAGTCATTCACAAGTTCGGCCTCTACATGGATTGGCTTGCCCACTTGTACGTGAACACATTGAACTTGATTCACTACATGCACGACAAGTATTACTACGAAGCTGCAGAAATGGCTCTCATCGATACCAACGTTCGCCGTACGTTTGCAACGGGTATCGCAGGCTTCAGCCACGTTGTCGATAGCCTTTCTGCAATCAAGTACGCCAAGGTGAAAGTCATTCGCGACCCGGCTACCGGCCTCGCACAAGACTTCCAGATTGAAGGCGACTTCCCGCGTTATGGAAACGACGACGACCGTGCAGACGATATCGCCGTTTGGCTCCTCAAGACGTTCATGGCCAAAATCAAGCAGACGTCGACCTACCGCGACTCTGAACCGACCACTTCTATCCTTACCATTACAAGTAACGTTGTTTACGGTAAGGCAACGGGTTCCCTCCCGGATGGTCGTAAGCAGGGCGAACCGTTCTCTCCTGGCGCAAGCCCGAGCTACGGTGCAGAAAAGAACGGCCTCTTGGCATCGCTCAACTCTGTCGCCAAGATTCCGTACGAATACGCTCTCGACGGCATCAGCAATACGCAGACCATCAACCCGGACGCTCTCGGTCACGATGACGAAGAACGCACCAACAAGCTCGTGCAGGTTCTCGACGGTTACTTCGGCCAGAGCAGCCACCACTTGAACGTGAACGTGTTCGGCGTTGAAAAGCTCAAGGACGCTATGGAACATCCGGAGAAGGAAGAATACCAGAACTTCACAATCCGCGTTTCTGGCTACGCCGTGCGCTTCATCAAGCTCACTCGCGAACAGCAACTCGACGTGATCGCCCGCCAGGCACACGGCGTGCTTTAATCGACTTACAAGTCACGCCTAAGGGCGTCGCTTGGCAAAGCGCAAAAGCGAATTTAAGCGAAAAGGTTCCCGAAAGGGAACCTTTTTTTGTTGCGTGTGATTGCTACGGGAAATTGTTGCGCGAAACGCCCGTAAAATCACGCCAAAATGAAATTTTCGTTCTTTTGGCGGCGCGCGTAAACGGATTCTAGAAATTGAATCACGGAAATTTTGTCACGGACTAGTCCGCGCTTGTGACTCAAGCAAAAACGAGTTGCAGGGAGCGATTTCAAAAGTTTAATTTGCTGTTCAAGAATTTGCACATTGTACACGTCAGGCGCCCCATGGCCCACCATTGGATACGTGGCATCGCCCAAGAAAACGTAATCATCCACAACGAGCGCTAACGAGCCTTTTGCATGGCTATTGGGTATCGGCAAAATTTCGATATGCACGCCATCGTCAAACGAAAGCGGAGTTGTCACAGTAATCTTTTCGCGACCTGCAATTTCATCCACCACTTTTGACGCATGCGAACCAACGTAAAGCGTATCGAAATCAAGCAAGACCTCGCCATTGCAATGCCGCACGACATTCAGCAAATGATCGCGATGGAAATGCGAAATGACAATGTTCTTTTGAAGCCTATGTGTGGCAAGTTCGGCACGTTCATCGTTTTCGAGAAAACCGCTAGTTTCACTTGCAGAAGTGCGCGGCAAAGCATTTATAAAATCGACCGCCTCATCACAGGCACCAACATCGAAAATCCACCAAGCGCGATTACCCTGCACAGCAACAACATCCGCGCTCAACGGCTCATACGACATTTGCAAATACTGGATTCTATCTGTCAGTTTTACGATTTTCGCCATCGAAAGCCAAAGATAGAATTTTTATTTACGCTTTTTACAGAGTCTCTTTTACTTTGACGCACGTGAATACGGAGCATCGACAATACGTGCTATAGTATCTCCATCGGCCAAGCTTTCTTTGGTCGTATAAGAAATACACGGCCACAGCTTTAAATCTGAATCTTGCGCACTTCTGCAATAGGCATCGGCAACGCCCGTGACATACACTTCACTTATTTGAACTTTCTTCTCGCCTCTTTTGCACATACTGCAAACGACAACCGAATACGATTGCTCTCTATAAATCGAATCCAGCGTAGCCACATATTCTTCAACATCACCATTCATCGGCACTATTTCCGGCGTCATCTTCAAGTCTTGTATAGTAATTTGGCCATCTTTAAAGAGCCCATTTCCATCAGTAGAAATATATAAGTTGTTCCTATTATTTCGTACAACACGACCTTCAAAAAGACGCTTGAAATTAAACGTGTATCCAGAAATTCTCGAGCCTTCATTTTCAGAAAACAGCCATTCTTCATCAACAGAAACAAGCATATACTTGTCCGCGTACTTGCTAGGCATAATGGTTTTCAATATCCCATTTGCGCACTGTTTTCGATTTGATTCCAATTCAGAAAGATCAACTTGCACACCTTCCTTTTTAAACCAAATTTCATCTTCATCGAAACTATGAACGCGTACATCATACATTTCGCTCAAGAGATTTTTCATCTCATTAAAAGTTTCACTACCAGTTTCAATGACGGCTACATTCGACGAAGCCACCCGCGACGAATTCAAATATTTTTGAGCATTTTCACTCAACACAATCGGATACATATCAGATTCGTACACTCTCGCTCCAATAGAATTATCATCAGTCGAACCTGTCGAAGATGCAAGCGCATCAGGACTGCTAGAACACGCAGCAAGCAAATAAGCAGCAACCAAAATCAACAAATAATTTTTCATAACGTTCGTCTCCAAAATATTTTCTACACCATAAAATCTAAAAGGAATATCAAACAAAAAAAAGATATTTTCTTTGATAAAATTACGGTTTTATCAATCATACGCAACGCATTTTCGTTGTTTTGTATTATATAGAACACTCTTTCGTTTTTTACAGAACATCATGAAAAAAAAACGTACAAAACAAAAACGCAATTTTTTATTTTTACATCATGACTCTCGGAAGAATCAATAAGCTCGAAACATTCGGATCGGTCGACGGACCGGGCATTCGATTCGTCGTTTTCACTCAGGGCTGCCCCATGCGATGCAAGTTTTGCCACAACCCAGAAACTTGGGACTTTGGCGACAAGAGCGCAAACGGCACCCCGAACGGTTCATTCGAAATTTCCGCAGAAGATTTATTGAAGAAGGCCATCCGCTACAAGCCCTACTGGGGAAGCAACGGCGGCATTACTGTGAGCGGCGGCGAACCGCTTGCGCAAATCGACTTTATGATCGAATTCTTCGAAGCAGCAAAAGCCGCGGGCGTTCACACGTGTGTCGATACATGCGGAATCACGTTCCGACGCACCGGCGACGCATTCGCAAAAATCGAACGCCTCATGAAATCGACCGACCTTTTGCTCGTAGACATCAAGCACATCGATGGCGAAGCGCACAAGAACCTCACGGGCCTTGGCAACGAGAACATCATCGAATTCTTCCGCTATTTAGACGAAATCAAAAAGCCCATTTGGATTCGACACGTGCTCGTTCCGGGCATCAGCGATAATGACGAAGCACTCACACGCACCCGCGATTTCATCCGCACACTAAGCAACGTCAAGCGCGTCGAAGTCCTCCCCTATCACGCATTTGCACTGAGCAAGTACAAGGAACTCGAAATCGACTACGCGCTCAAAGACACGCAATCGCCCACCGCCGAACGCGTCGCCAATGCCAACGAGATTCTCGAAACCGCAAAGTACAACGGCTGGAAAGAGTAAGGAAGGGCATGGATCCTATCGCCTCTTCGAGGCTCCAGGATGACGAAAGGCGAGGACGTCTCCCCCCAAAAAAAGGTGATGCCGGAACAGAGTCCGGCATGACAGTGTAATAGGAAATGTCACTGGATCCTTCCCCTCTTCGAGGCTCCAGGATGACAAAAGGCGAGGACGTCTCCCCAAAAAGGTGATGCCGGAATGAATCCGGGGTGACAAAGAAAAAGACGAGGCACGAACCTCGTCTTTTTTAGTAAAGGCTTAAAAGCGAGCAAAACGAGAAAGCGCTGAAAACTAGTTTACCAGCATTTTCGAGTTGCATCCGCGGACGCCAAGGGCGTCAAAAGCGAGCAAGACCAAGCGCAGTGCGGCACAGTTCAACTCGTTTTATCAAGATTTCGCTCAAAACCGAGCGAGACAAAGAACGCTTCGGCGTAGCGTATTGTTATACGTGAGCCAAAGCGTGATGCAGTATCGCGAAGTGTTTTCAGCGAAAGATTATCCCTTGATGGCGTCGCCCATGCTGAACATCGGCATATACATTGCAATCAGGAGGCCACCGACGGCGCCACCCAAGAACACAATAATTAGCGGTTCAATCATACTCACGACGGCGTCCACGGCGGCGTCCACTTCTTCGTCATAGAAGTCTGCGAGTTTCAAAAGCATGCCGCCGAGGTTACCGGTCTTTTCACCGACGCCCGTCATCTGAATCACCATGGGCGGGAAAATCCCTACTTCTTCCATTGGCTCAGCAATAGATTTACCACCAGCAATACCAATCGATATTTTATAAATTGCTTTTTCAACGACTTTATTGCCTGCGGTTGACGCTACGACTTTCAAGGCATCCATCACAGACACACCAGCATTCAATAGCGTACCAAGCGTTCTCGAAAAGCCTGCTGTTGCGGATTTAATCTGCAAATCGCCTAGCTTGGGCAATTTCAACGTAAATTTATCCATTGCAAATTGCGCCGCGGGTATTCGCATTACCATTTTATACACAAATATGACTATAACAAGTCCAATGAACATGAAACCGCCATTATTTCGTACAAAGTCAGAAATATCCATCACGACTTGCGTCGGAGCCGGGAGTTCAGCGTCAAGGGCAGCGAACTGTTCAGCAAATGTCGGCACCACGAACGTCATAAGTGCAATCACCACGACAATACCCACGATGATAACCATGATCGGGTAGGTCAAGGCTTTTTTCACTTTGCGTTTTAGGCGCTGGTTGTTTTCGAGCGTTTCGGCCAAACGAGCAAGAATGCCTTCGAGAATACCGCCCGCTTCACCTGCGGCCACCATGTTACAATAAAGGGAGTCGAACACTTTCGGATGCTGCGCAAGAGCATCGGCAAGCGAAGAACCGCCGTTAATCGACTGCGTGAGCTTATGCACAACATTCTTGAGTTCAGGGTTTTCGCACTGCGCTTCAAGAATGTTCAAGCACTGAAGCATCGGAAGACCTGCCGAGCACATGGACGAGAACATACGCGTAAAACGAGTGATGTCTTCGGTTTTGATACCCGAACCAATCTTGATCTTGATTTCGGTCGGCTTCTTTTTAAGGCTCGTAATCACCAAACGGCGACGGAGCAACAGGGCTTCGGCTTCGGCCTTATCCTTTGCTTCGAGCGTTCCCTCGAAGCTATTGCCTTGCGCGTTTTGCGCCTTGTATAAAAATTCTGCCATCGATTACACCCCTTCTTTTACGAACAACTGTTCCAATTGGTCCGGGCTCGACGAACGAGCAAGAGCATCGAAACGGTCGATCTTGTGATTTTTGACAAGTTCACACAAGCACATATTCATCGTGTTCATGCCGAACTTCTGGCCAATTTCAATCATGGACTCAATCTGGTGGACCTTGTCATCACGGATAAGGGCGCGAATACCCGGCGTTACGTTCATGACTTCGTACGCCATCACGCGGCCACCGCCGATCTTGGGGAGGAGGGTCTGGCATATGACGCCCTGAAGCACGAACGAGAGCTGCGTACGCACGGTCTGCTGTTCGCCCTTGGGGAACGCGTCCACCACACGGTTGATAGTCTGCACACAGGAGTTTGTATGAAGCGTTGCAAAGGTCAAGTGACCAGTTTCTGCAATAGTCAGTGCAGCACGAATCGTTTCAAGGTCACGCATTTCGCCGATGAGCACCACGTCAGGGTCCTGACGAAGCGCCATCTTAAGCGCCTGAGCAAAGCTGTGAGTATCGCTACCGACTTCACGCTGGTTAATCATGCAGCCTTGGTGCTTGTGCAAAAATTCGATCGGGTCTTCAACGGTCAAGATGTGGTCGTGACGTTCCTTATTGATCTTGTCGATCATTGCAGCAAGCGTCGTCGATTTACCAGAGCCAGTCGCACCTGTCACAAGGACTAGGCCAGATGGTCGGGTCGTGAACTCGGCCATGATTTTGGGAAGACCGAGATCCTTGAACGTTTTGATTTCAAGCGGAATAATACGGAGAGCAAGGGCCACGCAGCCACGTTGCAAGTAAGCGTTCGCACGGAAACGCGCTAGATTTGCAATACCGAATGAAAAGTCACATTCCTTTTGCTGTTCAAAAGTCTTTTTCTGGGCTTCATTCATCAAGCTGTAGGTCATACGCATGGTTTCGTCAGGCTTGAGCTTATCCTCTCCGATAGGAGTAAGCTTGCCGGAAAGACGAACAAGAGGTGGCGAACCTGCCGTAATATGCAAGTCGGACGCCCCACGTTTAACCATTTCTGCTAAAAGATCTTGAATGTTATATGCCATGTTCTAGAATATAATTTAAAAAGCCCGAAAATTTCATAAATTCTTTACGCAATGCGTTCATCCACTTATAAAATACTCGCATGGGTAGGGGCAATCTTTTTCCTCGGTCTCGCGTTTTACGCTTTTGAGGCCCAATCCCGCCAGCGATTGAACCTTCCGGAGACGATAGTGAACTTCGCCGCCGATAATGTCATAGGTGGAAAAACAGACTACGCCCACGAAAAAGGGACTGCAACGCTCATTGTGCTCACGGCCTCCTGGTGTCCGGCATGCAGGGCGGAACTGCCTACGCTAAAACGGTTCCACGAAGAATTCGGCCCCAAAGGGCTCAAGATCTTAATGATCGACGAAGATGACTCCAAGAAGACCGCCCGCAAGTTCCGCAGAAGCATGGACATCCAATGGACGATGCTCCATTGGAACTACGAAGCACTCAAGGCGCTAGGGAATCCGGGCGTGATTCCCGTGAGTTTTGTCGTGGACAAGGATGACAAGGTTCAGCATGTCGATGTCGGGACGCTGAACGAACTGAGAGTTAGGCACGAACTGAAGAGACTGCTGGGGAAGTAGGTGTGAGCAATGAGCGATGAGGTCGGCACTTCGTGCCTTTGAGGGACGAGCAGTCATCCTCGACCTGATCTCTTTGACCACTTAGTTCTTTAGAACTTACGTGGTCATGATCCGCGAATGGGGAGAGGATCTGTACAAGAAATTCAAGGCAACCGAAGGTTGCGACCTCTCGGCCTTACGCTATCGGGCTGGGGAACAGGATGACGTCGGCGATTTCTTCTTTTCCGAGGGCGAGCATGAACAGGCGGTCTAGCCCAAGCGCCACGCCGGAGCAAGCCGGCATTCCCGATTCAAGTGCAGCAAGGAAGCGTTCATCGAGCGGCGGCAGAGGCTTGTTCATCGCCTTGCGAATTTCAAGATCCGCATTGAAGCGGCGGCGCTGTTCTACGGCATCGGTGAGTTCCGTATAGCCATTGCACAGTTCCACCTGATTCACGAACAGTTCGAAACGGCGAGCCCACACGCGACCGTCAGCGTCGGTGTAGGTCTGCGCGAGCGCAGCCTGCGATGGCGGATAATCAAGAATAAACTCAGGGCCGTTACTCGCCAGCGCGGGCTCGACCAAGAATACCATCATATAATCCCACCACTCTTCGCGAGTGAGCGTTTCGCTCCCCACAGGCACAGGAACATCACGTGCTGCGCAAGCATCTGCAAAGTCCGAGAGCTTTTCGCAGAACGGATCGATGCCCGCATAATTCTTAAACGCGTCAATCCAGCGGGTGCGGCGCGCGTTTAGTTTGGTCCCAATAATTTCACTCACGAGGTCTTCGACTTCGTCCATGAGTTTGTCTTGAGACATGCCCACGCGGTACCATTCCACCATCGAAAATTCATTATTGTGGTGGCCACCGAATTCATCCTTGCGGAACGACTTGGTAATCTGGAAAATGTCCCCGAAGTTCGCGGCAAGCAAACGCTTCATGTGGAATTCCGGACTCGTCATCATGAACCGCTTCGGGTCTTCGATTTCAAAGTAATCGAGCTGCGGGTCCGTTCCGCCATAGGCAGAAAGCACAGGAGTCTCGACTTCGAGCGCATTACGACGAACAAAGAAATCACGGACCTTGGTCATCAGCGCTTGGCGCTTGATCCAAGTCTCTCGCGAACAGGTGGGCGCAAACGCACCCGATTCAAGATTTTTCATTACTCGCTAGCTCCGGCTACACAACGGACCGCAAGATAGAAACTCGGGTCCACAGTGATAGAGCCGACATCCTTGTCAGAAGCAAACATGGTGCGGGCTTTGCCACGGGAATCGGTATCGACGTCAGCCGTCCAGAAGTAAGCGCCATCGCCCATCGTCGTGCAGATGCCGCTCTTGTTGGCATAACCGCCAAACATCGCCGTGAACGCATAATCGTCGCTGCCATTGCTCTTGAGCTTAAGAGCCGCTTCGCGAGAACCGCCAGCATAGTCTTCAAGCTTTTTCCAGTCTGCGTCCGTGGCGAGATGATAGCCATCCGGGCAAGCGGTCTTGGCGGCCTCTTGCGTGTAGAGTCGGCCAAAGGTCTTGCAATTTCCGTCATCGCGGTCATAGCACATCGAGCCATCCTTGGCATCGTAATTCAAGTTTTCTACGAACCAATTAACGCCACCGATTTCCTTGACCTTATAAACTTGTTTGTCGCGTTTGTCAACAAAGTTCTTGAACACCGGGCAACGCGTGCTGAATCCTTCGGCAGAAAGAATCGGATCCACCTTGCCTTTCCACGCGGTACAGAAGCGGAACAGCTGACCGCCCGGAAGTGATTTCTTTTCAGCCTTGTGCTTTGCGGCCCAAGTCTTTACGTAGTTCACGCCCGTCACTGCAGTATCGGGAATCGAAAGCACCTTGGCATACTTGCTTGCATAAGCAGCATACGTTCCGGCAACAGACATCGGAGCCTTCCAGAAGCCTTCCGTAAGCCCTGTGCGGAGCGCGGCAAAAACAGGAGACGGCTTATAGACGCGAATCGTCTTATCCACCATCTGCTCCGGATTCTTTTTGCAATCGACATCATGATCAATCGCCATCAAAGAATTTGCATTCACTTTGCATTGAGCCAAGCACTTTGTTCGTGCAGCACCCTTCTTGGGGCACGGTTTCCAAACCGTTGTATCAACACTCACGAGAGATTGCTTTCCAAAAGCCTTCGTTTTCGTTGCAGCTTTAGCCACTTCGTCAAGAGTCTTGAGAGCCTTTCCACTCCCCTTTTCGGCATCGCTAAACAAATACTTGATTACACCTGTGCAGGCATTGGCCGCATTCGCCATACCACACACCTTGGGACCAAAACCATAGGCAAACTGGGACGGGCAGGCGGCAAATGCTTCATCCGGCATCTGCTTGAATTGCTTGGCATAAATGTTCGATGCATTTTTTGCAGACATCTTTCCGCAATAAATTTCTTCCAGTTCACCGGAATTGACAATCTTTTTCACTTTTTTCCAATTGTTGGAATCGACTGCAGCGCGAAGCGCCTCCTGTGCAGATATTCCCTGGGCCAAAATTGCGGAACAAATCAAGCCAGCCATAAAAATCTTCTTCATCTTTACCTCTTTAACTTCACTGGATCCCTCGCATAGCTCGGGATGACGATTAACCCGTCGTGAAAACCGATTGAATAGTTTAAATATATTACGAATTATAACCAAACCTTAATGCAGAAACAAAAAAAATCTTCATCCCTAATAATATTTTACCCAAATTTGACTCCTGCTATAGAGGATTTCTATCTTTGGAGGCATGAACGCAGAAGCATTACGCAATGAATTTCCAATGTTAGTCGCAGGCGACAAGGAAGCAAAACCCCTCGCCTTTTTGGACAGTACAGCCACAACACAGAAACCCGCAAGCGTCATCGACGTGATGGACGATTTTTACCGAAAACATTACAGTTCCGTAAAACGAGGCGTTTACCGTTTGAGCGCCCGCACCACGGAAGCGTTCGAAAAGACGCGCAAGGACATTGCGAAGTTCATTAACGCCAAGTCCGAAGACGAAATCGTTTTCACGCGCGGCACCACCGAGAGCATCAATCTCGTGGCCTGGAGTTACGGACGCAAGTTCTTTAACGAAGGCGATGAAGTTTTAATCAGCGGTTTGGAACACCACGCCAACATCGTGAGCTGGCAGCTCGTTGCCGAAATGAAAGGCGCCAAAATCAAGGTCATCCCAGTCAAGGACGATGGCGACTTGGATTTGGCAGCACTCCCCAACTTGCTCACGCCCCGCACCAAGATGGTCGCAGTCGCCCATGTGAGTAATTCCGTCGGTACAGTGAACCCGATCGAAGAAATCATCGCCACGGTGCGCAAGCTCGCCCCGCAATCGAAAATTTTGATCGATGCCGCCCAGAGTTCTTCGCATATCAAGATTGACGTGCAAAAGCTCGACTGCGATTTTCTCGCCTTCAGCGGCCACAAGATGTACGGCCCGACCGGCATCGGCGTGCTTTACGGCAAATACGACGTGCTCGACAGCATGCCACCTTATCACGGTGGCGGCGAAATGATTAAGAACGTGACGTTTGAAAAAACGACTTATGCCGATGTGCCAGCACGCTTTGAAGCAGGCACGCCCGCCATCGCCGAAGTCATCGGCCTCGGAAAAGCGATAGAATGGCTGAACAATGTCGGTCTCGAAAACATCCGTGAACACGAAGCGCAAATCACGCAGTATGCATTAAAGCAGCTCGCCGAAATCCCGCAAGTGAAAGTTCTTGGGAACCCCAAGGAACGCGGCGCCCTCATCAGCATTACGCTGGACGGAATTGCCGTTGGTGATGCAGCCATGATTCTCGACGAAGAAAACGTTGCCGTGCGCAGCGGGCACCATTGCGCGCAACCAGTGATGGACCGTTTTGGCGTGGATGCGACACTCCGCCTGAGCTTTGGCGTTTACACGCTCGAACGCGACATCGACCGCTTTATTGCAGGCATCAAGCGCGTGATTAGACTGTTCGGGTAAATTCCCAAAAAGCAAAAAAATGAAATGCAAAAGGCGACCCGAAGGTCGCCTTTTTTGCGTGGGCCCTATCGCCTCGCGGCTCCAGGGTGACAAAGTTTCGTGTAAAGATTCCCGTCGGAGTATATCCCGTACTTGATACGGGACGGGAATGACGAGTTGCGGAGTTTACTTCACGAGGACGCGGAACGTCTTGGAATTGCCGAGACCGCGAACCATGTAAACACCAGGAACGTAGCCAGCAGAGCGGATAGACTTTGCAAGGCTCTGGCCCTTAGCATCAACGTGTCCGAGATACTTACCTGTCATGGTGAATACAGCGTAAGACTTTTCGGCAATCGGGAGTTCGATGCGTTGGTTGCGAATCGAGACGTTATCGTCGCAATCGAAGCCCATGCAGAACTTGAACCAGTCTACGTTCACGAAGTTACCGACAATTTCCATCTTGAGCACATGTTCGCCCTTCGGGATTTCCTTAGTCTGCGCCGTAACTTCAGAATATGTAGACCAATCTTCGCCTTGCGGGGCCTTGATAACATCGGTAATAGCCTTGTCGTCGATGTAGAACTTGACGCCCACATCTTCAGAAGCCGTAGCCATGTTCAACACAATCGTGTATTCAGACGCAATCTGGTTATTGACAGTGTATTCTACCCATTCACCATCTTCGGTATAGCCAAGTGCGTAGCCCTTAGAAGTATCGGCAGAATCAAGTGCGACAATGTCCACTTCGTCTTCGCGGTAAGCCTTGCCCTGATTGGCGCGGTCGTTATCGTAGAAGGCCTTGTTGTGGCCGCCCTTGTCGTAATCTTCAGCTTGAATCTTGCCCGGGATTGCAGAAGGCGTACCCTTGAACGGTTCCTGCGGAATCTTGGTTGCAGCACTTTCCATGTACCAGTAGTCGAAATCAAAGCCGCCCTGTTTTACAACAAAGTAGAGATCTTCGACACCTGCGGCATCCTTCAAGTCAAACGAGCTTTCTTGCCAGCTGGAACTCTTCGGAACGTCAATCGTTGCAAGAGTTGCACCCGATGTAGAACCCGCATGGAGCTCAATCTTACCGCCATTGCCCTTCGTGCAAACGATAATCTTTTCGGCACCATCGCCCATGTCCACAGAGCGAACCTTCGTGTAGAAGTTATTGCCCATGTTGGTGAGGTAGACGTTATCGCCCTGCTTTGCCACATGCTTGATGATGGTGTATCCACCGCTCTTGTCCACGTTGATGCCACCAACCCAAGACTTGGTTTCAGCTTCGACGCGTTCGAACGGGTCAAGATTCTTGATCGGCTTCACGACGCCATTATCAGTCGACTTGATGGTCGGAATGGAACCGTCTGCATTCCAAGTAAATTCTTCGACTGCAGTAGAACGGCTATAGCCACCACCGCTCACGTTCTTCTGGTTGTGATAGAAGAAGAAGCTACGGCCCTTAAAGTCGATGAGACCAGAGTGGTTCGTGAAAGCAGTGTTGTTGCCCTGATCCATGATAATACCACCCCATTTCCACGGACCCGTCGGAGAATCACTTGTAGAATACGAGATTTTTTCAGGCACGCCATGAGAAGCGTAAATCATGTAATACTTCTTGTCGCGCTTGTGAATCCACGGACCTTCAGTATAAACAGAGTTTCCGCTCGGAGAGAATCCGCGACTCATGTCGGTCACCTTGATATCGCCATCGAACTCAATCATGTTTTCTTTGAGTTTGGCGTAATAAAGCTTCGGGTTGCCCCAATAAAGCCATGCCTGGCCATCATCGTCAATCCAAACAGTCGGGTCAATGTAGTCCCAGTTCGGACCGGCGAGATGTTGACCATTACGAGCATCCTTGAACGGACCCTCCGGCTTGTCAGCCACGGCAACGTTGATGGCGCGGCCACCGCGAGTCGATTCTACGGTCACGTAGTAGTAATACTTGCCGTTACGACGGACAACTTGCGCAGCCCAGTCGCCGTTATCTTTAGCATTACCGCCGAAGTCCTTATTCGAAAGGATAAGCTCACCCATATCGGTCCAGTTCACCATATCGGTGGTGCAGGATACGCGCCAACCGTGCATGGTAAAGAAGGAACCGCCTTCGTCGTTACCGGTGTACACACAGACGGTGTCGCCAAACACAACCGGAGCCGGATCCGGCGAATAGTACGTCTGGATAATCGGGTTTTCGGCGAGCGCATTGGACGCAAAACCAAGTCCAAATGCGAGCAATAGTTTATTGGTCAGTTTCATAGAGCACCCCACTCCAATTTATTTTACTTGTATCATCTTGCCGAAGGCCTTGTTCACGCTCTGGACAAAGTAGACACCGGACTTGAAGTTCTTAGCATGCATAGCCTGCATCACAGAACTCGTCGTCGGCATGCCCATCACACGGAGCGTTCCCAAATGCTGGCCACGGATATCAAAGACGTTGAGCGTAGAGTTGCGAGAGATATCCATATTCAAGCCATAGCGGGCATTCGGCTTAATCGAGATAATTTCGTCCTTGCTCTTACCGAACTTGATCCAGTCAATGTTCAGGTAAGTTCCCGTGATAGCCACGCGGAGAACGTGTTCGCCAGCTTCGATAGCAGCAGTCTTTCCATCGACAAAACCGTATGTGTTCCAATCTTCACCCTGCGGGGCGACAATTGTATCGGAGATAGCCTTGCCATCCAAGAAGAGCTGGAAGCTGGAGCCTTCAAGACCGGTAGCCACATTGGCAACAAAAGCATATTCGCCAGCAGCAGCGACATTCACAGTGTATTCCATCCATTCGCCAGCCTGCGTGTAACCCACAGCATAGCCCTTCGTCTTGTCGGTAGAATCGAGCTGGACAATGTCCACACCGTCTTCGCGGTAGACTCCACCTTCGTTCACAAAGTCCTTATCGTTGAAGGAAACACTCTGGCCACCTTCATCGTAATTTTCCATTTCGACAATGCCCGGAATCGTAACATTTTCGACAAACGGAGCCTGCGGAACCACGTTGGAGAAGTCCGGAAGCGGAATGGTGTTGATGCGGTCACCAATGTTCTTGAATTCACCCTGGAGACCTGCAGCTTCGGCAACAGAAGCAATGTAGCCACCATTATTCTTTTCAGTATATTGACCCGGAGCATTACGGCCGACACCACTCGGAGCATTCTTATAAGAGTTGTTTTCGACAGCAAAGCCACTGGAACCTTCATCAAGGTAAATCGGGAGGACCCAGTAATCGGACCATTCAGATGCAGCGTAATCGTGGAGGTAGTTTTCCTTGATTTCGCTACCCGTACCTTGATTGCTCAAGGTGTAAATCGGACCGGAGTCGCAGAGCAAACGGGAAATGTGGTGGATGTTGTTCTTATTGATGTGGTTGTTCGTCATAGCCGTTTCTTTAGTCGTCCAGCCATAACCCACAGAAATACCGGAATAGTTTGTATAAGACACTTCGTTGTTTTCAATCACGACATAGCGCGGATAGCCAGCGGCAATACCCACAGCGCCCTGATGTTCGTTCGTCACGTTCGTAATGAGGTTGTAACGAATCGTATCGCGAGTGCTGATTTCCTCCTTATCGGTCGGATTGTACGGAATGTGAATTTCAGTCAAGGAGTCCTGAGAGAACTTGCCGAGCATAATGCCGTTTGCACCGAGTTCGTAGAACACACTGCCTTCGACCACGTCATCGTTCGTGCCAGAAACCATGTCAAGACCGGTTGCAGCCATCTGTGTGAAGGTGCAGTTTTTAATCTTCATGTGGTGAGCGTTTTCGATGCGGAAGCCAGCATCCGGACGCCAGAGGAGGAACTTGTTACTGCCGAGGCGGCCATTTTCTTCCATGACTTCGATGTTGAACATACCGGCCTGCAAATCCAAGAAGCCTTCTTCGCTCGGGCGCAAGTAATTGGTATGAGCAAAGGTGATGCCTTCGAAAGACATGTAGCCAACTTTATTCTTAGTATCCTTACCGAGGATGCTGAAGAGCGTGTTGACGCGCGGTGCAACGACATTTGCCGTACCCATAGCTTCGCCTTCACGAGCCTTGTAGTAAAGCGTGTTGGTCGATTCGTCGAGGTACCATTCACCCGGCTGGTCGATAAACTCGTATGCGTTTTCGAGGTAGTAAACCTGCTGCTTCGGCGGATTGCTCATGAAAGCGGTACCGAGCATCGGGTACTTGCGGCGGAAAAGCTTGCTTCTTTCAGGATCCTGCGGTTCAAATTTATAGACACCGCCCTGTTGAGAAATCTTGTCAAGGCGCAAGATGCTTTCGGCCCATGCAATCATCAAGTGGATTTCGACTTTCTTCGGATTCTTCCAATCGATAGACTTGATATCGCTGCCATTCAAGAGGAATGCAGAACCCGTAGAGTCTACTTTGTTCAAACGGAAGAAGTTGTGGTCGCCGTTATCCTTGAGGTTCGGGAAACGGGCGCGAATAGCCTTCTTGCCATTCACATAAAGCTGGCGGAAACGAGCATCGACGTTTTCGACCTTCCAGATGTTATTCTTTTCATCGTGAATGGTCCAGCCAGACATCGGGATACCGCCCGTGACAAGCGGAGTTTCGTTCGGATAGGCTTTATAGCGCACATAATGTCCATCCTTACCGCCATCGGCTTCGGTGAAGTTCACTGTGCTCGGAAGCTGATAAGTACCGCCACGGAGAATAACCGAGATATCACCGGTCATCGTGCCGTTGATCGCACGCACGGCCTTTTGAGCTTGCGTAATAGTCTTGAAGGGAGCCTCTTCGGTACCCTTGTTGGAATCGCTACCATTCGGAGCGACATAGAATGTAGCCTGATCAGCGGCGTTTGCGATAGTAGCACCAAGGAAGAGTGCAGATACCGCAGCCATTTGACTTAATGTTTTGAAGCTCATAATACCTAACCTCACGTTAAAAACCATACACCTAGGGTTTTCCCTAACAACACTCTAAAATTATTCTTGAAAATGTGTTTTTTTCATGTTCAAAGGCGAGATACTGTGGACTGTTTATCCATAAGGAAAGAACGCCGCTACGCGGCTATAGACGACAAATGCGTAGGGCGAGCGTCGCAGCCATACTTGTATGGATAGGACCGAGCCCAGCATTGAACGCCTTTGGCGTTCGTGGCTGCGATTACGACATATCAGAATACAAGTATTCTGCTGCGTCATAACCTTGCACACTGTTGGGATTTGAGCTTTGCGAAAAATCCAAAGACGAAAGAAAAATAATGGCACTTCGTGCATTATTACAAAAAACTGATTTGCAGGATACAAAAATGCCTCGCCGAAGCGAGGCACAAAGAATGTGTATGTGAAGAAATTATTTTGCTACTTTAACGCGTTGAATCTGGTGGCCTTTGACAGAGCGTACCATATAAATTCCACGAGCAAATCCCGCATTCTTAAGCGCTGTAGCAACGCTTGCACCGTTCAATTCCACACGACCAAGATGACGTCCTGTAGCACCGAATACGTTATACGAATTTTCGGATTGAGGCACGGCAAAGCGAGTTCGTGCAATGCCAACTTCTTCGCAAGAACCCTTGCAGAACTCGATGTAGTCGATGTCCATCCAATCGCCAGTTACTGTAAAGCGAAGAATGTGTTCGCCCTCGGTCAAGTCCACCTTGGCTTCGACCGTGTTGTATTCATCGTAATTGTCTTCGCCGGAGCTGGCCTGCGGAACAGCAATTTCTTCGGTAATGTCCTTGCCATCCATAGAAAGCTTAAAACTTGAAGTGTTGTTTGCCGAAGCCACGGAAGCCTTCATGGTATACTTTCCAGTCTCGGCGACTTTCACAGTGTATTCAAGCCATTCGCCCGACTGGTTGTAACCGACGATGTAACCGGTTGCCTTCTTGTAAATATCGACACCCGTGCCTTCACGATAGCTCTTTCCGCCATTGCTTTCTGCGCCATGGTCTTCAGCATCGTTTTCGCTGTAGGTGGTGTTGCCCTGACCCACGCCATTCACGTCGAAATCTTCCATTTCGATTTTGCCCGGAATGTCAAGAGGCTTGCCCTTGAACGGCTCGCGAGGAACTGGCTTGAGAACCAAGCGGAGCAGTGCAGAACCGTGAGCCGGGAGTTCAATAGAAACGTGGGAAACCGGTCCCAAGTCCTTCTTTTTCCAAGCATCGCGAACTTCCACTTCGCCTTCTACGCCAATGTCTTTAAAGTTGCATTCAACCGTCTGGGTAGAAGAATTGTTGTTGAGAAGTGCCACGGCAATATCGCCATTGCGCAAAGGCTTGGTCCAAACTTGCTTACCATTCTTGTCCGAGATGCGGTGCCCCTGAACGCCCAAAGAGTCCTGGTTAATGGCAATCATGTCCTTGTTCAAGTAGAGTTCCTTGGTTTCGTTGCTCATCTTGCGCACGTCGGAACTGATCATGATGGGGGCAGCCATAATGGACCACATCGTCATCTGGGAACGCTGTTCTTCGTAAGAGAGACCGTTGTTGCCCACTTCGAGCATGTCCGGGTCATTCCAGTGACCGGGCTTTGCAATCTGCCAATACTTGTTGTTCGCATCGATAATTTCGTAAACGCCGCGGTACCAGGACTGTGAAATCCAGGCGGGGCCGATATCGAAAGTGGTGCGCCAGAGGTTAGCGATTTTGGGCATCCAGTCCTTGTATTCCCACATGCAAATGCTGAACACGATATCGCGTCCGGAATTGCGGAGAGCCTTGGACATGGCGGTATAATCTTTTTCCTGAGTATTCGGGTCAGAATCGCAGTTATCGTACTTCCAGTAGTCTACGCCCCATTCAGCGAGCTTTTTAGCATCCTGTTCTTCGTGGCCATTGGAACCACTCTGGCTCTGCCAATTGCTATTGTAATGGTGGCAGGTACGTTTACCGCGGTCGCCGTAAAGACCGAACTTGAGACCCTTTTCATGGACGTAATCGGCCAAGGCCTTCATGCCGCTCGGGAATGTCTTCGGGTTGTTCTGGAGGTTACCTTGAGCATCGCGCTTGGTATCCATCCAGTTATCGTCCAAGTTAAGGTAAATGTAGCCAGCATCCTTCAAGCCAGAATTGACCATGGCATCGGCAATTTCCTTAATCTGGTTTTCGTTGATGTTTTCGTGAAATACGTTCCAGCTGTTCCAACCCAACGGCGGTGTAAGCACCAAACTATCGGGATGGGCAAAAGCCGATCCTACCAAACTCGTTAAAGCCAAAGTTGCCAACACTCCAAGTTTGCAACCATTCTTTTTCTTCAAACCAAACATAGGCACTCCTGTTCCTAACTGTTGTTATCCCCAAGTTAAAAATACCCCCAAAAAAGCAAAATTTTTCACCAAACCACTGCTATTCCTTTGACATTTTATCCACGATGGATATAAAGGGACAAAAGTGCAAAAGCACTTTATGCGGGCGGGGCCCCAGCTCGGAGTCGACGCCTGCGGCGTCAGCGGCTTCACTCGGTCATGAACGCCTACAAGTAG
>Ga0265298_10003870_pt1 | contig 19465 bp, 16 predicted proteins | sample AusTroGonzalo_MG_3_FD_193486 | JGI IMG/M metagenome (GOLD analysis project Ga0265298, IMG submission 193486) | Bovine rumen microbial communities from tropical cattle in Woodstock, Queensland, Australia - Gonzalo_01 | ecosystem: Host-associated > Mammals > Digestive system > Stomach > Rumen ... | reverse complement strand
ACACTATGGAAATTTTATCAGACAGAATTTTAGCGATGGGTGAATCGGAAACCTTAGCGATGACCCAGATTGCCCGCGAACTGAAAGAACAGGGCAAAGACATTATCAGCTTGAGTATTGGCGAACCGGACTTCAACACGCCGGAATGTGTGAAAGAATTCGCCAAACAGGCCATTGACGACAACTACACGCACTATCCGCCTGTTCCCGGCTATGCTGATTTGCTGAAGGCTATCAGCCACAAATTCAAAAGAGACAACAACCTGGATTACGACACTACCCAGATTGTGGTATCAACCGGTGGCAAGCAGTCCATCTACCAGGTAGTGATGGCTTTGGTGAACCCCGGCGATGAGGTGATTATCCCCACTCCGTATTGGGTTTCCTACCGCGAAATCGCCAAGGTGGCCGGTGGCAAATGTGTGTTCATTCCCGCCAAGCTGGAAAACGACTTCAAAATCACAGCTGAGCAGTTAAGAGAAGCTATCACCCCCAAGACCAAGCTCATCATGTTCAGCAGTCCCTCCAACCCGACTGGTATGCTTTACAGCAAAGAAGAATTGCGCAGTCTGGCCGAGGTCGTGAAAGAGCATCCGCAGGTGGTGGTCATGTCCGATGAGATTTATGAGCACATCAATTTCCAGGGCAAACACGAGAGTATCGCCCAGTTTGACTTCGTCAAAGACCAAGTGGTAACGGTTAACGGTGTGGCCAAGGGCTTTGCCATGACTGGCTGGCGTATCGGTTTCATCGGTGCTCCGGTGAAAATTGCCAAGGCCTGCAAGAAACTGCAGGGACAGGTGACCTCAGCTACTTGTTCCATCGCCCAACGCGCCACTCTCAAGGCCATGGAGATGGATCCCACCACTTCCAAGGACATCATTGACATGCGCAACACCTTCAAGGCCCGTCGTGACATGGTATTCGCCCTGTTAAATGAAATTCCCGGCTTCAAACAGCGTATGCCGCAGGGCGCTTTCTATTTCTTCCCCGATGTGTCAGCGCTGTACGGCAAGCATGTGCCCGCCGACTCACAATTCGCCGCTACCTACAAGAAAACAGCCATCGAGAACTCGACCGACCTGTGCATGTACCTGTTGTACGATGCCAACGTGGCATTGGTACAAGGCTCCGCCTTCGGCGACGACAACTGCATCCGCCTGTCATACGCCACTTCAGAGGCCAATCTGAAAGAGGCCTGCCGCCGTATCAAGGCTGCAGTAGAAGCCATGAAATAACAGACATTTCCTGTGTTGTAGAGACGGGGCACGCCCCGTCTCTCACAGGGGATACATGCTACAATTCCTAGAGAGACACCCTACAATATTTCTCTCTATATTCAGACAAAACCAAAGATCATGAAAAACGCATTCAAAAAATTCTTACTGGTCTCAGTCGCTGTTTGCTGTATCTTGACAGGCTATGCTCAAGACAGCCCAAAAGACAAAACCATCCTGAGTCCTACCATAGAAGTTACGGGAGGGGCTAATTTTCCCCTATATAGGCAATCCGCAAAAAAAAATATGAATATAAGCGGAAAACTACAATATGCGATAGGTCTGCAAGTAGGCTTGGACATTGTGCGCCCACATGGGATATTCGCAGTTCATACAGGAGCTATCGTCAATAGTCATGATTTTTCAACCAATTATAAAGCCCCGTTTAGTACAAACCTGGATTTTCGTTCGGTTTTTGTCAACATCCCCTTTGTTTTCAGCTATCATTATCGGATCAACCCCAAATTTTTGATATCGGTTTCCACCGGATATATTGTCAAACAATTGGCACATTATAAAATGTCATACAGCATACCTGGCTTTGACATCACCAACAAAACCATGCACGGTATTACCGCCGCTGTCGGATTCAGCTACATAGCTTCCCCCCATTTCTCCTTGCGTGTGGAACCCGTCTTTGAATATTTCTGGTGGAAATATAGTAAGTTTCCGACCAATGAAACTTACAACAAGCTTTGCGACTGCCTATCTTCGCCAATGCTTGGTTTGAGATTCACGCTGAAATACAATATTCTGAAGGAATATAATTAATGTCCGACGGGAATATTCCCTCTGTATTATAAAATTTGAACATACATAAAGTGTTCGTTGGAAAGACGGGCACTTTTATTTTTTCACAAATTTCCGTACCGAAGCTGTGCCATCGGTTGAAATAACTTTCAGCATATAAATTCCTGAAGAAAGATTTCCGACCGAAACTGTGCAGAAATTGTCTATGGCGGGATTTTCAGTAATAATTAATTGTCCCAGAGCATTATAGAGTTCAATCGTCCGCATATTTTCTCCGGAAACATTCAGCTGATCCACTGCGGGATTGGGATAAATCGAAAAAGAATTCAACACAACATCCTTCACCTCATCTGTAAGGAAATGCACATGGAAAGTCAGATAATCACCATATTCATGAATATCAGTGATTTCAAAACTATGTTCAGGAGTGCCATTCGTGAGGTAAGGGTGAGGATTAGTAGAAGGACCGAAAGAAGTGCGACCTGACTCAAAACTGAAATTTGCCTGAAAAGGATTGCCATTAACGGTATCGCAATTACTGCCGGGACGGAAAATCCAGTATTGGTGTGCCTGGGTATAAAAGTCGAAGTAAGCGTTGGCAAACATGCCCTCGTAAGTGATGGGGACCGTATCATTCCAACGACCAATCAACATACCCGAAGCAGGAATACCTGAGTCAAAAACATCCGCTTTGTTACGATATTCAAAAGTAAACCACTGAGTACTATCAATGGCCGACTTGATATAATAGCAATTTTGTGAAGCGCTTGAAGTATTGCTTAATACAGTGTATGTACCATCTTCCGTAATCTGTATAGGTTCATCTGCAACATGTATATATTTGGATTTCAAGATAACACTCATTTGCTGATAAGCGCCTCCCGAACACATCATATCCCAATAATCCGCAGGAAAAACATTTCCGTAATTGATGTAATGGTACAAATCCGGCAAGCCCATGGAATGACCCATTTCGTGGCAGAAAACCCTTGCGGCAAAATAAGTGGAGGAACCCTCAAACTCGAAATTGAAAGCATGCGGCCGGATACCGTTAACCATAACAGGGAAATCGATGGAATCCTGCGGGAAGAACTCCATGTGAGGCCATAATATGGTAGCCCATGCCCCCACATCACCTTTGGCAATGAAACTGATGTTGTCAATAAGACCGTCGCCATTGCCGTCCAACATGGTATAAGTGTCCACAAGACCCATTGAATCTACCGCATGAAGAATTTCCGCTATCAGTTCTGCCTCACGCATGGAAATGCCTTTAAAAGGTAGTTCGCCTTGATAACCAATGGGATTGGTAGGACTATAGGGCTGATAATAAGCCCGAGGATGCTTGGTGGCATACGATACAATATGTCCGCCTTGTACCTGATTTGCATAAACAGTGTGGAAATGTATTTTGTCGTAAGTGCTTTCTTTGTAATAATTGTACACACTATTATAGTCTGGTTCTTCTTTGTTAAACATATCATCAACATCCTGGAAAGAATGGCCTATTTCCTCATCATCGGCAAAACGCACAAAAATAGCGAGGTTATATAAATCCGAACGGTTGGTATCGACCACCCAGAAATCGTACTGGGTCTTTTTGTTGGTCAGAAACTCCATCGCTCCCAGGGTTGAAGTAGACTGAATATCAATAGAATCGTTGCTCTGAAACATCACCACATAATAACTGCCCACAGGCAAATCAGCGGGAGCAGCGAAACTATATTGTAACGTATCTCCTGCAGGAATCGTTACATGCTGCACATCCAACCACTTCACAAAACTGAAATCCGTGTTGGTATAAGCCGCCTGCGCCACAAACAAATTCGCTGTAGTATCACCTACATTGACCAACTCATTATGGCCATGAAGCATGTCGTTCATCTGAACCCTATCCGTATCCACTGTGACATCGTGCAATAACTCAACGAAAGCGAGTGTTTGGGAACCATCGTCAGGGTGGAAATTGAAAATCGCCATTTCTGAATGGGAGAAATTGTAATAATAAGTAGGTGTTAATGCGTTGACGGCAAAATAGTTGTCGCAGCTGCCTCCCCAGCCCCAGTTGACGTGGAACATATCATTCTCATCATAACCATCCAGAATAAAAGCATGACCTCCCCCGTAAGTACCTTGATCTAGATCTAAAAGAGACTGACCAGTATATAAAACCGGACGATTCATATCCAATTCCGTTTTCAACATACTGATCCATAATTCATCAGAATAATTAGAACGGCTTTCTACCATCGCATCTTGGGAATAACCAAAATGACGCAAAGCCGCATAGCATTGATGATTAGGATTGCTACTGCTACTTCCCTGGCAATCACTATTATACCTCATATTCATCGCCACTCCGCAATGATAGGCCAAAGTAGCCACCGCCAAACGCTCCTCGATAGCACTGGTATCGTACAACCTGTCGGGCATATTCTGCCAATCGTAATAGGTGGATCCGAAATCAGCGCACAAAGTGTCATAACGCCAACAGGAATATGCCCCGTTATAGCTGTAGCAATTGGAACCAATACCGTGGACAGGCCATTGCCAGTAACGCATCACCTGCGCCAAGGCCAGGGCCACACAGCCCACAGAAGGGTGTCCTCCCATAGAAGTCAGCGAAGAGTCAACAGGACACAAGGCATTATATGAGACTCCTCCTGTTGAGGTCTGCTTCCATGTGGAAGTAATCAGCGGAGCCACACTACGAAGATTCCGCTGCGGATGATATGGCTGTGGAGCAGCACCCTTAGAAATCGCATCAAGCTGATTATCAAACCTCTGCAACATAGAAACCATGGCATCCGGCATATCTGAGGGATTCAATTCGCCTGTAAGGGAATAGGCCAACACAGGCATGGTGCGGTCATCATCGCTCACAATCACATAGCCACCACCCTGAATATTAAAGGCATACAAGTGGTTGTATGACCAATTCACACGGAACAACTGCTCAGTGGCAAGGCACCGATTTCGAAAACTCTGCTGTCCATTCATGAAGGAAATAGCTGTTTGCCGAGCGGCCTGTTCACTGACAGGTGCAGTGGATACCATCTGAAAACAGCCCATTAAAACGGTAAAAACAAAAATGATGGATATTTGTTTCATAGGGTATTTTTTCTGTGACGATATATTTATTTGTCTTTTTTCTTGGATTAATAATTGTTCATTAGGAGTTGGGTCATAGTTATATGGGGTTATCCGGTATGTATCTCGTGATGTCTATGGTCGGCAATTTACTACCGTTTGCCTGAACATCGGCAACAAATCGCTTGCATTCGTCTTCTGTCATTTTACCTTTGGTATAAGCGTAAAACAAAAAATCGAGTGTCGTCAAATAGATGATGCTATTCTTTTGGCAATAATCCTTGATGTCCTTGATATTGCTGCTTCCTATCACATTGTTTGTATAACGGCAATAAGCCATGCAGGCGCTCTCCCCTTTGCCGAAGGACCTTCTAAGCATCGCATATTCCCTCATCATCTCACCTGTTGCGTTGAATTTTTCCAAAGAGATGTTCTTGAAAAAATGAATCTGATTATCCAGTTGTTTTTGCACGGTTTTGATTTCATCATACACGTAATCCAAAACAACATGCTCAAATTCCGGCAAGATGGTCGGGAGCAGGCTCAAATACCCAGCTTCAGAGAAATGAATCAGCACACCAGCATCCAGAACAATCCTCACCTTTGCCATACCCAATCATATTTAGCAGTTCAAGATAATGTCCTTCCGAAATCTTTTCCTCTTCGAAGAGTTTTCTGGCTTTCGAACCGAAATCGCCGATGACAAGCCCTTCATTGCCCTTTGTGTAAAGGTCGAGGTCGTATCCTCGCAACCGGGATTCTGTAGTAATGCTGCGATTCATCATCTCGTCAGCGCATGCTGGAGTTATAACCCGCAATTCCTTTAAGCGCAGGACCAATGTCTGGTGTGAAATACCGAACAGATGTTCCAAGCGGAGTAATGTGTCAATTTCAACCTCCTTGTTAGAGATTTCAGCGGTGGATATGTTCTGTAGCAAGCCCTCTTTCGGCATCAACAATGCAGAAGCGAACATGTTGGCAGATCGTTCAGCAAGGTCGGTGTCGTTGTCTCTGCTGCAAAAATGCGGTTTGGGATTATCGTCGAAATACAGGTGGTACAACTCATGGGCAATGGTGAAATGCTGTCTGCCACGGGTTGAGTTGCTGTTCACCAACATAAACCGATGCTGTTTGTCGGATGAGGCAAGTGACATTCCAAACAGATTGTCAGACAAGGGCCTATACACCGCCATGATATTCAACTGCCGCAGGGACGTTTTCATGTTGACGGGCTCGTTGCTAGATATGCGAAGATATTCGCTGCGCATTTTTGCAGCGAGGAAATCTGCCGTTTCAAGGTTCATTTTTTTCATTTCGCCAATAATCTTTCCATTTTCAAATAATGAAGCACAATATCCTTGAAAGCAGACACTTCGTGCATGTCGCTTGTGGCGAGATCATTCGCGCGGAATGCGCAAGCCAGTTCTGCCTGCAGCAGTTCCGGATTCTCCTCAAAAAACAGGGCCAGGTCGCAGCCGAACAGAGCCGCAGCCTTTTCGAGGGCGTCCAATGGCATCTCGCGTTCTCCAGATTCGTAGTTTGCATACGCCGACCGGCCGATATTCAGATACTCGGCCACTTGCTCCTGCGTAAACCCGCTGTCTTCACGGAGAATTTTGAGGTTCCGTCCAATAGTTTTTTTCACATTGTATATTATTGTTATTGTATCTTTTTCAATAAATTTGAATCCAAAACAAACCGTGGCAAAAATACAAAAAATATTTGACTTGATGGTTTTGCCACACAGTTTTTTATTAAATTTAGAATGGTTAGGGGTATGTTGATATTGGTATTTGAACGATTGCTGTTTTTATTGAAACATTGATAAAAGAAGTCCAATTTTCAACAACTTGCCTATTCCCGTTTTCTGACAATCCCGTCAGAACCGTACTCGTAACGGTTACCTAAACCAAAGCAGTCTTGGACATTCTCTGGAGTGAGGACTTTTGAGGTAGGACCAAAGTGCTGGACCTCACCTTCTTTCATCAGCAGAACCTCCTGGGCATACTGCAAGGCGTAGGGGAAATCATGTAGTACAATAATGATGGTAACCTGCTGTTGCTGATTCAGTTCGGCCAAAATATCCATGATTTCAAACTGATGCACCACATCCAAATTAGCCAGTGGTTCGTCCAACATGATGATGGGTGTTTGCTGGGCAATGGCACGGGCAATCATGGCACGGCGAAGCTCTCCCCCACTCAACTGTCCCAACATTCTATCTTTCAAATGTTTAAGATTTGTCATCTCCAGTACTTTCTCCACCAGCTTTTCATCTTCAGGAGTAGAAAACTCCCATCGGTTCTGATAAGGGTTCCGACCCATCATCACCACCTCAAATACCGAAAAGTCAAAGACCACATCCTCACGCTGGGGCACAAAAGCGATTTTACGGGCCAGCTCCAAAGGCTTGTAATGGTTCAACGAAAGACCATCAATGCGAATATCTCCCTCCTCCAACAACTGAAGTCCCGCAATCGACCGCAACAGTGTACTCTTGCCAGAGCCGTTAGGTCCCATCACCGCACAGAAAGCAGACCTTTGAAAGGTGACCGAGAAATTCCGGAGAACCCGTTTCCCCTCATAGCCGGAAGATATATTACTGACTTCTATCATCTTATACTTTCTTTTGACGCAACAACAAAAAGAGGAAATACGGTGCACCAGCCAAAGCCGTGATACTGCCCACCGGCAACTCCGCAGGTATGGCTAACGTGCGGGCCAGTGTATCGGCAATCAGCAGGAAGAAAGCGCCTAAAATCAGCGAATACATGAACATTGAGCGCATATTGTTGCCAAACAGCATTCGCGACACATGAGGAATAATCAGTCCGATAAAACCGATAACCCCACAACAGGAAACCGCTGTGGCTATTAGCAAAGACGAGAAAATCAATGTGACGTACGCCACCCTTTTGGTGTTGACACCTAAGTTTTTGGCCACATCCTCTCCCATCTGCATAATATTCAAATCTTTGGAATAGAAAAAGAAAGGAATAACGCAGATGAGGGTCATCACGGTCATCATCAACACCTCCGACCAAGAAATCGATGCCAGCGAGCCCATCGTCCAGAAATAAATCTTGTGCATTTCACGCTGATGCATTACCACCAACAGGGTGATAACAGCTGATATCAGGAAGTTGATAGCGATACCCACCAATAGCAGGGTTTCGATGCTGCGACGGCGGCTCATCTTGCTGATACCCAGGATGACAAAGAGCGTAAGCAAACCGGTGATCAGTGCGGGGATGGTCACCCCGAAATAAAAGACATCCCAGCCCAAAATAAAACTGATAGCGCCACCTAGCGAGCTTCCCGACGAGATACCCAGCACGTAGGGATCGCAAATCGGGTTACGGAAAATGGACTGGAACACGCAACCACAGGCCGCCAATGCCGCCCCGACAATCACACTCATCACGATACGTGGCAACCTCAACTGAAACAGCGTAATACCGAAAGATGCTGGTACGCCCGTTATATCCGCATGACCGAACTGGGCCTTGGCCAACTGCCAAATCGTGTCCATGGGGATGCGTACTACTCCGATGGTCAGGGCCACAACCATACTGAACAGCAAGACTATCAAAAGCAGCAAAGGCAATATTTTCGAAGTCCTCTTCATCTGTTCAAAGTTTAGAAATCAATGGCCAATTTTACATTTATCAATCTGGAAGTCAAATAATTAGGAACTCTTGAATAGGTATTGTCCGTATTCTTGATCCAATCGTAAGACGACACATTGGCCGTATTCAGCAAATTGAAGATTTCCAGATAGATACCAAAATTATTGATGGAGCGAATGAATTTGCTCTTGTTTCTCATTCTATCGCGGCTCTGTTCCAAGAACATGTAGGAAAAGCCCAAATCAACACGTCTGTACCACGGACCATTGATACAATTCTTATTCGTGTGGATTACACCCGGCATCCAGTAAGGCAGACCGCTACCAAAGACAAAATTCAAATGAACACGGAATTGCGGCAAGGTCGGAAAATGGTCTTGGAAGAAAATATTGATATTGAACACCTGATCTGTCGGTCGGCGAACGAACTCTGTACCAGTCAGTTTATTACCTTCGGCATCTCTGACTAATTTCTCTTTAGTTTTCATCAAAGAAAGGGAAATCCAAGATTCCAAGCCTTTGATGAACTCACCGCTCAGTTTCAAATCCACACCCGTGGCATAACCAATAGCGTCGTTAATACCGCTATAGGAGATTTGCATATTGTTGGTGGTGTATGTAATCAGATTGTTGAGCCATTTGAAATAGAATTCACCCGTGAATTTAAAGGGCCTACGCCACATCAGGAAATTGTATTCCGAAGCGAAAATGAACTGATACGACTGCTGAGACTTGGTCTCGGGGTGGCGAACTCCTTGAGGATCACGCATCTCACGATAGAAAGGCGGTTGGAAATACACACCCGTTTTGATGCGGAACTCCCAATCACGTTTCCAGTCGGGCTTGATAACCAAGGAAAGTCTTGGGGAAGCGGTAAACTCGTTGTTGAAGGTCCAGTAGTGGAATCTCACACCGCCATTAAGAATAAAAGAGGTTCCGTTTTTAGAGCTGAATTTCCATGCATCCTGCACAAAAGCTGTGGCACGGAAAGTATTCAGTGAAGGATATTTGGCAAAAATATAATTATTGATATTCAACACGCGTGACGCATCGTTAAACGGCACCGCATCACCTGGGATGGTGGGGATGACAGGCAGAATATAGCCCGCCGAATCGGTAAAATTCCACTCGCTCAGCTGGTCGTCAATCAGTTCATGCTGCAGTTTCGCGCCCCAACTGAGGGTATTCTGCTTGGGTAATTTATGAGTACCTCTGACATCCACCGCGGAAATCAGCGAATTGATATAATTACGGGCATGACGCATGAAAGCCCCCACCCCTCTCTCAGTCAATTCGTGCGAAATATCGTCCGTCTGGCTGCCCAAATCTATTTCAATATCTTTCAAAGCATACGCTCCACGAATGTCAAAAGTCTCGGCTTCGCGGGCATAGTAGGAAGAAACGATAAACTTATAGGTATTGTTTTCATCCGCTAAATATTTGAAAGTCAGTGCACCCAAATAATTCTCGTACTTGTCCACCTCCTGGCCCTCATAATAAACCGTATAGCGGGACAAGGTAGAATTCAGGCTGCCGAAAACGGCTGTTCTATCAGAAGGAACAAAAAGGTACCGGTTAATGGAGAAGTTGCCCAACAAGCTGATTTCCAATTTTTTGATAGGCTTATACGTCAGTAACATCTGGGTATCGAAGAAGCGGGGTTTGTAATCTCCCTTGGTATCCAGATTCTTGAAAAGATAAGCATTGGATTTGAAGCGGACACCCAACAAAAAAGTGAATTTGTCCTTGACATTACCTTCCACATGGCCCGAACAACCCAGCAAGCTGGCAGAAAGCGAACCGCCATATTTGGTCGGCTGTTTGTACTCCACATCCAGCACCGAGGACATACGGTCTCCATACTTGGCCTCGAAACCACCAGCGGAAAATTTGATACCAGCAGTAAGATCTGGATTGACAAAACTCAAACCCTCCTGCTGACCGCTTCGGATGAGAAAGGGACGATAAATCTGGATATCGTTGACAAAGACCAGATTCTCATCATAATTACCGCCGCGGACATTGTATTGGGAACTTAATTCATTGGTGGACGAAATGCCCGGCAAGGTCGTAATCAGTGCTTCCACACTTCCAGTCGGAGACGGCAACTTGAAGGTCAAGTTGGGATCCACGCGGGTGAAGCCATCGTCGCCACGACCTCTGACATCCACCATTTCAAGCTGTTCTCCCGTGGATATAAGCGTAATCATCTGCCGTTCACGCTGGTTTTTGTGCAAAGTGACGATGAGGGTTGTGTCATGATAGGACAAATGTTGCAGATGGATTTGCAACTCCCGTTCCGCCGGCACTTTCAACTCAAACATACCAGTTTCGGAGGAAACGGTGGACAAGTCAGTGCCTTCCACGGTCACCACCACATTATCGATAGGCTGGGCGTATTCGTCGGTAATAATACCTACAAAAGTGGCTTGCTGGGCAAAAAGCGTACTCATTCCCAGAGCCATCAACAGCAATAACCACTTCCGAAACTGTGCCAAGTATTTATGTTTTTTTTAATACGCAAAGATAGCGAAAATATTGCAAAAAAAATGCTACACATAATTTGTGTAGCACTTTTTTAGATCTCAAAGTCAAAAGACATTATTTGAGGATACCTTTTTCGCTGGCTTCAACGATGCAGTTCCAAATGCCTTTTTTATTGATGTTGCGCATACCTTTAGCGGAAACTTTCAGCACTACATACTCGTCCAATTCGGGAACGAAGAATTTCTTGGTGTGCAAATTAGGACGGAATTTTCTTTTCGTCTTGATATTGGAGTGCGAAACATTGTTTCCGGTAATCGCTTTTTTTCCTGTGATTTGGCAAACTCGTGACATCTTTCCTTTATTTTTATATTATTATTACATTTTCAAATTTGGGCTGCAAAAATACAATTTTTTTCAATACAAAATCATTGAATGACAATTTTTTTCAAATTTCTGATTTTCCGCTATTCACAAGGCATTGTAAATAATGTCGGTTCAGCCGCCGCCACTATTTTCCCTCGGGGGTGGTAATAATCATCTCACATTTTGCGCAATCGAAGGACAATTGGAAGGTATGCCGACCAGTTTTCAGGTACAAGGGTTCATTCTGTATAGACGCGCCATGGCACGTCTCTACATGTCCGCCACATTTTTTATTCCCTTTTGATTCTTTCGGACAGGCACCCAAAGCATGACGAATGCAGTATTTGCAGGTCATCAGCACAATATGATTTTTCTGTAGAGACGCGCCATGGCACGTCTCTACATCGTGTGGCATATCAATTTTCTCGTAAGCATCCCCTATCTGTCCAAATCCCAGTTCCTGATAAAACTCCTTGGCTTTGGCGTTCATTACATTGACAGCCTCGACAGGGTTTTTCTGTTGAAGATTTTTTTGTGGAGACGCAAGATTTTGTGTCTCTGCCTTCGGATGCGACACTATTTTTAACGATTCTTGTTCCAACATTTCCACAATCTGCCGCCGCCATCCGGCAATAAGCGAATTCGGAAAGAAATACACCTGATTGGTTTTTACCTCAATATTTCTGGCCTGATAACAGGTATTGCCCAATTTCGACAGCTGTGTTTGCAGATTCTGCAATGCCTGTTCCGGCTTATCCGCTATAACTTTTTCAGTTTTTATGGGCAGCTCCACCCTTGTGCCGGCCTCATTTGTCGCACGCAGCAGCAGACCGTCATTTTGCTCTATTAGGGTATAATCAACCGCAACACGCCGCTCCGCGCTCTTGCCGTCCAGCACTTTCTCGAACTGAATGTCATAATTGCGATACAATTTGTCGCCTATCGAAAGGCCCTCGACAGGATCATTCCAAAACACCCGCTGTCCTTCCACCTTGTTGACCCGAAAACCGTCAAAATTTCCTTGAACGTCGATAAAGCATAGGCCATCGCCGTTATGCAGTTCTTTTTCTCCACTATATGTCAAAGAGTTATGGCTCACAGACTGCACTGTTCCCACGAAAGTTCCCGTAGATTTCGGCGTTGCCAATTGCACCATATCCGATCTTTTCCCGTCAATGAAATAAGGCGTTTTATCTCGATGGAAAGTGCGTTCCGGATCGGGTTCGAAAAACAAGGAGGTTTTCCCAATTGAAGAGGCCTTATATTCCGGATGGCCTTCCAAAATCGCATCTATACGGCGACGGTAATAGGCAGTGATGTTTTTCACGTATGAAACGTCCTTCAAGCGGCCCTCAATTTTGAAAGACATGATGCCAGCCTGCATCATCGGAAGCAGCCAGTTGGAGCGGTCCATGTCCTTCAGCGACAGCAGATGACGGTCGCGGACAATCGTATTACCCTCGGCATCGACCAAGGTATATGGCAAGCGGCAGAATTGGGCACATTCGCCGCGGTTGGCGCTACGGCCGCAGGAAGCGTAACTCATGTAGCAGCGACCGCTATAGCTCACACAGAGGGCGCCATGCACAAAGGCTTCCAGTTCCACATCACAGGCCTGACGTATCTCTTGAATCTGCGGAAGGCTCAGTTCACGCGCCAGCACAACACGCTGAAAACCTGCATTTTGCAAGAATTTTACTTTTTCGGGGGTTCGATTATCCATTTGCGTGCTGGCATGTAAAGCAATAGGCGGCAAATCCAGTTTCAGCAAGCCCATATCCTGCACTATCAAGGCATCCACACCCATCTCATAATAGCGTTTCACCTGCCGTTCCGCTTCCGCTAATTCACTATCTTTCAATATTGTATTCAGCGTAATAAAAACCTTTGCATGGTATGGGTGGGCAAAACGGACCAAGTGTTCCAGATCCTCAAAACTATTCCCTGCAGCGGCACGAGCCCCGAAACTCGGTCCCCCGATATACACTGCATCCGCCCCATGGGTAATAGCCGCCATGGCGCATTCTATATTTTTCGCCGGTGCCAATAATTCTATTTCAGACATAAACGAACCTCCTTCATTCCGCAACAATATTTATTACCGGTTTTATCATACAGCAACAAACGACCATATTCATCTGTTCCCAAGATTTCCGCCTCAATTATTTTATTTTCTATCTCATACCACGCATATTCCTGATACAAAAACAGATTTTCCAAATATTCTTGATGGATTTTCTGATAATCAGTATTTTCTGAACATTGATACTGTTGGCAAGCAGACACCAAACCTAAAATCATCTCATGCACATTGAAATCTCTGTTTGTCAGTAATTTCAGCGAAGTCGGATTGGGAATATCCGCATCAAAAACAGTTTGGTTGATATTAATACCCACCCCGGCAATGGTATGCTTGATACGCTCACCCTCAATATGATGTTCGATCAAAATACCCGCAATTTTCTTCCAATCCACATAAATATCGTTGGGCCATTTGATTTTCACCCCTTCGACATATTGCGACAGCAAGGATCTGACCGACAGTGCGAAACACTGGTTCAGCACAAACTGCCGTACAGGAGGGTATGAAGGATTGAACAGCATACTCGCCAACACGTTCTGTCCCTTGTCGCTCTGCCAGCGGTTGCTACCCTGGCCCCTTCCAGCGGACTGATAATCCGCAGCCACGCAGAAATAGTCAGGCAGCTCAGCGTTTTCCACTAACAGCTCCTTCAATTTTTTGTTGGTGGAGTCAATGGTATCGATGAAAAGAGGGTTTTCTAAATTCATGTGGCAAAGATACGGGAAAAGAGAATATTTTCGTATTTTTGCCAAATATTTTATGCTAAAAAACATGACACAGACACTTCAGGAAGCTGAACAGCAGATTATCGAAGAATTTGAGATTTTTGACGATTGGTTGGACAAGTACAACTATATCATTGAGTTGGGTAAGGAATTGCCGCTGATTGACGAGCAATACAAAACCGAGCAATACCTGATTTCCGGCTGCCAGTCACAGGTATGGCTGCACGCCGAGTACCGCGACGGGCTGGTATATTTCACCGCCGACAGCGATGCCATCATCACCAAGGGGATCATCAACCTGCTGATTCGGGTGCTGTCAGGCCGCACTCCACAAGAAATTTTGGATTGCAACTTGGAATACATTGACCGCATCGGACTGAAAGAGCATCTCTCCCCCACCCGCTCCAACGGACTGGTATCAATGATTAAGCAAATAAAGATTTATGCGCTGGCGTTCAGCAATAAAGTTGAAAGTTAGGTTTCAGGGGTCAGGGGTCAGTGATATCGTATAGCCTCGATAAGGGCGGAAGAATATGGACGGGAATGTAACCGCATATGGAATATAAAAACCGTATTAAAAATACATTATTATGGCAAAGATAGTAGGCATCGGAAACGCATTGGTTGACGTAATTGTAAGACTTGAAAATGAGGACCTGTTAAAAAAGTTCGCCTTGGAGAAAGGTGGCATGGAGATGATTGACAGTGAGAGAAAAAGAGTAATTCATTCGGCCATCAAAGACCAGCCGCAGGCATGCGCTACTGGCGGATCCACCTCCAATACCATCCACGGTCTGGCACGTTTGGGCATTGACGCCGGCTATATCGGGAAAGTCAGCAACGACGAACCCGGTCATTTCTTCCAAGAGGAAATGCAGCGCTACCATGTGACACCGCATTTGCTGTATTCCGACATCGACACTGGCATCGCTACCACTTTCATGACACCCGACGCCGAACGCACCTTTGCCACCTATCTCGGCGCTGCCGCCACGATGACTGCCAACGAACTAAACCCCGCCATTTTCATGGATTACGACTATCTGTATATCGAAGGCTATCTGATCTATAACCACGAATTAATTCACAGACTCTGTCAGATTGCCAAAGAATGCCAACTGAAAGTGGCTATGGATTTTGGCAGTTATAATTTGGTGGAAGAGCAGCGTGATTTTCTGAAAGACCTACTCAAAAACCATGTAGACATCATTTTTGCCAATCAGGAAGAAGCCAAAGCTTTTACCGACAAAGACGACGAAGAGGCTTTGAACATTCTTGCCGAGTATTGCCCCATTGCCATTGTCAAATTAGGCGCCCAAGGGTCTATTGTCCGCATGAACGGGAAAACCACTGTCATTCCCCCGCAAGAAGCAAAGCGTATTGACACCAACGGTGCAGGCGACATCTATGCCGCCGGCTTTATGTACGGTTTGATGAAAGGATATGATACCGAGCGTTGCGGCTACATCGCCACGCGACTGTCTTCAACCATCATTGAAACAGTGGGGGCAAAACTAACCGATGAGCAGTGGGAAAAATTACTCCCCGAGGTCCTTTAGCAGCTCCTCTTTCAGCATCTGCAGGGCCGTTTCGGCAGCCTTGTGGATAATCTCCACCCGACTCAGATTCGGGTCAAAGTGATGCAATTGCGCATTGAAACGTGTAGTTGTGGCCACACAAATCCATACCGTTCCCACAGGCTTTTCTTCCGAACCACCACCCGGTCCGGCAATACCTGACGTGGCAATGGAATAATCCACATCAAACAAGCCCATCGTATTGATGGCCATGTCGTTTACCACAAATTCACTGACGGCGCCATGCTTTTTCAGGTTCAGTTCACGCACATTCAGCACCGAACGTTTTATCTCATTAGAATAAGAGACCACAGCACCTTTGAAAAATTCAGAGCTACCTGGGACAGAAGTGATCAAATGCGAAAGATAACCACCTGTGCAGCTTTCCGCCACTGCCAATGTTTTTTTGTTCTTGAAGAATAATTCGGCTATTTCGTTTTGTATCATTTTATTGTCAATTTTTCATTTCACGATAGAGACACAATGCACCTCTACATTAGCATTATTGTTGCTCTTTTGCAGTGTCTTTGTTATCCAATGTCTTTTTCTCCGGCACCTCCAAACTTTTGTCTTTCAGCGCTTCTTTGGGCATGTCTTCCTTAGCGATTTCCGCCGCCTCATCAATCTCTTCCTGATGATCCTTATATTTGAAACGACGGATTTTCTGGGTAGCAGTCTTTTCAAAAGGTTCCTTCATGGCCTCCACCTTGTTGATTTTTGAATTTTTTCCAACCGTCCTGTTGACAAATTCCAATACGGATTTCTTCAAGGCTTCAGCCTTCTCAAACCATTGGTTTTCAGTCTCTTGATTCCAATTCAACAAGTTATCATCGAACTTCACCATCGCCACCAGCTCGCCATTTTTCTCCATCACCAGCGACTCATCCACACCAGCCATATTGTTAATCACCATCTCAATCTCCTCAGGATAAATATTCTCACCCGAAGGACCCAAAATCGTGTTGTTCAAACGACCTTTGATGTAATAATAACCATCTTTATCCACGGTTGCTATGTCGTTGGTGCGGAACCAGCCCTCCTCGTCCAGTACCTGTACAGTACGCTCAGGGTCTTTGTAATAGCCCAGCATCACATTATCGCCGCGGCACACAATCTCTCCCTCACCCGTTTTCGGATCCATATTGTCGAGACGAATATCCACTTTGTACGAAGCCACACCGATAGAACCCAATCGTTTCCGCTTATTAACCAACACATTGCAAACCAGCGGGGCGGTTTCTGTAAGACCATATCCCACAGCGTACGGGAAACGGCATTTGATCAGGAACTCTTCCACCTTGAGATCCATTTTGGAACCGCCAACTCCGAAAAAGCGCAGTTTGCCACCAAAAGTTTTCACCAATTTCTTGCCGATGAGCCAGTACAAAACTCTGGGCAAATGCTGGTCCATCCACTTGAGCACACGGCTCTTCTCAATGGTAGGAACGATGCTGTTGTGATATACTTTCTCGATAATCAGCGGCACAGACAACATGACGGTAGGTTTCACCTTTTGCATGGCCGGCAACAAAACGGAAGGTGTGGGAGGTTTGGAAATGTAGTAGCAGCAGGCACCCACATACATAGAATAAAAGCTGGACACGCACATTTCGTAAGCATGCGACATCGGCAGGATAGACAGGAAACGATCGTTCTTGAAGCAGGGCTGCGCCTTGAACGAAGCCACCAGATTGTGGCAGATATTCCTGTGGCTCAGCATTACGCCCTTGGCTTTCCCGGTAGTTCCTGAAGTATAGATAATCGTGGCCAAATCGTCGGGTTGCGGGTCTTTGATCCAGCCGTCGCAACGGAAATCCTCTTTTCGACACTTGATAAACTCCAGGGTTTCAATATCCACCACCAGCGTCAGCTTGTCGATGCACTCCTGACTGAGCTTGTACAACAGTCGTTTGGAAATAAAAATCACCTTGCTTTCCGAATGGGACAGAATGTTGGTCACCTCTTTTTCGGAACTGTCAGGCAAAATCGGTACAGAAACACGCCCGTAGGCCGTGGTGGCAAAGAATGCCAGTGTCCAGTTGGGCATGTTCTGCGACAGGATGGCCACACGGTCACCTGCCGAGATACCGAAGCGTGACAATCTGGTTGACAGCATATTACACTTCTCTTTAAAGCTACTATAGGTGTATTTCTGTCCACCATCTACAAACTGTGCCATGGTACGGTCCCAATAGACCGTGGTCGTGTATTTGAAGACTTTGTTAAGGGTGGTGCAATAAGTTTCTCTGTGACTATTCCTAACTTTATAAGGACTCTTCGTTTTCTTACTCATATATAATCATCAATGGGTTATATAATTTTCTTTATGTCTGCCCTGAAGGCCTAAAGTCTCATAATATTCCTGAATACGTTTCATGTCGGCATTGGCATCATCTGTCAGTTCCCACTTTTTTCCCACCGTAATTTCCTTGCGGCCCCAGTCGTAATAACCGACATACACGCTGGCACCGGTCTCACGGGCAATCAGGTGGAAGCCTGTTTTCCATCTTTTCACCGCTTTGCGGGTCCCTTCGGGAGCGATGGCCAGATGGAAAAACTCATTCTCATTGAAAGTCTTGATGATGCTTTTCACCGTAGCGGCGGGATTACGCCGATCGACAGGCACACCGCCAAAGGCCCGCAAAATGGGTCCTAGCGGCCAGAAGAAAAACTCTTTCTTGATCATGATATGTGCCAGCACACCAAATTGGGCATAGAACAAGTAACAGATAGGGAAATCCATCATGGACGTATGCGGAACACCCAACACAATAGCCTTATCACCTTCCATGATACCTCCGACACTGGTCCAGCCGAGTTTCCGTAGCAGAAAACCGCAGAATTTAGCCCATTTTTCCCCAACAGTATTCTTTATTTTTGCCATACTTTTTCGTGTCTTTTTTGGCTTCAAAAATCCTATATTATATTGTATATCAAATATTTACAAGAAACACACATCCCTTTCACCACCATCCCGTCTCCTCATAAATTTTGAAGCCGCAAAGGTACTATTTTTTTTGAAATATAGAAGGGGAAGGAGGATAGGGCGATAAAATTTGATACCATGACGCGTCTCTATAAGAAAAATCTTCCTTCAATTAGAATTGACAAATGAGCGAGTACAGATAACATTTCTGAACGAAAAGCCGTCGGCTATGTTCCTACAACTTCCAAAATTTTGAATTTTAAATTCCTAAACCTACTACCTGACACCTGGAAGCTGTACCCTGTTCCCTATTTACCTTCCGTCAGCAGCTGATAACGAAGCAGTGCGGTTTGATAGGAGATTTTGGCATCAATAAGCTGGTCTTGGGCTTGGCGGTGAATGGTTTGCGCTTCCAGCAAGTCAGAAATCGGAATCAATCCCGCCCGATAGTTGGTGGCAGATGTCTCCAAATTCACCTCGGCATCGTGCACCGTGGCTTTCATCAGCTCTGTCTGACTATAGGCCTCCGACACGTTGTTCCAAGCCTGCCGCACCTCCA
>Ga0265298_10003869_pt1 | contig 19466 bp, 23 predicted proteins | sample AusTroGonzalo_MG_3_FD_193486 | JGI IMG/M metagenome (GOLD analysis project Ga0265298, IMG submission 193486) | Bovine rumen microbial communities from tropical cattle in Woodstock, Queensland, Australia - Gonzalo_01 | ecosystem: Host-associated > Mammals > Digestive system > Stomach > Rumen ... | reverse complement strand
AGAGACTCTCGGCGGTACTCCCCTTCACTGCTCCGGCGAAGACATTACCCACAGTATTGAAGATGACGTCAGATTCTTTCTGGTCATAATCCTTAACCAACTGACTTTTATCCTGGGCGCCGATGACCACGGCCACCTTGTTGGAACGGGCTGTATTGATAAGGTTATCCAGCCCTTTCAGATAGACTGTGGGAAGCTCATCGATAAGCACTGCACTATGCATCTTCCCGGGCTGATTGATGATCTTGAAGAGTTGGCTCATCAGCATGGCCAGCGTGGTCCCGTACACGGACTGACGACGGGGATTGTTGCCCACGCAGATGATTTTAGGAGCCTTAGGGTCATTGATCTCCAAGGAAAAATCGTCCCCGGACAGCGTCCAGTACAGTGTTTTGGAGGCAAAGCGGTTCAGCGGAACACGGGCCGAGGCAATCTGGCCCTGCAGCTGCTCATAGGCTTGATCTTGGATGGCATCGGCAAAGGTGTTGCGCTTGACTTCCAGTTCGTCGAACTTCTTCAGAATGTCAAAGACGGCGCGGTAATCCTGGCCCATCAATTCAATCAAATGCGGGAAGGTGCAGTACTTCCCTTTCTCGTATATCTTAAGGAACCATATGAGAAGGTCAATGTAGCAGCGGGCCGACAGGGAGAAGAAGTCGTCGCCCTTGGCGTTCTCCCGGTTGGCATTTTTCATAATGACCTCGGCAATCTCCGTGGCGTCAATGGGGTCCTGCAGGTACCTGGGGTGGATGGGGTTAAAGCGATGGGAGTGCAGCGGGTCGTCAAAGTTAACGATGTACATCTGCGGCTTTTCGTCGTAGCAGTGGTAGTTGTCCAGCAGTTCGTTCATCACCCGCTGCGTGAGGTCCGGATACTTGTAGTCATAGACGAACATCGCGTAGCCCTTCTGCATCATCTGACGAAAGAACGGTCCGTAGATGCTGTAGGTCTTACCAGAGCCGGGCGTACCGATAACCATACAGCCGCGCTGCGGGGACACTACGTTGATGTAGCCTTGGTGCAGTTTCCCTTTATATTGGTAAGTCATCGGAATGTTCACGCTGTCCTCGTTTTCGATGAGCTCCTCACACTGCTGGAACGTATCCCAGTAATCCGGCAGATGGGCATCGAAACTCCGAACCAATCGGCCCAGAAGGATGGCGCCAACCAGGAAAAGGATGTAGCCGGTAAGGCAGGTCAACACGAACCAGATTCCGCTTCCAAGATATGCAGAGCCAAAGAACAGCGCCAGCCCGAAGACCAATGGGAAGACAATCTCCATCCAGCCGGAGGCCTTGGAATTGCCGCTGCGGACAATCACAGATACCGTGGTAAAGAACAGCACTACAAAGCGCACAGACCAGGGCGAAGACAGCGTCCCGGACCGATGCAGTTCCAGCATCAAAGAGTCAGTGAGGCCAGACCGCAGTCCCATTGCCACCCACATCGGATAGGCATAGTAGTACAGCATCAACAACAGTATAGCTCCTGCCAGCAGCAGGAACATCGAGTACATGGGTTTTGTCTTGGAATTCATCGTTTCTTCCTGGCTTTTCGCATTATTTGTTCATCAATGTAATGGCGGTTCCTTTCCACTCCGACGGCCGCCAGTGCTACCAAGGCTACATCCTTGCCCAGCTCCGATTCGGAGCTCACCGAAGGCGCAGCCTTCTCTTTTTCATCCCGTGCCTTTGCGGGGTGGCCCTTCGTGGACGCTTTGTACTTTAGTTCCTGGAAATCGGCCGCCTTGAGTCCAAGTTCACTGGCCTTGAATACACATTTGGTCTTATGGTCCACCAGCGTAACGCCGAATACTTGCCCGTTCACGTTGCGGGATATGCGCACGTAGATGCCGCTCTTTGCCATGAAATGCCTGAAATGATCCTCGGCCTGGCACTTTTTTAGTGCCGACCGCGTGATGTTGGCCGCACGCTGCTTTTCCCGCGTTTTGATCTTGCCCTTGCAATCGGCCGCGTGGGAGGTAATCACATCCTCGGATGGATAACGGATGCCCGGGTCAGAAATGACCGACGTAACCGGTGTCCCCTTCTTCGGGTCAAGTCCGATGAATCCCACCGAACCATCCTCCTTATGCACAACCCGCACATTCAAGCTTTCCATCACCAGGTCAAAGTACTCCGGCTTTTTGAAGTGATACTTTAGGGCAAGTTCGGCTATGGCTTCTATCTGATGGCCAAACTCCCCTGCCTCAGGTTTGAACCCTTCATAGGGATTGGTGGGTTTCTTAGCCGTTTCTTCCTTTGCCTTGCCTATCTCAAAGCCATACTTTTCCATCAGTTCTTTCATGGCCTGCATAGAGCGTTTCTTCTCCTGAAAGCTGAAGATCTTGCGTCCATTTTCGTCTACGCGCACGGATACTATATGGTAATGTTCACGACCGGTATCCGTATGTTTGTACAGTATGTACGGCTGGTTCCCATATCCCATCTTTCCCATATACTCCCGCACGAATTCCGGAATCTTCTCTGGCGGAATCTTATCCGTTACAGAAGGATTAACCGACGCGTGGAAGGACAGATTCTTGCAGCGCAGACTGCCGTTTTCGTAACGCTGGAACGTGGCCATTGGATTACTCAAATCGGCAATCTTCTGAGAGTAGATAACCGAGGCTTTTCCCTCGGCTACCTTTCTCTCATTGTACTGCAGCGCCGATGATGTGCTGGGCGCCGGTGTGTAAAGCTTGATTACCATGCCGACAAGTCAATGGCAAATCGATGGGTTATTCACTCACCTGAGCTCAGCTGCGGAGCGTCCAGGCTCTGCACCCACACATCCAGGTTGGTGTAAACCTTGTCGTCCTTCTCGTTCTGGGAAATACGGAGATTTCCGACCAGAGCCACATAGCGGCCCTTCTTGAGCCTTTCAGCTACGCCGGTCTTTCCCATACGGCAGGTGTAATACGTGGGTTTGTCATCCTTGTCTGCCGACGGGTCCTTGGCGGCTACAACAAAACGGATGAACTCTTTGCCCTCTTTCCCGGGCACGATCTCGCAGTCTGCTGCAAGATTTCCAGATAAGAATAAAGTCTGCATAAAGCAAAATGATTAAGGGTTAATGGTATTGGGGTTATCGGATACCTCTGCGCTGATGGCATCCACCTTCTCCAGCACAGAGAGCATCATATTTTTAAGGTCGGTCAGATTGCCGTCGATAGTATGGGCCGATATCACCGCGTTCCCTCGCTTATCGCGGAGCTGCGCCAGCGTATTTACCGCCCGGACAACCTGATTATAATTGACGCCGATGCGTTTGATTTCGGCCCGCAGAATCTCAATCTGCTTGGCAATATTGGCATCGTGATGGCGCAGATTACGCCTGAAAACACGCGGCCCTGCGGCCACTTTTCTGAGGTATAAAGACCTGGAACGAAACCCCTCCATAGCCATCAGGGCCTCCATTTTGGTCACCTCTGCCTCCGACATTCGGAAGCTAATCTTTACTGTTCTGTTCTCTTTCACGTTTCTCTCTCCTCTAAAACAATAATGGGTTGCGACTCCGGAGCAAACCCGTCCGCGAAGCGTCAAGATGGCCCGGGAACCGGGGCTTCGTTTGGACCGACTTGTCGGACAAACGACCATCTTGCAATCTGCACCTAACGGTTCAGATGAATGCCTCCCTTGCCGCTGGTGCAAAAGTATGTATTAATTCCCATAAATGCAAAACCACACAAAGCAAAGTATTGTGTAAATTACCAAAAGCGCCTATCTTTGCAGCGGTATATGGATATCGCGGGTATAAGGATATGGCGATATATCCGGTATAATTATATGACGTTATAGCAATATGACGATATGACGATATAACAATATACCGATATACCGATATACCGATATGTCGGGTATAACGATATACCAGATATATGGTTATAGAATTATAAGGATATAACGTTATGACAAAATGGGACAGATAGACAGTTTTAAGAGAGTGCTCGGAGTTGCCGGGCAGAAGACAGCCGGCATCAATGCCGGAATCGAGGTGAAAGAAGAGGTTCAGCCCGAGGTGGCGAAGCCAGTCTCCCCTTCTATTTCATCCCAACAAGAGGTGAAGCCTACGCCAAGGGCCAAGTCAACAGTGGCGGTGAGTAAAGACACGCGCGAACAGATGCGGCTGCTGGCATTCTGGGCTTTCAGACAAGGTATCATCAAGGGAGATACCTCGGAGGATCTGTTGCGGGAGATGATTAAGCTCTTCTACAAGAAGCATCCGGAAGGAAAAGAATTCGTTGAGATGATGCTAAAGGGCTAGTATTAGACGAGTCAGCGCCGGATTCTTCCGGCGCTGTCTCGTATGGGGCCATGAGCGGAGACGGAGTGGCAGGCAGTATAGCGGGCGGGCGCTTTGTGCCCGGTCCGATATGCTGACTGACACTTGGTCGGAGCGGAGATTGGATTATGAGTTGATATTAAGTAGACAGAGTGGAAGATTGGACTGGGAACCATCGGCTTGGTAATCGTCACTATCGGCCCAAGTACAAGAAAAAACAGAGTCTCGATGAAAACTCTGTTTTATACCCTTATCCCTATTGGCCTATATTATTCAGCTTCTTTCATTAATGCACTGTATTGACTCCAACCACTGGTATTTTGATATACTGATAAAGAGCCCTTGGGAACAATTATGCTTTCAAGAGAACTGCATTCCGAAAATGGATTTAAATTGTCGCGACTATACAATACGGGAGGAGTATTAGCCGTCAATGTTACCTTTCGAAGATTAGCACAGCCCCTAAACGCTTCATAGCCGATGCGATTCATATTCTTGCCAAGTGTGACATCAGCAATACCAGAATATGAAAAAGCGCCTGAATCAATCAATGTAACACTGTCAGGTATAACCAAAGATTCCAGGGAAGCGCAATTCATAAATGCCCAAAGCCCTATTTTCGTAACGGAATCATGAAACTTTACAGATTTGATAGATTTCAATTTCCAGAAAGTATAGTCACCAACAACTGTGCAAGAAGCTGGGATGGCGATATCAGCGATTTCTTTTCCTGACTGGAATAAATGACCTTCCTTTGAATATTGAAATGGATAGTTTGTAATATATGAATACGAGTCTTCGTCTTCATAGAAAGCAATGGAACACCAGTGTTCAAGGGAAGCTATATCCACACGCGTAAGGTTTGTGCATCCCATAAAAGCATGATGGCCTATTCCTTTAAGTGAGGCCGGGAAATTGATCTTTTCCAATCCCTCGCAGTCTTCAAACGCATAGTACAAGATGTAATTAACTGTCTCAGGCAAAGATACGGTCTTTATTCTCTTGAGTCCAACAAAAGAATGATCGGCAATCGCTGATACACCATCGGGAACTACAAGATCAACAAGTAGTTTGTTATCTACATATAAATCAACTTTGCCATATGAATACGCTGAGAAAGCTCTCATAAAGCCACCCTCACACCAGTTCTTCAGATTCTTTGTATAAACCTTTGTAATGTTCGCGCAATTATAGAATGATGCGTCGTCGATGACTTTGACATTTTGCCCGACATACACTGTCTCTAACGCCTTGCAACCTGTAAAAGTCGCATACTGAATCTCCGAAACGCCATCGGCAATAGCAAATTCCTTCAAAGAAGAGCAACCTTCGAACGCACGCTCCCCAATACTTGTAATCCCATTGCCGGTAGTCGCACTTATGAGATTTGAACATCCTTTAAAAGCATCACCGCCTATGCTCGTTACCTTATTGGACAGTTCAATGCTCACCAGATTTGTGTTCTCATAAAATGCCGCAGCTGGAATAGAGGTAACTGGTTGGGCAAATTCCATACGGCCCCATCCATTTTTGTATTCGTTGGAAACAAGTTCACCAATTGCCTTGTGAGGAGTAGTCACAGAAAGGTCCATCGTGCGATACTTAATGACGTTTTCCGGGCAATCGGAAGAACTGGGATCTATTCCACCGGGATTGTCTTTGTTACAGCTCGCAAAGTATACCGAAATGAGTATGAGCAGTGCACTTATTTTGTTGATGTTTCTCATAAGCAAACGGGTTATCATTAAGTAGATCTATTATCTTTTTTGAAAGCTTCGTTTTACAAATTTAGTAATATTCCTGTATCTCTTCTACGGTATAATTCTTCTACTACGTAATATTGCTTCCTGACGGGGTTCTACAAAGAATATAAAACAGCCCTCGTCACAACTTCTCACACTAATGGGGCCAGGAGACGGTCGCCTAGGAGGGCTTTGAGCTCGTCGTAGTTGGAGCCGGGTCATACTACCTACAGGCGTTTATGAAAGACCGGAAGATGGCTAGATGCTCGGGGAATGTTCCAAATAGGTACTCGGGGTGCCACTGGACGGCCTGAAGGAAGGGATAGCCCGGCATCTCCAGGGCTTCGATGATGCCGTCTGGGGCAACGGCCATTTCCGTCAAGCTGGGCGCCAACAGCTTGACTGCCTGATGATGGCGGGTATTAACCTGAATGGTATTCTTCCCTATCAGTTCCCTTAATGAACCGCTCAGGATGACGGAATGCGACGGGACGTCGTAGGGCTTCTCCTGGCGGTGGTTCAGTCCTTCGGGATGCTCAGAAGGCAGGTCCTGCCAGAGGGTTCCGCCAAGGGCATAATTAAGGAACTGAATGCCGCGGCAGATGCCCAAGATGGGCTTTTCAATCTTAAAGGTCGATTTGAAAATGTGCATCTCAAGCGTATCCCGTTCCTGGCAATCACCCACGTCCGGACCTCCCGTGAAGAGGATGCCGTCGCAGGCATCGACAAGACTCTGAACCGAGGATTCATCGGCCTTGATGGGCAGCACAACAGGAACGCCTCCGGCTGCTTGAATGCCGTCCAGATATTCCGGGAGCATCCAGACGCTGTTGCGCTCGGAATCCCAGAGGGGTGTTACGCCGATGATAGGAGCCTTTTGTTCCATGGATGCAAATGTACAAAAAGTTTGCGATTGGAGGAGCCGGGCGGGCGGATTCTTCCGCCCGTCGGGCTCCAGGCGCGGCGGAGGAACAGTCTCTGGCGCTGGGCTAAGGGAGGGCGAAGCCCGGAAGCCCAGGCGGCAGAGTCTGTGGAACCGTGAGACGGCTGTGGCGGCTTGCCGACACAGTGGTCTCAAGCGCCGTCAAGCGGAGACGGACTGACCGGTTTACCGGGCAGTTGGTCGGAGCGTGGCTAATAAGAAATCGGCCCCCATTAAGGGAGCCGACGGCTTTTGGCGATACCTCGAAACGTGCAGACAAAACTCATCTGGACGGTGATGTCACAAATTTACGAAAGAATTCTTATCTTCGTAGGAGTTAACGGATTATTTCATGGAAGAGCCGATTCTGAACGCACATAACAAAGAGGAGTATCCTCCGATGCATACGGCTGAGCATATCCTGAACGGGACGATGGTTAAGATGTTCGGATGCCCTCGGTCCAGGAATGCGCACATTGAGCGGAAGAAGTCGAAGTGCGATTACCAACTCCCCTGCTGCCCTACAGATGAGCAGGTTGCGCAGCTAGAGGCGGCGGTGAACGAAGTCATCGGCCGGAATCTTGATGTTACGATTGAATTCATGCCCCGGGAGCAGGCTGCCGATATCGTTGACCTTAGCAAACTGCCGGAGGATGCATCGGAAATGCTCCGGATTGTACGTGTGGGTGATTATGATGCCTGCGCTTGCATCGGCGCTCACGTTAAGAATACTGCTGAGATAGGCACCTTCAAGATTCTTAGCCACGACTACGAAGATGGCCGGTGGCGGGTCAGATGGAAAGTACAGTAAACCTAAACCAAAGACACGGCGGGGCTTTCTTTTGCTAAAGCCTATCGGCATTTATCTCGCCGTGATGCCTTTCAGCATGGCCGGAGTCCTCTTTCACGCGGGGCTCCGGTTTCATTTTGATGTGGATTCTGCAACTGGGTTGCGGGCGGAATGTGGTATCTTTGCCGTCGATATGGAAAGATACGCAACGATATTGGTGATGGTGGTGTTCTATGCCGCCTATTTCACGAAAGCTCTCCTGCAGAAAAAACAGGGTGTTAATACAATGATTCTGGGCAAGGGTGATAAACCAGTCAGGCAAATTCGTATTGAAAGGTCTCTTCAGATCACCACATTTATGATCCCCATAGTGGAACTGGCCAGCATCTGGTGGGACGTAATGGCAATGCCTTCTATTGTCAAATGGATTGGCATTGCAATATCGGCTATAGGGGTGACCTGCTTTATTGCCGGGATGACCACCATGCGTGACAGCTGGCGTGCGGGAATTCCGGAACAGAAGGAAACGAAGTTGGTAACGCGGGGCATTTACCGTATCAGCCGAAATCCCGCTTTTCTGGGTTTTGACTTAATCTATCTTGGGATATTGATTGCTTATCCGAACGCCTGGCACGCCGCCATCGTTGCACTTGCTTTCTACTTGTTCCATCAGCAGATAAAGAGTGAAGAGATGTTTCTGGAAGAGGCTTTTGGTCAGGAGTATCTGGACTACAAGAAAAGTGTTCGGAGGTATATTTGATGCAACATTTGGGACGTTTTTTGTATCTATATTGGCGTAACCAATTAGACAAATCATGAAACCGAAAAAGAAACAGAAGAAACTGCGCATTACGGAGGCCGACTATATGCTGGCCCAGCGCAGGGCGGCTCGGATGGAAGAGATTACCGAGCACGGGAGGCCGGTTTCATACTCGGCGCTCCACAAATCCAAGAAGGTCTATGACCGCAAGCGTATGAAGAGGACGGGCATCAATCTCGATGACTCGTCCTCTTTTCGTAAGGAGTTGAAATAATGCCGAATAATTGGTAATTTTGTTCGGAAATTCGCAATTTGCACCACAACTGAATTTAAGGGAAACTTCGCGATGAAGCACAATAGAGTAATGCAGGAAGGTAAACTGCTATTAAGTAAGACTGTTTCCTTGGACGGAGAAGAGTTTTATGTGGAGAAAGTCGCGTTCAAGGACTGGCATGAAAGCCTTCATTCCTTTTATCTGATTTCAGACAGGTTAGGTGAAGGGCATACTGTCGTGGAGCAAAAGTGGAGCTATGAAGATTTCTGTGACATTACTATCCGCCTGGAAGACTATACCTACGCTCTAAACAGGCAGGTAGAATGCATTGCCTATGTCCGCAGCTTCCGGTCCATCCCGGTGGATGAGTTTGACCGTCTAGCCCGACCGTTAATAATATAGTTTCGCTAATTTCCCTGTTAAACGGAATAAGCCACTGCAGACCGCTATGGTTGCAGGGGCTTTGTTGTCTCTCGTTGCCCTGGCGCCTCCGGCGCTGAGGTTTTTCTATGTCGTGGAGAATCAGTAAATTTGCACCTGTGAATCGAAATTTAACGGACAACGCACATGATTCTTTACTTTTCAGCCACAGGAAACTGCAAATATGTAGCGGAGCGCATTGCCAAGGAGTTTAACGACCAGGCCGTTTCGATTGAGAAATCTGACGGGATGATAGCTTTCCGGGATAATGAGATGTTTGGCCTTGTGACTCCGGTGCACTGGTGGGGACTTCCTGTAATAGTGCGGGAATTCATTCGGAAGATAAGGATCTCCAGCGGGAAGCCCGCATTTTCCTTTGTCGTCACTACCTACGGCACATCACCCGGATTCACCTTCAAGGATGCCAAGAAGGAACTTGCGCCAAGGGGCATCGACTTGCAGGCGGGATACTGCGTAAAGATGCCTGATATCTGGACTCCGATGTTTGACCTCAGCAATCCGGAGGAAGTTAAACGGCAGAATGAAGAGGCAGAAAAGTATATTGATGAGGTTCTGGAGCATATCCGGAAGAAGGACGCGGGCAATCTGATGATACATCGCCAGCCGTATATCTTCAAGCCCTTTACGGATAAGCTCCTGGACTCCGAGCGCAAGACAAAGAACTTCCATGTAGAAGAGCAGTGCATCGGCTGCGGCCTGTGTGCCAAGCGCTGCCCGGCACAGGCCATCGAGATTAAGGACAAACATCCTGTTTGGATAAAATCACAGTGCTATCTATGCCTTCGCTGCCTGCATTCCTGTCCGAAGTTTGCCATACAATACGGCAACGGGAAAACCAAGCAGCACGGTCAGTATAAGAATCCCAACACAAGGGTTTAAATTCGAATTATCGAGATGTTTTACGCAATACTTGGCATTATCGTGGTTGTGGCGTTGTTCCTTATATTCAGGGACGACCACGACGATTCATACAATAAGAGTGAGAAGGGCCAGCGAAAGGCGCAGCAGACAAGGTCTTTTTCACATACGCAGGGACAGTCTCAGCCTAAGAAGGAGCAGACGCATTATCAGAAAGAATCCAGCACCGGCCCGAAGGCCGAGAAGAAGACATCGAGTCCGTCACTTAAGGAGCAGATTCTTGGGGAGATTGAGCAGGCCATCAGCGAGGCTAAGAAGGGCGCTGAAGAGCCAATGAAGGTGTTCGGTGAGGTGATGGGGATGGCCAAGGAGGCCGTAAATACGGCGATGAAGGAGGCGCAGAAGGGTTGGAATACCACGGGAACACAGACGGATGTGGATGAGCAGTTCCCCGATGATGACGAAGAATTGGATTTATCGTTTCTCGATAATATTGATTACTCCGATGACCTGGAGGAGAATACCGAGACTTTCGACATTACCGGCCTTAGATACCACTGTACCGTACATGACTGTGGCAAGATTGTCGGCATTGTAAAGCCGGAACCGTCGAATGTGCACGACCCTCGGGCACAGGCGGTATACCGCAATGACGGCAAACTACTGGGTTATATTCCTCGCACGCAACTGGACTGGTATGAGGACTTCAATGAGGAGAATGTCCCCTGCCCCTTCGTTGGCGAGATTGAACTGGACCGTTCATCGGCCCGACTGATTGCCGAGATCAAAGTCATCATCCCCAGCAGTCGGGAGTATGTTGAGGAAGAAATTGAAAACGAGTTGTAGTGAAATTCAAGCACACCAACAGACCGGGATTCTGGTTCGGCTTCATCGACTTCTGTACGGCCGGGCTGTTTTTTTTGGTCTATATGCCAATAGGCGGGCTGCAGGATGAGCTGGACTATATTCTGGGCCGACGGACGCAGCGGTACTGGGTGGCGTATCTTCTGGGCATTCCCACGCTGTTTATCTACACGCTGGTCTGGATGGCAAATATTGCCGAAGAGTTGAAGGCCAAGGCTATTGAATTGGACATTGAAGGCCCGTATACCTCCTGGTGGCACATGTTCGGCTGGAACACATTCGGTATTCTGCTGATGGGGCCCGCCGTTGCTACCTGGCGGTTTTTCGACACTCTGAATAAAGTTGAGAGACGTCTTCAGAGTCCTTTGAAAAAGCCAACCACTTCTCGGACAACGACGTCGCGATGACGGGTGATGGTATGATTCTCACCATCAATGGTCTTGAGCTCGGCCTTGTCGCCGTAGGTTTCCTTATAACGCTCGCTGCACCACATTGGGACAATCTTGTCCCCGGTTCCGTGAAGGATGAGAACGGGGCCCTCGTATGCTGATGCAGTGCCGTAGATGTCCAGTTCTTGGGTGCTCAGCAGGTACTCACGCCCTAGTTTGTAGATGCCCCAGCAACGGATGTACTCAGGAGGGTCATTGGGATCGAATCGCGCGTTAAAGAACTTGCCGCCTTGGCAGGCTTCCTTGATGACGGCACCGGGAGCAAGAAGGGCCATTCTACCCGGGGCAATCCCCTGCTCAGCCAGCCGGCCGGCGGACATGGAAGCGATGACCCCGCCTTGAGAGTGGCCCAGAAAGCCGACATCAGTCACATAAGGCAGCGTTCTTACATATTCATAGATAGCCATCGCATCGGCAATCTCCTTCTCTATCGTCACGTCCTGTTTACGGCCTTCGCTTTTACCATGGCCATTGAAGTCAAAACGGATAGACGCTATTCCGGCTTTCGCAAGGCCCTTGGCCAGTGCAGGCATGGGGTTATAGTCCTTGCTGGAGAAGATGCCATGCATGAGAATAACCATGGGGCACTTGTCCGTTTGAGGGCTGAATCCTTCAGGCAAGCAAATCTTGAAGGAAATGCCGCCTTGGGGGCCGCGGACTTCGTAGTCTTTGGCTTCAAGAGCGAATAACGGAACAAAGGTCAGAAGCAGTATGAGGAGAATTCGTTTCATTATTGGGACGTATTAGCATGTGTCACCCTGCGGGTTTGAATGAGGACGGAAATGACGATTAAGGCTATTCCCAGCCAGAAAGAGAAGTTTACTTCCTGGAGCTCGCCGAAAAGGATGGCGGCGAAGGCAATGCTGTAGACGGGTTCAAGGTTATAGGCCAGGCTCACCGTGAAGGCCGATAGTGAGCGCAGCGCCTGTAATTGGAAAAGGAACGGCAGCACGGTAAAGATGGAGCCCAGAAGCAGCAGCCACAGGATATCGGCTTTATGTGGGATGATATCGGCTACGGGAAGGAACGGGACCAGCAGCGACAGGCAGAAAACGCCGCCGATGAGTTCGTACAGAAGCATGGTGGCACTGTCCTCGCCTGTTTCTTTTGCCACATTGATGTTCAACAGCGCGAACAATGAGTATAGTGCCGCAGACAGCAGTCCCAGTGCAATTCCCAGTCGGTATCGGATGTCCAGGCTGAAGATGAGCAGCACGCCCGAAATGGCAATGAAACTGATGAGGACTTCAATCCACGAGATACGTTTCCTGTTGATAAGCGGATCCAGCAGTGTCGTGAAGAAACAGGACGTGGCGATGCAGGCGACGCCGATGGACACGTTTGAAGCCTGAATACTGGCGTAGAAAGCCACCCAGTGAAGGGCCAGGATGCCGCCGCATCCGGCAATCTTGGCAAAAGCTGCACATCCCACTTTGTGCAAGCGCCCCATAAACGCCAGAACAATGGCTAGGACCACCACGCTCACCATAATGCGATACCACACAAGGGGAAGGCCTCCGAGAGAAATCAGTCTCCCGAAGATTCCTGTCCAACCAGCCAGAAACACGGCCGTGTGGAGCATGATCAGTGTCTTGGTGTCCTTCCTTATACCCACTCGATGTATTCTTTGCAAGCGTCAATTTCGGCATTGCTGTCAAACACACAAAGTTAATGGAAATGGCGGAAAAATGAGTATATTAGCGGTATGAAAAAGACTATCACTATTTTACTTGCAACAATTGGCATTATGAGTTGCGGAAATAACCCCAAACAGGCGGAAAACCTGAAAGATAAGGCATGGCAGGAGATTGCCCCTACGGAGATTGAACTGAATCCCGTCCAGATGATTGACAAGGACTGGCTGGAGGTGTCGGCCGGAAAGGAGGGAAATATGAACCTGATGACCATTTCCTGGGGCAGCATTGGCGAGCTTTGGGGCAAGCCGATTTTCATTGTGTATGTATCCACAAGCCGATACACGCATAAGTTCATGGAAGAGAACGACTACTTTACTGTGACGCACTTCCCTGCCGATATGCGTAAACAGCTGTCCTACCTGGGCCGGGTATCCGGCCGTGACGAGGACAAAGTGGCAGGTGCAGGACTTACCGTGGAATTCACGGAACTGGGCAATCCCATCTATGCCGAGGCCGACCTTGCCATCGAGTGCAAGAAGCTCTATGGGCAGCAGTTTGATGCTAACCTGATGCCGGCCGAACAACGGGAATGGTATGAGAAGACCGGTCTTGGAATCCACTACATGTACATCGGTGAGATTGTTCACGTCTGGAAGAAGTAAGCGTGAAGATTGAGGAAGCCATGGTATACCTGCTGGCAACCAGCCAGCATGGGATGAAGACCGAGCAGATTGCCAGAGAGTTGGAGCTGCGCGGGCTGGTGCCTCCTCGGCGCGATGGCCGGCCGCTGGACGGGAAGGTCATTGCGGCCATTGTCTTTAAGCATCCGGAGATCTTTTGCTTCAATGAGGGAAGGGTTAGGCTACTGATGTAATCGCAATTATCCAAAAACTGTAAGCTATGGTCAGTTTATCAGAGTTTGTCTCCGAGATCAACGGAAAAGATGTTCGCAAAGTGGTTGAGACGGCGGATATCTCAAAAAAATATACCACTTTATCCAATTCAAAGGATATTGTGGGTGAGTTATTCCCCAATAACAGAATGAGTATGACTCGCGAGCAGATTTTTAATGAAAAGGATACTCGTAAGAAACTTATCATGATTTTGGTGTGGGGATATCCTTCTGACACTCGGAATACTCCTACGATTATAGAAAACATCTCGAAACTTGTAGAACTGCAGAGTGAATATGAGAATGGCATAAAAAGCGGCGAACAGTACCTCAGGGATTTGCTTGCTGTGAGGCGTTTAGGGCTATCGACCGCCACCAAGATTCTTTACTTCATGAACGTTTCTATCGGTGGGCATCCGTGCATTATTGCTGATGCACGAGTTGAAGCAGCATTGCCACTTATAAAGGAGTTTGCCTCGATAAAAAGAGGTGAAGACATTCCATTGTATAAGAAGTTTATCGCCAAAGTGGACGATGTTGCAAAGCAGTATGGATTGACCCAAGACGGCATAGAGTACTTCCTTTTTAATCTTGGAAAAGTATGGGAAGACCATATGGGAGAAATACAAGCCAAGGAGGTTCAAAACGCCAGCAAAAATCAGCTTGAGATTCTACTTAAAGCTCTTGCGTAATTCGTTTATTTTTCGTACCTTAGCATAGCGATTGAGAGAGTTCTTTTCTCAGCCAATTTTTTCCAAATATTAAATACTGCTAAGCGTATGAAGTACGATTTATTTGCGGATTTCTACGTGAAATCCGGCGACGAGAAGCCGCGTTACACCTGTGTTCTGGGCAATGTGAATGTTACGTCTTGGGAGTCCCTTGAGGCAATAGGGTTCAAGGCGATGCATTCAGATGGATTTCTTGATTATGTCATCGACAATGCCACCGAAGAACAATTGCAAACATTTACGCTGACAGGGTATGTGAGCGAAGTGATGGATGTTCTTTACAGTGGAGAAGACTTCGAGCGCATCTGTATCAGTGCCCTGGAAGTAGAAGTGATGGACGATGACGGTCACTATCCGCCGAGGGGCGTTCTCATCGGCAATGTCTTCGCCGAATTTGGATTCACCGAGCCGAATAGCTCCGTGGATTTCACGGAAGATTTTTTTGAGTACGAAAAGCACAACAAACGCTGCTTCTCAGTCCCCTACCATTGCCTTAAGGAGCGCTACGGTGCAATGACTCAGAGTGAAGTGATAGAGAAGATGCGGGAAGAATTCGAGTGGGACCCGCAGCACGAATGGCACTTTGAGGAATTGAAGCCGTTATTTCTTAAGGTTAGTTAGTTTGTAGCAGAGCGCGTAATGGTTAGTTGAAATGTAGCCCGGAGTTACTCAAAATGTAGCGCCGGGCTAGTCATTTTGTAGCGCAACGCGCGCGCGGTGATTCATAAAATGAATATGTAAAATATCAAAAACGCGTGTAAGGATTCGGGATGAAAAAAGAAGGCTGGGGGCCGTAGCGAACCATCCAGTCTGTGAACCAGGGACGGAGAGAGGTGCGAAGGTAGGCGGTGCGGTCTCCGATTTCCGGGTGCTCGCGGAGGAATAGGACAAGGTCCTGCAGCTTATCGACGAAAAGGCGGATGTCCTCAGGCTCCAGCTGGGATAGTTGGGACTGAAGTGCACTGGGACGAATGCCTACGGAATTTAAAAGGTGCGATATGACTTCGCGAGACTCGGTGAGCAGGTGGCTGCGTTCTTCGTCAGTTATACGCACGCGTACCTGAAATATGATACAGTGCTCCACTTCCCGGGCGGTGACCTGGTATTCGAACCAGATGGGGAATCGGCTCTTAAGATCCAATCTTGCGGGTTCTAGAACACGGCCGATGATATTGCTGAACTTGTCATAGGCCTTGCTGAGGCCGAGAATCCGTTTGAGGGCATCTTCCTGAAGGACGAAGCCGCCGCGGACGCGCCATACACTGATGAGCCAGTAAAGCCGAAGCGTATACTTGTTCTTAATGGAAGTGGCCAGCGCAAAGGAATAGCGGTGGTATCCTTCCTCTATGGACAGCAGATTTAGGAAGCTGTCCTTTAGGTTGAGAGTGACCTTTGTCGCATAGGGCGGATACTCATAGCTGGAGAAAAAGGTAGAACCCGTTTCGTCCAGACAGTGGCGGAGACGGCCGCTATTGTTCTTGCCGAAGTGAAAGTCGGCCACCGGTACTGTAATTTTGGCTGAAATAGGTGGAAGGTCTTTTCGACAGTATTTTCCCAGCATATCAAACCTCTCTTTTAGTTCTTTCTGGAGGTTTTTTATGATTGCAGTCAGTATGCGTAACTGATTGAGTTTCAAATCGAATTCTAAGTAGGCAATACTGTTGGCCTGGTACAGAATATCGCTCTGTATCAGGCTTTTTTCGTGCCGTGACGGCGTCGTTGTATTGCCAACTTTACTCACTTTTCGTGTTGTATTACTCGCCACAAAAGTAGGAAAACATTTGGAATTTCAAAAAAGTCTTCTCACCTTTGCGCTGTCCTACACAACACAAAGGAAAGCGAGACAACACGGGAAATGAAACGAAATCCGACATATTTTGCACTTACAATACTTACTTCGCTACTATTTTTTCAAACGGCTTCAGCGCAGCGGACACAGTCTAACCAATCTTCGCTCCGAGTTTCTTCACTCTACAATGGTACGTCCGTGGGCGCTGAAGCCTTCTACGAAATGTACACCTTGAATGGATACTGGCAAGCAGGACTTCAAGGCAATCAATATCGTGGCCTACTATCCAACGGTAATTCTCTTGAATATATGCACGCACAGGCGCAGGGAGGATACCTTTTCCGTCTTGTGGGTACCAGAAGCCGCAGTATCAGCCTCTATGGAGGCGCAGGTGTACTGCTTGGCGTTGAGATACTTGATGTTTGGCATCGACTCCCCCGCTATATGGATATCGACCGAAGCCGTTACGGCTTTATCTATGGCTTGTACGGAAGTGCAGTGCTGGAATGGTTCGTGGCCAAACGCTTCGCAATTTTGCTGCAAGGACAGGTGCCGGTATCGTTTGGATCGGCCATGGGTGCGGTCAGGTGGAACGCAGGCATCGGCCTTAAGTGGAATCTTTAAACCTTAATGAATATGGAAGCATTAACAAAATGGATTGGCAGCAAGGGCAAGTATCTGGAAGAGATACTCCCGCTGATCCCGCGCGATGTAAAGCGCTACTACGAGCCGTTTGTAGGCGGCGGAAGCATGTTCCTGGCTATGCCGGAGGTGGAACGCTACATTATCGGCCAGCCCTGCAAGGAACTTATGATAATGTACCGCGAGGCGCAGCAGGCCGAGACCGACTTTATGGGCCATCTGAGGAATTTCAACGCTGCGTGGAAGAATATTGCTAAGCAGTGCCAGAAGCACAGCGCCGAACTCAGGAAACTGTACGCCGATTTTCCGGAGGGAAAGAATTACGACTACCTGGAGTATGTCCATACGCTGAATCCCCTGCTGGAGCAAATCTCCTACGATGCTGTTTTCCCGGCAAATTACGGTCAGAAGGTGCTATTCGAAATGGAGAAACGACACCATTTTACAACCAGGAAAACCCAAAGCATTGGGCATAAGCTGAAGACTCCCGAGGCACTGGACAAGTTCATCCTGACCAGCCAGAAGGCAGCCGTGTACGAATACCTTATGGAACTTTTCAACCTGGGTGGAATGAACCGGGCTCTGAAATCGGCCGTGCTGCTGTTTCTGCTGGAGTTCTCCAGCAACGGTCAATATGCCCTGGACGAAGAGGGCGAATTCCGCCCGTCGTATGGTGGGTCGCTGCAAAACGATCGCTCGCTGGATCGGGTTATTAAGCTGATCGAAGGCCCGGAATTCCGCGCTCGAATGGCAAAGACGGAGTTTCATGCACTGGATTTCTATAATCTTATACGAAAGATTCGTCCTCAGAACGAAGACTTCTTTCTGATTGATCCGCCAATCGGGCGCTTGGAGAGAAAAGTAGGAGCACATACTTTTTCGACTGCCGATTTAGATGGTGTCGTGAACCAACTGAGATTCTGCAAAGGTAGATGGATGCTTCTGATAAAGAAGATTGATATGAACTCAGACCTCAGTATGATGCTGATGGACCATCCTTCTAAGCTGATGGGGCCAGATAAGGACCTGTTCGCCATTATGAACTATAACCCTGAGAAATAATAAAAGAAATTGAATATGAGAAAGTTAATCACCACTCTTCTGAGTTTGTTATTCATGATCTTCTTTGGTGCGGCAGCTGCCACGGCCCAGACTTGGGCTGTGGCGGTAAACGCCGCCGATGCCGTAGAACTGGGGACCATCGGAGTCGAAGGTTCCGCAGCGGTTGGCCAGCACTGGAGTATCCATGCAAACGCCAAAGTCAATCCCTGGACATTCGGCCGACGGGATACCAGTGCCGATAACAATGGCCTGTTCCAGTCCCCTAACCCGGACCAGAAGCAGGACCGCAAGCAGGTGTATGCCGCCGGTGTACGCTGGTGGCCGTGGAATGTGTATTCCGGCTGGTGGATTGGCGGAAAAGGCCAATACCAGGAATTCAATTACGGCGGTTTTCTTACCGAAACCTCCCAGGAAGGTGACGCTTTCGGCGCCGGATTCTCCGGCGGTTATTCCCTGATGCTCAAAGAGCACTGGAACCTGGACTTCGGTCTGGGGTTCTGGACCGGCTGGATGAAGTATACCACCTATGCTTGCCCGTCGTGTGGAAAGGTGGTAGATGAAGGACAAAAGTGGTTCATCCTGCCTAACGAAGCCATTCTCTCACTGGTTTATATCTTCTAGATCAGAAGAAAAGGTAAAATAAGCTAAAAACATATGAGACAGTTACTTATAGCTGCGGCAAGTGCCGCGGCAGCCTTGACCCTAATCTCTTGCGACCCTCCGGTGCTGGATATCAAGGATAACAGCGTCCTGGAGAACGTGGTTCTCCAAGCCAGCAATGACACCCCGAAGTGGGAATACGGCGAAGAACGTACTATCACCATTGCTCCCTCCCCCGCAACTGCTATCTGCGATAAGTTTTCGCTTACCGTCTCCAACCCGGACATTATAATCGTCCGCGAAGGTGAACTGCCCAATCAGTTCAAACTGACTTCTAACGGCGAAGGAAAGGTAATCATTACCGGCTATGCCATCGGCCATAACGATAATGGCCTTGTAGAGAAGTCTGACTATCTTGAGTTCACCCTTCAGGACAACCGCGTGAAACCCAAGCGGCCGGTGGTGTCACTGAAGATGGCGCCCATGACGGATATCAACGCCAAAAAAGAACTGGCCGAAGATTTACCAGCAACCATTGATGATGACCAGGAACTTCTGCTGACGGTTACTAGCGACAGTGAACGGGCTACTTACAGTCTGAAGAGCCTAGACAATGAGGTGTTCAGCGTGGAGCGCACCGGCGCTCAGAGCTGGATGTTCAAGACCAAGACTCCGGGACGTGATTTTCTGAAGTTGACCGTCACTGATGCGGAAGGGAATCCGTTTGAC
>Ga0265298_10003868_pt1 | contig 19467 bp, 11 predicted proteins | sample AusTroGonzalo_MG_3_FD_193486 | JGI IMG/M metagenome (GOLD analysis project Ga0265298, IMG submission 193486) | Bovine rumen microbial communities from tropical cattle in Woodstock, Queensland, Australia - Gonzalo_01 | ecosystem: Host-associated > Mammals > Digestive system > Stomach > Rumen ... | reverse complement strand
TTTAAAAGATGTTTTGTCTTTGAGTTGGGGTCCCCGACGCAACTTGTAAAGTTGTGGTGGGGAGAGGAGAAAGCGCAACCATTACATTTGTTACGAAGTAACTTAATCATGGATTGCCGCTTTAAAAGATGTTTTGTCTTTGAGTTGGGGTCCCCGACGCAACTTGTAAAGTTGTGGTGGGGAGAGGAGAAAGCGCAACCATTACATTTGTTACGAAGTAACTTAATCATGGATTGCCGCTTTCGACGATATTGAGCTCAACGAGCTTATTGACGATGGCGTAAACCGTCAGACCGGCGGTGGAATGAATATTGAGTTTGGTGGTGATATGCTTGCGGTGTGAGACGACGGTGTGCATGGAGATACACAGCACATCCGCTATTTCTTTGTTGCTCAGGCCGTGCACGATTTGAATCAGCACGTCCTTTTCCCGGTCAGTTAATTCTTCCGAACTGTCTTTGAGCGCAGCGGCCTTTCTGCTTTGAGCGCTGCGCTCTTTCTTCTTTAATAGTGTCGGACGGAGGATGTCATCTTCGATGGCGCAATGATCCGCAAAATCATGCTCGGTATGCCATAGGTCGGACATGACGCTGATGAGGGTATACGTTACGGTGCTTTCTTCTTTGAGTGAAGCACTCTTTTGTCTTTCTACTTCCCCCGGATAATACTTAATAATCAGGTTTTTTATCTCCGTCAGTTTGTCGGTAATGCGCTGGTCGTCATGTTCGTGTTCGTCAAACATGCCGGCGTTCTCGTGCTCTATATGGGTACGAATCTCGTCCACGAACTCATCATAACAGCGCAAAATCAGTCCCGGAATCTTGGTGGTCGGGTCAGCAGGAATAATCGCCTCTATAAGCGCCCTGCGCAGACGCGGCAGACGGAAATCCAAGAAATACGTGTGGGCATTGTGCAGATAGCGTTGGAGCGTCGGTATATCAATGTCGGCTGGTATCGCTCGTTGATGGTATATCTTATAATTGACGATGGCTAAAAATGTAGGGGTGTGCACGCTATGCGCTTCGCACACCTCTGCAATGGTCTGTTCGCCCACACCCATCTCCAAACCGAAACGGCTGATGATCTGAATAGCATCTTCTTCTTGCGACATCAACTCACATATCTTATCCGAACCCGTGTACATAAAGCTTATATTTGACTGTCCTTTGGACTGAAAGAGTAAAAACCGTTCATTGCGTTCACTGAAAGAACAAAGACAAAATGTATTGACCGACAGTAACATGTCTTTTGTCCTTTAGCGAAGCGGTCCTTGCTCCTAATTCAAAAAAACGGTGCAAAATTACAAAAAAAATCCCACTCTCGCAAGAATGGGAAGCAAATTCACAACAAATTGGGATTGTCCAAAATCGTAAAAAGCAGTAATTTTGTATTGATTTTTGAAAGGGCAAAAGAAATGCGACTAAAGAGACAGACAATCATCTCTATTGTATTGATAGTATGTGTGTTGTGTGGGCATGCAGAGGATAGTGTCAAGGTGTGTGTCGCGGACTTGCAGGCGCTAATGCAACGCATAGAGCGTTTGGAGCAGGCGCAGCCGCATCCTAATAAATTGGGATATGTGGATGGCGTCACCGGAGCCACGAAACAAGTACAAAGTAACAATGTACAATGTACAAAGGATTCCGTCAAAGTCATCAACCAGCGTGAACGTCGTTTTTGGATAGGCGGCTATGGAGAAGTGACGGCGAAACATTGTTTTTACTCCAATAACTACTTGCGGTACGGCAAGAACCCCGAGAAGTACGCCAAGGACCATTTCGGTGAATTCGATTTGCCGCATGTGGTCATTTATCTGGGCTATGACTTCGGCAAAGGCTGGAGTGTCGGCACGGAGATTGAGTTCGAGCACGGAGGCACGGAATCCGCCATCGAGATCGAAGAGGAAGAAGGCGGTGAGTACGAGAGTGAGATTGAGCGCGGTGGCGAAGTGGCGTTGGAGCAGTTCTGGCTGCAGAAGGCGTTTAACCGCTATGCCATCCTCCGTGCCGGTATGCAGGTCATCCCTGTCGGTGCTCTCAACGCTCACCACGAATCAACCGAGTATTTCGGGGTGTATCGTAACGAAGGCGAGTTCACTATCCTGCCGAGCACATGGCATGAAGTGGCATTGACGTTCATGGGCAGTACGAAGAACGGCTGGCACTATCAGGCGATGTTCCTGCCGGGACTGGACAGCGACCGTTTCAACCGCAAGAACTGGATCAAACCCGGTGCAGGCAGTCCGTACGAATTCAAGTTGGCGAATGTGTTCGCAGGCGCAGCGAGGGTCGATTACACGGGTGTAGAAGGTCTGCGGCTGTCGCTCTCCGGGTACTGCGGCAACTCGTTCCGCAACACACTCAGCAAGACCAATGCCGAACTGGATGCGAGTGCGTACAAGGACGTGAAAGGCACGGTCACCATCGGCTCGTTTGATTTCGCATACAAAGGATACGGCGTCATTTTGCGCGGTAGTGCTACCTACGGACATCTGAGCGATGCAGCCGCTATCACGCAGTACAACATCTCCATGCGCAAAGGTTCGGTGTCGAGCAAACAATGGGTGGCTTCGGATGCTGTGGCAGCAGGAATAGAGGCGGGCTTTGATTTCTTTAGCCTGAATAAAAAACTGGTGGAGAAAAAACAGCAGTTCTATTTGTTCGGCCGCTACGACTACTATGATTCCATGTTACGCTACGACAATCGGCCGACGGACATGTATGCGTGGTGTGGACGGCATCGCATAGCAGCCGGTATCAATTATTTTCCGATCAAACAAATCGGCGTGAAAGCAGAGTTCTCGTACGGCATCTTGAAACAAGGTACGCGCGCGGACGGTTCGCGCGGAAAACTCTATAACGACGAACCGCAAATCGCCGTCGGAATCGTGTACGCCGGATTTTATCAACTCTAAACCATTTGAGATCACGAAATAACGAGATCACGAGATAACGAAATAACGAGATCACGCAATAATGCAATAACGAAAAGATTTTAAACAATGAACAAGAAATTCATCCTATTCGCTGCCTGCGCGTTTACGCTGGCAGCATGCAAAGGAGGTGACACGCAAGTCACCTCCGACAAAGAAACGGCACTGCAGCAGGCAGTTACGCCGTATGTGGAGAACACCGTCGTGGCAACCTATGGCGCTATGGCGGATGCCGGTTTGACCTTGCTCGACCAGTGCGAACAGATCCTTGCAAAAGTGGAAGCCGGAGAGGAGTACAGCAAACTGATGGAAGATGCCGGCACGTCTTGGCGTGCGATGCGCAAGCACTGGGAGCAAAGCGAGGCGTTTCTGTACGGACCCGCTTCGGCGCATAACATCGACCCGCATATCGACTCGTGGCCTTTGGACTTCAATGCGATGAACGCACTGCTGCACGACCAGGAACGAATGGCCGTTATTGAGGAAGAAGGTGGTGCATACGTGGGTGACAAACTCGGCTATGCGCTCAAAGGATTCCATGCGGCTGAGTATTTGCTTTTTGAGAGCGTAGAGAAAGACGGTCGCCCTGTCGGTACCGGTCGTCCCCATGCCGCTAACCTGACGCACGCCGAAGCGGTTTATCTGCTCGGTATCGTTGAAGACTTGGCGCAACAGGCTGTCTTGTTGGAATATGCGTGGGCTGGCGAAGTGAGTGACGCCAAAAAGACGCTTTTGGACGAAGGCGAAGTGGAGACCTACGAAGATCGTTACGGGTGGCAGATGATGAACGCCGGCAAGGCGGGCAGCATCTACGTCACCTACCAGGAGGCAGCAGAAGAGATCATCGCCGGTTGTATCGACATCGCCGGTGAGGTGGCGGACCTGAAGATGGGTAACCCCTATATCAGCAGTACGGCGGAGCAGCGCGATTATATCGAATCGCCATATAGTTGCACGTCCACTGAGGATTTTGCGGACAACATCCGTTCCATTCAGCGCGCCTATTGCGGTTCGCATGCCGGTGACCATTCCATCTCCAATTATGTCTATCGCCAGGATGCCGAACTGGACGCACGCGTCCGCAAGGCCATCGAAGAGGCTATCAAGGCCATCAATAAAATCGGTGATTTTGAGAATACTGCTCAGAACAATCCGCTGGTGAAAGCCGCCATCGACCAAGTCTCCGCACTCGAAGAAGTGCTCGACAAAGAAGTGCTTCCTCTATTGTCGAAGTAATCGTGCCCCTATGGGCTAAGAAATAACGAAATCACGAAATCACGAAAATATATACCATTATGAAACTTTCCATTTTCCATTTTCAATTTTCAATTTTTCTGGCTGCGGTCCTTTTCGTTGGCTGTAAGCAACCAACTCCTGGACCTGAGCCAGAAACAGACATGCCCGAATGGTACTACACCGGCGGTAAACTTGGTACGACCACCAACCTCACATCCATGACCTTCCGTCAACCGACACCGGTCACGGAGAACGCAGGTCTCGGAACGGCTTTTGCGCAAGGTGACCAGATTGCCGAAAAACCCTTTGTCACCAACGAGAGCGGTCGTCAGCACGGCTTGGGACCTGTCTATGTGCGTTCGTCCTGCCAACACTGCCACCCCAACTACTCGCACGGTACGTCCGTTCCCGAAGGAACTTATAATGCTTCGGAAGTAGGTAACGGCACGCTGCTCGTCGTCATCAATCCCGAGACGCAGGCCTATGTGCCTTGGCTCGCCGGAATGCCGCAACTCTTTGGCGCCGCGCCCTTCAAAGCCCCGCTTGACCCGGACCAGATCACCGTCACGTGGAAGACCGCGACCGATGAGCACGGCAACAAGTTCGCTGACGGCGAGACCTACGAACTGCGTTACCCCGAAGTGACCATGCCTAACACCGCTGTCTATGTCTATAACCAAGGCTACCGCGACCCGGACGGACTGCTCGAGTCGCAAGGCTACGAGATCAAACTGGAGAACACCATCGGCGTTTATGGTTCGGGACTGCTCGACGCTATCACGGATGCGGACATCATTGCCCAGTACGAGAAAGAGGCCAATGACGGTAAACTGAAGAACGGTCTGAACCCCGCTTTCTGGAACGGCGGTTTCCAGACTTCCGGCTATTACAAGAACGACCCGCAATGGGGACCGAAGCGCTTCACCTACGCCCTCACACGAGGTCCTATCATGGATGCGGCTGGTGCCAATGCTATCTGGAATATTACCAACGTCACCCGTTCAGACCGTAAATATCATTACCTCGACCTCAACGGCACCATTTACGCCGAGTATGCCTCCAAAGATCCGGAAGTGCAGGCGGCGTTTGGTACGGAACAGGAGATTTACGACTACCTTACGAGCAAAACTCTTCCTGCCGAAATGACCGACGATGAGTTCACGCAGGTCATGATCTGGCACCGTGGCTTGGCTGTGCCCGCGGCGCGTAATGTGACCGACAGCGCCGTGCTGCGAGGCAAGGAACTGTTCACGCAGATAGGCTGTGACTACTGCCATCGTCCGACATGGACCACCGGACCCGATGAGGTGCGTGACCCCAATCAGTTTGCAGGCTTCACGGCTGACATGCCGCGTTACCCGAACCAGAAGATATGGCCGTACACCGACATGATTCAACATAAACTCTGTATGGAGAACGACATCCGTACCGGTTGGTGCCGAACCACGCCGTTGTGGGGTAGGGGCTTGCACCGCAAAGCCACCGGTGACGCGTACGAAGCACGAATGCACGACACGCGTGCCCGCAACGTTATCGAGGCTATCATGTGGCATGGCTACAGCTCCGAGTCTGATGCCTACTGGCCCACCCAGCAGTTCTACAAACTGAATAAGGAAGACAGAGATGCAGTCGTTGCTTTCATCAATGCCATTTAGTCGAAAGTCAAAAGTCGAAAGACAAAAGACTTCTTGCTGCTTTGAGCGCATTTACCGCGGTCTTTCTTCTTTGAGTGCAACTGTCATGTTACACATAGCCCTTTTGACAATACTCATCGGGGCATGTGTGACGCATTTCTTCGGCGAACAAGGGGAGATTCATCTGCGCGCAGATCAAGCGCAGACGCTAAACGTTAAACGCTCAACGCTAAGTCTCTTTTTATGGGATTTTCAGGTCGTATATGATAGCGACAATAACCCTGTCGATTATATCACGGAACTGCGGCTGCTGGATAGAGGAGAGTCGAGAGTTGAGAGCGGAGAGTTAAAAGTCGATGAGGGAGTGGTGCGGATGAATAAACCGCTTATATACAAACATTTTCGTTTCTGTCAGTCTAATTTTGACAGCGATCAGTTAGGTGTCACGCTCCGTTATAACTATGACCCGTGGGGCATTGGACTCACGTATACCGGCTATGCGTTGCTGCTCATTGCAATGATTGCGTTCTTCTTTCAACGCGGCACCTATTTCCGGGCTGCATGGAAAAAATCTGTATTCCGTCAGCGTGGCGGTCTGTACTCTGTCAGCGCAGCGGTCTTGATTATCGCCTTAGCGATTATCATGACGAAAGTGGTCACACCCAAGCCGCCGTTGCAACCGGTCTTGCAAACACCCTTACTCGGTATTCATGTGTCCGTCATTATGTTGGCCTACACGCTTTTTGCCATCATCGCCATCAACGGCATCATCGGCCTCTGCAGCAAGCGCCTTTCACCTTTCACCTTTCACCTTTCAACTATTTTGCTCATCCCGGCTGAGTTTTGTTTGATGGCCGGTATCTTCATCGGTGCCGTATGGGCAAACATGAGTTGGGGACGTTATTGGGGTTGGGACCCGAAAGAGACCTGGGCGCTGATTACCATGCTCGTCTATGCCTTGCTGATTCATCTTCCGTGGCTTGCAGGGAAATTAAAAATGAAAAATGATAAATTAAAAATGACTTATCACATTTGTAGTATTATAGCATTTTTCTTCGTCCTCTTTACCTATTTCGGTGTAAAGTATTTTTTGGGCGGTTTGCATTCGTATGCATAAAAATATGTATTAATTTCGTGCAACTTTTGGAAAAAATGAATCTCTTTGATGCAGATTGGCATGACCCCGGCTGGCGCGCTTCCACGTAATTACGCAAACTACGCAAACAGCGTAAACTACAAAAAATGACGTGAGAACTTCACGTCATTTTTTTTGTCCATTGCGTTTGGATTGTATCCGAACAACGGCTCTTTGAGCCGCCTTCTTTCGTTCATTGTTCCGGCTGTTAGCCGGCTCTATGTTAGTTCCCAGGCATCGGATGCCGGTTGTTTCTCCCGTTTATGCGCCGCGAATCCATGAGCGGCACGCATTTTTTTCTCATTTTTCTTGCATATGTCCGAAAATTGTTGTCTTTTATAACTTCCGTAGGTGGGTTTTCTCGTCAAAGAAGTGCAATAACTGCGCTATGTGTGCATAAGGCTTGCGCACGTAAAAAAAAAGCTGTAATTTTGCACTGAAAATCACAAATCACCAATAATCTATGATCCTTTTAGGTTACGACATCGGTAGTTCATCCGTTAAGGCATCGCTGGTAGATGCCGTTAGCGGGCAGTGTGTAGTTTCCGCGTTTTACCCCAAGCAGGAAGCGCCTATCACCTCTCGTAAGACAGGCTGGGCGGAGCAGGAGCCGTCTATGTGGTGGGAGAGTCTGCAAGCCGCCACAAAGGACGTGCTTGCAGAATTACAAATTTCAAATTTCAAATTTCAGATTTCTGACATTGCCGCAGTTGGTATCAGCTATCAGATGCACGGTTTGGTATGCGTGGACAAGGAGCAGAATGTGCTACGTCCGGCGATTATCTGGTGCGACTCCCGTGCCGTGCCGTATGGAGAGAAAGCTAAGCAAGCCTTAGGCGAAGACTACTGCCTCAAACAAATGCTCAACGCACCGGGTAATTTCACTGCCTCCAAGCTGGCTTGGGTGAAGCGCAACGAACCGGACATATACGCGCGTATAAATAAGGTGATGCTGCCTGGTGATTATATCGCAATGCGTCTGACGGGCGATGCACGTACCACGATCAGTGGCCTGAGCGAAGGCATTATGTGGGATTTCCAAGCATGCCAACCGGCTTACAAGTTATTGGACTACTATGGTATTGATCATTCGCTGTTGTGCGATACCGTACCTACTTTCGGTATTCAAGGTCATGTGAGCCAGGCAGCTGCTGACTTATTGGGTATCCCTGCCGGAATTCCTGTTTCGTATCGTGCGGGCGACCAACCCAATAATGCTCTTTCATTGGGCGTTCTCCATGCCGGAGAAATAGCCTCCACAGCCGGCACATCGGGTGTTGTATATGGCGTGATAGATCAAGTGGCGTATGACCCGCAGTCACGTGTCAATCCCTTTGCGCATGTCAATTATAGCGTCAATGATCCGCGTTTGGGGGTACTGCTGTGTATTAACGGTACAGGTATCCTCAATTCATGGATGCACCATCATGTAGCGCCGGACCTGTCGTATGCACAGATGAATGAAGAAGCAGCCAAAGCACCTGTCGGCGCAGCCGGTTTGAGCATACTGCCGTTCGGTAACGGTGCCGAACGAATGCTGTGCAACGAAGAACGCGGTTGCTCTATCCATGGACTCAGTTTCACCCAGCACACCCGCGCACATCTGTTACGTGCTGCCCAAGAGGGCATCGTGTTCAGTTTCATGTACGGCATCGAGATCATGCAGCAGATGGGTCTGCAAGTCCACACTATCCATGCCGGTAATGCCAATATGTTCCTCTCGCCTATCTTCCGTGAAACGCTGGCAGGTGTGAGTGGCGCAACCATACTGCTGCATGACACAGACGGTGCCGCCGGAGCCGCCAAAGGTGCCGGTATCGGTGCAGGCATCTACCAAACACCCGAAGAAGCATTTGCTACGCTCAAAACACTGGAGACGATAGAGCCCAAGCACCAAGAAGAGTATAAGGCGGCTTATGAGCGTTGGAAAACAATTCTTAATTCGTAATTTTTAATTTTTAATTTATATCTATCATGAAAGAGTATTTCCCCGCGATTGGCAAGATCGCTTACGAAGGACCGGAGTCCAAGAACCCGATGGCATTTCACTACTATGACGCAGAGCGCGTAGTGGCAGGTAAGAAAATGAAAGACTGGATGCGTTTCGCTATGGCATGGTGGCACACCCTCTGCGCAGAAGGTGCAGACCAGTTCGGCGGCGGCACGAAGCATTTCCCGTGGAATGAAGGTGCCAACGCCGTAGAGATCGCCAAGCACAAAGCAGATGCTGGTTTTGAGATCATGCAGAAACTCGGTTTCCCGTATTTCTGCTTCCATGACGTGGACCTCGTAGCAGAGGGAGCATCGGTAGAGGAGTACGAAGCTAATCTGGCTGCCATCACCGACTATCTCAAGCAGAAGATGGACGAGACGGGTATCAAACTGCTATGGAGCACGGCGAACGTGTTCGGGCATGCCCGTTATATGAACGGCGCCAGCACGAACCCCGACTTTGATGTCGTAGCACGCGCTATCGTGCAGATCAAGAACGCTATCGACGCCGGTATCAAACTCGGTGCCGAGAACTATGTTTTCTGGGGCGGTCGCGAGGGCTATATGAGCCTGTTGAATACCGACCAGAAGCGCGAGAAAGAGCATATGGCCACCATGCTGCGCATGGCACGCGACTACGCCCGCAGCAAAGGATTCAAGGGCACGTTCCTCATCGAGCCGAAGCCGATGGAGCCGTCCAAGCACCAGTATGACGTAGATACGGAGACAGTTATCGGTTTCCTCAAGGCGCACGGTCTGGACAAGGATTTCAAGGTCAATATCGAGGTCAACCACGCCACACTCGCAGGTCATACCTTCGAGCATGAACTGGCAGTGGCGGTGGATAACGGCATGTTAGGCTCCATCGATGCCAACCGCGGTGACGCTCAGAACGGCTGGGATACCGACCAGTTCCCGATTGACAATTTCGAACTGACGCAGGCATGGATGCAGATCGTACGCAACGGCGGTCTGGGAACCGGCGGTACGAACTTCGACGCCAAGACACGCCGTAACTCGACCGACCTCGAGGATATCTTCATTGCACATATCAGCGGTATGGACGCATGCGCCCGTGCTTTGCTCAATGCGGTGGAAATTCTGGAGAAGAGCCCGCTTCCGGCTATGCTGAAGGAGCGTTACGCATCGTTCGACAGCGGGTTGGGTAAGGACTTTGAGGATGGCAAACTGAGCCTTGAGCAGGTCTATGAGTACGGCAAGAAAGTAGGCGAGCCGCGTCAGACCAGCGGCAAGCAGGAGTTGTACGAAGCAATCGTTGCGCTTTATGCGAAATAATAAATTCTATTTATTCGGCATCGTGCTCGTTGCTGTTATCGGAGGACTGCTGTTCGGATACGACACGGCAGTCATCTCCGGTGCAGAGAAGGGGCTGCAGCAGTTTTTCTCTGCTGCTTCGGACTTCGAGTATAGTGATGCGTTGCACGGATTTACAACCAGTAGTGCGCTGATCGGATGTATCATCGGCGCACTGTTGTCGGGTGTACTCTCCGGCCGCCTGGGGCGTAAGAAAACGCTCTTCATCGCCGGCTGCCTGTTCTTCATCTCCGCGTGGGGATCGTATGCCCCGGAGACGGGTGTCTTGGCGAAAGGCGTACCGACGATGACCTTGCTCGTCATCTTTAATATCTACCGCGTCATCGGGGGTATAGGTGTCGGCCTGGCATCCGCCGTATGCCCGATGTATATTGCGGAGATCGCACCGGCAGACCGTCGTGGAGCACTTGTCAGTTGGAACCAGTTCGCGATCATCTTCGGTCAGTTGGTGGTCTATTTTGTGAACTTCCTGATCGTCCGTTCTCATATCAACGACCCGGCAGTGGTGGAGTGGACGCAGCAGGTAGGTTGGCGTGTGATGTTCGTCAGCGAGTGTGTGCCGGCGGCGCTGTTTGCCTTGCTGATTTTGCTAGTACCGGAGAGTCCCCGTTATCTGGTGATGAACGGTCGTGATGAAGAAGCGATGATTATTCTCAACAAGCTGCACCGCCCGGATCGCGCTATCGAGATTGTGCGGCAGATACATGAGACGGCTACGGAGAAACGTGAACCGCTTTTTGCCTATGGATGGCTTGTCATCTTCGTGGGAATTATGCTGTCCGTATTCCAACAAATAGTGGGCATCAACGCCGTGTTGTATTTCGCACCGCGTATCTTCGAGTCGATGGGAGTAAGTAACCCGATGATCTTCACCGTGCTCATGGGTGTAGTGAATATCTCGTTCACCCTGCTGGCTATTTTTACTGTAGAAAAACTGGGTCGCAAACCGCTGCTGATCGTCGGTTCACTGCTGATGGCAGTAGGCGCAGCCGGTGTGGCATTGATCAATATCATCTCTCTTCCCGCATGGGTTGCCGTGGCGAGCATCCTGATTTACAGCGCTGCGTTCATGTTCAGTTGGGGGCCGATCTGCTGGGTCTATATGTCCGAACTCTTCCCGAACACCATCCGTAGTCAGGCCACCGCTATCGCCGTAGGATTCCAGTGGATCAGCAATTTCGTGGTATCATCCACTTTTGTCCCGTTGTATACCTACAACCACGCGATGGTGTATATTATTTATGGTGTGATCTGTTTGCTGGCGGCTCTCTTTGTATGGCGGCTTGTGCCGGAAACCAAAGGCAAAACGCTCGAACAGATGACCGCTCTCTGGAGAGAAAAATCAGGTTGTTGAATAATCCGCTGAATCTTCTTTCCCGCGGTACTCGGTAGGAGTCTTGCCGGTATTAGCTTTGAAGGATTTGGAGAAATAACGGGGGTCGCTGAAGCCGCAGGCGTAAGCGACCTCTTTTGCTGCCATGTCGGTTGTGCGGAGCAGATTGCATGCGTGCTTAATACGTGCTGCTTGCACAAAGTCTTTTGCCGATAGGTTAAAGAGTTCATGCATCTTGCGGTTTAGTGTCGAACGACTCATGTTCATCCTGTCCGCCAAGTCGTCCATGTTCATCTCTGCATTGCCGATATTCTCTTCCATAAACGTATGCAGCGCATTGAGGAACCGTTCGTTCTCACTCGTGTAACCCGGTACCAGAATCTCTGGTATCGGCAGCGGTTCCTGCGGTTGTTCCGGGGCTGAACTTTCCTGTGTCTGACTGCTTATCGCTAAATACCGCTCTTGCAACTCCAGATAGGCATTGAGAGTGGCTGCACGCTGTTTGCGGTGATAGCGGATACGTGTCGATTGAAACGTGATGGCGATGGTGATGAGCAGCAGTAGTCCTATCTGTAGCGTCCAACCGGCTTTGCTCTCCCAGAAAGTCGGCGTGACGGTGATGGTCAGCCGTCGCGTGTTGTCCTGCCACTGACCCAACGCGTTCGTAGAACGCACTTCGAACACATACTCACCCGGTGTCAGATCTTGTACCAGCACCTGACTCATCTGGGTCGGTGCACTCCATGGTTCATCACTCTCACCTTCGGCATAGAACCGCGTCTGGTATTGGATGTCGGAGTTGCTGCGATAGTCTAAAGCCGCAAACTGAATACCCAAACTACGTTCGTTAGAAGCCATTGTCAGGCGTGTCAAACCATCCACGGCATAGTTCGTTTTGCCTTCCAGTGTGATGGCGGTGAATGCAATGCGCACCGGTTCGGTCTCCGGTGTCAGTTCGGATTTGTTAAGCACCAGCATTCCGTCATGCGGAGCAATCAGTATCCGTCCGTCACATAAATCTATCGGTGGCACTTCGCCTAAGTTGAACGATTTGTCATCCGCCGAGCGGAAGTATGACTTGCCGTAATTGACGGTTTGACCTGTCCGCGTGTTCAGTATTGAAAGCGCGTTGTTGCATTGTACCAGCAGTTCGTCTTCCGACCACGGCATGAACTCATACACGATGTCGCTGCTCAGTCCGTCCGCTATTGTGATATGTTCGAACTCCAGACGCTCCGCATGGATGTCGGTACCGATGAGCCGGTTGATACCGCCGCCTTCCGTACCCACATACAATTGTCCGTTGAAGAACGCAAGGCACATGATGGCATTGCTGCTGAGCGAACTCTTCCGCCCGCCTTCCCTTTGATGCAAAGTAAATAGGTCTGTACTCTGTACTCTGTCAGCGAAGCGGTCTGTATTCTTCATCACTAATAATCCATTCTCCGTAGCCGCCAACAACGTGTTATCGTCCATCACGAGCAGACGGCGGAAACGCATTCCTTCCGTGCCGGGCACCAGTTGGAAGTCGTTAGTGCTTGGCACCCGGTCACTTGCTTCTTTTCTCCATAACCCGAAGCCGAAGGTGGCAGCCCAGATATTGCCCTCATGATCCTCGGCGATGTCATACACATTGCGCACCTGCTCATGTCTTTGGATGGAATAGGTATGGGGATCATTGTCGCCTTCGAGCAGGCACCCGGGTTTGCACCCCATCCATGCGTGCTTGCCGTCACGACTCTCATAGAAACAATATACTTGCGAATTGAACGAAACGGGACTTTTGCTCCGTGCTCCGTCCGGCCGTACATAACCCAGGAGGCGCAACGAATGGTCATATACCGCAACCTGCTTGGCACCTCGGATGGACGCTAATATCGTTCCGTCAGCCAGTTGCCGCATCGCACGTACTTCTTCGGTATTGACCTGCATGCCGCGCGAAGGAATAGGCGTGGCGACATACAGACCTTGGTCATCAATCAACCAGCGGTTACCTTGCCGGTCTTCGTAGTCATATCGTATATCCTTCAATCGCAGGTTGCCCAACGAACTGTATTGGTCTTTCTCTCGCCACAGGTCAGGGTTGTGGTGTACTTGTATCTTGTCGGCGTCTTCGTCCTCTACCTGCTGCGGCATAGACCCGAAACGACAGGTATGGGTGTTGAACAGCGCCACGCTGTCATCTATCAGGCAGAGAATGTTGTTGTCTTCCGTGAGCCGGATACGCCGGATGCGGTCGCTGGGCATGTTCAGTTCATCCTCCTCTTGGGCTTTGAACGGCACGAAGCGGTATCCGTCGAAGCGATTGAGCCCGTTATACGTCGCCACCCAGATCATACCGGTGCTGTCCTGCAGCACACGCGTCGCATGGTGATGACTCAGTCCGTTACTCTCGTCGTAGTGCCGCAACGAGTAATTCTGCGCCTGCATGACAAGGCTGAAAAAGATACATGGGATGAGTATATAGAGGTGTTTCATGGTCGTATGTAGCAAATCGGGTGCAAAGATACAACAAAAAAATCATATATGCAAGCATTTGACGAGTTTTTGCACATACATATGCACGAAAAGCAGTACTTTTGCAGCGCAATTTCATTTAACACACATCAATTATGCGAAAAACTATCATCTTTACCCTCGTAGTAATTTTCAATTTTCAATTTTCAATTTTCAATTTTGCTGCGGCTCAATCCGCAGCAACCCGTTTTCCTTGGTTAGACACCTCCAAGTCCTTTCACGAACGTGCCGTACTGCTCTGCAACGAACTGACGTTGCGCGAGAAAGTGGACCAGTTGGGTAACAATGTGAGCGAATCCATCACCCGTGATACCGGTGGCATCGCTCCGGTGGTCATTCTTCCCGCTTACCAATATTGGAACGAAGCGATTCACGGAGTAGCTCGTTCGGGTGCCGCTACATCTTTCCCGGAATCGAAAGGTATGTCCGCCACCTGGGATCGCGAACTGGTGTATGAGTGCGCCAGTGTGACCTCTGACGAAGCGCGCCGGTACTATCTGGATACGAAGAAAGGATTGAACTACTGGTCGCCGACTATCAATATGGCGCGTGACCCGCGTTGGGGCCGTGAGGAAGAGAACTACGGTGAAGACCCGTTCCTCGCCGGTGAACTGGCAGTGCCGTTCATCCGTGGTTTCCAAGGTGCCAATTACGATGGTACGCGTGAGACGGACTACCTGAAGATTGTAGCCTGCGCGAAGCATTTCGCAGCGAACAACTACGAGGCAGGACGTCAATCGACTACTTCTTTCGTATCCGAAAAAAACATGCGCGAGTATTATCTGCCTGCGTTTGAGGCTACAGTGAAAGGCGCTGATGTCAAGTCGCTGATGTCGGCGTATAACGCCTTCTCCATTGATCCGACCGAAGTCGATGCCAACGGCAAAGGGTATAAGGATGCGCACGGCGGTCTGCCTTGCTCGGCGAATAAGATGCTGCTGACCGACATCCTACGCAAGGAGTGGGGATTCACGGGTTATGTGACTTCTGACTGCGCCGCTATCGCATGTATCCACCGTGCTACCAAGCATCTCTTCTTCGGTTCTTATCCCGAAGGCACAATGGATGAAAGCGTGGCGTTCAGTTCGATGCACAACCCGTATGCGGATGCCACCGATGAGCAGGTGATGATGGAGGCACGTTCGACCGCCCTGGCTATCAAAGCGGGATGTAATACCAACTGCGAGTTCAAATCCCGTTCGTCGGTCTATCAGCGTGCAGGCGTCAATGCGGTCACGCCGTCCTTCCAGGCCAACGACCCCATGGAGTACGTGACGCTGACGGAAGAGGACATAGACAAAGCCTTGATCCCGATGCTCGAGACCCGTTTTGCATTAGGCGAGTTTGAACCGAACGAGTGCCCGTGGAACAGCGGTGTACCGGCTTTGGAGACAACGGAGCATCAGGCGGTAGCCCTGCGCGCGGCACAAGAATCCATGACATTGCTCAAAAACGAGAATAACCTCCTGCCCTTGAATACCACGCAGAGCGTAGCCCTGATCGGTCCGTATGCCGATGCGATCATGCTGGGTGACTATTCGGGTACGCCGACCTATACCACTACGCCGTTTGAAGCCTTTAAAAATAAGCTGGCGTTCGTGGAGCCGAAGAACGAGTTCCGCTCATGTAATATACCCGCAGTGCCATTCGATGAGGCAGTGGTCAGCAAACGCGGTGCTGCGAACAACGACAAAGGTGCAGGCAACCTCGAGAACACCGCACCCGGGGATATCTTCCGCTACGACAAGGTCTATTTCGGCGATCACGGTTGTACGAATTTCGAGATGGTCTGCGGCGCGAAGTCGAATGGCGTCGGACAGGTCTCTTTCATTCTGGATGACTATGACAACACGCCGTTCCTGACGGTAAGCAACGAAGATACGGGTAACTGGACCAAATGGACGACGGTCTCCGCCACGGTGGATCCGGCGGTAGTCAACGGCACGCACACGCTGTTTGTCAAGTTCAGCGGCACGAACAGTTATTGCGGTAACTACAAGTCGTTCACCTTCTCCAACCCGACCAATCCCATCGAAGAACCTATTCCTGCCATTGAGACGGCAGGTCCGTTATACCTCTATTCGCCTACTGCGAGCGTGAATGATGTCTATACCGAGGAGCAGATAGCTCGTGCGGTAGCCGTGGCGCAGCGTGCCGACATCGTCATCTTCCTTACGGGTACCAACTACGAGAAGCCGGCTGATCATGCTACGGGAACAGAGGGACACGACCGCTGGTCACTCACCCTTCCGGGCAATCAGGAGGCGATGCTGGAGGCCCTTTATGCCGCCAACCCGAACACGGTGCTGGTGCTGGAGAGCGGTTCGAGTATGGATATCCGTTGGGCCAAAGCCAATGTACCGGCGATCCTCGAGGCATGGTATGGCGGTCAGGCACAAGGACAGGCTATTTGCGATGCCCTGTACGGAGATATTAACCCGAGCGGTAAACTGACATCGACCTGGTACAACAGCCTCGACGAACTGCCCAGCCGTGCGGACGAACAGGCGGAGAGCAAGGTTTTCAGTCGCAACCAGAACGGAATGATGTTCTATGACATCGACACATGGGGGTACACCTATATGTATTACGGAAAAGCGAAACACGGTCGTCAGGCAGCCGCTCCGCTTTATCCCTTCGGTTACGGTCTGAGTTATACCACCTTTGCATACAGCGATTTGCAGGCACCGGCAACCATCCTTCGGGGCAAAACCATCGAAGTGAAGGCTACCATCACCAATACAGGCAGCAGAGACGGTGCGGAGGTTGTACAACTGTACGCCAACTGGAACGGAGTAGGTGAAAACGGCAAGAAGAACCGCAAGTTGATCGGTTTCGAGCGCGTGGAGATTCCTGCCGGTCACAGCGTACAGGTGACTATTCCGGTGAACTACGAGCAGTTCAGTTATTTCAATGAGACGACACACCGCTACGAAGTGGAAGGAGCCAATGTGACGCTCGAACTCGCCGCTTCGTCTGCCGACATCCGTCAGACAACCACCATCACGACCGCTGCCGGTGTGGCCAAAGAGACCTATATCAGCAATCCTCCTACGGCATTCGAGACCATCGAGAGCAAGGAGCAACTCAGCGTCAACGATCATATCTATACAGTATTGGGCGCGTACGTAGGCAAGGCAGACATTTTTGACACCCTGCCCAGCGGTATCTATGTGCTCAACGGAGTTAAGTACTTCAAAAAATAATAAACAAAAATACACTTTCTAACGGCGCGTAGCGCCAATAATTAATAAAAAGCGCAGATTTTGCGCTTTTTATTTGCATATGTCAAAAAAAAGCAGTACTTTTGCGGCGAAAATTTGAAAAGTGTAGTTTTGGATGGTTAAAAATCATTGAAAAGTGTAGTTTTAGCTATTTAAAACCTATTGAAAAGTGTAAGCGCTTATGTTGTACCGTAAGATTTCAGCGTATTTGGAGGATTATTTGCGATCCGATAATGACAAGATTCTAATCTTGGAAGGTGCTCGACAAATCGGAAAGTCGTTTATCATCCGAGAGATAGGCAAGAAGGTCTATCCGAACTTCATCGAAGTGAACTTTGTGGAGGATGATGAAGGTCCGCAGCTGTTTAAGAACATTCACAGTGTGGATGATTTCTACTTTGCGCTCAGTTCTATTGCCGGTTCGCAACTGCAGGACTATAGCAACACCCTCATCTTCTTGGACGAGATCCAACATTATCCGCAATACTTCACGTTATTGAAGTTCTTCCGCCATGACCACAAGTATCGGTTCATTACCAGTGGTAGTTTATTGGGTATTACCTTACGTAAGACCACTTCTATTCCGGTGGGTAGTGTGATTCGTAAGCGGATGTACCAGTTGGATTTTGAGGAATGGCTGATAGCTAATGGATTCGGAGAAGCGGCGTTGAAGCAACTGAAGGAGTGCTACGAAAAGCGTCAAAGCCTGTCAGAAGAGATGCATGATTATGTGTTATCATTGTTTAAACGCTATTTATTGGTAGGCGGACTGCCGGACGTAGTGAATGCGTATCTGGATTCGCATAATATCGCCAAGGTGCGCGAAGTGCAGAATGCGATCATCGACCTCTACAAAGACGATGCGTCGAAATATGAACATGAGGCAGAGAAGAAACTCTTTATCCGGCGCATCTACGACATGATTCCGTCGCAGATGGAGAACAAGAAAAAACGCGTTGTGGTCAAGGACATCCAAGACAAAAAAGGCGATCGCTATGATAACTATACCGAAGAATTTGAGTATCTCACATCCGCTGGCATCGCATTGGATGTACATGCTATTTCGAATCCGCGTTATCCGCTTTCCGAATCGTTGCAGAAGAACTTACTCAAACTCTATCTCAATGATGTAGGACTGCTCACCAGCCGTCTATACGGTTTATCCATTAAGGCCGTCATGGAGACCGAGGAAAGCGTCAACTTGGGAGCCGTGTACGAGAGTGTGGTGGCGCAGGAACTAGGCGCACACGGACATAATCTGTTCTATTATGATAACCGTTTGAAAGGAGAAGTGGATTATATCGTTGATGACACGGATGAATGCCGGGTATTGCCCATCGAAGTCAAATCCGGAAAGGATTATACGGTGCACAGTGCACTCAATAATTTCGTCACCATGCCGGAATACCGCATCGAGAAAGCCGTTGTCATATCCAATGAGCGCGAGATAACACAAGACGGCAAGGTGCTATATCTGCCGGTTTACTTCGTCATGTTCATGCAGGCCAAGCAGGTCGCAGAGATGGACGAAAGCGAATTAATCTTTTAATAGTTTTCTCCCTTATTCTTCTAAACGTCACTTCGGTGGCGTTTTTTTTGTGTAAAAACTCGTCAACGGAGTGGAATTCCACCTCTTTGACGAGTTTTTGCACATATATATGCGCGAAAAAGTGTACCTTTGCACCGTCAATTGAAATTGACAACTTGACTTAGCAAAATAACATCAAAACACAATAACACAATGAGAAACATTTTCACAAAATTGTTTGCCGTGTTGGCAATGAGCGTGATGACGGTTGCGGTGTGGGGAGGAGATGCCCCTTCAAGTCCAGGAACGACGGAAACGATTCCGACAACCTTGAGTAATTATTTCGATTTTAACCATGCTACTTTTACCGGTTCCGGTAATGTGGAGAATAGCGGTAAAAACTGTGGTAGTACTGGCAGTAATACTGTCATTTCTTTCAATATTGACAACACCATTGCTCAGGAGTACTATCTTACTATGCGAACTGCTTTCCGGGATGGTTCTTCTAGATTACAGCTTACTATCAAGCAAGGATCAACAGAGATTTTCCAAACGGTTCGTGATGTGTTGCAGACTAGCGAATATTACTTGTCCGATGATC
>Ga0265298_10003866_pt1 | contig 19479 bp, 12 predicted proteins | sample AusTroGonzalo_MG_3_FD_193486 | JGI IMG/M metagenome (GOLD analysis project Ga0265298, IMG submission 193486) | Bovine rumen microbial communities from tropical cattle in Woodstock, Queensland, Australia - Gonzalo_01 | ecosystem: Host-associated > Mammals > Digestive system > Stomach > Rumen ... | reverse complement strand
GCCCGTCGCATCGTGGACGGCGAAGAACGAAACAGACCCGTCCCGGTTACGCTGCGCCCGCAGGTATCGGATGGCACGGGCGTTCTCCGCGACGAGACGGTTACGCCAGTCAAGATAGTCGGTCCACGACTTGAGATGTGTCGACGTTTCAATGGAAATCGGGGGAAGTCCGGACAGCGTCTCCGCCGTCAGGAGATTTTCCGGACGCCTGTACAGTTCCCGGTTCTGAGACACCTCTTCCTGAGAAACGAAGGATGCCCGATACTCCCGTTCGAACGGTCGGGCCTCGCAACTGGGCGCCCAGACATAGTCGATGATCGAGGCAACGCAACCAGTGGACTGCTCCGGGCAGTTGAAGAGGGCTGCCTGGACGGCAAGAACCTCATCACCGGGGAACATCCGCGCAATGCTGGGAAGGTTTTTCCTCGGCCGGATCAGAATCGTGTTGCAGGGCAGCTTTTCCAGGCAGCACTCTGTCCGGTCCACCAAGGGGCACCGCCCCCGCTCGGCCATCCAGCAATTCCGCCTTCCGCCCGTTGAGCAATTGCTCAAGAGGAACGTCCGCTCCGCACCGTCCCCGAGTAGGACGCGCTCGACGGCGGCGAGAGGGTCGGCGCGATCCTCGTCTTCCAAGACGAGCCGCGGGGACTTCCGGCCGAGTTCCTTTTGGAACCTGTCGCGAATCTTATCGCGCAGTTCGTCGTCCGAAATGACCTTGCTTCGCATGTATTGGAAGTAGATTCGCCCCGAGGGCGGTGGCTGCGGCGCGCTTTCGGGTTCCGGCGCGTCCATGGCGGACGGCTCCGAATCTATGGCAATTGGTTCCGGATCCACAGACAGCGTGGATACCTCCGAAACGGGTTCCGAGACATGGCCCGCAGTTCGATGTACTTCCGAGGCAGTTTCCGCCGGCGCCGTCGACCCAATATCGACGAACGAAGCGATGCTTTTGAGGACAGAGGAGAATATTGACATTTCGTTTTCCTTGACTATCACTTCCGATTCTTGTCCGCGATATGCCCGATGGCAACAACGGCTGTTACGAGCGCAACCGCTCCAGGGTTGGAAACCGCAATTCCGATTACGCTCAGCGCAACTAGGGCCTTAAACATATGCTTTGTTCCTTTTTTGTGGGTTCGTTCTGTCTTGTATAAGCGCCGAGCACCTCGTTTTTTTTGGCAGTCGACTCTTTTTCCGCGCTTTATTTCTTTTCAAGGGCCGGGACTCAGGCGTTGCGCCGCTTCCCGCGCTTCTTCCTAGACACGGCCTCACAGCACCACTTTGTCGCTCCGGTCAAGGCGTTACAAGCCTCTGCAGGCATTCTGACGATGATTTCGGGCACGCTCTTGCCTTCGGCCTTCATGCGTTGGGCCACCATGCCGAGCTTGAACGCAAGTGTCCCGATTCCCGTTGTTATTATCATTCCGAACATGATGTAATCTCCTTCTTATGCCGCACAACCTGAGATAAGTCGTCGACTGTCCCCTTTTCCGGCTCGCTCTTGTCTTTTCTCCACTATCTGTCCCACACACGCCATTCGTCCGCACGCATTACTCTTTTCGCCGTATCCTTAAGCATCCAGAGGAAATTGTCCGAATTTTCGAAGTTCCCCGTAACACACCCGCTGCAGAACTGATGGCAATTGTCGAACAGGAGGTTGTAGTTCCGCCGCGATCCGACCATGTCAAGCGCACGCCGCGCAATGGTAGCGGAGCCGATGCCGCGCCCATCATGACTGGAGACATAGATGCTTATCGCTGTATTCACCAAGGCCGGTGTATCCATGAACTCCGACAGCGAAACCTTCTGGATCCAACAGTTCCTGGAAAGCTCGACCACCTTGCCATCTCCAACATAGACGCCTGAATGGTCTGCAAAGCCAAAAGCCATGTCGAAGTATAGAACGGAACCCAGACAGGGATAAACCTTGTCCCTGCATACGTTGTCAACAAACGATTCTACGAGATTAGCCAGAAGCCACATCGTTCTTCATCTCCTTTTTTACAGCCCGACCCGACAAAACAGCACCTCTACGTGCCCACATGCGCGACATTTCGCACGAATGCCAGAGACACCGTCCTTCACAAAGATCGGCGGATGGAAGTGTGCCACCTTCATCTTGCCACCGCACTTCTGACAGCGGTGAATACCTAACAGGTTCGTCAGTCCGTCCGACAACCGTTCAAACCATGTTCTGCTCTTTATCGTCATGCCTTACGTTTTCCTTTTTGCTTAGGCTTGGATTTATCCTCGACACCAAGTATAAGGCACACCGTAATGCTTTTTCCGCCTCCAGAGCTTATTCAAATCGAAAACCCTTTCGGCGGCATAGGCCTTTTGATATAATTTCCCCTGCGATTAGCGCTCACAGGAGTAACAATGCATTCATCAATGGTCGGCATGAGCGGATTCGATCTTGAAAAGTACGATCTGCCCATCCCAATGTCCAAAACATGAAGACTGTCCTCATCAACCGCGCCGTACCGGGATCGGGCAAGACGACGTTCGCGAAGAACATCTTCGCCACCGTCTCATCCGCCGGCCTTTCCATCGCCGTCCACTCCACGGATGAATACTTCATGCGCAACGGACGCTATGTGTTTGACGTGTCAATGCTCGACGAATACCACCGGCGGAACCTCGCCGCCTTCAAGGAATCGCTCGCGAGAGGCGTCGACCTTGTGGTGGTTGACAGTGAGATGATGAAGAATTAGTTACCTAAACCGATGAACTATCTTCGTTAATTTACATTCCACCCCCAAAAGAGACATCTTCTATCCCTAACAATAATCTTCTGCCGCTAATCGGCGACACATAATAACCGATACAATTCTACGAGATGTCTTCTCTGAATCAATTTTAGATTTCCCCTTATTGGGTGTCCAACAGTATTTCGAGCATTTTTGACCTTGTTAAATAGTGTCCGTAAGTCCTCAAAGGACTCAATCTCATTACGGACGTGTCGAAATGATGGCTTATCCCACAGTTTCGTTAGAATCTCTTCAAACTGACCCCAACTGACTTGCTTCCAGCTTTTTATCGGATTCCCGCACATATCATTTCCATTACGCAAATCTTTAATATCAACTTGATCTGCGTCAGCAATTTGTTTCAATCGTAACTCAATCTCCTTAACCAGCTCATAGGGCTCCTCATATCGAAGTAATTCTTCAAACCGATCAGCCCGAAAGCGAAAGTGAAACTGTCCAAGAACTACTTCATCGCCGTTCTTCAGTGAAGTTGTAGGGGTGTTAGCTTGAATTGACTGGCCATTAACCGAAACGTTTTTATTCCCTCTCCGATGGCCATGAAGAGACCGAATGTACCACTGAGATGAGGGAATTGGGATATAGTTGATTTCGATATGGGGAGAGTAGAGTCCCTTCTTCACATCCCACGCACCCAATTGTATGGAGGATGGAGCATCGTTCCCGATCGTTATTGGCAAAATATCTGGGAACGGGATAAAAGACGGAGAAGGTACTACCTGCTGAGACGGGACAGATATAACCTCAAATCCAATCTTCATTCTCTCTGGGGATAATTTGCACTGTACCCAATCCGGCACCATATGAATTTCTGGAGTTAACCGCACGTCATGTGAAGAAGAATCATTTTGTGTGTTCAACTTCAAGATGGAACATTCTGGTACTGTTTTCTTCAGCATATTTGCCTGTACACTTTCGGGAACCATGACCCTGACTCCTCGTTTCGCCAATTCTGGCACAAAACTTGGCACAATCCATTTCGTAGAAAACAACAATACTTCAGGCTTGTCGGAATTAATATTAGAGCATTCTCCCAATATTATACCAAGCAAAAATGCGCACCAAGCGCTAGCCGCCCCCTTTTGCGGCCCCGGCCGAAAGACTTTGATATGGGCAAATGAGAACCGACTTTTTATCAACCCTTGTAGGCGGTGGGTTTCACATGAATTCTTTCCTATGACAAAGACAGAGTCAAGGCCATCCATCTCCTTAACACAATCAAGTACAATTCCTTGACGGACACCACAAAAACAATCGGAGTCAACAATCAGAAACCTTTTCATGAGACATCCTTCAAAATTCATTCTTCTCTTTACTGTCGTCTTGGCCCTGTATGGAGAAGGCAAACCGTTGGAACGCAGCCATAAACGGTTCAGCACAATGAGTCTGCACGGCCATTTCGACATGCGAGGTCTCAAGATCACCTAACGAGTAAGGGTTAAGATTGGCGCTCATCATAAGACCGATCTCGTCATCAACAAACACCCCCTTTGCGTGAAGACGAGGGATCTCGACAATCTTCAACCCATGCGCCATCAGTTTTTTAGTAGATGGATCGGGCCACTCGGACGACTTGAACTGTTCGACTCCCGTCCGGACGATGACCGTAACATCGACCTTCCGGGACAACGCCCGCATGAAGGCATCGAAAAGGGCAGGCAATTTCTCCAGATCGTAGATCGACATTGCCAAAAAGATTATCTTTGACTTCGCCATGTTCAAAAGCGTCGTCAGACGGCGAGCCAGAAGACGGTTCAATGGCGTTGACAAAAGAAACTCTACTGCACCCACGCGGACAGAACAGTCACCCGCAGTCGGCAATCGTGCCTTTGAGGCGATCCGTGCGATGCTGATTCGGTCGTCTCGCTTCTCCTGTCGTGTCGGGCATCCTTCCCAAACGGCATCAAAGATGCGCCGACCAGCTGCGACCTCCGGTCCTCCTTCGAAGAGAAGAGCCGCCTCGACGGCATTCTGGTTTCCGGTACCGAGGCTGTTTTCATTAAGGTTAGCAGTCGAGAACAGGAAACTTTCACCGTCTATAAGGATCATCTTCGCATGGACTGTGACATCCCAGTCACGAACACAGGCACCAAGTTCAGCAAGTCTACGTCGTGGAATATCATATCCGGCAAACTCAGGAGAAGTGTCAAATCGTCCTGTTCGGTGATTTCCAAGTTGCGTGACCACACGGAGTTCCACACCTTTGGCGGTGGCTTCACGCAATACATCGAACACACCGTCCTCCTGAATGACGGGGGAGACGACAAACACGGACTTCTTGGCCTTTCGGATAAGATCCACAATGCGACTACCAAAATCTTTGTCAGACGAGTCGAGGAAGGTCCGTTCTGCAAGACGACGACTAGACTTGCGTTTACCTTCATTTTTCATGCTTTCCCGTTCTGATGAAATCCGGCGAGAAAACACGCGGAGGCTGCCTTCGCCGCATCGGCCAGCGGCATCCAATACGCCGTCCGCGAAAGAAGGATCGTCACGAATAGCGGACGGTGCTCCAGAATCTGCCAAGAAGCGCGCGACCCACTTGACAAATGCGGCACGATCTGTGATGTCATCCACAAAATCAGAAATGGCGTTAACGGCTTTCTCGACCAGCAAGCGTCGTTCCATTATGCTGTCTGCGGGCCTCAACTCAAAATGGGAGAATCGGGTCGGCCCACCGCCATAGTACCAAAACCAACCTGATCTAAATAACCGCCTCAAGGCCCCATGTGCAAAGTCAAGTTTCACATCTTCGTTTCTTTCTGAAAGTTGTTCGTTGCCGGTTACTGACACAGAAAGAACGTTTCGGTTTGCAGCAGCGCGATTAAAGCGTATACAATCGGTCATCAAAGACTGTAACTCAGCATCAGAAACAGGAACAAGGTAATCCTTCAACCTATCAATACCTGCAAGGTAATTTGTTGGAAATACGATTTCGTCGGCCGCCTCAGTAGCAGCCAGCATCAAGCCATTTCCCGACATGTCAATAAAAAGGAACCCAAGAACGAACAAGGTCGATTCGTGCAGGGGCACCTCCGAGCAAAACTCCTTGAAACCAGTCGGTATACCAACCAACTCTGATGCCTTTAAGGCTTGTGAAGGATCCAGGCTTCTCAGCGCCGAACTCTCGGAACCTGTCAGGATCGGACGAAACTGAAGAATCCACGGCATCTCGGCAAGAGCATCCTCCGAAAGAATAATCCTCTTTGCTCTGTCAAGAAACGAGGAAGGAAGAAGGTCTCCGGTCAAGCCATTGAGAAGGAACACAAAGCGATGCTCATGTTCAGTCTTGAACGATTCAATCTCAGTCTCCGCAGGAACAGAGTATTGCAAGCCTTTCTTTTGGATTGGGGCTCCAACGCGGATCATCTCCGCGAGAGCCGCAGCTGTACGGTCTTTGCCGAGACAGAGCAAGGCATCCAATTTCTGGGCCGTGCACGGCCCAAAATCCCGGAGCGCACGAAGGACGAAACGATCCACGAGGCCGACGGATTGGGTCACAGTAACAACGACCTCCCATTCCGACTTCACCAGCGGCCATGCGACCGGAACGATCCTTGAAATATTACCAGCCCCAAGTGCAGCGACAGCAGCGCGCCGAGGTGATTGAAGAAACATTTCTAATTCGTATGGCTTCATGATTACTGGGCCCTCCTTTCCCACACAAGGATTTGCCGACCTCGGCTATTAACGTGTTCATGGAACCTAGCAAACGCAGCCCGTCCCCTTTCGTTCCCTGGAGCTGATTCAAGCGCCTTAATGTCGCCAACCATGATCAGCATCCGCCGAGCCCGTGAAAAAGCCACGTTCATGCGCTTAAGGTCATGGACGAATGTCAATTTCGGGCTACGGCGACCTCCCTTTAGATTCCGTCTTGGACTTCGGACAAAGCTGGCTATCACGACATCCCGTTCATCCCCTTGAAAGCGGTCAACGGACGCGATGTCTTCGGCCGAGAACACGAATTGGCCAGAAGAGCTATAACAGCGGGAGAGTTTCGACCTCAACAACGCCTCCTGTGCCGCGTATGGTGTAATGACCGCAAGGCTTAGCGGGCCATCGGAGATGCCCTTCACGGTTCCGTCTTCCAGCGACGAGGCGAGTTCTTCAACGATGCCGCGCACCAATTCGGCTTCCAGCGTATTGGCGCAACTGGTGCCCTTCCATTCCTCAAAACGATTGGATTGCGATGAGGTAGAAAGGAGACAGACGGGGTCACGGAACGAACCGAAGGAAAACTTCCGATCTTTCGCGGAGACTCCATTTCTGAGTTTCCCCTCATAAAATGTTTCGCTTATGAAGTCCGCGATGTCAGGATGCATGCGGAACTGAGTGTCAAGCATAAGACGTGGGAGCTTAAACGCCTTGTCATTCTCCCAAAGATACTGGAACATACTGTACTCATACCAACACTGGCGCCCATCCGTGCCAACAGCACAGGACGCACACAACTCATCCATATTCCGTCGGCAACCGAGATCTTCGCCCAGCATCGGCGGAAGCTGCTTGTCATCGCCGATAAGAACCACCTTCTTCGCGGAACAGAGCGGAACGACCGTTTCGGCGAAGGTGGCATGGCCAGCTTCATCAACAATGGCGATGTCGAACACCGTACGTCCAGTCCCCCCAGAGTTCTCATCACGCATCTCGTATGTCCCGTCGGCGAGTGCGCGCCAGCTCCCCATACCAACGCAGGTAGCAAAAAAGACGTTCGTCTGCGCGTTCAAGAAGTGGGCCAGTGCATGTGGCGACGCTTTGAGTTCGGACGCCCAATCAAGCATAAACTTCCGGCGGCTATCAAGATCGGAGAACTCGTTGTCGAGACGGTTTATACCAGCCCCCCAGTCCTCGGGTTTGGACTCTGGATTCAATCCTCCTGCCTCAAGTTTTCCTCCCGCCTTGACAAGCGCAGCGAGACGAATCTGTTGCCGTTCTCGCTCCGGAGCGGTTTCAGTTTCGGCACCAGTACAAATCGCCTCGCAAGTTTCAGACCACACTTTCTGGCGTTTTCTTCGCTCGTTTGTCATCCTCTTTTCAATGGATGCACATTCCGTATCATGGATGGATTCTCTGTCTCTGAGTTCCTCTTCTACGCTTGACAGCTCCAACTTTTTCTGCCGCTTCTTCGCCCGCTTGCCACTTAGCGATTCAGTCGTGCTCTGCAAGGCCTTGGCCGCATTCTCAAGATCAAAATGAGTGCCAAATATCGTGTCACTAAAACGGCGAATGAAACCGGATTTTCCCGCTTTAACCCTCCGAGAGAGGACGTCCCTTTCTGCTTCAAGTCTAGCGATTGCCTTATTCAACAGATCAATACTCCGATTAATTGCCCTCTTTTGTTCTTCGTTCTTCCGCGAGAACGACGCGAAAGACTCGTTCTCGTTAGCCATATCTGTATCGTAGCGCTGCTTGATTGACTCGAAATCTCGATCTCGAGCCGTTTTTTCCGCTCGAAGATCGTTATCGCGTCTGTCCAGACGTTCCCAAATGACGCCAGCCGTTTCTGTCCCTTCTGCGAGCAGACCACGTATCGTTCGATTTCGCTCACACGTCTCCTCCAGTTTGGCCAGGCAGGATTCGACTCTTTCGCGGATTTCGCAACACTCCTCTTCCTGCTCGCCAGCCATATACCGACGCCCGAGATCGGACAACCTGTTTTCGCTTGCGGAATAGACCGCCATCCTTACTGTCCGATCTTCGCCGGATTCACGGAACTTATGGAGCCGTTCAAGAACATTGTCTACGGCTTGATGCGTCTGACTGGTGAGCAGGACCCGTTTCCCCTGACGGACAGCCTGACGAATCATCTCAACAATGACTGTCGTCTTGCCAGTCCCAGGTGGTCCTTTCAAAAGCAGTACTGGCGCATCCGAAAGTCCCTGTTGAATAGCGTCAACCTGAACGGAAAATCGGGAAATGCCTTCGTTCAAAAACGTCTTGACCGTAATCCGACGTTCCTCTACACCTTCTACCAATCCTTGAAAGATTGGAGAACCTCTGTTCTCAAGCCAGAATCCCAGTCGTTCCTTCTCTCGCTTCTCGGGCGGAGGGATGGCATCAGCCTTGACAAGTATCTTACGTTCTGTCAAAGAAGAAAGCTTGACTTCAACAGGGAACGAAAATACAAGCTTCCGTCCCGTCTCGTCACATCCCTCGTAAACGATCGCCTTACCTTCCGGCACGACCACCCCATCAAATGAGACATGTGTTCCAGCCGCGAACGGCCCCTGCACCTTGTCCTGGTCGGACGGTTCCTCCGCCGAATCGGAAAAGACCTCAGCTTTTTTTGAAAGCCACGGCGAATCGCCACGCGCATCAAACTCGTAAAAGACCCGACCTTTTGCCTTTCTGCCGGGAACGGCTACCGGATTCTTGATTTCAAAAGGCTTGACTATCGCGGGCGAAAGTCGAAATACACGGTCAAGACAACCATCTATGGTCTCTCCGTCTTTAACGATCCGGTCAGAACGGGCTTTCCTCGCCTCTTCCTCATGCATCTGACGTTCCACTGCTTGCCGAATATCCGTCCAGCATCCAGTAAGGTAGCACATCTCTTCACTTGAATCGTTATGAAAAAAGACATCAGAGGCATTGAGCCATGTTGTCTCCTCTTTGTACTTACGGAAGAATCTGCCACTTCTGAAATCCACAAGAACATTAAGAGCCCCCGTACCTTTGCATATCCAACATTCAAACTCACCCTTGCCCTGACAGGCGAAACAAGTGATCTGCCCAGTCCCCTTACATCCCTTACACTCCCATTCCCCCGTTCCATCACAAGCGGAACATTCAACGTCATGTTCATCTAAATGAATCTTACCTGAGCCATCACAACTGCGGCATTCTCCAATATAGGTTCCGTTCCTGTAGTAATCACCCGATCCCCCGCACTTTTTGCATCTAACGTCACGAGCCGGAAGCGTAATTGTACCGGTACCATCGCACTTTTTACAGTCGACATGCCCAGATCCTTCGCACCATTTGCAAGTTAATTGGCCCGAGCCATCACATTTCTCGCATTCAATCGTACCATCTCCTGCGCAGTTACGACACTCGCATCTCAGGTAATATACATCTTCAGCAGGATCAGTACCCATACCCCAGAGAATCGCCCGAACAGGGTAATTCTTTTTACGAACAGATATTTTCTCCGGAAGTTGGAAAAGCAAGCCCATCGGCATTAACTCATTCGGCAAGACATCTACGAGCTGCATGGCGTTCGTCCCCACAAAAGGCTCCAGATGCCCCGTAACACCGTCAGCAGTGTGAAATACTCGGAACTCCGTACCGAAGGGAGATTCCCTTTCCGGCAATTCGCTGCAGAGCTCAACATCCACCCGATCACGAGAAATACTTGTTACACGAATTCCTATCGGTCCCTTCAAAGGTTGTTTGGAGAGAAGCTTGGCCGAACAGTCCCCGACACGCATCTTTGTCTCAAAACCACCCTCTTCCAATGGCCTAGATGGACGGGGATGAACGAGATAGATTCCGTTGACTTGCGGCCGTTTCGACAATGTCCCCCAGAAAAAACCTGTAGGCGACTCCAGCCACCGGATGAGCCAAGGCACAACGTCTCCTTTACCTTTTGCAAACACTCCTCGCGCCCGCAAAGACGGCAACAACTTCTCACCGAACTTCTTCACCGAACCGGAGGGGATTATAACAAGGCTCTTCATAGTGGTTTACTTTCTGATAGAGGTTAATGTCATCTTATGAGCAAGGGAATATCTCAACAATAGTTGAACGGAAGGATTCCTCCTACGGACATTGAAGAATCTGCCCATCCCGCGCGTAACTTGTTGATGATCGTATCTGCTTTCGGAAGATACTGCTCTACGATGCCCAATTCGTCGAGAAACGCCCGATCGGAAACGACACCGAATCCATGGCTCTTCAACATTACGCGTATATAGGCATGGATCAAACCTAATGTCCCGCCGAATTCAATCGTCTCGAAGAACTGTTCCAACTCTTCCGCGCGCGCTTGCGCATAAGCGGGATTTGCGTCTTTAGTCAGAAGCGCAAGATAGAATAGAATCAGTTCGTAGGGATGTTGGTCTTTTATCGCAATCTCTGCCGGAAGATTCTTAAGCAAGGCATCGAGAACGACGGATCGTTCTGTCCGCATCCGCCAAAGAGCCTTGAGAAACAGATGAGCGACAAAAGGCCTCTCCAATGTCGACGTGAAATCAAGTGCAGCGGCAATAAGGGACTTTCCAAGCAGTTCTTCCAGTAGTGGCACGGCCGACGGCGCATCCTGGTCAAGTGCATTCATAACCTGATAGGTCTTGGTTTGCTCTATGTCCTTTGCAAGAAGTTCCGGTTCAGCAGCAAACTGGGCAAGCGCTCGCGCGAATGCCTCGTCCGCTTCCTGATTCCGCCCCGTCAAGGCAAGCGACTGCCCGCGACTGCTGAACATTCTGCCCCGATTCATGACAGACAAGGCAGGAAAAAGTGAGTCGCTGATCCACCCATCCACAAGCGCGAGAGCGTTGTCGAATTCAAATGCGTCATGTTCATGAACCGCAAGATTCAAGTCCGCGTATGCGCACAGATCACGGTCTAATTCAAGGACGCGAGGACGCAACGATTGACATTCGCCAACCAAAGCAGATACAAGATCAGGATCGCCATTATGGTTCGCGTGTTGAAAAGCGATCAGGATGCGGAGCAGCTGCATACGGGGCCGATCCTTGAACAGATCAGGCGGAAACTCTTCCAGGAAATGCGGCACAACGCGATTCAACAAAGAGATGTCACGGTCTGGCTGTACATAACACGCCTCGAATCTGGAAAAGACGGCATCCCGGAATGTCGTATCGGATCTGGCACGTTCGACGGCAAGCTTTCGAACTCGCCGGAAGAACGGCGTATCCTTAGCCACCTTGGCAAAGGCAATCAGCAAATCTGCAAACCCTGATGGTGAAGCGGTGTCCATGTCACGCAACAACGGGAAAACACCTTTGGAGAAAGGCAAGTACCCTTCCCATTCCCGCACCTTCACCGCCCGTGCCAGCATTTGTTGCTCTTCATGGGGAACGCATGTCTTGCACACGAGATCGCCATAAGGCACGTACCCGAACTCCTTGTCAACCCACTCGACACGACGGATTTGCCAGTTGGCGAAACGCCGTCCTCCACTCAACAGGCGCATAGCCTGCGTGAGGGAGTTGATAAAATCCGTTTCATCGTGCCCATCCTTAAAACCCGCGATATGTTCGAGATAGATGTCCACCGTCGTCAACCGATCTCGCTGTGGCAACATCCATCCCAAGAGCAACATCAATGCATGCTGAACAAGTTCAAAATATTGTCTACCGCCACTACTGACCGCTCGATCCCATTTAATCGGGAACACAAACGGAAACACATCAGGTTTCGACAACATCGTTTGAATGGCACTTCGGGCAACACTGCCATTGCTGAGATGCGTTTTAAGCACGAGCAGGCGTTTTTCATCAATTCCTTCCCACGGCACGACAATACCACCGATAACTCCAACATCTTTATAGGCATGATCTTGTGTGCCAGGCCACGTCTCGTCTATGTAAATTGAGAAATGCGATGCATGTGAAAAACCAGAAATACTCCTCTCAACCTCAGCACGGTCATTGCTACCAATGGCAAAGACTGGCTTCTGCGCCAATGGTTTACATGTGGCGTTAACGGGCGAAACCGAAGTTGCTGCTGTCCAGGATTTGTCTGATGTATTTAACGACGGCGCCTTCCTGCTCCGAGCTGCGCAAACAGGATTCTGATTTGAAGGTTCGACACTGTGAGCGATAAAACCCCAAGTCCCATCCTTCTTGTTTTGGCCGACTTTAACTTTGACGCTCCACGTCTGCCCGACATCAAAAACATCTTGGTACTTTGTTGATCTAGCCGGACAATAAACATTGTCGGGGAAAGACGGATGTGCGAAGAACAAATAACCTTTGTCTTTCGGCAAGAACCGAACTACCATTTCAAAATCAACATTTTTCAATTCGCATTCAATTTGTCGACGCTCCAACTCTTTGACTAAATCCTCCCTTCTATAAAAAAGCCTTTTCAGAGTTGGCGGTGACAATATGCACTGGAATCCACCTACATAAAGAAAATGCTGAACTTTTGTCGAAATCGTTCCGATAAGTTCCGACGCAGAGCAGTTTCCACCATAAAGAACCATCAACTGATAAAGCCGTTGACAAAAGACAACCTGCATTTCCCGACTAATGCTCACATCTGGGAAGGAGTTAAATAATTCTTCCATCTTAGAAAATTCGGACTTCAGGACAGCAGCACATGCAGACCTTGCGAGGTTAGGTGCAACTCCATAGAACTTATTGATGAATCCAATAGTTTTAGGCAAAGATGCGGCATTGGGATGATTTGAAAGGAATTTTAATGCCTTTGGAATAGAATCAATTCCAAATAAATCATCAAGTTGCGATTGTGTTGTATGAATATCAAGGCATCTGAAAAAGACCTCTATCGGCAGCAAAGACTTTAAATTGAGGTCGTCAAAGAGATTTAAAATCCTGCGCGGACTTGAAAAGTTTATGAACCAATCTGTCAAGAGGATCAATGTTACACCCAAAGGCACAGTTGGAAAGTGTTTCTGCATTGAACGTAGAAGATTTCCTCTATTCAGCATTAGGAACCGTGCTTTTTTGTGATTAACAACTTTCTTATTAAAATTCACTTTGCCATTTTTAATCTTCCGGAAAATTTTGGACCCTGCCTTGGGTTTCCTTGGAAAACGCAAAGCGTAAGCACATTCAAACGCCTCCCAAAGGGATGACGCCATTCTAGACGCATAAACAAGATAGGTCAATGGCGGGTCCGCTCGCAAGAACAAACTCCCATCTTGGATCTCTTTAATGAAATAACCGTCCAACCCAGGATCCAACAGGTCAGATCCGTTGGCAATCAAGGAGGCAAGTTTGCAATGACATGCCTGCCCCCCCACAACAAATGAAGGGATGTCATACTTTTCCGTTGTCAATGCAGCCATCCAAGGGTTCATCTCCCAGACAGCACTCGACAATTCCTTTGAGAACTTCCCTGGTTGACACAATTCTGCAGCATAAGCAATCGGCATGCCCCATGTATCATAGTCCTTCATGGGAAGATCATTCAATGCCCCAGGCTCCGTGAGCAACCACTCCGCACAGAGATACTCTTGGAAGGTCTCATGACGAAAGTGAACAACATCATCTTCAATTTCAAGAAGAGGGCCTTGACAGAGTTTCTCAAGAGCAGTAGAATCATTTAATGATCTCCGAGCTATATCCAGTGGTACATCACGATAGCCTTCTGCGCGTCCTGCGAACGCCATGCGAGCGAGAAGTTGTATTGCTTCTTCTGCCGTCCACGACAAGGTGTCTCTCGCCTTCTTGGCCTTCTTTTCCTCGAGTGCATACCATTTCTCCAGCCACTGCCGATAGAGCGTAGCGCGTCCCGACGGTAGAGACTCCGCATCTCGCACGACATCCACGACCATGCTAAGCAGCATTGGATTTTGGGCAATGGACGCCCCACCTACTTGCTTCGCCAAAGTCTCAAAAACAGCTGCGGCCTTTTCTGCATTTCGAAGATAACGCTCAAGAAATTGCCGTTGCTGGGCTCGATCCATTGCCTGAACCTCAAAGATGGGAAAATCGGGGAGACGAAGCCCATCCGCCTTGCGAGAAGAAAGGACAACGGGAAGGTCTGGATGTTTCCGCACCAACGCACGAATGCTCTCTACTGCCGCCAAACGGAGATGGTCTGGACATTCATTTAAAGCATCAAGGATCAAGTGTAAACGCTTTTCGACAAGGAGTGCCTCAATTTGAGAAAGGGAAAATCCACATCTATCTGCAACAAGGTCGAGAATACCGCAACTATTTGCCCAGCGCCCCAACTGAACAAATGCAAATAAGTGCGGACGATCACCCTGCTTCTTCCCACTTTCAATCGCAAAATGAGCCAGGCACGTAGTCTTCCCAGCACCAGGTTCGCCAGAGAGAATGACTCGATCATATTGAGCAAGCAATTCGGAAAGCCCCATTCGAATCGTTTGCGGTTCCTTTGTATCGTTGTCATCTTCATCATCCGAATCAGACCCGTCTAATTCATCGTCGTCATCCGATACAGCATCTATGTTCCTAGACGATCCAGGCTGTCCATCTCCATCTATCGTCTCTTCATCTTCATCGAAAACAGAAATCGCCGTTGGATCTTCGTATTCGATTTCTTCGTCATCGTCACTCTCGCCAGTACCCGCCGCGTCAAGCGGAACAAACGCCTGTAGTCGTTTACGCGTATTCTCCTCAAGTTTGACGTAGTAGGCACGAATTGCCGCGTCCAACGCCGCATCTTCCTTTTCGACATTCGCTTCCGCATCAAGTTCGGTCCACCAAGCCCCAAACTGTGGCGACAACAGCTGCTTACCCCGATTCGTCCTATGGTCAGCAAACTCTTTGTCCTTTGTCAACCGTTTGACGTGTCCGATTTCGCCCATGTCCCGAACCGGGAGGTGCTCGAACTCACCAAGTCCGGATTTGCTGGTGACAAAAATCTCTTCGCCTATCTCGCGTGGAGGGACGAGGAGTACTATGACATCCGTTCCATTGTAGGGTCTGATCCTCTTGTCGAGGAATGGAACTACAGAACGAGGAATACTCCAGACAACGCGGTCTTTCGTTGTCCATTTCCGCTCTGGCCTGTCCAGGTTGTTGACAACTACTTCGCGCAAATAAGCCTCTTTCCCACGTTTCTCGATAACATGCCCCGTGTCGCAGGACTCAAGAGGGACTACTTCATGTGTCTTGTCTTTAACGCCGATTATGAACGCACCACCGCGGGTATTGGCCATCGCAATGATGGACAAAAGGTAATCCCAGTACAAATCATCCAATGTTTCGTGCTTCTTCACTGCCTCCGGCAGCAACGTCATGCCAGCCTTGAACTCAAGCCAATCGCACTCCGCGCCATTGCTGTAACGGAGCATCGTCTCGATCGCATCATTCGGATGCGTCTCGAGAATCTTTGCAGCCAGATCATATCCGGATTTTGGCAGAGTCACATTTCCCACGAAGATATCCTTTCACGACAAATCAAAACCTTATCTGTTGTACTCCACGGTCGTGCAGAAGCACGACCCACCCGTGTAATCGGCCGTCGAGATGCCCATGCCTATGACTGCCCTCCTTCGTACAAGGCACTTCGGAGGACAAGGGATAGTGCGCTTGGATTGTTCGCGGCTCATCCTATCACCTCCCAGTGGCCGCCCTTATCAGGGCCGATGCGGCGGATGCGACCAGACTTTTTCAATGCGTCAATATGGACGTTGAGCGTACTTCTTGCAATGCCAAGCAAGCGAGCCATTTCGTCCTGGGTGATATTAGGCGTCGTCCGCACAAGTTGCTGCAACTGTTCAACCAATTCTATCTTAGACTTTCTGTCCGGTTTTTCTGTCCGGTTTTTCTGTCCGGTTTTTCTGTCCGATTATCACCAGATTCCTCCGGTGAATGCTCCGCGTTCAGCGGGACGGTGAGGCGGAAGATGTCGCCTTCGTCATGGACACGAGCATAGCATTTGCCCTTGAAGCGATGCACCTCGGCGCTTTCTGGAACTCGCACATGGATCAGGTGCTTGCCATTGTAAACGACCTCTTGCGGATAAAGCGTAAAGACAGGATCAAAGAGGTTGGAGTCGTTCATCACGTTGACGAAGTTGTGGATCATCGCGTCAATCGACTTCGGCGGAAGCCCAACCACCTCGCCGTCATCCGTAACGCCCAGAAGCAAATCGCCGCCTGCCGTGTTCAGAAATGCGCAGACCGACTCGAACGTGTCGGCTTTCGGCCCGTCGCCCGCCCGCTTGAACTCGATGTTAAGGTTCTCGCCCACGACGAGAAGTGTCCTCAGTTTTGATGTCGTGATCTTCATGCCAAAATATCCTATAGCTTATGCTTTAACACAATGCGCAAGCGCGCATGCGGCATTCGTCAACCCTACCGAGATGCCCATGCCAGCGACGCTCCGCAAATCCTTCCTTTGCCCACGATGTTTCATGGCGCAATTATACCAAAACTTGTCGCACAAGGGAGAGGCAGAGTTTGCTAGCCTATCGACCGTATGGCGGAACGCCGCCGAGACGGCGGCTCTCCATGCGGTCGCGCAGGAGCGCGACCCTACCGCTAAACAGATCATGAGCTTTTCGCGAGCGATGTAAATGCCGACTTCTTGATGCCGCGGATCGCGCCCGGATCGAGCTTGGTGAATGCGAAGCACTTTGCGCCAAGGTCTTTCAACGATGCCCCGATGAGGTAGATTTCCTTGTCGTCGATGATGAGAAAGCGGTCGTGGAAGGTTTCGTTGTAGCATATGGCGAGTTTCGGGTACTGCTTGTTGAAGGTCTTGATGTCTGTTGGGGAAATTTTGCGATGCGGCACGCCCTTCTCGTCGTAATGCTCCGACGTGAAGATCGTCACCTTCACGCCCGTACGCTTCTTTGCGAAGAGGTCTAGAGTTTCGACCGTCGCCCAGTTGTCGATGAGCAGCAGCGAACGCTTCGCGCTCGCAATCAACCGTTCCACGAACACTCGCGCGTCCCACAGCTGGCCGTTGTAGAAGATACCTTGAACCTTTTCCTTCTTCTCGTCCAACGCCTTAAACACTTCCTTGAACCGTTCTTCGTTCTGTGCCTGATCTGCAATTTGACGGCGTTCAACGGTTTCTATCCTCTTGAACACTTCAGCGTTTGCAATCAGAAGCCGGCGCATGGCAATAAACGCATCAATGATGGCAAGCGACACCCGAACGGCCGTCTCGCTTCTGAGAACGGACGCAAGCATCGCCACTCCATGCTCCGTGAACACAAATGGCCTTTTGCGAAGCCCCATGCGAACTGTGGCCTCGGGCAAATTGGATATCACAATTTGTGATTTCCAATCTTGGAATTCGTCTTCCGACAACTGGAACATGAACCGGTCAGGGAAGCGGTTGCTGTTGCGCTTGACCGCCTGGTTCAACGCCCCTGTAGATACCCCATATAACTCTGCAAGGTCGCGATCCAACAAGACTTGAACGCCTCGAATCGTAAGAATCCGCCCTCGTACCATTTCCGGGGAAATGGATGCGTACACTTGGAGACTTCGCGCTGCACTTTTCTTCATGATCTTTATCCTCTTCCTGCCGGCTTTCTGCCGGCGGGAAAGAGGATATCAGTTCTCCCACGTCGAATTGTCTCAAAATTGTCTCAAAATTGTCTCGCGTCGAGGGTCTGTACCCTTGAGACTGCGAAGGGGCTGTCTCCCTCGAACAAATGCCGTTCAACCGCAACGGGCGAGACGCCCGTTGTCCTAGTGAAACGGGCAAGATGCCCGTTATCCCAGTTGAGCCGCCGAGACGGCGGCTCTCCATGCGGTCGCGCAGGAGCGCGACCCTCCCGCACGGGTTCATGGTCGGCGGCGCGTTGAGGACAACGCGCCCTACCAGAGCAGGCTACGTCTCGGTTGTCCCGGTGGCCTCGGCGGTCCCGGTAGCAGGCGATCATCCTGCGAAGCGGTCCGCGCCTACCTCGGCCATTGGTCCGCGCCTAGCGGTAGACGCGCTCGACGCGGTTGCCGAGGGAGCAGATGATCTCGTAGGCGTGCGTGCCCTTGCGCGCGCACCAGTCGTCGGGCGTGACGCGGCCTGGCCCCTTGCCGCCCAGACACACCACTTCGTCGCCGGCGGCGACGGACGGCACGTGGCTCACGTCCACAGTGGTGTAGTCCATCGAGATGCGTCCGATCACGGGGCACGGGATGTTCTGGATGAGCACGTGACCGCGATTGGTGAGCGCAAGCGGCAGTCCGTCCGCGTAGCCTGCGGAGATCGTCGCCACGCGCGTGGGCCTGTTGAGGCACCAGGTGCGTCCGTAGCCGAGCGTCGTGCCGGCGGGGAGCGTACGCACCTGCGCGACGCGCGTCTTGAGGGTAAGCACCGACTCCACCTTCAGCACGCGCCGCCCGTTCGGGTCGAACGACCCGTAGAGGTTGATGCCCGTGCGCACCTGCGTGAACGGCGGCTGCGCCGCAAGCGGAAAGTTGTTGATGGCATCGGATGCCGCGATATGCACGGTCTTGAACCTGATGCCGTCCTTCGCGAGGTCGGCGAGCAGCGCACGGAAGGCGTCGATCTGGTCCGAGGTGAAGGCGTTCGCCGGATCGTAGGCCATCGGGCAGTGCGAGAAGATGCCGTCGAAGGAGAGGTTGGGCAGCTTCACTGCCGCGCGTATCACGCGCGGCGCCTCGGCCAGCAATATGCCGAGGCGGCCCATGCCCGTGTCCAGCTTGAAATGGACGTGCGCGGTGGTCTTCAGCTTGCGCGCGGCGGCGCTGATGCGCTTCGCCGTGGCGAGGTCGATGACTGGCAGGACTACGCCCGCCGCCACCATCGGCTCGATCTCGTCGGGAAGGATGGACGAGAGTATCTGCACTGGCTTGCCGCGACCGGCGAGCTGGAGCGCCTCGAACGGCTCGGCCACACCGAACCCGGCGCAGTCGGTCTTCGCGAGCGCGTCCGCGCACGGCAGAACGCCAAGCCCGTAGGCGTTGGCCTTCATCACGCACAGCACCTTCGCCGGCTTGACGGCGGCCGCTATGCGCGAGAAGTTCCTGCGGAGCTTGCCGAGGTCAACCTCGACCCACACGCGACGCTGGAGTCCCATCGCGCGCCGCCTTACGAGAGCTTGA
>Ga0265298_10003864_pt1 | contig 19486 bp, 15 predicted proteins | sample AusTroGonzalo_MG_3_FD_193486 | JGI IMG/M metagenome (GOLD analysis project Ga0265298, IMG submission 193486) | Bovine rumen microbial communities from tropical cattle in Woodstock, Queensland, Australia - Gonzalo_01 | ecosystem: Host-associated > Mammals > Digestive system > Stomach > Rumen ... | reverse complement strand
CGGAAGCGCTGGTGGCAAAGCCGGATGAAGCGGCGGACTATGCCCGGCTGAAAGAGATCTTTGCCGCCCCATCCCTGCAGATGGTTTCCTTTACGATCACCGAAAAGGGCTATGCCCTGCGGCAGATCGACGGGAGCCTGCTGCCGGTGGTGGCGGAGGACTTCGCAAAGGGACCGGAAAATCCACGGCACGCGATGACGATTGTGGCGGCGCTGCTGTATCACCGGTTCCTGCAGGGCAAGGCACCGCTGGCCGTGGTCAGCATGGACAACTGCAGCCACAACGGCGAGAAGCTGAAAGGCAGCATTCTCGAGGCCGCCGAAGCCTGGGAAAAGAACGGGTTCGTTCCCGCGGCGTTCACGGAATGGCTGAAGGACGAGGCACAGGTGTCCTTCCCCTGGAGCATGATCGACAAGATCACGCCCCGGCCCGCACCGGCGGTGCAGAAAATGCTGGAAGAAGCCGGCATCGAGGAGATGGCGCCGCTGAAGACGCCCCGCGGGACCTTTGTCGCGCCTTTCGTAAACGCGGAAAAAGCGCAGTACCTGGTGATCGAGGACCGGTTCCCGAACGGTCGCCCGCCGCTGGAAAAGGCAGGGGTATATTTTACCGACCGGGACACCGTCAACAAAACCGAACGCATGAAAGTCACCACCTGCCTGAATCCCCTGCATACGGGACTGGCGGTGTACGGCTGCCTGCTGGGTTATACGCTGATCTGTGAAGAGATGAAGGACGCTGACCTGGTCCGCCTGATCCGCCGGCTGGGGTATGTGGAAGGCCTGCCAGTGGTAACCGACCCGGGTATCCTGAAGCCCAGGGACTTCATTGACGAAGTGATGGAACAGCGGCTGCCCAATCCGTTCATGCCGGACGCCCCGCAGCGCATTGCGACCGATACCTCCCAGAAGGTGGGGATCCGGCTGGGAGAGACGATCAAAAGCTATGCGGCGGAGAACCGTCCGATGGATCAGCTGATCGCGCTGCCGCTGGTCATCGCCGGCTGGCTGCGGTATCTGCTGGCCGTGGACGACCAGGGCGGGGAAATGCCGCTGTCCGACGACCCGCTGGTGCCGGAACTGTGCAAACAGCTGGAAGGGATTGAACTCGGAAAGCCGGAAACCGTCGGGGAGAAGCTTCGCCCGATCCTGGCCAACAGCCTGATCTTCGGCAGCGATCTGACCAAGACCCCGCTGGCGGAACGGATCGAGGAATATTTCCGGGAAGAGATCGCCGGGCCCGGCGCGGTCCGCGCAACGCTTCAGAGGGTTTTACCCGAAGAATAAACGGCGACGGATCCATGCTTTCACCGGCACGGACCGGTTCCCAGCCTGTCAGAGGACATCAATCAATGCGTTGATGTCCTCTGTTTGCGTGGCCCAGCTGGTCGCTAGGCGCAGGACGGTACGACCGTCCTCCGTGTTTTCCCAGAATCCCATCTCCACCTTTTCGGACAGCGAAGCGGCCGCCGACCTGTCGAGGACGATAAAAATCTGGTTCGTCGGGGAATGAAACGCAAAGGAATAGCCTTTTTCCGTGAGGGCTTTGCGGAGCCTGTCCGCCGCCTCGACGGCGGTCCTGCCGATGCTGAAATACAGCCCGTCGGTGAACAGGGTGTCGAACTGGATGCCGGCGATCCGCCCCTTGGCGAGCAGCGCTCCGTGCTGCTTGATGATCGTGAACAGGTGGGGGATAAACCCGTGCCGCGGAATGACCACCGCTTCCCCGAACAGTGCGCCGCACTTCGTGCCGCCGATGTAGAACGCATCGCAGCATTCGCCGAGGTCCCGGAGCGTGACGTCGTTTTCCGGGCAGGCGAGGGCGTAGGCCAGCCTTGCCCCGTCAAGATAAAGCGGAATATGGTTTTCACGGCAAACCCCGCTGATTTCCTTCAGCTCCGCGAGGGAGTAGAGGGTGCCGTATTCGGTCGGATGGGAGATGTACACCATTCCGGGCATCACCGTATGGTCACGGTTTTCGTCCTGCTGATAGGTACGGACGGTTGCCCGGATCGTATCGGCGGAAATCTTCCCGTCGCGGTGGGGAAGCGCCAGAATCCTGTGGCCGCCGAACTCGACGGCTCCTGCTTCATGGGTGTTGATATGCCCGGTCTCCGCTGAGAGCACGCCCTGCCAGGGGCGCAGAATGGCGTCGATCATTACGGCGTTTGCCTGGGTGCCGCCGACCAGGAAGAAAATATCGGCGTCCGGCGTGCCGCAGGCGGCCCGGATCTTTTCTTTTGCTGACGCCGAAAACTCGTCAAGGCCGTAACCGGCGGTTTTGAGCATATTGGTTTCCGCCAGGCGGCGCAGGATTTGCGGATGCGCGCCTTCCATATAATCGGAGGCAAAAGACAGTTTACCCGCCATGATAACCGACCTCCCGAACCTGTTCTGATGCTGTGACGGGCTGCAGGAAAAACGCTCCCGCAGCTATAAAATATTAAAGCGTAGAGCAGCCCTTACGTCAAGCGGAATCCACGCTGTTCCGGAACTGCGGGATCCTGAACGAAACTGCTGTCAAGGAGTATGAAGATGAAAAGAAAGATGATCATTGCGGAACCCCTGCCGGACGAAAAACACCGGAAAGCCATCGAAACCGCCGCGGAAACCCATGGCTTTTCCGCTCTGTTCTTTGAAAATCCGGAGGACGCTTTGCCGGAACTGTCAGACGCGGAGATTGTCTTCGGCAAGGATGTGATCCTGGCGAAGAACGCGCCGAAGCTGCGCTGGCTGTGTACGCCCTTTGCCGGCTTCGATCCGTTTACCGCGCCGGGATGCTTCGCGAACCCGGAGGCTGTGCTGACCAATTCCTCCGGCGCATACGGGGTGACCATTTCCGAGCATGTGGTGATGCTGATTCTGGAAATGCTGCGCCGGCAGCCGGAATACAGCGAGATCGTCCGCCGCCGGGAATGGCGCCGGGACCTGCCCGTCGCTTCCATCCGGGGCAGCCGGATTACCCTGGCGGGGACCGGCGATATCGGCTGCGAAACCGCCGTGCGGCTTCGGGTATTTGAACCGGCCGGCCTGACCGGCATAAACCGGGGCGGAAGAAATCCCCGGGGACTGTTTGACAGGATCGTACGGCAGGAAGAAACGGACAGCGTTCTGCCGGAAACCGACGTGCTGGTGATCTCCCTGCCCGGTACGAAAGAAACCTTTCATATGCTGGACGCCCGCCGCCTGGCGCTGCTGCCGGACGGGGCGCTGGTGATCAACGTGGGGCGCGGTCCGGTGATCGACCAAAAGGCGCTGGAGAAGGAACTGCGGGCAGGACGTTTGCGGGCGGCGCTGGACGTGTTTGAAACGGAACCGCTGCCGGCAGACGACTCCCTGTGGGACTGCCCAAACCTGCTGATGGCGCCCCATGTGGCCGGCAATATGACGCTGCCTTATACCAGGGACCGGATTGTGGAACTGTTCCTGGAGGATTTTGAAAACTATTGTGCCGGAAGGCCGCTGGCCCGGCAGGTGGATCTGAAGAGGGGATATTGATTCCGGGGTTTCCCGATCAATCCGATTCCTGCTGAACGCCGCCGGAAGTCCTGAGGACGGAAACGGACGGATCCGTATGCCCGTCCCGGAACATGGAGAACCGGTCCATCGGATAGCCGGCCAGGTTTTCCAGAATCTCCCGGCTGTCCGCACGGCTCAGCAGCTCTTTCCTGTCCCGCAGCACCTGCGCTTCCGCCTGATGCTTGGAAGGCCCGCCGACACAGCCCCCGGGGCACATCATGCCTTCCACAAAATCTTCCTGCAGTTTTCCGGATTTGAGGAGCAGCATGGCTTTCCGGCATTCTTCTCCGCCGGAGCATTGCAGAAGCCGGATATCCGAAGTATCCTCTCCCATCTCTTTCATGGCCTGCAGAACTGCCGCGGCGACCCCGCCGCTGCCCGCGAACTGTTTGCCGAAGAGAGAGGATTCCTGGTAAGCTTCTTCGACGGGCTTGAGGGCAATATTCCGGGAATCCAGCATGGCGACTATTTCACCGTAGGTTAAAGCGAAATCCGGACGGTCCGCGATGAACTCGTTCAGGGTTTCGCCCTTTTTGGCGATGCAGGGCCCGATGAAGACTGTTACGCATTCCGGATCCAGGTACTTCAGATAGCGGGAAACCGCGACCATGGGACTGACGGTGTTGGATTTGTATTTTTCATATTCCTCCGGGAAATGATGGCGGAGCATGGAGATAAAGGCCGGACAGCAGGAGGTGGTCATCTTCCGGCCTTCCCGCCGGGCTTCGATCCATTCCAGCGCTTCATAGGCGGCTGTCATATCGCCGCCGAGCCCGACCTCCACCATGTCGGCGAAACCCAGTTTTTTCAGCGCAGAACGGAGAGCGGACATGGTGATCTCTTTCCCGAACTGGCCTTCGGTGGCGGGCGCGCACATGGCGATGACGCGTTTCCCGCGCCGGATCGCCTGAATCACGTTGACAGCATAGATCCTCGAACCGATGGCGCCGAAGGGGCAATTATGGATACAGTGGCCGCAATGAACGCATTTTTCGTCGTCGATCATGCAGACGCCGTTATCGGCATAAGTGATTGCGCCGACCGGGCAGGCTTTCTGGCAGGGACGCTCCATGTGCACAATAGCGCCGTAGGGGCAGGCTTTGGCGCACAGGCCGCAGGATTTGCATTTTGCGGGATCAATATGCATCCGGGTATCGCCGGGAGCGATGGCGTCAAAACGGCAGGAATTCAGGCAGGCCTTCCCGAGACAGAAACGGCAGATGTCGGTCACGAGGTATTCCTGGATCGGGCAGTCGTCGCAGGCGGCGGGGATCACAGCGACTACGTTACGGGAAGCGCTGTTTACATCCGGGTGCAGCCCCAGCGCGAGGCGGATCCGCCCCCGGACAATCTCGCGTTCCTTATAGACACAACAGCGGTACTGGGGCTTCGGGCCCGGAATGACCGAGTGAACCAGCCGATCGAAGTTTTCCGGCGTCAGCCTATCCTCCCAGGCCAGGCGGCAGATGTCTTCGAGAATACGATGCTTTAAATCTACAATTCCCTTATCGTTCGTGATCATTTTGCGGACGTTCCTTTCTCTCCGGCACGTGCGGATTGACGGCCCGAAGACCGAATGAAATTTTGAATAACGATAAACAAAGTATAGCATACCGCAAGCGGAATGTCACGAAAGGAATGCCAGAGAAGACGCATATCTGATCAGTCATTTTGCCTGCGGCGCGGCTGCTCTGCCGGATCGCCATGGATCTCCAGTATGTCGGCGATCCGGATGGTTTCAAAGGATCCGGCCTTCCCGACCTTCCTGTTCAGGACAACCGTCTGCTCCACTGTATCCACCTTCCGGACGCATTCTGTTACCGTCTCGTACCGACCGCCGGCTTTCAGCGGATCCGGTATGAAGTAAGTGATGGAAAGTTCCGGCTTCGTTCCGTTTGCGATCGCATCTGCGATCAGGGTGAGCTTTTGATTCAGATGTTCTGTTTCGTCATCACTCAGTTCGATTTTGTTATCGACAAGCCGGGCTTCCTCACTGATCATTTCATCATACCCGGATAACGCGGCGTAAGGGGCAAACTGTGCCGCACGGTCATAAAGGCTCATCGGCGGGTGATGATCCGACACATGGCGGGGGAGGTTGAAGATATCGGCATAGACGATCTCCGGATCCGGCTCCTTGCCTGTGATTCCCTTCGTCACGGCGCTTTCACCTCCGGTTTCTTCGTCTTTCTCCGCGGCGGAGGAGCATCGTTCCCGGCCCGGTGTCCGCCGATCTGTCCATTGCGCTGGATGGTGGTTCCTTTCTTTTCCAGGTTCATCCCCTTCAGCACCGCGTTCTTTCCAAACCGCTCCTGCATGACCAGCGTGGCTTTCTGGATCCTGCGTTCCTTCTCCTCGGCAGCCTTCTCTTCAGCCTTTTGCCTTTCCAGGGCATCATAGTCCGTGAACAGGTCAAGCTGCACCGGACATTCCTCCGGAATCTCATCCTCCCGGATCAAACCGCAGGCGACCACATTCAGACGGCGGATCAGCAGATCCGGATTCATAATGCGGTCGTAGAGTTCCATCATCGTTTTCATGATCAGCCGGGTGCTTGACGTATAATGATCCAGGTTTCCGGTGCCGTGGGCATGCTTTGGATGCGGCCGCCCGTATGGATCAGAAGTGACGGTTCCGGTATAAGGTTTACCGGTCTTTGCAACGCCGTAAACCGTGTCCTTCATCGTTCTTCCGGCGCGCAGCACGATCAGGCTTTCCCGATCATAGCCGATCGTCAGCGTCACCTGCTTCGTGACCACGTTCTTCCGCACCAGATCCAGCACAAGCAGTTCCGTCATTTCCCGGACGATCAGCTTTCCGTCCACGGCGTTATAAGGTTCAGACAGGACCTGACCGGAGGAGAGGCTGCTCGTTTCCGGTTTGTAGGCCTTGATCGTGCTGATCTCTGTCGGCTCCCAGCCCCAGGCGTGATCGATCAGCAATTCCGCGTTGATGCCGAGGGCGTCATACAGCAGGTCTTCATTGGACACACTCATCTTAGCCACATCACCCATGGTGTGACAGCCAAGCTTCTCAAGCCTGGCGGCGATCCCTTTTCCCACGCGCCAGAAATCGGTGAGGGGAGTGTGGCACCACAGCAGCTTCCGGTATTTCATTTCGTCAAGCTCTGCGATCCGTACGCCGTCTTTATCAGGCGTCACATGCTTAGCCACGATATCCATAGCGACTTTTGCCAGATACAAGTTGGCGCCGATGCCGGCTGTCGCGGTGATGCCGGTTGCGTGGAGGACTTCCTGTATCATGGCCATCGCCAGTTCGCGCGCGGTCATGCCGTAGGTTTTCAGGTATCCGGTGACATCCAGAAAACACTCGTCGATCGAATACACATGGATGTCTTCGGCGCTGATGTACTTCATGTAAATGCGGAAAATCCGCGTGCTGTATTCCTCGTACAGCTTCATCTGCGGCGGGGCGATAAAGTACGCCACCTCGTAGTTCGGGTTGGCCGCCAGCGTCGGCGCGTCGATGGAGGAGGATGTGAAGGCGTACTGTCCGTTCTCATCCTTCTGAATATGCCCGGAGAGGATACCGTCGCGGAGACGCTTGGCGTTGACCTCCTTTACACGCTGAACGACCTCGAACAGACGTGCGCGGCCGGAAATCCCGTAGGCCTTGAGACTGGGGGACACAGCCAGGCAGATCGTTTTCTCCGTACGGCTGTCATCGGCCACCACCAGATTGGTGGTCAGCGGGTCAAATTTACGCTCTGCGCATTCGACTGAAGCGTAGAATGATTTCAGGTCAATGGCGACATAGGTTCGCTCCATCCGGCGTCCCCCTCCTTTCTCCCAGGATTGCCGCGGCATGCCGGCTTACGACTTTGGCGTTGCTTCCACAAACCATCTGCCTACACGCGTGGGGAACAGATCACCGGTCTTCTCAAAGAAGAGATGCCGGGTTTCGCCTTTGATCTCAACGGTGTAGCAGTCGCCGGGCATGCCTTTTCGGACAGCCGATGCCGCGCGGAAGTCCTTTACCCTGTCGATTTTGAAAGTCCTGCCGTCCGCCCAGGTGATAGAACGCGGCTGCATGTAGCCGGTGGAGTCAAAGTCAGAATTGACGTTGACGTAGATTCGCTCAGGCATGGTTTCCTCCTTAGCCGGCCTTATAAACAGCCTTGTCCAGCAGCAGCGGATTGCGCTGCTTCTCCATCTCCAGGTCGTGATACCAGTCTTTTTCTTCCATCGTCGCCTCCCGGACGTTCCGGCTTCCGCAGTCCGGACATGTCAGGGGAAGAGAATCAGAGCAGAAAGTATACAGGCACTTATCGCAGGTGCAGATCATAGGAATTCATCCTTTCTGTTTCAAAACAATTATTCTTCGCCGTGAATCAGTTGATATTTCTCAACATCTTCCGGCTTTGCATACTGGGACTTGTCAAAAATACCGATGACCCGGCCGATCAGATAAACGGACTCTTCCTCACTGAAACGCATGGTTTTGTACCGCGGATTCAGGGAGTGAAGGCCGTCTTCTTCAAAAACCTTGATGAATGTTTCGTTCCCTACGATAAAGGCGCCGATCTCACCGTAACTGAGTTCAGGCCCATTGGGAATCCGCTGAACAAGGACGTCCTGTCCGCTGCGGAACTCAGGCTCCATACTGTTTCCGTTCACAGTAAAGATGCAATCGGCGCGGCTGATTTCCGGAGAGGCGTAGACGTATACGTCCTCCCCTTCATCGTCAAACTCAGCAGGATCGCCGACGCCAGCGGCCAACTGGCGGCTATAGCAGGTCAAGACCCTGAGGTCAGGACAGCTTTCAGCGGCTTCAACCGTGCCAAGGGTGTCAATGAGATTATCTACGGCCCTCTTATGTCCGCCGGTCAAGCGATCGTATTTTTCGACCAGAATCTGCTGACTGACCGTGTACTTTACTGTCGGATCTTTCAGATTAAACAGGTCATAGAAGGTGATATGAAGCGCATCACAGATCCCCGGCAGAAGATTGACGTCCGGACGCGACCGGCCGTTTTCCCAATTGCTGACGGAATTGGAGGTGACGCCGATCCCGGCCGCCAGTGCTTTCTGCCCGATCCCCCGAATCTCCCGGTAATGCCTGATGCGTTCACAAATGACGGGCAGGGCAGGGGTTTCAACGGGCTTACCGGTCTTCATATCAATCAAACGAGCTTCCCCTGATGTGGACAGATCAATTTTCTTACGGGCCACCGATCTCTCCGCCTCCTTTCTCTTGCAAGGCACCAACTCCCCTGAGATAAACCCTGTTGAGGAAAGCATAACACAAAAACATACAAATGTAAACCGGTAAAATTGCCTTAAAAACGCAAGTTAATGTGTTTGACAGTAAACATTCCCCCTTGCAGGGGAAAAACATGCACCGGATCATACCCATGAGGACAATTCCCAAGGATATCACCCTGACCATCGACGGCAACCCGCAGAACTTTCGCCTGAGAAAGCCGGATACGTTTTCCCGGTGCGGAGATTCTGCGGCTGCTGCTGATCGTATGATTGACAGAATCGAATGATCGTGATAATCATAATAACGAAGGTGAGAAGAAATGGCAGAGAAGATATTTGAGCTGTATCTGGACGAAAGCGGGAGCTTTGTCCGGCAGGGAGAGCATACCCTGATCGGCGGGGTGCTGATTCCGCACAAACGGAATCCGTCGGCCAAAACATTCCGGGCCTGGGAAAAGGAAATCCGTTCGGCGATTTCCGAATCGGGCGTCTACGATCAGCAGGATCTGGCGGCCGGGGACGAATGGCACGATCTGTACATCAGATCCGGAAGGAAACCCGGGCTCAGCGCGAAGGATTCTCAAAGATTCGCGGAACTGGAAAAGACAAAGCGGTACGTTTTTGCGCACTGCAGAGAAAACGAAAGAACCCCGGCCAGATGGATCGCCCAGGGGTGGGTGCTGCGCGAATATCTGAAACGGGTGAACGAGATCGAGGGCGTTCCGGTGATCTTCGACAATCCGGAGGGAGTCTATTATATCGACAGCAATACGACGTTCATGTCCATCTTTGCGGGCGGCGTGGTCAAACTGTATGACGGGCTGATGAAACGGTTTCCGAAAGAGGAGATCATCCTGAACATCCATGCTGCATCACGGCTTAACGTGACACGTAAATTCGAAAAAGAACAATACGATATTTCCCCGCTTGCCGGCGAAGAGGCAAACCTGGAGCGAAGCCTGTATATCAACCAGATCAGCAATTACGTCTTTCTGAACGGCGGGTATGAACTGCTGGGGCTGGACGGGTTTAAAAAGTCGATGGAATCCTTCGATATTCTGCAGGATACGTTTGAAGGCGGAAAGCAGCTGCCCAATCCGTCGACCGTCATCTGCGACTATATCTGCAACTGTGTCTGGGCGGATACGCCGCTGAGAAATTATACGGAGATCATGAAGGAATACGGCCTCCTTCAGATCCAGGCCTTCGGGGAGAATCCGGATCTGACTGAAAGCCGGATCGACAGGATGATTCAGGACCACGACTGGCTTTCGTTCCTGAAGAACCTGATCAGCCGGGGATTTCCTGAAAAAGAAACGGAGCAGTTTTTTACCATGATGAAACAGGACCGGTATGACCAGCAGCTCTGCGTCAACGGACTGGTGGATTTCCTGTTTTCGGTGGTGAACAACCCGGAAACCATGCCGCTGTGGATCAGCCGGCTGGACCAGATCATGGAGCGGTGCAAAGCATTTTCACCGGAATCGTACGAATCTCTCAAGGCCAGTCTGCTGATCTACAAGCAATCGCTGCAGACCTATCTGGGCCGGGACAGTACAGAGACGCAGAGAGCATTTGCACAATACGTCCGGCAGATTCAACCCGTGGAGAAACGGGATCACCTGCTGCTTCAGTACTGCAACCGCCGGATGGCCACCGAGACGGACTGCTTCCATTACGACCAGGCACGGGAATGGTTCGGGATCGTCCGGCACTATACCGAAAACCAGCTGAAGAACAGCGAAGAACTGATAAACCGGTTTCCCGCCCCGGGCGGCGGGGAGGAGGCTTCCGCCCAATCGGCTCAGTACGGGAAAGCCCTGAGCAGCTATATTCAGATGCTGACGAAGGAGTACCGGAACGCTTCCCCGGACAGAAAGACGGAACTGAGAAAACAGGCAGACGAGGCGATCCGGCTGGTATTTGCCCACCTGCCCGGGAAGGACTTCCGCGCTCACCAGCATATCTGCGACTTCTATGCTGAAACAGGCGACTATGATACGGCCATGAAACATCTGGCGCTGTCGATCGCGGAGGACGGGGAGGGGAACACTTTTGAATCCCGCGCCGCCGCTGTGCTTGAGAAATGCGGCCGGCTTGGGGAACTGGTGAAGCTGGCCTATCTTCGCTATGTATCGATGATGCATCGCTGCTTCAGGAGCGGCGATCCTCACGGGGAGACGATGCTCCGGCTGATCCTGGCAGGTCCGGTGGGCATGGACGACCTGAAACACCTGGTGGGGAACCCGTACCCGGACGCGGTCATCCTGTGGCATCTCGCAGGATCGCTTGCACAGCTTCCGGAGGAGGGAAAGACGACACAGAGGCTCTTTGACTGCGCCGTCAGGGCGCTGATGAACCGCGGGGAACTGTTCCGGACGATCAGTATGGCCGTACGGGCGGAAATGCTGGCGCTCGGCCTGGAACAAAAGATTCCCGAAAACCAGACGTCGTGGCCGGAACGGGCGGAACATTACTTTCAGAAATCATTCCCGCTCTATCTTCAGGCGGTCAGATACAGTCCTTTTCCCGCGATTCCGGAAGATCTTCCGCAGGCCGACCGGGCTGCTTTTCTTTATCAGCTGGCAGATCGGGTTGTATATTGACGGTTTCTGACTGCTCTCACAGCCTGCGGAAACCGAGACGGGCGCCGCAGCTTTCGCGGATGACCAGGGTAGCTTCCCGCACCATGGCAAAGGAACGGGAGGAGGATTCCCGGGCCAGAAGGAGCTCCCGGACGGCGCTTTGGGCCATTTCTTCCGGATGCAGATCGACGGAGGTCAGGGAAGGATCGGTATAGGCACAGAAGAACTGATTGTCGCAACCGATGATAGCCATATCCCCGGGCAGGGAAAGCCCCATTTTTTTCAGCTGCTTTATGACACCGAGGGCGACCAGGTCATTGAAGGTGACGATGGCGGTGGGCCAGCGGGAGGAATCCAGTCCGGAGAGCATCCGGAGGACGGCCCGCTCCCCGCTTTCCATATCATAACCCGCGTCCACATGATAGGCAGGATCGTCCGGCAGGTCCAGGAGGCGGAGCTGTTCCAGGAAGCCGGCGCCGCGCCGGGAGGTATCCTTGCTCTGCATGGAACCGCCGAGGAAGGCGATGCGCCGGTGCCCCAGGGTATGCAGATGACGGACAGGAAGACGGGAGCAGTTGACCAGATCGCTCTGGATACAGATACATTCCAGGGAAACATCCGGGGGACAGATTGTCGCGACCGGCATATAGTTTCCGAGCTTTTCAAGGGCGCTGTTCAGGTCACCCCGATCTTCTGACCAGATGCTGCCGGCGAAGAGCACGCCGTCCATGCGGCAGCGGATCAGCTCAGAAACCAGGTCGGAAGAGATGGCCTGGTTTTCCCTGGTCTGGAAAAGGCGGATGCTGCAATCGCTCTTCTCCGCTTCCCAATAAGCGGCGTCCAGAATGCGGTTAAAATACAGATTGGAAATCACCGGAAGGACGACGGCAAGGGTGCGGCTCCGGCCGCCCTCCAGATGCTGGGCGGAGAGGCTGGGGGTATAGGCGTGGGCGTCGATGACCTGCTGCACTTTCAGGCGGGTGGCCTCCTTCACGTGCGGGTCTTTCCGGACGACACGGGTAACGGTAGCCGTGGAAACGCCGGCCTCCCGGGCGATATCATAAATTGTTGCTTTTCTGTTCATATCAATATAATTGCTCCTTCGGTCGCTTATGAATCCGGCAACTTCCGAATCCGATCACTTTCGAATTCGGTTGCTTCCGGATCCGGTCTTCAGCATCAGCACACTCCAACTTTAGCATCAATCAGACTAAAATGCAAGAAAAATGTTATCGATAACATAGACTTTGACCGAAAAAAGTTATCCAATTCTTTAAAAATATCTTGACAATAAGGGCAAAAAGCAATAAGATTTACACAAATACAGGGAAGAAAGAGGCGGAACGGCTCAGAAGAACGGGGAGACCCTGATGACGAACGTGAAACCGATAACATTTCCTGAAACGATGACGGAGGAGGAACCATTCATGAAGAAAATGCTGTCCGTACTGCTCGCAGCGATGATGCTGCTCTCGCTGCTGGCCGTGCCCGCCCTGGCTGATGACCAGGTGCTGACCGTGGTGACCTGGGACGCCACCACGACTCCCTATCTGATCGCCCAGAAGGAAGCGTTCGAAGCTTCCCATCCCGGCGTGACGATCGAATATGTCGACGTTGCCTCTCAGGATTACGCCGTGAAGACGACCACGATGCTGGAAGGCGGAGACACGAGCGACGTGTTCATGATCAAGGAAATCGACAACCTGATCAACTGGCAGGCCCAGGGCTTCGCCGCCCCGCTGGCAGACTACATCGCCAAGGGATACGACATGTCCGGTTTTGTGGGCACGGAAGTGAACTACGCCGTGGACGGCGTGCAGTACGCGATTCCGTTCCGCAGCGACTTCTGGGTGCTGTTCTACAACAAGGATCTGTTCGAGGCGGCCGGCGTCGATCTGCCGACCAACGACATGACCTGGGCGCAGTACGCCGAAACAGCCAAGAAGCTGACCGACAAGGAAAAGGACGTTTACGGAACACATTATCACACCTGGCTGTCCGCGGTGGTGAACTGGGCCGTGTGCGGCACCGGTTATACCCTGGCAGACAAAAAATATGACAACCTGCTGTACTACTACAAGCTGTACCAGGATCTGGAAGACGCCGGCGCCTGCATGAGCTATGCGGATCTGAAAGCTTCCGGGCTGCACTACTCCGCAGCGTTTGCCAACGGCAACATCGGCATGCTGCCCATGGGCTACTGGTATGTTTCCACGCTGATCGGCTATAACAAGGACGGCACCTGCAACTTCAACTGGGGCATCACCGCCGTTCCTCACGCGGACGACGTGGCGGCCGGATCTTCCTTCGGCAACCTGACCGGCGCGATGATCAACGCCAAGAGCGAGAACAAGGACCTGGCATGGGAATACATCTCCTGGCTGGGCGGCCCGGAAGGCGCGAAGGCGACCGCTTCCGTCGGTGCGCGTCCCGCATGGGTTTCCGAGGACGTCGCCGGTGCGATGGCCTCTGTGGAAGGCTTCCCGGCGGACGAGAACAGCAAGGCCGCGCTGCTGCCCTCCTCTGTGGCGATGGAGTGGCCGGTGGCTGAGAAAGTGTCCGATATCAAGACGATTGTGAACGAAGAGCACAGCATGATCATGGCGCGTGAAGTTACCCCCGAAGAGGGCATTGAGGAAATGAACGAGCGCGTTGCGGAACTGTTTGAATAATCTATCAGGGGAGGACCCCGGGCAGGGAGGGCTGCTTGCCCTTCCTGCCCTTTCATATCGGGAGAAGACCACAGGGCATGGCAAGGGATTGCGTTTTAACATGGAAAGGAAACGATGACACATGAGTCAGGCGGAAGTGAAGAGAGTCCGGTACAAGATGGGTAAACTGGAGAGAAAGAATACGCTGGTCGCTTATTCTTTCCTGGCCCCGAACTTCATCGGGTTTGCGGTCTTCACGCTGGTTCCGGTGATCTGCGCGATCGCGCTGTCGCTTTTTGAATGGAACGGCGGGGACATTTCCAAGCTGAAGTTTGTCGGGCTGGACAATTACGCAACCATCTTCGCCACGAAGAAAGTGGCGGAGAAAGGCATCGGGTATTTCTTCAACCGGGCGGATCTGGGCATTGCGCTGAAAAACACCGTTTTCTATACGGTGATCACGGTGCCGCTGACGATCGTATGCGCCCTGGCGCTGGCCCTGCTGCTGAACAAGATCAAGGGCGCGGTGTTTTTCCGGACGGTGTTCTTCTTTCCCTATGTCTCCTCGATGGTGGCGATCTGCGTATGCTGGTCTTTCATGCTGATGAAAGACGGACCGGTGAACCAGCTGATCATGGCGCTGGGGATCGATTTCAACAAGGGCTGGACCGCGGACAGCACGATGGCAATCTGGTCGATTATCCTGGTAAGCGTATGGCGGAACATGGGCTACTACATGGTGCTTTACCTGGCGGCGCTGCAGGGCATTCCGAAGGAACTGATGGAAGCGGCGACGGTGGACGGGGCGAGCAAATGGCAGCAGTTCCTGCACGTGACGCTGCCGCAGCTGAAGCCGACGACGTTCTTCGTCTCGGTGATGATGGTGATCTCCTGCTTCAAGATCTATGACGTGGTGGCGATCATGACGGACGGAGGTCCGGGCCGGGCGACCAAGATGCTGGTGACCTATATTTACGACGAAGCGTTCATCAAGGTCCGGTACGGACAGGCCAGCGCCATCTCCATGGTGCTGCTGGTGATCGTACTGGCGGTGACCATTATCCAGTTCGGCTCCGAGAAGAAATTCTCGAACGACTGAGGAAGGAGGAGGACGACATGGATTCTTCGATCAACGGAGAGGGAATCCGGGCGGATAACCCGGTGCTGCAGAAGATCGGGAGGGTTATCATCTGGATACTCCTGATTGCGCTGGCGGCTTTTACGCTGATTCCCTTCGTGTGGATGATCTCTTCCTCGCTGAAACTGGACAGGGAGGTATTCGCCTTCCCGATGCGGTGGATCCCGGAGACGTTTCACTGGGAGAATTATTCCCTGATCTGGCAGCGGGTGCCGCTGCTGACCTACTTTAAGAACACGGCGTTCATTGCGATCGTGGTAACGATCCTGCAGACGCTGACGTCCTCCTTCGCGGCGTACGCGTTCGCGAAGCTGCACTTCCGGGGAAGGGACGCGCTTTTCCTGTGCTACATCGGGACGATCGCGGTGCCGTGGCAGGCATACATGCTGCCGCAGTTCATCATGATGCGGTCGATGGGGCTGTACGACACGCTGTGGGCGATGGTCGTGCTGCAGGCTTTTTCCGCCTTCGGCGTGTTCCTGATGCGCCAGTTCTACCGGTCGATCCCGACGGAACTGTGCGAGGCGGCCAGGCTGGACGGCCTGAGCGAATACGGGATCTGGGCGAGAATCATGCTGCCGCTTTCCAAGGCGGCCATCGCGACGCTGGTGATCTTCACGTTCGTAAACACCTGGAACGACTATATGGGCCCGATGATTTACCTGACGCGGGACATCAACAAGACGGTGCAGGTGGGCCTGCGGCGCTTCATTCAGGAAAACTCAAGCGATTACCACCTGATCATGGCGGCGTCCCTGTGCTCGCTGCTGCCGGTATCGATTGTGTTCCTGTGCCTGCAGCGGTACTTTATCGAAGGGATTGCCACTTCCGGACTGAAAGGATAAGGAGAGAGACAGGATGCTGCGGGAATATATGAAAACTCATCCGGTTGAACCGCTGCTGCGGGAGGAAGGACGGGATCTGTTCCCCGCCGCGGACGACCGGGAGAGATGGGAAGGGATCGACCCGGGGCTGCGGGAGGAGATCCGCGGGCTGAACGCGGAATACGCGGCGCCTTATCCGATGCGGACGGCGACGGAATTCCTGGCCTATGTGCGCAGCGACAGCCGCCTGGCGGACGAGGATCCGTATTTCTTCCGGCGGCGGAAGCTTTGCGCTTCGGTGCTGGCCTGCTGCGCGTTTCCGGAGGCGCCGATCGATCCCGTGATCGACGGGATCTGGTGCATCGCGGAAGAAACGAGCTGGGTTGTCAGCGCGCATAACATCAACCCGATCCCGGGGGCACCGGCGCCGGCGGAATATCCGCTGCCGGATCCGGACGACCCGTATGTGGACCTGTTCAGCGCGCAGACGGGCATGATCCTGAGCCTGACGCTTCACCTGCTGGGCAGCCGGCTGGACGCGGAGACGCCGATGCTGCGGGAACGGATTGTACGGGAGATTCGCAGGCGCATCCTGGAGCCGTTCCGGAGACGGGAGGACTTCTGGTGGATGGGGAACATCCGCAAGGATCTGTGCAACTGGACCCCGTGGATTCTCTCCAATATCCTGGTGTGCGCCGCGCTGGACCCGATGACGAAGGGCGAACTGGCAGAGATTATCGGGCGCGCCTGCGAGATGCTGGACCGGTATCTCGATATCGTGCCGGAGGACGGCGGGTGCGACGAAGGGCCCGGATACTGGAACATGGCGGGCGGATCGCTGATGGACTTCCTGGAGGTCCTGGAAAAGCTGACCGGCGGGGAAAGCGGGTCAGGGTGGACGGCGCCGCTGCTGCGGGAAACGAAGATCCGGAATCTGCTCTGCTTCCCCCGGAACGCCGCGCTGGGCGGGGGGTGGTTCGCCAATTTCGCGGACAGCGACGCCCGGCCGATGATCAGCGGCGAACGGCTGCAGGCGGCCGGGGAACGGCTCGGGGACGACAGCCTGATCCACCTGGGCGTGCGGATGCGCGGAAGCCTCCGGGACCAGCTCTCCGATCTTCCTCACCTGACCCGGGCGCTGGCACTGATCTTCCATCCGATTCCCGCGGAAAGTATCCGCGCAGAAGAAACCCCGGGAGATGTCTGGCTGCCGGACCTGCAGATGCGGATTGTCCGGCGGGGAACATTTGTCCTGGCCTGCAAGGGCGGACACAACGGAGAAAACCACAACCACAACGACGTCGGTTCCTTCATCCTGACGGCAGGGGGAGAACCGGAAATCATCGACGCCGGAAACATGCTCTATTCGGCAAAGACTTTTTCTTCCCGGCGCTACACGCTCTGGAACGTGCGGGCGGCGTACCACAACCTTCCGATGATCGGCGAATTTGAGGAAAAGGAAGGCACGGAGCACCGGGCCCGGAGCGTCACGGCATCCGGGAACGGCCTCGCACTGGACCTGGCCGCGGCGTATGAGGAAGCCGCGGGCATCAGAAGCCTTCGGCGGACTTTCGCGCTGGAGGAGAACGGACTGACCCTGACGGACGAGATCAGCCTGGAAACGCCGCAGCCCGTGACCTGGGTGTTCATGCTGCGGCATAAGCCGGCGACGGCCACCGGCCGGGCGGATGCGGGACAGATCACACTGCGCTTTCCGGAGGAATTGGAAACAGCGGTGGAAGAGATCCCGATGGCGGACACGCGGATGGCAGGCATCTGGCATGAGAGTCTGTGGCGGCTGACGCTTCACGGGAAAGCGGCCAGGGAAAGACGCGCCGTTTTTTCCGTGAGATCAGCGGCGCACGCTTAGCGGACAGGCACAGGGGAAGCAATCAGAGCGGAGAGCGGAGATTATTATCACAATGGAGAGAACAGAGTTCAGAGCGGAGCGCTATGAAGAAGCGCTGAGCAGGATTGCGGAGAAATACAGGAGAACGGCTGAGACGGCGGCAAAGGCCGGCATCATTCCCTACCAGAGCGCAGAAGGAAAGTGGATCGTCAGTCCCTACGACGGAAACAGCTGGTGGACCGGCGGATTCTGGCCGGGGCTGATGTGGCAGCTGTGGAAATTGACGGGAGATGCTTTTTTCCTGAAGGAGGCGCGGAGAGTCGGCAAACTGCTGACGGGCGAGTTCCGAAGTTTCCGGAAGCTGAATCATGACGTCGGCTTCATGTACCTGCTGAGCTGCGGGGCGGACGCGAAACTGACCGGGGACGAACAGGCGGAAACGGATCTGCTGCACGCGGCGTCCCTGCTGATGGGACGGTTCAACCCGGCGGGGTTTATCCGGGCATGGAACGAGCCGGAACGTACGGGATACGCCATCATCGACTGCATGATGAATCTGGCGCTGCTGTACCGCGCGAGCCGGGACACCGGAGATCCGCGGTTCAGCCGTGTCGCCCGGATCCATGCGGACACGACTTTGCGGGAATTTCTGCGGGCAAACGGCTCGGTAAGCCATATCATTGAGTTTGATCCGGAAACCGGGGAAAGAGTCCGGGAGCATGCGGGACAGGGATACGCGCTCGGATCCCAGTGGAGCCGCGGGCAGGCCTGGGGGCTTTACGGGTTCGCGCTGGCATACCGCCATCTGAAAGATGAAAGATATCTGGAAGCGGCGGAGCGGATCGCGGCCAATTTTGCGGATCACATCCGCCCGGACGGACTGACGGACTGCGATTTCTGCCAGCCGGAGAAGGAAGAGAGGATCGACAATATTGCCGGCGCGATCGCGGCCTGCGGCCTGCAGGAACTGGCGGCGCTGACGGGGGAGGAAAGGTGGAAGCGCCACGCGCTGCGGCTGATCGACGGATTGCTGGATCACTGCGCCGAGTGGGGAGCGGCCTGCTGCGGCATCCTGACTCATTGCACGGCCAGCTACCATGACGACGGGGCCGGGCGCCATACCAACATCGTCTACGGGGATTATTTTCTGACGGAAGCGCTGATGAGGAGCTGCGGGAGGGATCCGGGACTGTGGAGCTGACCGGGAGGGACCGTGGCGCCCCCTCATCGGAACACCCGGCGCGGTCGTCTGCATGACGGAAGCGCTACAATACTTTCATATTTGGGAGAGAAGAAGATGAGTACACTGTATCCGCAGAACAACGCGGCCAGGATGATGCTGGACCTTGGCGGAGTATGGGATTTTCGCTTTCAGGGGGACGAAAACTGGCAGCCGATCGCGGTGCCGGCGTCCTATAATGATCAGAACCCGGATCCCAGATTCCGGAACGCGGCCGGGATAGTCGAATACCGCCGGAAAATCACGATTCCGGCTGGCTGGAAGGGAATGCGCGTGTGCCTGCGCTTTGACGCGGTGGCGCATAACGCCCGGATCCTGCTGAACGGCCGGGAAATCGCCGCGCACAGGGGCGGGTTCCTGCCCTTTGAAGCGGAACTGAACGGGATCCTGGAGCCGGGGGAAACAGCGGAGCTGACGGTGGAGGCGGATAACTGGATCAACCATGACACGCTGCCG
>Ga0265298_10003863_pt1 | contig 19489 bp, 20 predicted proteins | sample AusTroGonzalo_MG_3_FD_193486 | JGI IMG/M metagenome (GOLD analysis project Ga0265298, IMG submission 193486) | Bovine rumen microbial communities from tropical cattle in Woodstock, Queensland, Australia - Gonzalo_01 | ecosystem: Host-associated > Mammals > Digestive system > Stomach > Rumen ... | reverse complement strand
CCTTATTCCATCAAAAGTGACTTGAGCGCAGGCTATAACCTATAAATTTTGGAAACAAAAAACATAGCTAACGCTAAAGATAAGTCAAAAAAACGAACAGTTTGTATAGTTCAGACCCTTCTCACAGCCCAGACATCATGTTATTCTACGATTATACGCACGAAACGCAAATCTCGGTACCGCTTTTCGATTATCGTACGGTACTGCGTTATGTTATCTCTCGATCGACATCCGGAAGGATGTGATCACGATGGGTTCAACGATTATTTCCCGTACGATTTCTGGCGAAGTGTGATCCAATCTAGTATCGTATTTGAATGAAGAATCACAAAGTATGTTATTATCCCTATCGTCAATCTGCCCGCAGGGCAGCTTATGAACGGGTCAATTTATTGACCCGTGAGTCACTTTTGATTGGGCGGTGTTATACTTCAGAATTCTCCGAAAAACGTCACCGATCTTCCCAGGTAGGAAAAAATGTCCGTTTTCGTCCTTTATCCCTCGATTCCGGCATGATTTGGATGGGTCCCGGGGCTATACCGCCCTGATAGCGGGCGTTATTGGATGTATCAATCCATCCCAAAAAACCATATAATGAACATAAATATGCATTTTAATTTCTAATGATGGGCAATTTTTATATACTACATATGGATTATTGGGATTATACATCCATCCATCGGAGCTCCATTCCCGAAGGTCGATGTTGAAGTCGCGGGCGGTTCATTCCTCCTTTCCTTACCATTTCCCGCCCGCGGCCTCCCTCAAGTCATCAATAATTAAATACGGCCATCTATTGACCAGTCATATCGGACTCGTGGTCTAGGGGTTATGACGTCGCCCTTACAAGGCGAAGGTCGCCGGTTCAATTCCGGCCGGGTCCACCATCTATCCTTCTGTTTGTTTCTTCGGGAGAGGACTTATCCACGATATGCTGGACGCACTGTCTAAGTCTGAATATTTGGCGGACACAGTCGCCCGACCGGGAAAATGTGTCCGTTCCAGTATCATGGTCATGTTAGCCGTCCGCCTCTTCGGAAGGGTGGACAGAATTTCCTATCTGGTTGTTCAGGCAGGACCGAACACGCACCAGTATATCTTTTATTCTAGGGAGGGTCTTGTAGGTCCATCATGGCAGACGTTCCCGATTTCCAGACGACCGAAGAAGGAAGGCAGTATGAGAATGAGATTATGATCATACTCAGCTCCGAGAAGAAAGACTACCCCAATTATTTCGGGGGCCTGAAGGTTGCATCGGGCCATGAGTTCAGGATCTCTAGTCCCATCGATCCCACCATCGAGTACGGGATATTCCAGGAGCCCGAGGAAGGGACCATGGAGGCCGCTGTCGGAGCGGCATCGAAGGCCTTCGACGGCTGGAGCGTCAGACCGATGGATGAGAGGATCGCTTACTTCCAGGCACTGCCCGGTGTCCTGAAGGCCAGGAGGCTCCATTTCGCGGCAGCGGTCACCGTTGCAAGCGGAATGGTCCGCGAGGACGCTCTCGCGGAGATCGATGCAGCTGCAGAGGCGATCGAGAGGATCCTTGACGAGGCGAAAGCCATCGGAAGGAGGAAGGCACTGGGTGTATGGGCGATCATAACGGCCCACAACTCGCCCTTCGCATCCCCCATTGCTTATGCGGTCGCGGCCATGGTCGCCGGGAACACGGTCGTGATGAATCCCTCCAACCGCACGCCCATGCCGATCCACCTGTTCTACAACATCATGGAGAGGTACAACCTGCCGCCGGGAGTCCTAAACCTCGTGGTCGACAGGAGGGACGACTCCACGGAGGAGCTCGCGAACGACATGCGTCTCGCAGGGATCGTGGCATCCGGATCCGGCGACAGGATGGAGGACCTGATGTTCCTCCAGGTCGACGACGAGATGCGCTTCGTCAACGAGCTCAAGGGAATGAACCCTGCAGTCGTCTACAGGCCGTCCGATATGAAGGCCACCGTCAGGAAGATAATGGAATCCGCTTTCGCATACAGCGGACAGAGGCTGTTCTCATGTTCAAAGGTCATCATCACCCGCGAGGACCAGGCCAAGTTCACGGACCTCCTCACGGAGTACATGAAGGATCTGAAGATCGACGATCCCGTCAACGACACCACCTTCTCCGGACCCTTGGTAAGCGATAAGGAGGCCAAGACTTTCAGGGACAGGGCGCTTGAGCTCATGCCCTTCACCATCGCGAAGGCCATGCCTGTATCGAAGGAGCTTCCCGGGAACTACGTAGCACCCATCGCGGTCTGCGGACTGGATCCCGAGGACGACCTCAACTACATGGACACAGGGCTTCCGATCCTGAACATCACCGTGGTTGACTCCGTAGACGACTTCTTCACCGAGCTGGAGAACTGCGAGTGCGGACTGTCGGCGGGCCTCTTCACCAAGGACCCCAAGCTCATCGAGCGCTTCAAGAACGAGGTCGATGTGCCTCAGATGTTCATCAACGAGAGCAGCCGTACGCTGAAGCCCGCGTTCGACGCATCCATCGAGAAGTTCCTCAAGTGATCGTCTTCACGTTCCAGGTGCAGCTCTTCGCCGCGGATATGAGAGGGGACATCTCGTTCCTGTTCAGAGGTTTGGCCCTATCCTATCTCAGGATGAACATGGAGCATCCCCCGCATCCGCCGGCGACAGCCCTGAGCGAACCCTCGTCGTGATCCCTGGCGTTCACGGTCACTGCGAATCTGCAGCCGTTGTCCTTCAGTATCGATATGCATCTCCTCTGATCCTCTGTCATCTCCCTTCCGATCAGGAGGTCCGCCGCGTGGGCGTATCCCGCGCCGACAAGGTCGTCGAGGTTGGCGGGATCCCTCCCGTCGGTGATTATCAGCACCTTCAGTCCCTTGGGCCTGACATCCTTTATGAGCCTGTACAGGTCCGGGAAATCCAGAGGGTCGGTGTCGGATGCCACTCCGAGATAGTCCAGGGAATCCCTGTCGATCTCGAGCTTGCTCCTGATGTCCTCTATATCAGCCTCCGGCCCTTCGGAGACGCGTATGACGGACATGAACTTGTCAGGGACCGTAACGGTGTCGATCCTAGAGAACGAGGTTATCGGAATTGGATCACCTTATCGATTCCAGAAGAGCGCCTATGGTCTCGCAGCTGTCCCCGTCGAGGTCGTCGGCTATGACTATGGCGTCGCCTACAAGCAGGGATACCAGGGCCATCGTCATGGCGTATTCCCCAGACCAGGTCCTGACAGCCACGGGATGGTCCGCCTCGGGTATCCTCTCTGACAGCCTCCTGAGATCCGTGCAGGACTCCAGGCACTGTTTCATGTTCCTCATCATGGGGTCCAGGACCACATCCTCCGCACCGTATCCCTTCGCCTGCTGCACAAGGTCCATCAGCTCCTCGACGTCCTCGCAGCTTATGCACATCTGGCATCCGAACATCCTGGAGATGATCGAGAACTGTTCGAGCGTGTTCCTGTTCGCCCCGACGATCAGAGGCCTCCTGTCCATGACGTGGACCAGAGCCTTGGATATGTTGGAAGGGTAATCGGATTCAAGGATGATACTGCCCTCCCAAAGCTCCCCGACCAGCTGTGCCAGTGACGAGAAGGGTTCCTCGGAGAAGCTGTCGTTGCGTATGCAGATGGCATCCGGTACGCCGGAGGCGGCGTACCTCCTCGTCAGCTCCGCTATCCTCTTGCATGCCATGTTGGCATCCGTCGTATCGGATATCGTCAAAGCCATCATAGGTCAGCCAGCTCCTCCCCGAACACACGAGCCATGTCTGCCGCTCCGGGTCCTTTCATCACCACTATGTCCGCTCCGGACATCATCACCGCCAGTGCGACGGTGGCCTCGTGCATCGAGGCCCTCCTCGCAGTAACTTCCGGGCCGTGGTCGTCCCATGAGGGTGTGACATCGCAAATTATGATGTGATTCGAATCGGCGATGCCGTTCAGGCCATCCAGCCTGTACGATTCCATCCTTCTCCTCAGGTCCTTCAGCACCGGGCTCATCAGCCCCATGCCGAGGTCGACGATGATCTTCCGTGCTCCTCTGGCGGACATCTCCCTGCAGAGTTCCTGCGGGGATGTGCCGTCGCATTTCGCCACCACTATGTGGTCGCCGCACTTTCCGGACAGCTCCAGACTCTGCTCCCTGTCGGTGCAACCGATTATGAGTATCGAATCGTCCACCCCGGAGGCAGCCTCCTGGAGCATCTTGGAATCGCCGAAGACCATGACCGGCAGCCTCGTCCTCGAAGCTATCCTCCTGACAAGGTCCACGGAATCCTCGTCGGTGAGCCTGAGGCAGACGCCGTCCGCTCCCAGCTCCTTCCACATGACCGCCCATTCCTCCGGGTCGGTCTGGCGTCCCGAGAACATCGATGCCGCGGATTCCGGATACCCATCCAGGGTGTCGAACACCTCCCCGAAGATCACCGGCCTGCGGTGCTTGGCGCTATCCAGGTCCAGGAACGGCGGACTCCTGGCGCCCCCTATGGCGTAGTCCCCTTTGCCTATGACGAGCTCCTCTATCTCCGAGGGGTATGAGACCGATGTCTTCGGGAGACGCATGCTATCTCACATGAGTTCGATGAACTCTTTGAGCGTGAATATTCCGTTGAGCTTCTCCAGCTCCTTCGGCAGAAGGTCCCTTATCTCGGAGGCGGTCTTGTTGCTCTTGCAGATATCCATGACCAGCTCGAGGCTCATGGTCTCGTAGCAGATCTTGACCTTGCTGAACACCGAGATGAGGTTTACGTTCCAGGCGGCTATCACACCGAGGCAGTCGGTTATGCTTCCGGGACAGTCGGGGATCTCCATCGCCACCTTCACCAGCTTGGTCTCCTCCTTGAAGAGGGTGATTGAGCAGATCCAGGAATCCGCATCCATGGTGATCAGGACGTTCTTGCCGTCGAGTTCCGGCAGAAGGTCACCGTAGACCTCTCCGATGTCGAAGCATCCGTTCTTGATCGTGGTGGGGTATCCGCGTCTGATCTCCTCCTTGCCGGTCTCCTCGACCTTTCCTTTGAACAGCCTTCCGATGTCCGCGGGCTTGAGCTCGATCCTCTTGATCTTGGTGACCGTGGGGTCGTTCGCGGCCTTCAACGCCTTGAACTGCTCGAGCAGCAGCTCCCCTTCGCCGGCGAAGTTCATGTCCGCCATGAGCTTCCAGACGATGACGGTATCGGAGATTCCGTTGAGGGATACCGAGTTAAGGATGTTGATCTCCTTCTCGGCGAGGAAGTGCGCCGCCTGCGCGCTCGATCCCGGGACATCGTCCAGATACATGGTGATGTGGGTGAGCGTGCGGTAGTTCTCCTGAGGGAACATCGAGAGCATGATCTCGTAGTCCTTGGGACCCTGCGCGGGGTGCTTGAATAGAGTGCTGTATACGCATCCTCCGTCGACGATACCAATGGTATCAGAAATCCAATTGTCAACCTTGATGGACGAGCCATTAACCTTCGCGAATTCCCAAATCTTCATCGGAGACCCTTCGGCACCCCATTGGGTTCAGCCATCATATAACTTATCGTCCCTGTCGGGAGTTCAGGGCGCCCTGCGGGAGGATAGATCGAACTGTTTCTTCGGGGAGGTGAGGGGTTGAGTCCATATCGGCTGCTCCTCGGATTGGTATTCCAGGTCCTCGGCGATGTTGTGCAGGCTGCCGGCGTACTCCCTGTCGGAGGCTATCCTCCTTATCACTCTTGAATCGTCCCCGGAACGCGACTCCATCCCGGACATCCTCAGAGCCTCATCCATGAGGTCCGCGGCCTCGTTCAGGAGCTCCTCGGCTCTCCTGAGCTTCTCCACCCTGTCCATGCTCAGTCCTTCCTGGTGATGACGTACCTGGCCGGCCTGGTGGCGTCGCTCTTGGCGGAGTAGCCGCATCTCCGGCAGTCCCTGGATATCTCCACGGTCTTCCAGTCCAGCGTCCTGTTCCTGACCGATTCCAGAGGCCCCCTGCAGACCGGACAGACCTCGTACATAGGAGGCCCGTCGCTGTGCGCATAATGTATCTCGAGGTCGAACAATCCCCTATCGACCCCGACCCTGCGGATCCTCTCTCCGCTGACACGGAACGTCTCATCCACGCACATGAGTTCGGTCTGGACGAGTTCGGTGAGGACGTTCAGAGACCTCATCCTGGGGGAGCGTGAGAGGCAGTTCTCTATCGCCTTGGCGATATCGTCATCCTTGGGGATCCTGTAGGACATCGGATACGGATTCCCTTCATCCCTATAACTAACATACGCGGGGATCACCGGGAGCTCCATCGATGTGCTTTATGTACTTCAAGCCGATTGACCACCCGACGCGGGGGTAGCCGAGTTGGCCAAAGGCGCGGGACTTAAGATCCCGTCCTTAGTGGTTCATGGGTTCGAATCCCATCCCCCGCACCAATCGTCTTCTGATGCGTGCGGACGCGCGTATATCTCCCTTTTTAATACAAGGAGGGATATTCGAAACCCTAACGGAGTAATACTCTTGCCTGGCGAAACCAAGAAATCAAAGCCTGTACAGAAAGCGGCACCGAAGACAGCCAACCCTGCCGGAACCAAGCCGGCATCGACCGGAACCAAGCCGGCACAGACCGTAAAACCGGCATCGACCGGAGCCAAATCGGCGGCACAGACTGTCGCCAAACCCGCACCCCAGATGGGTGCGAAGCCCGCACCGAAGACAGGCCCGAAGCCCGTAGCGAAACCCGTACCGAAATCAGTTTCCCAGAGCGGTCAGTACGGCGGCGAGAAGCAGGGCGCGAAGAAGAACAAGCCAGTGAGGACCAAGGAGTCCACGAAGAAGCAGTCGATGCTTAACACACATAAACTCGCTCCGTTCAAATACGACATGAACGAGATCCTGTCCGCATCGAGGATGGATCCCGCCAAAGCATCATCATTCTTAGCATCGGTCATCGCCAAGGCGTCGCGCATATCGACGAAGGAGGCGAAGGAATTCGCGAAGACCTTCCTCGACGCCGGGGATCTCACCAAAGAGGAGTACGACAAGATCTGCAAGCTCCTCGACAGGTACAGCAAGTTCCGCTGAGGGGGCGGTCCCATGGCTTCCGAGGAGATTCTCCACAAGACCCTGAAGAACGCCGACGGGAAGCCTTTCCAGAAGTACAAGGGCCTTCAGAACAATTTCGTACTGGAGGATTACGAGCTCATATTCGACGACATCCAGAACGACAGGGCCGGACATACAGCCATGCGCGTGAGGGTGCCCCATAAGAAAGCGGGATTCCCCGCCGACATGTACGATACCAGGAAGAGGGAGATAGCCCTCAGGGACCTCATCGCGAGGCGTTTCAGGGAGGCCGCGCGCACATATGCCAGGTCGCCCATTCCGAAGACATCAGGAGGGGAGGTCTTCATACCCCGTCCCGGACAGGAGATCCTGGAGAGATGGAGCATAGTCATCACCCAGTACTACATCGAAGCCCGTTTCACCGTGGACCTGCCGGCCGACGGCAACAAGGTCAGCGCCATGGCGATGCATCTTCTTCTGGAGAGGATAGACAAGATCGTCTCCGAGTCGATGTACTACTCGGCCTACAAGCAATCCAAGGTCTACAACCATCTGCAGACCTACGAGAATGCTGAGTTCATCAGGGAGAACCTGGAATCAAAGGGTCTGGTGGCGTTCATCGCCGATGGCTCCATCCTGCCCAGAAGGGAGGATGACCTGGCACCCATGATCGACGCCGTCCCCTTCAAGGGTTCGGAGGATCTCAGCGTGACATTCGACGTACCCTACGGCGACCCCATCTCCGGGGTGGGCATACCGAAGGGATTCACTGTCATCACCGGTCCGAGCAGGAGCGGGAAATCCGTCCTCATGGACGCCATATACGCCGGTGTCTATGATCACATACCTGGTGACGGGAGGGAGTACGTAATCTCGTCCCCCGATGCGGCATTCATCATCTCGGAACCGAACCGCCCTGCGGATTCGGTGGACATATCGATGTTCGTCAAGGATATTCCGGAGTTCGATGATACGTTTGCGGCGAAGAAGGAGTTCGTATCGTCGCCGATGTCCGAGCTGCTGTCCATCTCCGAAGCGGTGGAGATGGGGTCAAAGCTGATCCTCATCGACGAGGAGTTCTCAAATCCCTGCGTCCTGAGGAGGGGATTCCTCTCCGAGGATGAATCCATCACACCTTTGGCCGATATCGGCCGTTCAATGGGCGAGGCCGGGGTCTCCATGATCATTATCTCGGGCGACGAATCGGTCATAAGGTCGGCCGACAACGTTCTGGTGATAGGCCATTCCAAGCTGCTGAAGGCCGATGTGGAGCGCTACGGGACGGACGCCCCGTACGTCAGACCCGCCGACAGGTATCCCGTGTCGAAGGGCATAGTCTACGAGAAGGGCCACAGGGACGTCAATGTCGTCGCCCAGGAGATCCGTACGATCGAGATAGGGGAGTTCAAGGTCCACGTGCCCGTGGCGGCATTCTTCGACATCTCCCAGACAAGCACCGTGGCCGATGCGGTGGTCGTCATGAAGGATATGATGGACGGTTCTAAGAGCATGAAGGAGGTCTGCGACCTCGCGATCGCCACATTGAAGGAGAGCGACGGTTCCGCGGAAATAGGGTCTGGCATGCATCACGCCCAGGTCAGAGCGATAGACCTGGCGGCGGTGCTGAACAGGCATCCCCAGATGCTCGCGATCCAGAAGAGATGATCATCTTCTGTTGTAACTGTCCGAGAAACGGTTGAAGACGGTCTGTGCGTAGTTGGTCATGTGCACCTGATCCGCCTTGGCGCCGGGGTTGTTGTCGGGAACTATGAATCCCTTGATGGGGTACTCCCTGTCGCAGTGGGGGCATCTGACGTTGGGGCAGTTCTTGTCCGCCTTGGGACAGTACTTGCATGCGATCGCCCTGGACTGGAAGAGGCTGAATTCCTTTCCGCAGTTGGGACACAGATACCTGCGTGCGGCCACCTTCAGGTCGTTGTTGATGCCTGCGGCCCTCTCCTCGGGTGTGTTCCAGATGAACTGCCTGGGGGAGATGGGCGTGTTGTAGCTGGGCTGGTCGGGATTGTATGACATGTTCAGTTTCCTTTGGCGGCTGAGATGACGGCCTTGATCTCATCCATGGTGGCACCCTTCTCGATCATAGTGCCGGTGACGATGACGTCGGCTCCCGCTTCCCTTGCGGCGGCTGCCGCCTCGGGAGTCCTGATGCCTCCTCCGATGATGAGGGGGAGGTCTACGTAGGTCTTGATGGCCTTGATCATCGCAGGGGGTACGGGCCTGTCAGCTCCGGATCCGGCCTCGAAGTAGATGATCTCGAATCCGAACATCTTGCATGCCAATGCGTATGCCACTGCGGTCTCGATCTCCTCCTGCTTGACGACTTTCGCGCTGGATACCCTGGCGACGGTCATCCCGGGTTCGACGATGACGTATCCCATGGAGATGGATTCGAGCCCGAGCTTGGCGATGATGGGTGCCGCGGCGACCTGTCCGAAGGTGACGAACCTGGGGTCGGCGGCGTTGACGATCTGCATGAAGAGGACCGCATCCAGCTCCTTGTTGAGTGAGTCGGGTGTTCCTCCGAAGAGGACGACCGGGAGTCCGGACGCTTCCTTGACGGCCTTGGCCGTTGCGGAGAGGTTCTCCTTGGTTATTCCGCTGGATCCTCCGACGAATATGATGTCGGTCCCCGCTTCCTTCATGGCCTTGGCCATCTCGCCTGCCTGCTCGGCGGGCTGTTTGTCGGGGTCTATGAGAGCGGCGTGCATCGTGCCGTTCTTGATCTTGTCCAGCATGTATTGTTTGACCGTCATCGTGAATCACATCTTACATCGGCATACCGATGCGATATTCGCAATATGGACCTGTCATATAAAAAGGCGTGCGCGTAAGACAGTCCCAATAGGGATTGCAATCTCGACTTCCGATCCGTACCCTGTTCGCGTACAATCCTGCAGAGTTCACCATCTCATGTGGCTGCCGATGACTATATCAGCCCTCGCTCCGCATCTGTGGCATGGCATGTCCATTGGGAAGCGGTCCGTCTTCTTCAAGGCCTTCTTGCATTTGGGGCATCTGTGGCCGGTCATGAAGAACACCTTGGGAGAGAGGACATCGCTGTCGTGTATCACGAGGGAGTCGTAGCTCTTCACGTATCCGCACTGGCATTGGAAAACGTCCGCTTGGAAGTGGTAGTTGCACCCGGGGTTGTCCTCAAGCGCCTTCTTGGCCTTCTTCCCGTACTTGCCGGAACCGATATCCCTGCGGGTGTCGGGGTCGCCCCAGCCCTTGCAGTCGTAGAACCCGACTATGAGCGACGATTCCTCCCCGCATTCGGAGCAGATATAGGTGTATTCCTCTCCCATCGGATGATGTCACGCTGTCAGGGTACTTTATGATTGTCCGACAGTCTCCCGAGCGCCCTTACGAACTCCGATGAGTAAACGAACGTCAGGACGGATCGGATCATCCGGATGCGGACAGATCGTAACGGCTCAGCAGTTCCTTGATTATCTGTGCCAGCTGACCGCTCATCTGCTTGCTCATCCTCTCGATCTCCTCATGGGAGGGCGAGACGTCGCTCATCCCGGTGGCCATATCCGTGAGGCAGCTGATCCCGGCGATGGTCATACCCATATGCTGAGCCGCTATGGCTTCGACAGCGGTGCTCATCCCGATGGCATCTGCGCCCCAGAGCCTGAACATCTTGGTCTCGGCGGCCGACTCATACTGGGGTCCGGAATACTGAATGTAGACTCCCTCGACCATTTCGATCTCAAGATCGTCGGCGACCTCTTTGATCGCCTCGATCAGGTCGGGGTCGTATGCGTCCTTCATACCGACGAACCTGTCACCGATCTGGTTGATGTTCTGGCCGATAAGGGGTGAATCCACCATGCAAATCTGGTCGGTAATGATCATGAAGGTCCCCGGCTCGTAGTCGAAATTGAGGGAACCGGAGGCGTTGGTGAGGATTACCGTCTTCGCTCCGAGCTCGTGCATAACCCTCAGCGGAAGGACCACATCGTTCATGCTGTAGCCTTCGTAATAATGGATCCTTCCCTGCATGACGACCACCTCGACGCCGGACAGCTTTCCGAAGATGAGGTTGCCGTTATGGCCTTGGACAGTGGATATCGGGAAACCGTCGATGTCCTCGTACGGGATGATGGTCTCCACCTCCATGTAGTCCACGGTGGAGGACAGACCGCTGCCGAGGACGATGGCCACCTCGGGAACTGCATCCGTGTATTTTCTGACCTCATCGGTGCATTGGAGGATGCGCTGATACTCGTCCACATCCTCATCCTGTCCGGAATCGTTGGATTGTGTGAGATAAATGCAGCAGCATAACGATGCGACCGCAACCACTACAGCGACGATAGCGATGATCCTGTCTGTCGATATTGCCATATAACAACGGAATTGACCTCGGATTATTTAACATAATTAATTCCGATAGATGTGGTAGTGCCTTGTGAGGGTGCCGTGGACCCTTTGCTTGAACATGCATTCGAGCTTCATGCCGGGGATCTCGAAGGGGAGCGGGAGGACCATTCCTACCTTATGGCCCTTCTTGACGCATTCGGGGATGACATCTCCCGCACGCTGATAGAGCTTGGTTATGTTCTCGCCGCCGGTCTTCGTGCTCCTGCCGTACGGGGGATCGGTGCATATCGAATCCATTTCGGGGAATCTCTCCGCGATATCCCCGATGTCGAGCACGTCGAAGTCGTGCATCTTGAGCCCGTAGAAATCCAGGTTCTCCTGGCAGCCGATTATCATGTCCTCGTCGAAATCCGATGCGACGGCCTTCATTCCCATCTCGGCGGCCTCGATGACTATGCCCCCTGTACCGCAGAACGGGTCCAGAACGGTCTGTCCGCGCTTGACCTCGGCCATGTTGATCAAGGCCCTGGCGTATTTGGGGTGGATCGATATAGGCGAGAAGAACGGCCTTTCGGCGACCTTCCTCTTCTCCAGGAGGTCCTTCTCCGTGACCTTGTCCTCGATGTATAGGTGGACCTTGTCGCACATCTGCATCCTGACGATCACATCGGGATCCTTCAGGTCGACGTCGTTGTGTTTGGAGAGCAGTGCGCCCGCGCTGCGTATGAGCTTCTGGGAGTCCACGTCCTTCATCATTCCCTCGAACCTCTTCGCACGGATAGCGAACGTCCCTTCGGGAAGCTCGATGTCCTCCAGCCCCGAAATGTCGTCGGGGGTGTACTCGCCAAGATACCTCCCGATGCTGTGGGACATGGAGATCCTGTCCGCTATTGAATCGAGATGGCTCTCGTTGAACGATGCGATGGCGTATCCGGGGCCGCTTGCGACTATATCGCACGAGTCGGTCTCTGCCTTGAGGCATCCTCTGACCTCGGCCAACGGCATCTCTTTGGATTCGCCGGACAGTTCGAAGAAGAATTGGGGGCTCACGCCCCCGCTTAGTGTTTAGTCCTTAATACCGTCTTCGGTGACCATGAAGACGGCCTCTCCCTCTGGCAGGTTGGGCGAGTCGATCAGTCTTGCGATCCTCTTTCCTGCCTTTCCCTTCCTCAGGTAGATACGGAAGGTGGCCGTGTGTCCGACTATGTGTCCCCCGATGGGCCTGGTGGGGTCCCCGAAGAACGCATCCGGCTTGGCGGCGACCTGGTTGGTGACCGCTATGACGGCGTTGTTCAGGGTCGCGAAGTTGAGCAGGTCGTGCATGTGGCGGTTGAGGATCTGCTGCCTCTCCGCGAGGGCTCCCCTGCCTACATATTCTGCTCTGAAGTGAGATGTGAGAGAGTCCACGATCAACAGCCTGACCTTCAGGGTCTGGGCCAGCTCGAGGGCCTTGTCCACCAGGAGGACCTGGTGCTGGGAGTTGAACGCCCTGGCGACGTGGATCCTCTTCAGCGTCTCGTCGGGGTCAACGCCTAGATAGTTCGCCATCTGGATGATCCTCTCGGGCCTGAACGTGTTCTCTGTGTCGATGATTATGACATCCGAATCGAAACCGCCCCTCTCCTCGGGGAGGGTGGCGTTGACCGCGAGCTGGAAGCAGACCTGCGTCTTGCAGCTTCCGAACTCTCCGAACAGCTCAACGATCGACTGCGACTCGAGACCTCCCGCGAGGAGCTCGTCGAACGCCTTCGATCCGGTGGTGAGCTTGGTTATCTGTTTGCGTCTCTCCAGGATGTCTTCTCCTGTCTCGAAACCGCCAATGTCCGCGCAAAGCTTGGCACCCTCTATGATGTCCATTGCTTTCTTCTCCCCTATCTCGCATGCCTCTGCGAGCTCTGAGGGGGAAGCAACTGCGATGGCCATTAATTCGTTGTATCCTGCTTCACGGAGTTTTTCTGCTATGGCTGGTCCTACTCCTGGTATGTCTTCAAGGGTTTTTGTGGCCATTGTTGATTCCTCGGAACATCATCATCCGAGGACTATTTAAAGTTGAGATGGGGGTGCCCGAAAGTGCAAGCCGAAAATCGATGTGCCAGACAAACGAGTTCCACTTTCGGAAACGATGCCTAAGGTTCTTAGAAAGCGATGTTGAAATGTTGAAATAAAGGGGTCCGGGACCCCTTGGTTTATAAGGATCACTCGATGTACTTGTTCTCCTTCATCCTCTCGAGCGCCTTCCTTATGCGCTCGACAGGCTCGGTGACGGTCATCCTGATGTATCCTTCGCAGCTCTCGCCGAATCCGGTCCCGGGTGTCACGATGACCCCGATCTCGTTCATCTTCTGCGTGAACTCCTCCGAGGGCATGCCGCAGTTGAACCATACGTAGAAGGTGCCCTTGGGCATCTTCACATCGAATCCCAGCTCCCTGAGTCCCTCCACCAGGACCTTCCTCCTCTCGGAGTAGATCGCCATGTTCTCCTCTATGGCCTCCGGCCTCTCCCCGTTCGGTCCGTAGAGACCGAGTGCTTTGATTCCGGCCTTCTGGATGAAGATCGGTGCTCCGGAATCCATCTGCCCCTTGCACTTCTTCAGCCCTGCGATGAGGTCGGGATGGCCGACGGCGTATCCCAGCCTGAATCCTGTCATGTTGAACGTCTTGGAGAAGGAACCGAACTCTATGCAGTCGGGCCCCGCTTGCAGCGCGGAGGGGGCCTGGTAGCCGTCGTACACCATCTCGCTGTACGCGTTGTCGTAGCACATGATGGTGCCGTTCTCCTGGCACCAGTCGTAGACCTTCTTCAGGTACTCCACGTCGCAGGTCGCTCCGGTGGGGTTGTTGGGATAGTTCAGATAGAGCATCCTCGCTCCTTTGGGGCATTCGTCGACATCGAGCAGCCAGTCCTTCTCGGCCCTCAGGGGCACCTTGACGCACTTGGCGTTGTTGAACACCGTGGATGCTCCGGAGTACACCGGATATCCGGGCGAGGGTGCGACTATGGTCTCCCCGTCGTTGACGAAGGCCTGGGCTATGTTGAAGATGGCCTCCTTGGAACCTATGGTTATGCAGACCTGCGTGTCCGGGTCGATGTCGAGCCCGTACTTCTTCTTGTACCATTCCGCGACCGCGGCGCGGAGGTCCTTCTCCCCTGCCGAGGAGGAGTATTTCTGATTCTTGTTGACGTAGGCCTCCTTGGACATCTCCTCGACTATCACCTCGGGGACCGGGAGGTCCGGGTCTCCGATACCGAAATTGATCATGTCCCATCCGAGCGCCTTCTTCTCCGCCCACAGTTTCTCCAGCCTCACGAAGAGGTAGGGCGGAATCTTCTGCAGCCTTTCGGCCTGTTCGTATTTTGCCATCTCAGCACCCCGCATATTCGTCGTTGAGCTCGCCCTCGTACACCAGGTCCGCAGGCCCCTCCATCAGGACGTACTTCAGGTCCTTGTCCACTGTGATCTTCAGCCATCCGCCGGGAAGGTGGACGTCAATGGGCGTGTCGTAGGGTACCAGCCCGTTGAGCGTGGCGGCGACCGTGCTCGCACAGGCTCCCGTCCCGCAGGCGAGGGTCCATCCGGCTCCTCTCTCGAACACCCTGATGTAGATCTTGCCGTCGATGACCTTGCAGAACTCCACGTTGGTCTTTCTGGGGAAGAGCCTGTGGCATTCGATCAAGGGCCCGAGGGTGTCGATGCTCGCATCGTCCATCTCCTGGAAGGTGATGAAGTGGGGGTTGCCCATGGATACCGCGTTCGCCTTGAAGAAATACCTCATTAGGGCGAAATCCTCGTTGATGTATCTGCCGTCGAAGTCTATGGGGATCTGCCTGCCCTCGAGGATGGGTGCACCCATGTTGATCTGGACGCCCACAGCCTTGCCGTCCTCGATGGTCAGTTTGGCCGTCAGGTCCCCGGCCATCGTGTGGATGGAGAATTCCTCCTTCTTCACGATACCGAAGTTGTAGGCGTGTATGGCTACGCATCTGATCCCGTTGCCGCACATCTCGGCCTCCGTACCGTCGGCGTTGATGATCCTCATGGTGATGTCCGTCCCCTCTCCCGGAAGGATGTACAGCACGCCGTCCCCCCCGATGCCGAAGTGGCGGTCGCATGCTCCTCTGCACCATTCCATGTCGACCTCCAGGTCGCCCTTGGAACCGTCCAGGAGGACGAAGTCGTTCCCTATTCCGTGGTATTTCCAGAATTTCATCTCATCAGCCTCTCGGGGATCCTCTGGTGTCTCCAGAGCTCTTCTATCGTCTCGGGCTCGCGGATCAGCTCCGCTTTGCCGTCGTTGACGAGGACCTCTCCGCAGAGGGGTCTTGAATTGTAATTCGATGACATGGAGAATCCGTACGCTCCGGCGTTGTAGACCGCGACGATGTCCCCCTCGACGGGCTCGGGCAGCACACGGTCATGGGCCAGGTAGTCCCCCGACTCGCATATCGGACCGACCACGTCGTATCTGTTGACGCAGGCCTTGCCGAATTTGTTGGCCATGGCCACGTAGTGGAACGAGTCGTAGAAGGCCGGCCTGATCAGCGTGTTGAATCCCGCGTCGCATCCGATGTACTTCTTGGTCCCCGCGTCCTTTACGTCCGTTACGGAGGTGAGCAGGACGACCGCGTCGCAGATGATGTATCTCCCAGGCTCCAGGATGAGCGTCTTGATGTCGGTCTGCTGCTCGATCATGTCGGTGATCTCGGAGGCCAGTTCGTTGAGGTCCATCTCGTCCTCCTGGGGCTTGTACGGGACTCCGATGCCTCCTCCCATGTCGATGAACTCCAGGTCGATCCCGAGCTCCTTTATCTCGTTGACCAGGTCCACGATGACCTGCATCATGTCGAGGAAGGGCTCCACGGACTGTCCTCCGGAGCCTATGTGGGCGTGTATGCCCTTGATCTTGAATCCCAGGTCCTTCGCCCTGGCGTAGGTGTCTATGACCTCCCTGAGTGGGATACCGAACTTGGCGCCCTTGGAGCCGGTGATGACCTTGTCGCTGTGTCCGGAGCCGATCCCAGGGGTTATACGGAAGGATATCTCGTGCTGGGGCGAGATCCTCGCCAGCCTCTCCATCTCGGACACGGAGTCGATGTTTATCATGACCCCGAGCTCCGCAACCTCCTTCAGCTCCTTGTCGCTGACGTTGACCCCCGTGTACATGATCCTGTCCGGCGTGAATCCCGCCTTCAGGCATGTCCTGACCTCTCCAATGGAGACGGCGTCGATACCGGAACCCTCCTGTTCGAGGATCCTCAGCACCGCGAGGCTGGTGTTGGCCTTGCAGGCGTAATGTATCTTGGTGTCCATGTATCTGGAGAACGCTCCGTGGATGTTCCTGTAGTTCTCCCTTATCCTGGCTTCGTCGCAGACGTAGATCGGCGAACCGAATTCCTCTACGAGCTCCACAGCTGATTTGCCGGCGATCATCATGACGCCGTCCTTGCATTCGAAATCGCGCATCATCGGGTTCACCCTATGTACTTTGAATGTAGCACCGCAACGACGTCCATGACCATTCCCATGGGAACGACGAAGTTCAGCGATACGTCCGATGCCCCTTCGGAGATCATCTCGACGTTGACGCCCGCCTCCTTGACGGCGGTGAATATGTCCCCGGTCACACCTGTCTTCGACAGGAGGTCGTCGCCGACGCAGCATACGAGGGACACACCGTTCTTGACGTCTATCCTCTCGATGACGCCGCCGGTCATGTCGTCGAGGTCCCTTATGATGGGTGCGACATCGGTGCTGCTGATGAGGATCGCCACGGTCGAGAGCGATGTGGAGATCGAGTATATGATGACGTTGTCCTGGGCGATCCTGCCGATGATCTCGGAGGTGAGCTCGGGCCTGTACGCTATCTCCGCGGAACTGATCGTAACGATGGCGAGGTCGTTCTTCGTCGCGACGCTCTTGAGCAGTCCCTTGCCCTTCTTCCTCAGCGAGTGGATGAGGGTACCGGGTTCCTCGGGCTTGAACGAGTTCCTGACCTTGAGCGGGATCCTCTTGATCCTGACGGGCTCGATGGTCCTGGGGTGCAGGACCTTGGCACCGAAGTAGGCCAGCTCTGCGGCCTCTCCGAAGGTCATCTCCTCGATCTTGATAGCGTTCTTGATTATCCTGGGGTCGGCGGTCATGAAACCGTCGACGTCGGTCCAGATCTCAAGCATGTTCGCATCGAGGGCGTTGGCGACGACGGCCGCGGAGTAATCTGACCCTCCCCTTCCGAAGGTGAGGGGCGCTCCGTCCTTGATGCCGTAGAAACCTGTGATGACCGGGATTATCCCTTTGGACAGCAGGGGCCTGACCTTCATGGTCATCCCGCTCGCCGTCAGCTCCAGGTCCGCGGACCCGGAGAGCGGGAGTCCCGTCGCCGCTATGCCCGCGGTCTCCGCGGTGAGCGCGACGGACTCGTAACCCATCTTCCTGAGATAATAGGAGAGCATGAGTGTGGAGAACCTCTCTCCCTGCGAGGTGATGAGGTCCTTGTAGTATGCGTCGTTCACATCCCCTTGGAGGCATTCCTTGAAGAAGGCGAGACGCTCGTTGAATTCGACTTTGAAATCGGCCATGGTGTTCTCGTCGAACATCTGCTCGGCCGCCATGAGGTGCTTCTCGGCGAACTGCCTGACGACCTCGTCCACATCCGTGACGGGGTTGTCGACGACCTGCACGAGGAAGTTGGTGATCCCGGACATGGCCGAAGCGACGACTACCTTGTCGCCTTCGGTGTTGACGATGATGTTCGCCACCCTCTGTATGGCCTCAGCGGAACCCACGCTGGTTCCTCCGAATTTCATGACCGTTATCATATTCCGAGCACCTCGTTCATGTCATGGATCATACCGTCCTTCTTTCCTGCGAGCCATCTGATGGATTCGATGCATCCTTCTGCGAACACCTCGCGGGAGATCGCCTTGTGGGTGAGCTCCACCCTCTCGTTGTTCCGGGCGAAGATCACGGTATGGTCCCCTATTATGTCACCGGCGCGGATTGAGTGCACGCATATTTCTTTTTTACGCGGTCCCGTGACCCCCTGCCTGCCGTATTCTATATCATCGATGCCAGAGGCCTGGCTCAGTCTCCTGACCGCCTCCATGGCGGTACCGGAAGGAGCATCCTTCTTCTGGTTGTGATGGGCCTCTATGACCTCGATATCGTAATCGGGCAGGTATTTCGCCATCATCTCGCACATCTTCCAGAATACATTCACTCCGATGGCGAAATTCGACGATATCAGTCCGGAGGTCCCGCATGATGCGATGTTCTCCCTCATCCTGTCTATGACCTCCTGATCCACCGCCGTCGTTCCCAGAACGATATTCGCACCGCTCTTCGGTACGTCCGCGATGATCTTGGATGCGGCCGCCGGGGAGGTGAGGTCGACGTACACGTCGCAGCCCTCCAGCAGTTTGTCCAGATCCTCCGGTGAGGAACCGGTTATGCCGGGATAGATCTCCTTTCCGACGTGGGGACCGTTGGGTGAGACGGTCCCTCCGATCAGCTTCATGTCATCGGATGCCAGAATCTTCTGGCATACGAATGTGCCCAGTTTACCTGTCGCTCCGCCGACCACTACTGTGATCAATCCACCACCTCAGAGTCCCAATGAGTCCAATACGGGGTCCAGAATGGACTTTCCCTTATCGCTGAGTTCGGTCAGAGGCAGACGGGGGATACCGTTCCCGAACCCCATCCTTCCCATCGCATATTTGATGGGGATGGGGTTGGATTCGCAGAACAGCGCGGAGAACAGGGGAAGGAGCCTCTCGTGGATCTCCCTCGCCGTGTTGACATCCCCGCTCCTGGCACTCCTGACCATGTTGGACAGGAGACCGGGGCAGCAGTTGGATGCGACGGATATGACCCCGTCGGCTCCGAGACAGAGCAGTCCAAGGGTCAGACCGTCATCCCCGCTCAGGACCTCGAAGTCGTCGGGCTTGTTCGCAAGGATGTCCATGATCTGCGAGAAGTTACCGCTGGCCTCTTTGACGCCTGCGATTCCCGGGAGCTCGGCGAGCCTCAGGATGGTGTCCACGTTGACGTTGGTGCTGGTCCTTCCCGGTACGTTGTAGACGATGACGGGGATGTCGATAGCATCCTGGATGGCCTTGTACTGCTG
>Ga0265298_10003862_pt1 | contig 19491 bp, 19 predicted proteins | sample AusTroGonzalo_MG_3_FD_193486 | JGI IMG/M metagenome (GOLD analysis project Ga0265298, IMG submission 193486) | Bovine rumen microbial communities from tropical cattle in Woodstock, Queensland, Australia - Gonzalo_01 | ecosystem: Host-associated > Mammals > Digestive system > Stomach > Rumen ... | reverse complement strand
GCAGGGCATGACGGCGCCGCGCTCGCCCTTGTGCTTTTCGATCACTTCCTGCAGCTTTGCGTACTTTTCCTTGTCAGGCATACAGTCCTTGACCTCCTTGGATTTAATTGTGGCTTATGTAAAGGCAAACCGTGCCCGTTACAACATATCCGATCAATTTTACCATATCTGTAACCGGTTGAAAAGACATTTTATCTTAAGATTGACAAGTTTTTTGGTTAGCGATAACTAATAGCATCTTGATTTTTCTGGTTTTCAGCTTAAAGGCCCAAAACTGCGTCAAACAGTCCGCCCAGTGAAAACCGGTTCGTTTCCAGTTCACTCACTGCCTCAAGAATGTCACCGAGATGATGCGCGTCCGATGACCACAGCCGCCGTTTTCCCACAATCAGCTTCTCGTTCACCGGCAGCTCCGGCCGCACCTCCACCACCGGGAACTTTGGTTCTTCCGGAAACAAGCCCAGGTTCACCAGCAGGCCGTGCCCCCGGTTGATATGCGCCGGCACCGCGGCCCCGCCGTGCTCACGGATCACGGCCGTGCATTCCGCCAGGTCCAGATCCGTCGCCCCGATCAGCAGCCGTTCCTCCACATCCACGATCTCATCGTCCGTATTCATCACATACTGGTTTCCGAAGAAGTCCGGCTTGTTTTTCATCTTCGGCAAATGGGAAGAGAAGATTTCCCCGACCTCAACCGCTGTCTTCACCTCCCGGAAATAACCCAGCAGGTGCACTTCTTCCTTCGTTGTGATTTCCATCCCCGGCAGCAGGATCAGCCCGTAGTAATCTGCCGCTTCCTTGACATATGGCAGGTTCCGGGCCGTGTTATGATCGGTTACGGCGATTGCGTCCAGCCCTTTCAGATGCGCCATACCGCAGATATTCGCCGGCGTCATGTCATCATCCGCGCAAGGACTCAGGCAGGAGTGCATATGAAGATCAACAAACAATTCACTCCCACCTTTCCAAACAACTTAAACTTTTTATTCATTCCTGCCGAAGGAGAGTTAGGGGGGCGATCGGAAAGCTCCCCAATTTCAATTATCACGATCTTTCCCCGGCAGCCCGGCCTTGGCCAGCCTTGCGCAGATCTCGTAGGCAGTCAGCGGCGTCTGGAGCACACTGATGTTTTCCTCCTTCGCTTTCTCCAGCGAAGGGGCCTCCATTTCAATATTCTCCGGGATGATCACAGCCGCCATTTCCATTAGGCTGGCCACCGCAATCACATTCATATGCGTCTGAACGGTCACCCAGGCCATCCCTGCAGCCCCGTGTGCCATCACCCAACTCAGCAGGTCGCACGTATATCCGCAGGACACCTCCACATTCTTGTCCGCTTCCGGCGTCATATCCTTTGCTTCAATCAGATCAACCAGTTCTTGAACAGTCATCTTGTTGCCCCCCTTATTCTCTGCTCGTTTTCGCTAAATCCACCATCTGCTGCGCCATTACTCTCAACTGCTCTTTCATCATATGGATGCAGTCCATCTTCGTGGCAACTCCCTGCACCACATCCTCTGCAAACGTCCGGCAGGTGGGGCTTCCGCAGCTGCCGCAGTCGAACCCCGGCAGCTCCCTGTATATTGTTTCGATCCGCTCCATCTTCCGCATGGCTTCCACCAGGTCATCATCCAGTTTCATGGCTGAGTTCGGCAGAATCCGCATATCATCATACAACTGGTATTTGGTCATCATACCGTTGGAAACATTCAGGTCCGCATCCGGATCCCGGCTCGCCAATCTGCGGATATTGGACCGGGCCACATAATTGTTCTCAAAGTTCAGCGGCCCGCCGACGCATCCGCCGGTACATGCGGCGCCCTCAAAGAACTCCAGTCCCCTCAGGCGGTTGTCCTCGATCTCTTCCAGTACATGGATGCAGTTCTCGATCCCGTCTACAGACATCGAGTTGTCAGGGCTCACCGCATAGCATTCGCCGCCGCTGCGCGCCCAACCGACACCCAGGTCTGATGCGGTCTCCAGTGTCAGATCAACAGACGCGTTCCGGATCTGACTGGACAGTAATCCGTAAATCTCCAGCACGGAGATAGCGCCGTCCACTGCACTCTTCGCATGGCCGATTGGCCGACGGATTGCCGTCACTTTAGCCGGGCACGGCGTGATAAAGAAGCAGCCGACCTCTTCTTCCTTCACTCCGCGGGATCTGGCAAATTCACGTTTTGCGATCATCGCGGCCACTTCCATCGGCTGGCGCACATCCACAATATGGTCCAGCAGGTCCGGGAAACGAACCTGGATCAGACGTACGATTGCCGGACAAGCAGACGAAATCACCGGCCGCGGCAGATCCGGGTTTTTCAGCCGTTCCCTGATTGCCCGGGAAACCACATCTGCACCGCGGGCCACTTCAAACACATCGTCAAAGCCCATCTGCTTCAGCCCGTTCAGGACCTGACTGATGCTTTTCAGGTCATGGAACTGGCCGTACAGGCTAGGCGCAGGCAGGGCGATCTTGTACTTGAATCCGCTGATCGAGGAAAGCGGATCCGTCACTGCCACCTTTGCGTGATAACTGCATACGCGAATACACTCACCGCAGTCAATACAGCGTTCTGAAATGATATGCGCACGCCCGCCCCGGACGCGAATCGCCTCCGTCGGGCATCGTTTCAGGCAATTCGTGCAGCCTCTGCACTTTTCGCCTTCCAGCCGCACCGAATGAAATCGTTTCTGTTCCATGCTTACCTAAGCCTTTCTTACCCAAACTAAAACCTTTAATAAAACGCACAGGCCGAAGGTCCAGGGCGATCGGAAAACCCTGGTCGCGGCCGCAGCCGCGAAATCTTCATGCATTAAATTACTATGCCAGAGCAAATGACATAGTGATTGTCGTTCCGACCCCTACCTCGCTCTGAATATCAAATTCCGTCGCATTCCGTTTCATATTCGGCAATCCCATCCCGGCGCCGAATCCCAGCGTCCGCGCTTCCGCGCTTGCCGTGGAAAACCCCTCAGTCATCGCCTTCTCAATATCCGGAATGCCGGGTCCCACATCCTTGGAAATCAGCGTCACCTTCTCCGGATCCACCAGCAGCGTCAGCGTTCCGCCCAGCGAGTGGATGACCAGATTCAGCTCCACCTCATAGCAGGCCACGGATACACGCCTCAGCACCTCCGCGCTGATACCCAGTTGTTTCAGCGTCCGTTTGATCGTCGTAGACGCCTCGCCTGCTGTTGTGTAAGCACCTGCTTCCACCGGAAATGTTTTTTCCAGAAGGATCGCCACAGCTTACACCTCCTCCTTCAATCCGGTTTTCCGCTTTGTGCCCGGAAGTCCATGGATATACAGTTCACCGCAGGCCGTATAGGTTGTCAGCGGACTCGAAATTACCGTAATCCCGATCTCATCCGCCATCTCCAGCATCTCATCGCTGGGCATCTTGCCCCGGGAAAACACGATGCAGGTAATATCCAGCATCTCAGATGTCCGGAGAACATGCGGATTGATCAGCCCGGTGATCAGAACCGTCTTGTCTTTCACAAATGCAAGCACGTCGCTCATCAGGTCCGACCCGCAGGCAGTATCCACCGGCGTATCCAGCCGCTCCCCTCCGGTCAGTACCTTCCCGTCCACAATTTCCATTACTTCACGTATGGTCATTCGTTTGGCTCCTTTCCTACGCACCAGCCTCTAACCTTGTTGACCGTGCGTTCCACCGCGTCTTTGCTGTCCTTCCAGCTTTCATTTTCATACCGGTAGTCAAACTTTTTGATAAACCAGGAGATGTCCTCCTGGATCCGGTCCATGTTTTCCTTTTCCAGTTTGATCACCATTTCGGTGAAGCGTCCCAGATCCTTCGCCCCGAGTTCTTCCGCTCCGGTCTCCAGTAACTTCCCAAGATGCGGAAGGCATACGCCCTTTGAGTTCTCAAACTTTGTCCGGAAATCGCCGTCATGCTGGTACAGGTGGAAGAACGTGTGGTAATAGCGCCCCATGTTCTCCTCGATCGTTTCACACATCAGGCAGCTGCCGGCCACGTCATTGATAGCTTCAGCCTGCTTCGCGATTTCTGCCGAAGCGTTCCTGGCTTTTCCGCTCAGTTTATCTCCGATTCCGGCGTCTTTCAGCTGGGCAGCGTTCTTTTCCAGCGTTCCGGAGATCTTTGCCAGTTTTTCCCGGATCTCAATCATATGGCTTTCCAGCATCAGAGCGTGCCCCAGCCGGTTACTCATCGAGAACAGCATCCCGTGATGTTTCCGGCAGAAGCCCTTGCTGTTCACCTTGATCCGAACATCCGGCTCCATGACCGAGGCGCCGAGATATCGTTCCGCTTCTCCCAGCTCTGTCTTCCGCTCCAGTGCGCACAGAAAGCATTCGCCGTCCAGTTTCATCGCATCCCACACCGGGATTGTATCAATGTGGTATCTCATCTTCGTACCTTTCCAGTTTCACTCCTGCCTCAGCGAAAAGTTCAAGCGTAAATTCATCCGGATACCCTTCCTTATAGACCACCCTTTTGATCCCGCTGTTGATGATCATCTTGCAGCACATGGAACAGGGCTGATGCGTGCAGTACAATGTCGCCCCATCAATGGACACCCCCAGTTTTGCTGCCTGGACAATCGCATTCTGTTCCGCATGCACCGCATAGCATGTTTCCATCCGGGTGCCGCTGGCAATCCCCAGCTTATCCCGCAGACATACTCCTTTCTCCCGGCAGGTTTTGATCCCCGCCGGCGCGCCGTTATATCCCGTGGTCATGATCCGTTTGTCCTTCACAATCACACAGCCGATACTGCGCCCTGCCCGGAAACAGCTGGACCATTCTGCAATCGTAAAAGCCATCTGCATAAACCGGCCGTCCCACTTATCCATATAATCCCCTGCCTTTTTTGATTGTATCAAACCCGTTTGTCTTAACTTGTTCATTATAGAGGATGGAGCAAAATTGGTCAACAAAAAAACCCGACCTCTGATGAGATCAGGTTTACGTGGCTCAAATAGGACTCGAACCTATGACACTCCGGGTATGAACCGAATGCTCTAGCCAACTGAGCTATTGAGCCATGTGGTTGCGGGGGTGGGATTTGAACCCACGACCTCCGGGTTATGAGCCCGACGAGCTGCCAGCTGCTCCACCCCGCGTCGTTTCGCTCTTGCGAGTGCAAACGATATAATACATGACCCAAATCAAAAAGTCAAGCATAAAATTATGACAGCCGTCAGATCGACGTGCCGCTTATTCCTTCATGGAACTCGAGCCGGAGCTCGCCGTTGTATGAATAATACAATACTAAGACGTCCCCCTGCTGTGACCAGTAATAGTACCCTGTTGTTCCCCTGATAATCGGCTGTCCGTATTTTTTTGTCAGTTTTTCTTTCAGTCTGTTGAACACGGGCCCCTGCTTTAAGTTTGAATATGCTCCTTTTTCTTCCGAAAATACATGTGCTACCGCAATCTCTTTTTCCTCCTGCACGGCCGCAACGCTGTAACTGCTTTCCTCCTCCAGGATCACAAAAGGTCCGAACTTCTGATACCTCGTATCGGAAAAAGCATAGGGATCCCCGATCGTTTTCATTCCGGCTTCTTTCAGCATCTCTGTCATTTCCTTCAGGCTGGATGCATCGGGGGTGCCAATTGGAGCGGCGAAAGCCCGCCACGGCTTTTTCTCTGTATGCGGTTGGGTGATAAATACCACTGCCACGCAGGCAATCAGCACGATCACCGCTGCCAGGATGGCAATCGCTTTGCCCCTGGAGCGGACGTATACCGTTTCAGGGTCCCAGCGTTGGCCTTCTTCCTGTTTATCGGAAGCATCATTCCTGGTTCTGATGGTTTGACCCCCCGCCAGCGGATTGCCGCAGAACATGCAATATTTCCCCCGTGTATTTTCCCGCCCGCAGAATGGACATCTGATCTCTTTCATTCTCGTCTCTCCACATTACATTATTACATATTGAAATATTCTCATCGTTTTTAGGTGCATACATTATATCATCCGCCGTGTTTCCGGGCAAGAAAAAGCGGGAGCAGCTTTGTCTGCTGCTTCCGCCTCATTCGTTCTTTCCAACTATTATTCGGCCGGTGCGGGTTCCGTCACGGTTACGCTGGTGATGTGGGGATTGGCGCCGTTGTACCAGTACAGGAAACCTCCGCAGTCAATCGTATCACCAATTTTCAGCTCTTCCACGGCTGCGTATACTTCCGTGACCGCGCCGCACAGATAAGATTCAACCGTAAAGGTATACACCTGACCATCCTTTTCCACGTTAAAGTACAGATCGCTATTGGATTCACGGCTTCCGGAACCGTCCCAGGCATACAGGAAGGGGAATTCATCGTCTTTGCCTTCCACCTTGGAAGCAGCAACTTTCAGGCCTTTGAATTCGACCTTTTCGTTCATATGCTTGATCAGATCGTCCGAGCCCAGCAGATCCGTCACGTCTTCCGGCTCCGTAACGAAGGGTTCCGCGTCAAGAATTTCAAATTTCCCGTCAATAATTTCGATTTCACCGGACCACTCGGCTTTAAAGCCGCTCAGGCGGATCTTCGTTCCGGGCACGGTCAGCTTTTCAGCTTCTTCCTCGGTGCAGGGCAGATCGTAAGCAAAATAACCTGCACCGTTCTCATCCTGCAGATACAGCTTGATCTTTCCGTCCCACCAGGACTGATTGGCCTGGACATAAGCTTCAATGCAAACCGGATCATCGATCGCAGCCGCATCGAACTCTTCCTTGGTCATCACTTTCACTTCTTCTTCCGCCAGAGCCAGAGACGCGCAGACCACCAGCGCGAGGGCCAGTACCAGAGCCAGAATCTTTTTCATTTTTCGTTCTCCTTTCGTCCTTTGCGAATCCGCTCAGCGGATCCGTGGTTCCTTTGTCATCATACATCAAACGCAGTAAAAAGACAACGGATTCCAGTCATTTTATTGTTTTGTTCTTTTTCTTCTCGCGAAGCTTGAATATGCCGATCACTACCCAGACCGCCGCAATGGTTCCCAGCAGCACCCAGGCGCCGGTTGGAACGACCCGCGCCTGCCGGTCTCCGCCGATCTGGTCCAGGCGGTACAGACTGTTCACATCGCTGTACAGTTTCTCAATGAATGCATCGTTCATCTCCTGCTTCCGCCTGGCGCCTTTCACAGTATTCTCGATCAGTTGCCCCGCGGCAGCCCGCAGGCTGGCGCTGCCGTTGAATACCGGTGTCACAAAGGTGTTTTTCGTATTTTCCATCAGCAGCTTGCTGGCTTCAATCTTCACGCGGTAGTGGTCCTTGTTGTCCTCTCCTGCCCTGGCCAGATAATCCTTGTATTCCACGCTGTCCAGTGCCTTTTGGGTCACCGGGAGATAACCTTCCGTTTCAGCATAGCCCAGCTGAATCTCATTCGACAGCAGATACTGCACAAACAGCCAGCTGGCCAGCACCTCCTGGTCGTTCTCCTTGCTGAACACGCAGACGCTCGGTCCCTGGCTGATCATCTTCGGCTGATCGGGATCAAACTGCGGGATCATCGTGACTTTGGTATGGAAAGGAACCACCTGTTCCTTATGAATATCCATCATCGGGGCTTCACTGCCCATCCAGGTAGCCCCTGCCGTAGAGTCAATCGCGAAGATGCACTGCCCGGCATTCAGGAAGTTTCCGGGATAGCTACTGATGGCAAAGGTTGAAAATGCCCGGCTTTTGCCATGGATGTAGATCTCTTCCAGCAGTTCCTTTGTCATATCGTTGAAAATCAGGATCTCTCCAGCGTCCGTGGAATACGGCGCGCCCAGTTGTTTCAGCATGGAGATCATCATGTTGTCTGTGCTCTTGTAAATAAAGGGAATCAGGACTTTCTGGCCATTCACCTTGAAAAGGCCGTCTTCATCCTGTTCCATGGCCTTTTCGCTGACTTCCCAGACAAAGTCCCATGTCGGCGCTTCCGGTACCTCATAGCCCAGCTTTTTCACAAAATCCTCGTTGATATAAAGGGCTTCAGTGGACCGCATGTAAGGCATCGCATAGGTGTGCTCCCCGATCATGCACTCCTTCAGGAATTCCGGGACAATCTCTTCCTCCTTCGGCGCATCAAAGCGAACTTCGCTGCCGCCCAGGCCGAAGCGGGGGTCCTTCATCAGATCATCCAGCGCCGCTACCGTGTTGCTGCCCGTCAGATAAGTCGCGATATGGTCAGGATAAGTAATACAGACATTCGGCGTCGTATTTGTGGAAATATTGGTAATCACATCGTTATAGATCCGGCTGTAATCGGTATACAGCCGCATGTTGACCGTCACATTCGGATAAAGGGCCTGAAATTCGTCAATTGCCTGCTGGTAAACCGCCACCTGATTCTTGTTGGTGTCATTTTTCGCCCAGAAAACAATCTCCACCGGCATTCGGTCGTCAAAATGGTCCGGCACGGAGAATCCGCTCCTGCTCTGCTTCCCATGGCACCCGGATAAAGCAAAAAGCAGGCATATCAGCAACAAAACTGCCGTAAATCTTTTCCTCATCCTTTTGTTCCTTCTCTCATCATACTGGCCATAATAACATTTTTCGGACCGAAGGGGTCATAGGGGGCGATCGGAAAGCCCCCTATCCTTTTGTGCCTCCCCTTGATACGCCTGCCATAATCTTCTTCCGGAAGATCAGGAAAAGTACGATCAGCGGCACACTGATGACCACTACCGCGGCCATCATCGCCGGCGTATTCTCTCGGCCGAAGCCGTTTTCCCGGATTTCCTGGATTCCGTTTGAAACAAGAAAGTAATTTGAGTCATAGGTAATCAGCCGCGGCCAGACATAGCTGTTCCAGCATTCGATCACTTTCAGAATAATGATCGTCACCACCGTCGGTTGGCAGATCGGGATCATCACCTTTATTAGATACTTGAGGTCGGAAGTCCCGTCAACCTTCGCCGCCTGATACAATTCGTCCGGGATCGCTTCGAAGTTCTCCTTCAGCAGATAGATATAAAATACGCTCGTCACCGACGGCAGGATTAACCCGAGATAGGTATTCCGCAGATTCCAATTAACGATCGTCACATAATTGGTGATGATCACCAATTCCGTCGGAATCATCATCAGGCTGAGAAACAGCGCGAAAACCGCGTTCCTTCCCTTGAACTCCAGCCGGGCAAATGCAAAGGCCGCCGGCACGATCACCAGCATCATCAGCCCGGTGGTCGTAACGGTAAAGATCAGCGTGTTCAGGAAATACCGTCCCAGCGGAACGGTCGTGAAAGCATCTGCGTAGTTCTGCAGCGTCGGTTCTGTCGGAAGAAACCGGGGGATATATTCACTGTTATAGGAAGCGAAGCTCTTGATGCTTGTCAGGACCATCCAGTAGAAAGGAAACAGGACGATCACAGCCCAGATCACCAGTAAAACATAGATCAGCACCTTGGAAATGCTGGCACTCTTCTTCTCAATCATATTCTTCGTTAACCTCAGCCTGTGACAAAAAGCTATCGTTCGAAGGTCTCCAAAGGGCGATCGGAAAGTCCCTTTGGTCACGGCCGCAGCCGCGAAATCCCCCTCTACATATACTGAACCTTGTTCTTGCTGAATTTAAGGTTGATATAAGTGATCGTAAACACAATTGCGAACAGGATCAGCGCCGCAGCCGCCGCATAGCTCGGATACCCGCCGCTATCCCCGTACAGCATGTCATATACATATCCGACAATTGTGTTCATCCCCGCAGCGTTCAGGTTTGTGCCAAAGAGCGCCACCTCGTCGCTGTATGCCTTGAAAGCACCGATAAAGCCCGTGATGATCAGATAGAATACCGTCGGGCTGATCATCGGCAGGGTAATTTTCCGGAAAATGCGCCCGCTGGATGCGCCGTCCACCTTGGCCGCCTTATAGTAGTCCTGGTTCACGCTGGCCAGTGCGCTGGTCAGAATTAAAATCTTAAAAGGCATGACAATCCAGATCGTGTAGAAGCACATCACGAACATCTTTGCCCAGTAAGGCCCTTCAATAAAGTCCACGCTGCTCCCGCCGAACTTGTTGATCAGCAGGTTCACCATACCGTCCGTATAAGCAGTCTTTTTGAACAGAATCATGAACACCAGGCCGACCGCCAGCGTATTCGTTACATATGGAAGGAAGTAAATCGTCTGGAAAGCATTCCGCAGCGGTTTAATGGAACTGAGTCCCAGGGAAATCAGCAGCGCAATCCCAGTGGACAACGGCACCGTAATTGCCACGATAATGAAAGTGTTCTTCAGTGCCTGCGCGAAATACGGATCGCTCAGCACATACCGGAAATTCCCCAGTCCGACCCCTGTGAATGTCTGGCTGGCAAAGTTATAATTCTCCTCCACCGAATAGACACAAACGTCTATCAGGGGATACACCATGAACACGCCGAGGAACAGAATCGCCGGCAGCAGATAGAGCCAGGCTTTCAGATTGTTCTTCTTCATACCCGTTCCTCACTCTCCCGGTCAAACAGGAAAACTTTATGCGGTTTCAGACGGAATCGCACTGTTTTCTGATCCGGCGCGAAGCGGTTTTCGGAGGAAACAATGGATCGGACACACCTTCCTGTCATCTGCGGATGGGTGGAAACAACGCTCACGTCCCGTCCCATCACCTCAACCCGGTCCATATTGCAGGTAAAAGGTCCGTTCTCATCCGGAGTAAATCCTTCCGGCCGGATGCCGACCCAGACCTCCCGGTCTCCCTTTTCCGGCACGTCCAGTACTGCCTCATTCCCGATATAGAGCTTTCCTCCCCGGATTTCACCGGAGAATACGTTGATCTGCGGTGTTCCGAGGAATTGGGCAACAAACAGATTAGCCGGTTCATCATAGACATCCTGCGGCTTGCCGATCTGGTGTACCACGCCGCTTTTCATCACAATGATCAGGTCGCTGATACTCATGGCCTCTTCCTGGTCATGCGTGACGAAGATTGTGGTCACACCGGTATCTCGCTGGATCCGCCTCAATTCCTCCCGGGTCTGCAAGCGCAGGCGCGCGTCCAAATTGCTCAGCGGCTCATCCAGCAAAAGCACCCGCGGAATCTTGACCAGTGCCCGGGCGATGGCCACTCGCTGTTGCTGCCCGCCGGAAAGTTCCTTCGGTTTGCGCTCCATCAGGCTGTCGATCTGCACCAGTTTGGCAGTCTCTACAGCCTTCTGATGCATGGCTTCCTTGCTCATCTTTTTGTCGCCCTTCAGGTTCTGCAGCGGAAAGATGATATTCTCCTCAACCGTCATGTGCGGATACAGCGCATAATTCTGGAAAACCAGACCGACACCCCGTTCCTCAGGCGGCAGCTCTGTCACATCTTCGTCCCCAAAAAAGATTTGCCCCTCTGTCGGCGTCTCCAATCCGCTGATCAGGTTCAGTGTTGTACTCTTGCCGCAGCCGCTGGGGCCCAGCAACCCAATCAGCTGGCCGTCCGGAATCTCAAAATTAAAGTGATCCACTGCAATCACGTCAGACCCTCCCTTAGTCCGGGACGGGAAACGCTTCGTCAGGTTTTTCAGTACGACTTTCATGGCATCCGCTTCCTTTCGCTGCCGTCCTGTGTACTTGTGCGGGACGGATCGGATGTTGTATACTCGTTAGGATTGATTTTAGCACAAACAGGTATTAAAAACAACGGAAGGAGGTCCCGCAATTGCAACAGAAACAAGCAAAAAACGGAGTCGCCATGACGGTTGCCGCCTGCCTGTGGCTTGGGCTCTTTCCGCTGCTCCAGGGCTTCACCTATGCCAGAATCACGCTGGACAAATGGCTGTTCATGCTTGCGCTCTGTGTTGTAACACTCGGCTGCTTCTGTTTTGATCTCATTTGCCGCTCTGCCGCTGCCCGCAGGGAGAGCTGCCGGTCGTTCGCTTTTTTCGGTGCTGTTCCTCGTCTTCCGCTGATCCTTGCAGGATCTCTCCTGCTTTGGATAGTGCTTAGTTGTCTCGTAAGTCCGTATGGTGCGGACACCTGGTGGATCGGTGCCTCCCTTCGTCGGGAAGGCCTGGCTACCCAACTCTGTTATCTCTGCCTTTTTTTCTGTTTCTTCTTTTCCCGTATCCATCTGAAACCGGTTTTATTCTCCGCCTGCGCTGGCGTTGTGCTTTTTGCCGTTGTTGTGATCCTGCAGCGGTCCGGGGGCAATCCGCTCGGTCTTTATCCAACCGGCAGGAGTTTCGCCTCCAATCCGGAATTTCTGGGAACCATCGGGAATATCGATATGGACACAGGATATCTTTGCCTCCTGTCCGGGCTTTTTCTGCACGGCGGCATCCGTCAATTCCTGTCTTTTCGCCGGGATCATACCCGGTCTGCCCTTGCGGCGTTTTTCTGCTGTGCAATCGGTTTCCTGACCTCGGTTTACCTGATCCTGTCAATGCAGGTCCAGTTCGGCGTGATCACTCTCGCCGTTCTCCTGATCATTACGTTCCTTCGCCTGCTACCGAAAAAAAGTCGCCTGGCAGCCGTTGTTCTGCTGCTGGTGCTGGCGTTTCTGGTTGTTTGGTACTGGCCCGGAACCGGAGGTGGGATCTGGGAGCTTCATGAAATTCTGCATGGCCGTCCTCGCCTGTCATTTGGCAGCAACCGGGTCGCCGTCTGGGTTTGGTCCCTTCAGCTTTCCAGGGATCGGCTCTTTTTCGGCGGCGGATCGGACACTTTTGTCCTGCGCTTCAATCAATATCTTAAAGATAACCAATTGACCGTCCCCACCGAGCAAGACGGCGTACTCCTGCCGGATTACTTCGATAATCCGCACAATGAATATCTCGCGCAGCTCCTGAATCACGGACTTCCTGCCATGCTCCTGCTGATCCTGTTAATACTTGCCGCTGTTCTGCGCAGGCGCGAGGCTTTTCTTCCGTTGCTCATGCCATGCACCGCATCTGTTCTGTGCTATGCGGTTCAGGCCTTTTTCTCTTTTTCTGTTTGTCTGGTAGCCCCTATGTTTTGGGTATTGCTGGGGATGAGCTGGCAGAACGCCGATTCCGTATCCTGAAGCAGATCATCGCTGCCAGCATCGAAAGGCCGAAAATCAGGATTGTTTCCAGAATTCCTGTCATTATTCCGATATTGATTTGCAGCTTCGTAAACACCATCTCAACATAAAACCGCAGAGGATAGTGGAAGAGGAAGAAATAAACAACGTAACCGGATTTTCTGCCGATTTTGCTCAGCGATGCGGAAAGACGTCCCTTTCCCAAACAAAATACTCCCAGAACAAGCGCACAAACACTGACATCAATCGCCCGAACCCAGATAATTTCGCTGATGGAATCCTCCGGAAGCAGCCGTTTGCACCAGTAATACAGGAACCCAATACAGGCCGCAATCAATTCCCCGCGGGTATCAATTTTGACGCGGTTGGAAATGAGACTGAACAGGACGCCGATCTCCATGCCGATGGCAACATAAAAAACCCGGATATACGGACTGCTGTAAAACAGATCATCAAAGATCATCCGTCCGAATATCGCATTCCGGTCAAATAATAACAGGAACCATGTAAAAAACAGCAGTCCGATATAAGTTACCGAAAGGGAAACAACTGCCTGTTTCACAGTTTTGACTCTTTTTTTCAGCACCGAAATCAACAAAGGCGCACCAATATAAATGATCGCCAAGGCGGACAGAAACCAGCATACGGAGTTTAAGGCGCGGCTGAAATAGCGGATCCCTGTCATTGTCTGCGTCAGCGTCAGAACAAACGGGAGTTTGAGCAAAAGTGCTTTGATTCCCCCGGGGGCAATCTGTCCATTCTGGAAGATAGCGAGTTGAAACGGAATCATCAGCATCATGGATATGAGATAAAATGGATATATTTTTCTGATTTTCTGCCAGGCAAACCGTAAGCTGCTCCCGAATGTAATTTGGGAATCATCTGCTTTCATAGACGCAAGATAAAGTCCAAATCCGGAAAGCATAAAAAAATAGTCAACACCAAGATCCGGGTTGTGCAGATGGAGTTTGTAAAAAGCACTGTAAGGATAAATAACGGGACCGGCATAAAGGAATTCCATGTGGCTCAGCGCAATCATCACAATAGCGATGATCCGTAGTCCCTCAAGCTGTTGCAGCCGATTCCTTCCTGTGTGCAAAACGACTTCCTCCGCCGTATCCGTTCTGATTCCGTCATCCGGGCATCACTTCTGTGATGGATTTATCATAATCCATCACAGAAAAAAGTCAAGAAAACCGTAGCCGTTACAGGAATCTGCGCGATGCAATCAGATGAATCAAAACTGATTACCGGAAACAGGTCCTTATTCATCAAAATTGTTAAGAAAAAAAGTAAATTTTATCTCATTTTTGATAACAACCTGCTTGCAAACTCACTTTTATTGCTTTATAATATTCTAGATATACTATATATAGTATTTTTAATTTGGAGGGATCAGGTGTTGAATATGAAGAGAAGGACCGCCTTACTGTTAGTGATTACCCTTCTGTCGGGCCTCCTGTCTTTTACTTCTCTTGCAGATGACTCAGGTATGCAGCCTGCCAATGATAAGGCTGTCACCAGGACTCAGTGCAACGTCCGTGAAGATAGGGATCTGGATTCAGCCAAACTGCGCAACCTCGACTGGGGGAAAAAGCTGACAGTCGTCGGATATTTTGATGACGGATGGTGCAAGGTCATCTACAATGATTCCGGCGATACGGGCTATGTCAAAGAATCCTGGCTGTATGTTACCCGCAGCAATAATAGCGTTTCTGCTGCTGAAGACGAGAAAGCCGAGATTGAAGACAACCAGAGTGATGAAGAAAGCCAGAGTGATGAAGAACCCGCAGTGGACGATGAAAGTGAAGATGCGGAAACTTCTGACGCGCAGGAAGATCCCGATGCCGTCGATGAAGACTCCGGCTTCCCTGACGAGACGGAAACTGATCCTTCGGTCACTGAGGAAAATGCCACAGCATCCTCAGAAACCCAGGATTCCTCTGATAAAAATAAACTTGTTTCTGTTGCCGCTGAGGACCGTGCCATCGTCAATACGCCGTGTAATGTTCGTGACGCGCATGATCTGGAAGCAAAAAAAATCCATAGCATGAGTAAAGGCACAGTCGTGACCATCGTCGAGTATTATAACGACGGATGGTGCAAGATTGAGTACTCAAAAGAGCATTATGGTTATGGGCGAATCTCCTGGTTTAATATTCCCGGTAAAAACCCTGAAGACATTCCGCAGGACGTAACTCCTTCCGTTGACGCGGACGCGGGTGTTCCGGTCTGGGATACGGAAGGTCGCGGAGCAGAAACGATCAAAATCGAACGCGATGAAGATGCTGAGCCCCTGATTTCCGGAGATGAGGGCATGGATATTCGGGAGGCACCTGCTGAACGTGAAGGAATCAGCGTCGGCGAGTCTGACAATGACGAGATGCGTTATATTGCCATGACCCTGAAAAAGATCTCTATTTATGAGGGCCCCGGCACTGATACACGCCGTCTCGGCGAGATTAAAAAGGGAAAGCGTCTCCGCGTGCTGGCCTTCGGTGATGATTGGTGCAAAATCCGCACCTGGGACGGTCAGGTTACCGGTTATGTAAAATCCCAGTATGTGTTCCATTACCACAGCATGGACCCCTATAAGTGGAAGCTCCCCTTCTACGATACTTATCGCCCGACCGGTTATATTATCGTTACAAAGCCGATCCATGTTACGGATCTGCGTAATCTTTATAAAGGGCACAATCTCCAGCCCGGAGACTTCGTGTGTGTAAAGCTCCGTTCTGACGGGGATTACGACATTCTGGTCCGCAGATGCTGGACGACCATTCCGGCGGAATACGGTGAATATCATGCCTTTGTCAACTGGGCGGAGGCCAAGAAGGGAGACATCATTGGCGGAGGCACCCTGTTCTATGGCCTGACGCAAGGTCACGGCACCTATCGGAATCGTATTTCCAACATTAACAAGGCAATGGGATTGATGGATGGTATCATCATTGGTGTCGGACGAAAATATGATTATCTGAAGAACCTGGGACCGGTTACAGCGAAAAACGGCTGGAAAAAAGGCGGTATCATTCACTTCGGATCAGATAACCAGGGTGTCGGCACCGGTGGCGGGATCTGCCATACCAGTTCTCTCACTTACTTCTCAGTCATTTCACTCCCCGTATATATCTATGAGCGGGAACCGCATATCGATGAGGGTGCCCTCTATATGCCGGTTGAATTTGATGCCACAGTCGGCGCCTGGTCGAATTTCATCTTCTACAATATTCTGCCCTATGATATCAAGCAACATGCTTTTGTTGATAAGTTCAGTGGCGATATTTCCGTATACTATGAGTGTCTGGAAACCAAGACAAAGGAAGAAATTGAGAATTGGGACTGGAAGCAGCTTCCCCTTCCCTTGGCCAAAGACGATAGATAAACCGGCATAGAAAATCATGCCCTGATCGGAGTCTTCCGGTCAGGGCAGTTTTTTATGTTTGTCTTAGTCCTGTTTATGAACCAATCCTGTGATTCGCTCTTCGAGTTTTTGCAGTAACCGGTTCACTGATGGGTGGATTGTATGCTGTCGAATTGTATCAAGTAACGCACAAGTCAGATAAATCAGCGCAGAACCCAGGAGGATCTCTGCAACAAACAGCAGACTGACCGGTATTGTATCGGTCCTGAGTTTGAAAAAGCGGAAAATATCCAGATTAGGCGCTGTATGGATGAGATAGACCCCAATTGTCGTTCCGGACAGAAAACGGATAAATCGATTCCCCTTCGCGTCTTTTTTCGCAGCAAAAAGGAAAAAGAATGAAACCGACGCGAACACAACCAGGGGGTTGTTATAGGAGACTGCAAACCGCCACATCGTCGTATATCTGTTGGTTTTCGTGAGAAAAAAACAGACAGCGATATAGACTGCCGTCGAAGCGGCATAGATCCACCTGGCCCTGGCCCGGCGTTCTATCTTTGCCGGCACTTGCTCAATGATCTCCCGGATCACATTGCCGACAACATACATAAATGCCGCCCATACGAACGAAAAACCGTTTGCCACCCCGATTCTGGTACAGTCATGCGCAAATCCATAGACGCATAGAACCAGAAACCAGACGATGACCAAAGTAATCTTCTGTTTCAGCGTTGTGCTTTTCAGAAAAGCATTCAACAGCGGTGATGCCAAAACCAGCACCAGGTATACTTCCATGAACCAATATCGGTCCAGCAGCCGGATCAGTGTATGAACCAGTATCGTCAATGTAATGCGTCCCGATGCAAGCAGAATTGCCTGAACAATCCCTCCCCAGAAATAAGTGATCAGAATGAGACTCAGGATTTTGGATAGTTTCAGCTTGCTGCCGAAGTAGCCTGTAATCAGAAAAAAAAGATTGGTCCCGATGATTGCAAATCCAAGAAGAATCAGCCCGATATAGTCCCCGTCTGAATGAATTGGTGTGTTACCGAATGAGGCCGCTTCCAGGCCGCTTTCACGAAAAATCAAAAAATGCCCGAGAACGATAAAAAACATGGCAGCGATTCGGACATGATCTATGGCATAGTTTCTCTCTCTGATTTCAGTCACCTCCCGAAAAAGCTCAAGGAGGCGATCGGAAAGTCCCCTTGTCAAAAAAACATTCTACCGAAGAGGTTCAAGGGGACGCTCGGAAAGCCCTCTTGTCAAAAAACAATCTACCGAAGTGGTTCAAGGGGGCGATCGGAAAGCCCCTTTGTCAAAAAAACATTCTACCGAAGGGGTTCAAGGGGGCGATCGGAAAGCCCCCTTGTCATTTCGCATTCTGCGAATAGAGCACATTCAATGTCTCTGTTCCCGCCAGCCCGTCCGCCTCCAGCCCGTTGTTCCGCTGGAATGCTACGACCGCATCCCGCGTTCCCGGGCCGAACTGCCCGTCAATTTCTCCCGAATAGTATCCCAGCGCCTGAAGCCGCTTCTGCAGCTCTTCCACTTTTTCTCCGCGTGATCCGCTGGAAAGCGGCGGCTCCGGTGTCGGTTCAGAGCGGTCAATCGCTGCTGCCCATACGCTTTCCGGCATCTGCGGAAGCGGAGTCGGTGTCAGGCTCATCTCCCGCCGCACTTCCCAGATCGTCGGGATCATCTGCGTCAGCAGGATCACGCCGAGGATAACCAGCACTGCTGTTGCAGACAGGCCGGCAATTACCTTTGGATTCTTTTTCATCAGTCGATCTATTCCTTCCTCAGGAATACGATCCCGAGTGTATCCGGTCCACAATGGGTGCAGACAGTGCAGCCCGCCATAGTTTCAAGGACTTCCTGAAACAAACCGTAGCTCTTCACCGTATCGATCGCAAAGCGCACCAGTCCTTCCTCGCTGGGAGAATGGGTAAGAAACACCCGCCGGAAATCAATCGTTTTATCATTCGCCAGGGTGTCCTCGATATAATGCTTTAAATAATGCTCATACCTTCCCCGATACTTCTCACCCGGATGCATCTTCCCATCTTGCACCACGATGGACGGATGGATGTGCAGCAATTTCGCGCCCAGTGCTTCCAGGCCGCTGCAACGACCGCCTCTGCGGAGATACTCAACCGTCTTGACAATGAAACTGGCATCGACAAGGCCTGTTTTTGCACGCAGCGCTTGCGCGATGGCTTCGCCGTCCATCCCTTTTTCAGCCATCTCCACGCCTTCCAGTGCCAGAATACCGGTGCCCGTGGTCAGGCTGCGGCTGTCCACAATAGATACGTTATCAAACTCTGTCGCTGCTTCGCAAGCATCCGCGTAGCAGGAGGAAAAATCACTGCTGATACAGACATGCACCAGCTGATCGCAGTTTTTCAGTTGTTCATTAAAGAATTCCTTATATTCATAGGTATTTACCGCCGCGGTCCGGACAGATTTCCCCGCGTCGCTGGCGCGGAACACATCCCGGGGCGTCACATCCACCCCGTCATGGAAAACTTCCCCGTCAATGATCACGCTTAGCGGCGCCATGGCGATATCATACTTCCGCAGCAGTTCCGGACTCAGATCGCAAGTACTGTCTGCCGTCATTCTTACTTTCATTGAAGCCGGTCCTTTCCCTCTCACCCTTTCCCGACAGACAGTTCTTCATTAACGTCGGATAAGGGATAATTCTGAATGACAAGTTTCGTTACCGTTCCTCACGGAAATAGCTCAGTCCCAGGCTGGCCGGCGGCTGATTCTCACGCTTATTGCGGATGCTGGAAATGATCAGCACGATGATCGTGAAGACATAGGGCAGCATCTTCAGCAGTGGTTTGGTTACCATGGTCACAGTGATTCCGGGAATATTGGTGATAAAGCTTGAGCAGGAGAACAGGAACCCAAATGCCACCGACCCGATAATCGTCATATGCGGCCGCCACAGGGCGAAAATGACCAGTGCGATGCTCAGCCATCCAAATGCCTCCAGGCTGAGGTAAGCTTCCTGGGAAGCCATGTAGTCTATGATGTAGTAGAACCCGCCCAGGCCGGCGATACCGCTTCCGATGCAGGTTGCCAGATACTTATATTTTGTGACATTGATTCCGACAGCATCCGCAGTGGCGGGGTTCTCACCCACAGCGCGAAGATGCAGGCCGATGCGCGTCCTGAACAGCA